>Ga0208297_1000732_pt1 | contig 50932 bp, 40 predicted proteins | sample LMS_cellobiose_e_FD_187367 | JGI IMG/M metagenome (GOLD analysis project Ga0208297, IMG submission 187367) | Rumen-fistulated moose microbial communities from Alaska, USA - LMS_cellobiose_enrichment (SPAdes) (version 2) | ecosystem: Host-associated > Mammals > Digestive system > Stomach > Rumen... | reverse complement strand
TTGCCGAGGCCGGCTGCCGCACACGATCGGACAGCGTTCGCGTGGTGGAGGCGCTCATCACCGCCAGCCCGGAGTTTTTCAAAGGAAAGAAGCCTTCCGAGGTCAAGGCGTATTTCACCCATGCGATGGAGTTTATCCAGAAGCATCAGAACCCGAATACCATCATCTCTGCCGTGGTGCATATGGACGAGAAAACGCCCCATATGCACCTTTGTTTTATTCCACTGACGGAGGATGGAAGACTGTCCGCCAAGGACATCATCGGCAACAAGAAAAAGCTGACCTGGTGGCAGGACGAATTCTGGAAGCACATGGTGAAGAAATACCCGGAGCTGGAACGCGGGGAAAGCGCCGGCGAGACAGGCCGCACCCATATCCCGCCCAGGCTCTTCAAGGAAGCGGTGCACCTGGCTCGGATGAAGGAGCAGATCCTCCAACTCCATGCTGAAACGAACCCCTTGAACAAGAAAAGCAAGACCGAAGAACTGGAAAACCTTCTTGGGAAATATATCCCCGCCGCGGAGGCCATGCGGACAAAGCTGAAGAAATATGACGGGCTCTATCGCGAGCTTTCCGAGGAGAAGGCCGCGCTGGAAAAGAAACTTGCCACAGCTTCCGGCGAAAGCATCAGAAAGAAGCTGGAAATCAATCAGAAGCTCCGGGAGCTTGAGGAGCTTCGCCAAACCGTGGAGATGCTGCCGCCTGAAATATTGCGGGCAGCGGAAAAAGCCAAGCTGCATAAAACACTGGAAAGATGAGGAAAATAGGAAAGGCAAGGGAGCGTGATTCTATTTGGAGATGCATGTCAGAGATGAACAGCAGTTGGTTGAAATCTGGCTGACCAACGCAGAAAAGAAAGACCTGGAATTGCGTGCGGGTCTGAAAGACATCTATGACAACTATAAAAAGAAAAAATATCTGGTAGCCGTGTATGAATCCGGTGAGAAGGATCTCTATGAGAACGTGAGGGATCTTCTTGTTTATAATAAGCGCCGAACTGCCGAACGGGAGGTCCAGCGGGAGAAGAAACAACGCGCGGCAGCGCCGGAACGATAAGCAAAGAACGGAAGGGAGAAATCTCTTCCGCTCTTTTTCTTTTTGCTCTTGCGTCGGCCGTGAAAATTGTGTACAATATCGTCTATAGAAAGACGAATATAGATTAGATATAAGTGGAAGCATCAGGAGGTGAACCACATTGACCGAAACTTACGACATCGCGGGCTATGCCCGTATCTCCGTCGATGACGAACTTGACCAAAAGAATGTCTCCATCGAAAACCAGAAAGCCATCATCGAGGACTATGTAAAGCAGCGTTTCCCCGGAAGTTCGCTCCGTTTCTTTGAGGATCGGGACCGCTCCGGCTATACCTTCGACCAGCGCGAGGGCTACCAGGAAATGCGCCGGGGATTGATGAGCCATCAATATGATATCCTCGTTATCAAGGATTTTTCCCGCTTCTCTCGCCGCAACAGCCGCGGTCTGGTGGAGCTGGAAGATCTGCGCGACGCCGGCGTGCGGATCATTTCCATCGGGGACGGCATCGACTTTCCCAACGACGATGACTGGCTGAAAATCCAATTCCAATTCCTCATCAACGAAATGCCCGTTACGGACACATCCCGCAAGGTGCGAAACGTCATCAAGCGGCGGCAGATGGACGGCGAATGGCTCTGCGCCGCGCCCTACGGCTATATCATCAACAACCGCAAGGAATTTGAAATCGTTCCCACGGAAGCGGAGATCGTGCGCAGGATCTTCGACCTCTATAACAACGAAGGCTGGGGCTACAAAAGGATCGCCAATTATCTGACCGACCAGGGCGTGCCCACCCCTCGCATGTCCGAGCAGATGCGCAAGGAAGCGGACGGAAGGGACTATAAACGTGCCGTCAAAGCCGCGTGGGCCATCGTGACCGTACAGGGGATCCTGGATAACGATTTCTATATCGGCACGCTCCGGCAGGGCAAGTACACCCGGGCCAAGATCAACGGAAAGGATGTCAAACGCGACGACGGCGAACAGATCGTCATCGAGAACCATCATCAGGCCATCATCGACTACCGCACCTTTGCCGTCACCCGCGCCCTGCGGGAGAAACGCAGCAGAAACAATTACCGGGGCGTGAAGATCAACGACAATGTGTATTCCGGCTTTTTACAGTGCGGTGACTGCGGCAGTCCCATGTTTGCCACGAGCCGCAGCGACCTGGCTCCGGCCTATACCTGCGGCACCTATCACCGGCGCGGTCTGAAAGGCTGCACCAGGCATCACATCCGGGTGGACAAATTGGACGAGCTGTTGAAGCGTTATGTGCGGAAGCTGGCCGACAACTCTGCATCCATGCTGGAACAGCTCAATGAAGAACTCCGCAAGGGAACCGATCAGGTGACCGAAACCGAGCAGTCCGCCGACCATCTGGCGGAGGTGCTGGACGACCTCAACGAGGAGCTAAAGGTCACCAAACGCCAGCGCATCCGGGACATCATGAAGCACCCGGAAAACGAGGCGTCGCTGGAAGCCCTGTATGACGAGATGGAGGCGGAGCTGCAAAAAAAGATCGACGGCTTGAATCACCAGATCGACCTGCTTTCCGACAAGCGGAATACCATCATTCAGCTGAACCGCACGGCCAAGACCGCCATCGACGTTTTCCGCGATATTCAGGAAAAGGACAAGCTGGAGCGCAATGATCTGGAGCTGCTCATCGACCGGATCCTGGTCTTCGAGGATCATCTGGAGATCCGGCTGCAGGCGGACATTGATTCGATTCTGCGCAGCAGCAGTCCGGAGGAAGCCGTAAATTTTAATTTCGGCACGGAAAATATCGAAAAAACGCTGATCCAGTCCTCCAAAAACCATGAGGACAAGGTTTTCCGTGTCAATGTTATCAGCGAGGGCGACCCGCTGGAGATCTATACGGAAAAGGACGGCGAGGTGATCTTCAAAAAATACTCGCCCATGGGAGAACTGTCGGACTTTGCGGCGCAGATATGCGACACGCTGAATAAAACCGCGCTTTGCCCCGCCGCCATAACGGACAGAGACAGCGTCATAGCGGTATCCGGAGTGCCGAAAAGAGAGCTTGTAGACAAAAGGATAAGCCCGGAGCTCGAGCAGATAATGGAGGACAGACATATATATCAGCGCAAGCAGGGGGAGGCAATGCTGCCGGTGGCGGACGGAGCCGACCGCTACGGGGTAGGCGTCGCGGCGCCGATAATATCCGAAGGAGACGTAATGGGGTGCATGATATTTCTTGCTCCCGAAGGCGGAAAGACTCTGGGAGACGTGGAGTGCAAGCTCGCTATGACGGTTTCGGGTTTTCTCGGAAGACAAATGGAGAGCTGAGTGAATAAGGGCGGCTTGCAGCCGCCCCTATTTTTGTCGGAGGAAACGCGTAAGAACGGACGAAAAGTAAAATATTGTGCATGCAGCACAAAACGAACGCATAACAAACATAAAAATATGTTGAAAATGAAATATTTTTATGATATTATCACAATATAGATAAAGTAAGTCCGCCAAATAAGACATACGAGACACATAGATCGGGAATCAAGAAAGGAGCGAAAATGAAACGGACGATATCGATAGTCGTTGCTCTCCTTATGGTACTTTGCCTTTTTGCCGCGTGCGGAGAGAAAAAGGAAAAGGAAAAGAACGGCACGACGACAAGCGATCAAACCGGCACGACAACGACTACGTCGCCGTCAACAACAACGCAGGGAAGCGGTTCGGAAGCCAGCTCCGGAAGTACGGCCGGAGTATCTACGACTACCACTTCTGCCGTGGATCTTTCAACAGTAGAAGAACTCCATCCTTCAGATACTGCAGTGCTGAACGTTGCAACAAGCCAGGAGCCTGAGGCGCTGACCCAGCCCGGACATGCTTTCAGCGCGGGAATGCTCGCAGCGCAGTTCTTTTTTGAGCAGCTGCTCTTCTGGAATTCCGATACCAACAGCCCGCAGCCGATGCTGGCTACGGAGTGGGAGTGGGTAGAAGATACTGTTTTAAGGCTTAAACTGCGGGACGATGTAACATCCATAGCAGGAGACCCGTTCACTGCAAACGACGTTGTTTTTACGTGGAACCTGAATCATGAGACGACGACTCTGGCGTCATACTACAGCATATTTGATTATGAAAAGACAAGGGCGGTAGACGATTACACAGTGGAGATAGCGCTTCAAAGGCCTTATCCGTTCCTGCTTATAGACCTTGCTCATACGGCCTATGATATAGCAGTACAGAAGTCTTACGAAGCAATAGATGAGCCGATGTATGATCCGAGCTCCGGTACGGGACCGTACAAGCTGGTAAAATGGCATCAGGGTCAGTATGTAGAAATGGAGCGGCGTGACGAGTACTGGGGTGATCTTCCTTATTATAAATACATAAATTTCTGGACGGTCACAGATTCCGCAACTCGCGTTATGGGTATTGAGGCGGGAGACTATGATATAGCAACGAGGCCTACGATTTCGCAGGCGGTGGCGGCGCAGAACAACCCGGAGCTTGCAGTATGGAAGATAGCGTCGGCAGGCAGATGCGCCAATTTCGTGCTTAATTCCGACCATGAGCCGCTCAACTCCAAGGAAGCCCGTCAGGCTATAGCGCTTGCGATAGACTATGATTCGATAGTGAGCATAGCGGCAAGCGGCCAGGCTGAGGTGAGCGACTCGCTTTACGCTAAATTCCACTCATACTATTGTCCGCCGTCCGAGGGATCCCCGAACTACATAAGATATTCCCTGGATGAGGCCAAACAAAAGCTGGTGGAGGGCGGTTTCCCGAATGGGTTTACCGTAAATCTTAAATACCGCACGAGCGACGACCTTACCGTAAAGAACGCCGAGCAGCTGCAGTACATGCTGCGTGAAGCAGGTATAACCGTGGAGCTCGTTCCGCAGGACAGCGCTGCGTGGTACGCGGATATGCGCGCCGGAGACTGGGACACGCATCTTTCGGTAGGCGGAAACCCGAATCCGAAGAGGAATATCAATACACTCGACGGACACCGCATCACGCATGCGGCAAATACCGGGACCTGCGGGGAAAAATGGCAGCTTGAAGTTCCCGGCGGCTATGAATATGTGGAAAGCATAATAGACGGCTGCCTGTATACAGTAGATGAGGCGAAATCCAGAGAATACTTCCAGCAGCTGCAGGATATTCTCAGAGAATATGTGCCGATGGTAAACGTCTGCATACCCTACAGCGTTCTGATAACATCGGCTGATATAGTTAATATAGGGCTCGACAGCATGGGAAGCGAGCTGCTGGTTTCGGCTTATCCGCAGGAATATATCTCCGGATGACAGAAAACTGCACAAGCGAAAAAATGGGATCAGCGGCGCGTATGCGCCGCTGATTCTTTTGCGTTTCGGGCAAGGAAAAACGTATAAGTGCAATCAATATAAAAAAAGTATTAATTAATTTTGGCAGACATCTTGCAAAAGAAAAAGATTATGCTATTATTACAATATATTTAAAAAAAGTTCATATAACGCAAATAACAAAAAATGAAAGGAGTTCTAAAATGAAAAGAACCATAGCATTAGTTATTGCGTTTCTTATGATCTTCTGCTTGTTCGCAGCGTGCGGCGAGAAGAAGACAGAAACCAAGACAAACACCCAGACCAATACCCAGACCAATACCCAAACCACGGCTCCCGGCACTCAAGCAACAAGCACAGACCAGAGCGGCGCAGGCCCCAGCGCGACCGGCACAGCTACTACTACACAGACCATAGACCTGTCCAATGTAGAAAAGCTCCATCCGTCTGACGATGCAGTTCTCAACATCGCCACCAACCAGGAGCCGGAAGCTCTCACCCAGCCGGGCCACGCTTACAGCGCCGGCATGCTCGCAGCTCAGTTCTTCTTCGAACAGCTGCTCAAGTGGGATTCCGACACCAACACTCCGGCCCCGATGCTCGCAACCGAGTGGAAGTGGGTCGACGACCTCACGCTGGAACTCAAGCTGCGCGACGACGTAACGTCCATCGCCGGCGATCCGTTCACCGCCAACGACGTTGTCTTTACCTGGAATCTCGGCAACGAGACCACGGCTCTTGCCGGTTATTACGGCTTCTTTGACTATGAGAATACGAAAGCAATAGACGACTATACGGTACAGCTGGCTCTTAAGAAGCCCTATCCGTTCCTTCTCATAGACCTTACCAACACCGCTTACGACATAGCCGTTCAGAAGTCCTATGAGGCTACTGCCGATCCTATCGAAGATCCGAAGTGCGGCACCGGCCCGTACAAGCTCGTAGAGTGGCATCACGGCGTGTATGTAGAGGTCGAGCGCCGCGACGATTACTGGGGCGATCTTCCCTACTACAAGTACATGAACTTCTACACGGTAACCGACTCCGCTACCCGTGTCATGGGCGTTGAGGCCGGCGACTACGAGATGTGCACCAAGCCGACGATCTCCCAGGCGCTTGCCTGCAGGGGCAATCCGGATCTTACAGTATGGAGCGTTGCAGGCCCCGGCAAGTGCGCGACCTTCGTTATGAACTCCGACCATGAGCCGCTCAACTCCAAGGAAGCCCGCCAGGCGATAGCGCTCGCAATAGATTATGACTCCCTGGTCGATATCGCGTGTGCAGGCGAGGGCGAATTTACAGACTCTCTGTACGCCACGTTCCATCCTTACTACTGCGCGCCCACTCCGGGAGCTCCCAACTACATCAGATATGATCCCGATCTTGCAAAGCAGAAGCTGCAGGAAGGCGGCTTCTCCGACGGCTTCACCATCAGCATCAAGTATCGTACGAGCGACGACACTACCGTAAAGAGCGCGGAATGCATCCAGTACATGCTCCGCGAGGTCGGCATCACCGTTGAGCTTATCCCGCAGGATTCCGCAGTCTGGTATGCAGACATGCGTTCCGGCGACTGGGATACGCACATCGCTGTCGGCGGCAACCCGAACCCGAAGAGAAACATCAATACTCTTGACGGCCACCGCATCACCCATCAGGCCAACACCGGCACCACCGGCCAGCAGTGGCAGCTCGAGGTCCCGGGCGGCTATGAGTACGTTGAGGGCCTGATCGACGGCTGCATGACCACCATTGACGAAGCAAAGTCCAAAGAGTACTTCCAGCAGCTGCAGGATCTCGTGAGAGAGTACGTCCCGATGCTGGTCATCTGCGTACCGTATTCCCTGACCATCACGACCGCCGATATCATCAACTTCGGCCGTGACTCCATGGGCAGCGAGCTCCTCGTTTCCACTTACACGCAGGAATATCTCGGCTGACGAGAAACACAGCAATACTTTTAATTGAAAAAGGTAGCGGCGTTTACGCCGCTACCTTTTTTGTGTATGAAAGGAAGTAAAACTATACCGCTTGTCATTTTGTAATTAAGGATACACAAAAGAGTAATATATTTTTTGTTAAAAATAAATAATATATAATTACAAACACTTGAAAAAATGATTATATGGTGGTAATCTTTGTGGTGCGTTGAAATTGGAAACAATTTCTTAATATCCTAAAGGCATTAATCGAAAGGAGAAAAAATGAAAAGAGCATTAGCAGTAGTCCTTGCTCTCATCATGGTGTTCTGCCTGTTCGCGGCATGCGGCGAAAAGAAGACGGAAACCAAGACAGAATCACAGAGCAATACTCAGACCAACACACAGACCGCAACTCAGCCTTCGGGCGGAGAGAGCGGCAGCACGACCAGCGCGACCGGCGTTTCCACCACCACGCAGTCCGCGGTCGACCTGTCCACGGTCGAGGAGCTTCATCCGTCTGACGACGCCGTTCTCAACGTCGCCACCAACCAGGAGCCTGAAGCTCTCACCCAGCCGGGCCACGCTTACAGCGCCGGCATGCTTGCCGCGCAGTTCTTCTTTGAACAGCTTCTGTTCTTCGATTCCGATACTAACACCCCGCAGCCGATGCTCGCCACGGAGTGGGAGTGGGTCGACGACCTCACACTGAGACTCAAGCTTCGCGAGGATGTAACGTCCATTGCCGGTGATCCGTTCACCGCACACGACGTTGTCTTCACCTGGAACCTCAACAACGAGACCACGGCTCTTGCCGGTTATTACGGAATGTTCGACTATGAGAATACGAAGGCTATCGACGATTATACGGTTGAGATAGCTCTTAAGAAGCCGTATCCGTTCCTCATCCTCGACCTTACCAACACTGCTTACGACATAGCCGTTCAGAAGTCCTATGAGGCTACTGCGGACCCGATGGAAGACCCGAAGTGCGGCACCGGCCCCTACAAGCTCATAGAATGGCATCACGGCCAGTATGTCGAGGTTGAGCGCCGCGACGATTACTGGGGAGACCTTCCTTATTATAAGTACATAAATTATTACACGGTAACCGACTCGGCTACCCGCGTAATGGGCTGCGAGGCCGGCGACTACGATATAGCCACCAAGCCGACTACTTCACAGGCTCTTGCATCCCAGGGCAACCCGGACCTCGCCGTTTGGAACATCGCGGCTGCAGGCAAGTGCGCGACCTTCGTTATGAACTCCGACCGCGAGCCGCTCAACTCCAAGGAAGCGCGTCAGGCGATCGCTCTTGCCATTGACTATGAGTCCCTTGTAAACATTGCTGCAAACGGCCAGGCCGACGTAACGGATTCCCTGTATGCCAAGTTCCATCCGTACTATTGTCCTCCTTCCGAGGGATCCCCCAACTACATCAGATATGATCCCGAGCTTGCAAAGCAGAAGCTGCAGGAGGGAGGTTTCTCCGACGGCTTCACTGTCAGCATAAAGTACCGTACGAGCGACGACGTTACCGTTAAGAGCGCAGAGACTCTCCAGTTCATGCTCCGCGAAGTGGGCATTACCGTTGAGCTTATCCCGCAGGATTCCGCCGTTTGGTATGCCGACATGCGCGCAGGCGACTGGGATATCCACATCGCCGTAGGCGGCAACCCGAACCCGAAGAGAAACATCAACACCCTTGACGGCCACCGCATCACCCATCAGGCCAACACCGGCACCACCGGCCAGCAGTGGCAGCTCGAGGTCCCGGGCGGCTATGAATATGTTGAGAGCCTGATCGACGGCTGCATGTTCACTGTTGACGAAACAGAGTCCAGAGAGTACTTCCAGAAGATCCAGGATCTGGTGAGAGAGTACGTTCCGATGATCGTCCTCTGCGTACCGTATTCCATGATCATCACCTCTTCCGATATTATCAACATCGGCCTCGACTCCATGGGCGGCGAGCTCATTCGTTCCGCTTATCCGGCGGAGTACGTCGAGGGCTGACAAACAGCTCGGCTGTAATTCCACAATATAAAAAGTACGGCGGCGCGATGCGCCGCCGTACTTTTTTAAGGCCGAAGAGCAGAATAAATATGTGTTGCTTGTCATTTGCTGTAAATTATGCATTAAGAGACAAAGCCTTTTTTGTCAGTGATATATAATTAATATTTTTGTAATATAATTAATACTTGCAAAAAACATTATATCGTGGTAATCTCTATGATATGATGAAATTGAAGGCAATTTCCTCATATCCACAAGGCATTAAATGAAAGGAGAAAAAAATGAAAAGAGCAATCGCAGTAGTTCTTGCTCTCATTATGGTGTTCTGCTTCTTTGCCGCCTGCGGCGAAAAGAAGGCGACTACCGGCAATGAGGGAACTACCCAGTCCGGCACTCAGGGCACCACCCAGTCCGGCACCAGCACGACCGATCCCACTCAGACTCAGCTCGGCACCGGCAGCACCGGCCTGAGCAGCGTTGAGGTTTCCACTCTTGAGGAAGTTCATCCTTCTGATGACGCTGTTCTCAACGTAGCCGGCTACCTCGAGCCCGGCGGACTCACCCAGCCCGGCCACAACTTCGGAGCTGACATGAACGTAGCATCCATCTTCTTTGAGATGCTCCTCTCCTGGGACTCCACCGAGAGCACCTACGGCCCCTGGCTGGCGACCTCCTGGGAATGGATCGACGATCTCACCCTGCGTCTCCACCTGCGTGACGACGTCGTCTCCATCGCGGGCGACCCGTTCACTGCCAACGACGTTATCTTCACCTGGAATCTTAACCATGAGGTTGCTTCTCTGGCGGCCTACTACAGCTTCTTCGATTATGAGAAGACCAAGGCTGTTGACGACTACACCGTCGACCTTGTCCTCCTCAATCCGTATCCCTTCCTTCTCGTAGACCTTGCTCATACTGCGTATGACATTGCCGTACAGAAGTCCTACGAAGAGAGCCCCGACACTATGTACGATCCGGGCTCCGGCACCGGCCCCTACAAGCTCATTGAGTGGACTCAGGGCCAGGTTGTTAAGGCCGAGCGCCGCGACGATTACTACGGCACCACTCCGTACTACAAGTACATCAACTGGTGGACCGCCACCGACGGCAATGCCCGCGCCATGGGCGTTGAGGCCGGCGACTATCAGTTTGCCACCAACGCGACCGTTTCCCAGGTTATAGCTGCTGAGAGCAACCCGAAGCTGGCGGCGTTCTACATTGCCTCCGCCGGACGTTGCTGCAACTGGCTGTTCAACTCCGACCGCGATCCTCTGCAGTACAAGCTCGTTCGTCAGGCGCTGGCTCTTGCCGTCGACTACGAATCTATCCTTGAAGTTGCTGCGAGCAACAAGGGCGTTCTCACCGACCACACCCTGTACAGCCCGTTCAACCCGTACTACATGAAGACCAGTGAAGGCGTAGAGAACTACTATCACTACGATCCTGAGCTTGCCAAGCAGAAGCTTGCCGAGGCCGGCTATGCTGACGGCTTCACCATCAACTGCAAGTATCGTTCCAGCGACGACATGACCCTCAAGAACGCTGAGACCCTGCAGTTCATGCTCCGCGAGATCGGCGTAACCCTCGAGCTTATGCCGCAGGACTCCGCTGCATGGTATGCTGATATGCGTGCAGGCGATTGGGATACCCACCTCTCCGTAGGCGGCAACCCGAACGCAAAGCGTAACATCAACTGGATCGACGGCGACCGTCTGTCCCATGCCACCACCACCGGCAACGCCGGCTCCCGTTGGCAGGCTGAGGTCCCGGGCGGCGCTGAGTACGTCAATGACCTCATTGACAAGTGCGAATTCACCGTAGACGAAGAGCTCTCCAAGGAATATTTCCAGGAGCTGACCGACCTCTGCGCTGAGTACGTCCCGGCCGTCATCCTCTATTGCCCGTATTGCCAGGTCCTCTGCAGCGCCGACATCATCAACTGCAAGGCTGACTCCATGGGCGGCCCGCTTGTACTTAGCTTCTATCCGGAAGAGTACATCAACGGCTAATCTGTTGAAAAACATAAAAGATGAGCGCCTTAAAGGCGCTCATCTTTTTGCGCAGAAAAGCGCGCCGCTGTTGCGGCGCGCTTTTCGTTGCAATCATTCTTTGTAATTCGGCTTTTGTGTTTCAGTATTTATCGAATCAAGATTCTTGTATGACTCCGTATCGGACGGGAGCGATTTTTTCTTCAGCCTTGCGGCGCTCAGCCTGCTGATGCCTGTATAAAGCACGGCACATACGGGTACGGCGCAGACCATACCGCCGAAGCCGAAGAGACTGCCGCCTATCGTTATGGCGGTGATGATCCAGAAGCCGGAAAGCCCGGTCTGATAGCCTATGATCTTGGGCGTTATAACGTTTCCGTCAATCGTCTGCAGGATCACTATGAAAGCTATAAAAACGAGGCTCTGAAGCGGATTTTCAAGAAGGATGAGGAAAGCGCTCGGGATGGCGCCTATATACGGGCCGAGTATGGGGATGATGTTCGTAACGGCTACTATAACGCTTATGAGCGCTACGTACGGCATGCCGGTTATCAGCATGAAGATAGCCGTGCATACGCCTACTATTATAGAGGCCACAAGAGTACCGACAAAATAATGGCCGAAGGAACGGTTGATAAACCGAAGGCCCTTGAGTATTTTGTTGCCGGCAGAGGGCTTGCGTACTACCGCAAAGATCAGCTTGCGCCCCTGAGCGCTGAAGGTTTCCTTGTTGAAAAGGATGTACACCGAGAGTACAAAGCCTATAAGAGTTTGCACGAGGGCCTTCAGGACCGTGAAGACGCTGGAGGTTATGAGCTTTATAATAGTGTCTATCCTCGGCAGGAGACTGGTTTCCATCCAGCTGCGCAGCCAGCTTACGACAGTATCAAAGCCTTCGCTGAGGAACTCGGCGTTTTTGCTCTCGCCGATTTTATCGTTTATCCAGCCGACGGCAACTTTTGAATAATCCGGCAGACGCGTCACGAGTTTTTCTGTGCTCTTGTACAGCTGCGGCAGGACAAGGAAAAGAAGCCCGATCAAAAGCAGGAAAAAAACGGCTACCGTTACCGCAACGCTCACTGTGCGCGTGACGCGCTCGATCCTCTGCGGCTTTTTTTTGCACAGACGGGAGCAGAGCGGCCTGAAAAACACCCGCTCAGACCAGTTTACCACAGGCGCGAGCAGCCACGTGATCACAAAGCCGATAATTACCGGCGTCATAATGCGCAGCACGGAATTAAAAAGATGCAGACAGTATGAGAAATGTGTAATCAGCAGGATGAACGAGGCTGAAGCGGCAATCACCAGAAAAGCAGTAACGCCCCAGTGAAGATATTTTTTATCCCACTTGTATTTCATTTGGCATGCCCCTTCTTACATTCGGGTCCTTCAGCGAAGCTCGCGGTAAAGTGTAGGAGCATCCGCGGAAGAAACGGTTTCCGGGGTTTTCAGTACCTCGACCTTTATACTGCGGGCGCCGCTGCCAAGCTCTATTACGTCACCGGGCTTTACAGCGTATGACGCTCGTGCCGGCTTGCCGTTTACAAGAACGAGGCCTCCGTCACAAGCGTCATTTGCTACAGTGCGGCGTTTTATAAGGCGAGATACTTTTAAATACTTATCGAGCCGCAAAACTTTTATCTTACGGCGCCGGTGAGAGCGTTGCCGGGCTTGAAGGCGACAGCCTTAAGAGCGGGGATCTCTACGGTCTCGCCGGTCTTGGGGTTGCGGCCGGTGCGAGGAGCGCGCTCGCGAACTTCAAAGGAACCAAAGCCTATGAGCTTAACTTTATCACCCTTGCTGAGAGCCTCGGTGATGGCTTCGAATGCGGAATTTACTGCCTTTTCGCAATCAGCCTTGGACATACCGCTTTTCTCTACTACAGCTGCGATGAGTTCTGCTTTGTTCATTGTTTTTTCTCCTTCTCTTTTTGAATGTTGTAAAGGTTGTCCATCTCCGCAAGCGTCATGGTTTCAAGCCGCAGCCCCTGCTCGAGGGCGGCTCTTTCCAGACCGGCAAAGCGGCGGATGAATTTATCGGTCGAGGAGTTTAAGGCATCCTCGGGATCGATCGAAAGGAATCTTGCGGCGTTTACCGCGGAGAACATTACGTCGCCGAGTTCTTCGCAAACGCCTTTGCCGGATTTTACGGCCCGGCGCAGCTCTTCTATTTCCTCGGAGAGCTTGTCCAGAGCGCCGGAAACGTCCGGCCAGTCAAACCCGGCCTTTGCGGCCTTGGACTGCACCTTTTCCGCCCGCCAGAGCGAGGGAAGGCTTCGGGCTACGGAATTGAGAGTATCGGTATAGGTTTCCTGGGATTTTTCCTGCCGCTTGAGCTCGTCCCAATTGACAAGGACTTCGCCGGAATCCTTCACTTCAACATCGCCGAAAACGTGGGGGTGGCGGAATATCAGCTTTTTGCATTCCATATCGGCCACGTCGTCGAGATCGAAGGAACCGGCCTTTTCCTCTATATCGGAATGGAACATTACCTGCAGCAGCAGATCGCCGAGCTCCTCCTGAAGATGGGGAGCCGATTTTTCGTCAATAGCTTCGGCGGCCTCGTACGCTTCTTCTATAACGTTGCGGCGGATGCTCTCATGAGTCTGCTCGCGGTCCCAAGGGCAGCCGCCCTCGCCGCGGAGCAGGGATACGATCTCGCGCAGATCCGCGCAGGTGTATTTATCTTTAGGAGTGAAGTTTACCATTGCCGCCTCCGTTCAAGCGCAAGAGCTTTGCTATTTTTTCTCCCTTCGGGAGATAACCTACGTCGTCAAGAGTGATTGCCCGGAGAGCGATTACAAGCACGGCGTATATCACTATGCCCACTACCACGCCGGCTATCATTGCTCCCGCCAGCATAAGCAGGCGGTCGGGAAGCATCTTGTGAAGCAGCGAGTATACTGCCCATGCGGCAGCTCCCATTATTATGGACGCCGCCAGCGGCTTTATGAACACTCGGAAAAGCTTCGGCTTCTCGGGAAGGAGCCGCATGATGAAGTAAACGTTTGCCAGACACATTACGACATAGCAGGCGAGAGTGCCTATAGTAGCACCGTAGATACCGATCTTCGGATTTCCGATGAGCACCCAGTTGATGGCAATTTTCACTATGCCGCCTACCGGCATTATGCAGATGGAAAGCTTTTCGTGGCCGGAGGCCTGAAGTATGGCCGTTGTCATCTGCGCAAAGCATACGAAATACGCGGCGATGCCGAAGATGGCGAGAAGACCGGGACCCGCTGAGTTTATAGTGGGGTAAAGCACTTTCACTATCGGATAGGAAAGGACTGAAAGACCTACGCCCATCGGAAGCGCAAAGAGGGTGGTTATGCGCATGGATGACTCCGAAACAAGAGCCATGCTCTTATATTCGCCCTTTGTGCGGTAGGCTGCAATGGCGGGGATTATGCTCGTGGTGAGCGGCACGATGAAAGCCGCGGGAAGATTAAAAAGAGTTTGAACCTTGAAATAGGCGCCGTAGAGGATATCGGCCTCCTGAGCGCTGTAGCCTGCTGCATGTTGCAGCCTGTCTATTACCTGATGGGTATCTACCAGATTTATAACGTTGAGCAGGCAGGAACCGAGGGCTATTGGAACGCCTATTTTTATAAGCGTGGCACAGATGCGGCCGGAGGGATCCGCCGTATCTGTGCAGCTGTCGGGTATGCGCTCCGAGAGCTGCGGGCGCGTGACAATAAAGAGGTAAACGGCCGCAATTATAGAGCCTATGGAGACTCCGGCTATTGCCCCCGCCGCGGCCATCGATATTCCCTTGCCGAGTTTGATGGCAAGATAGGCCAAAGAGAGCCCGAAAATCAGCTTGCAGACGACTTCGATTATCTGAGAGATCGAAGTCGGGATCATATTTGAATGCCCCTGCGTATAGCCGCGGTACGCGGAGATCAGGCAGACGAAGAAAACTGCGGGCGAGAGAGCGAGGATGCTCTTGCCGGCTGTATCTTTACCCGAGATTATGGTGGCCAGCTGGTTCGGGAAAAGGAACATCACGGCGGAGCACACAAAACCAAGCACCATGAACGTCGCCAGCGCGACGTTGAAAATGCGCCTGACCTGCCTCGGCCTGCCGAGAGTATCCGCCTCGGCTATCATGCGCGAGAGCGCTATGGGGAGCCCGGCGGTGGATATAGTAAGAAGAAGACTGTAGATATTGTAGGCGACGCCGAACTGCGCTGTGCCCTCATCGCCTATCATGTTGTACAGGGGGATCTTATAGACCGCGCCCAGTATTTTGATGATGACTACCCCGGCGGCGAGTATTGCCGCGCCGTGTAGATAGCTTTGCTTTTTAGGAGCTGCCATCAGGTGGTTTCCTTTCGGAGAGGATGATTATTTGAGCGCAGCTCCGCACTTTTTGCAGAAGGAATCCTTCTTGCTGCACTCTGCGCCGCAGGAGGGGCACTTGATGAGATTCTTGTACTCGGTTACGCGATCCTTGAGAGAATCGATCTCGGCGTTGAGGGAATCAAGCTCGGCAATTACGGAATCGACCTCTTCTTCGTTGGCGTCTGTCCCGGTGTGTGCGGCATAGACGGCTGTGCCGAGCTTTTTGAGAAGAACGGCAGCCTCTGAATTGAGATCGAATATTTTCATGTTGAGCTTTGTGACCTCTACTGTATCGCCGGCCTTTTTGCCGACCTCGCGGGCAACTGACGCCGTGGCCTCTCCGGCTACGACGGCCGTCGCTTTTACGGTCTCAAAAATGGCTTTAACTTTGCTGTCCATTTAAACGCCTCCTTTAATGCGTATGAAGCTGAAGACACTGATATGCAGATGTATTCTACACCAAGCATAGGAAAAAAGCAAGGCAAAAAAGGTCGAAAACAGCTTATATTTCAAGGAAAATGAAAAATGCACGGGAGCCTGGGCTCCCGTGCATAGAAAAGCTGTGAGGCATTTTACAGAAGGCGTACTCTGATTATGCCGTCGAGATTTTTAACGGCGTCCGCGAGGGTTTCGTGAACGCGGGTGGTGAGGTCGATTATGGTGTAGGCATAGTCGCCTCTGGACTTATTCACCATGTTCTCAACGTTGATATTCTGATCCGCTACTATCTTCAGGATGCTGCCTATCATGTTGGGAATATTCTTGTGGATAACGCAGAGGCGAGCGGCGCCGCTTCGCGTGAGAGATACGGACGGCATGTTCACGGAGTTGGCGATGTTGCCGTTGGCAAGATAATCGGCCACTTCGTTCGCCGCCATAACGGCGCAGTTGTCTTCGCTCTCGGGGGTGGAGGCGCCGAGATGCGGGATGGCGATGACGCCGGGGGCGCCGGCGGTCTTTCCGTTGGGGAAGTCGGTCACATAGCGGGCTACGCGGCCGCTGGCAAGAGCGGCGATCATATCGTCGTCGTCGATGAGCTCGCCGCGGGCGATGTTGATGATGCGGACATGGCCCTTCATGAGATTAATGGCGTCGGCATTTATCATTCCGCGGGTGTCATTCGTGAGAGGAACGTGAATGCTTATGTAGTCGCTGTTGCGGTAAATGGTCTCAAGATCGATAGCATGGGTTATGCGGCTGGAGAGCATCCAGGCGGCGTCTACGGAGAGGAAAGGATCGTAGCCGTATACGTTCATGCCGAGGTCGATGGCGGCGTTGGCGATCTTGCGGCCAACGGCGCCGAGGCCGATGATGCCGAGAGTCTTGCCCGCGAGTTCGGGGCCGGTGAATTTGCTCTTGCCCTTCTCTACGAGAGCGGCGACCTCATCGCCCTTGTCGGCGATGGTCTTTACCCAGTCAATGCCGCCGATGATATCGCGGGAGGCAAGGAAGAGCGCGCAGAGAGCGAGCTCTTTAACGGCGCCGGAATTCGCTCCAGGGCTGTTGAATACGACTATGCCGTTTTCGCTGCAGCGGTCGAGCGGGATGTTGTTGACGCCGGCGCCGGCTCTGCCTATGCAGCGCAGGGAAGCGCCGAATTCATAATTATGCATATCCGCGGAGCGGACTATGATGCCGTCGGGATCTTCAAAATCTTCGGACACGGTGTACTGGTTCTTGTCGAGAACGGCAAGGCCGACGGGGGATATCTTATTGAGAGTTTTTATTCTGAACATTTTATTCCCTCCGATAATCAGGAATTTTCCGCTTCAAAGCGGCGCATGAAATCGGCGAGCTTCTCAACGCCTTCCATGGGCATGGCGTTGTAGATGGAGGCTCTCATGCCGCCTACGAGACGGTGGCCCTTGAGCTGAACGAAGCCGGCCTTGGTTGCCTCGGAAACGAACTTGGCGTCGAGCTCTTCATCGCCGGTGCGGAAGGTGACGTTCATATCGGAGCGGGCTTCCTTCTCGGCCGCGCCCTTGAACATCTTGCTCTCGTCGAGAACATCGTAAAGGATCTTGGATTTCTTGGACTTTATGGCCTGCATGCCTTCAACTCCGCCGAGGTCGATCAGCCAGTCGAGAACGAGGCCGAGGATGTAGATGTTGTATGCGGGCGGGGTATTGTGCATGGAGTCGCCCTTGATCATGGTGGCGTAGTTGAGCATTACCGGCGTGAAGGGGAGCTCATGGCCGGCGAGATCCTTGCGGATAATAACAACAGTAACGCCCGCGGGAGCCATGTTTTTCTGAGCGCCGGCGTAGATGATGCCGTATTTGGATACGTCTACGGGCTTCGAGAGGATATTGGAGGACATATCGCAGACTATGGGCACGTCGCCGGTTTCGGGAACGTATTTCCACTCGGTGCCATAGATGGTGTTGTTGGCGCAGTAATGGAAATAAGAAGCGCCGGGATCGAGCTTCAGCTCCGCCTGAGAGGGGATATAGGTGTGATTCCTGTCGGCAGAGGAGGCGGCGATATTGCAGGTGCCGTATTTAGAGGCTTCTTTGTAGGCGTTGTTTGAGAAGTTGCCGGTGATGGCGTAATCGGCCTTGCCGGTACGAGACATGAGGTTGAGCGGGACCATCGCGAACTGCGTAGTAGCGCCGCCCTGCAGGAACAGGATCTCATAGTCCTCGGGGATGTTCAGCACTTTGCGGAATTTTTCCTTCGTGGCGTTGAAGATCGCGAGGTATTCCTTGCCCCTGTGGCTCATCTCCATCACTGACATGCCGGTGCCGCCATAGTTGGTGATTTCCGAACCGGCGCGCTGAAGAACAGGAAGCGGAAGCATGGACGGACCGGCCGAGAAATTGTATACTCTTTCATTAGTCATTTTGGGACACCTTCCTTTATTAAGTTGCTTTACTAAGCGGATAATAGCTAATTATAAACGCATAAAAATGAACTGTCAACCGACAATGTGACCAAACAGCAAACTATCCTCGTTTTTTTCTATTTCAACGTCAAGGAGCCGGCCGCGCAGTCCGGTTTTTTCGACGGAAACGGTGCAATAGTTATCGGAATGGCCGGTGCTCAGGCCGTTTTTTTCCGTTTCAAACAAAACGTTGAGCCTTTTCCCTACGCAGGAGGCGAGGTATTCCGCCTTCATATCCGCGGCCAGAGCTCGGGCGCGGGAGGCTCTTTCGGCCTTTACGGCCTCGGGGACCTGTCCGGGCATGTCGCAGGCGCGGGTGCCGGGTCGGCGGGAATACGGAAAAATATGCATAGACGAAAAGGCGCAGCGGCGGATGGTGCCGAGAGTTTCCGCAAATTCCTCCTCGGTCTCTCCCGGAAAGCCGGTAATGAGATCTGCAGTGAGCGCGCAGCCGGGGAAGCGGCGGCGCAGCAGATCGGTCACGCCAATGAGGTCCGCGGCGGTATTGCGGCGGTTCATGCGAAGGAGAGTCGCCGTGCAGCCGCTCTGAACGGAAAGGTGGAAGTGTCGGCAGAGCCCGGCGGAGGGGAGAGCAGAGCAGAAGGCCTCCGTAACCGCGGCGGGATCGAGCGAGCCTAGGCGCAGCCGCATTTCGGGAGCGGCGGCCGCAATGCGCGAGACGAGGGATGCAAGATCGATCCCGTTGCCGAGGTCCCGCCCGTAGGAGCTTATTTCTATGCCCGTTATTACAAGCTCGCGGTAGCCCTCCGCAGCAAGACGGACCGCCTCGCTGACCGCTTTGTCGGGATCGAGCGAGCGTACGGGGCCGCGCACGGAGGGGATGACGCAGTAAGCGCACCAGTTCTCGCAGCCGTCCTCTATTTTGAGCATGGCCCGCGTGCGCCCGGTAACGCTGCCGGCGCTCAGAGGCTCAAAGAGCTTTCTATCCGCGGCGATATCCACGCTTACGAGCTTGGACTTTTCATTGAAGACGCGCTCGAGCTCCGAGACGAAGCGCATCCTCTCGCCGCTGCCGAAAACGAGATCGGCGCCGAGAGCGGCCGTTTCCTCCGGAGAGAGTTGGGAAAAGCAGCCGCATACGGCTATCACGGCGTCCGGCGCCGTGCTTTTCGCGCGGCGCACGGCCTGGCGGGACTTGCGCCCGCTTTCGGCAGTGACGGCGCAGGTGTTTATTATTACCGCGTCGGGCGAGGCGTCGAGCGGGCAGAGCGAATGCCCGCGCTGCTCAAGCGCGCGCTCCATTGCCTGAGTTTCGTACTGGTTTACCTTGCAGCCGAGTGTAATGGAAGCTATCTTCATAGTATTGCCTCTCGGTGTTGATTGTTTATCGATTAAAGTATATTATATATCCTGCAAGTGCGCAGAGCAAGAGCGTTGAAAATGCAGGGCGCGCTTTGAACAGCAAAAGGGAAACTCACGGAGGAGCTTATGATATATTTTGACAATGCCGCAACAACGAAGGTATGCCAGGCTGCCGCCGAGGCGGCTTTGCGGGCCATGACCGTGCAATACGGCAACCCATCCTCGGGGCATGCGCTCGGCCGGGAGGCGGCGGCTCTGCTCGAAAGCTCGAGAGCAAGCCTGGCCAAGGCCCTGGGGGCGAAGAGCGAGGAGATATTCTTCACGTCCGGCGGCACGGAATCTGATAACTGGGCGCTGCGCGGAGCCGCGCAGCTGATGCGCCACAGGGGAAAGCATATAATATCCTCGAAGGCCGAGCACGAGGCAGTCCTGAAGACGCTGGAGGACCTCGCGCATCAGGGATACGAGGTGGAATATCTCGACCCGGAGGAAGACGGCTCCGTAAGCGCAGAGAAAGTATATGCCGCCGTGCGGGAGGATACCATACTCGTTTCGCTCATGACCGTAAACAACGAGACCGGCGCGCAGACGGACATTGCAGCCGTTTCAAAGGCAGTTAAGGCAAAAGCGCCGGCGGCGCTGGTGCATACGGACGCCGTGCAGGCTTTTATGAAGCTGCCGCTGAAGGCAAAGGAGCTCGGCGCGGACCTTATATCCGTGAGCGCGCACAAGGTGCATGCTCCGAAGGGCGCCGGGGCGCTTTATATAAAGCAGGGAGTGAAGCTCAAGCCGCTGATGTTCGGCGGCGGGCAGGAAAAAGGGTTGCGCAGCGGCACCGAAGCTATGCCCCAGATATGCGCCTTCGCCGCGGCGGTTGAAGAGCAGTCCGGGATGATAAACCGCAGCATGGAAAAGGTGGGGGAGATACGGAAGAAAATAGTTTCAGAGCTTAAAGAGCGCTTTGACGACGTGGTGATAATAGCTCCGGAGGCAACGCCGTATATTCTTACGTTTTCCGTACCCGGATACCGCAGCGAAACTCTCATGAGCGCGCTCGACGGCGAGGGGATATGCGTGTCGAAGGGCTCCGCCTGCAAAAGAGGAGCAAGGAGCCACGTTTTAGAGGCCATGAAGCTGCCGCCCAGGGTAATAGACGGGGCCATCCGCCTGAGCTTCTCGGGTGAGAATACGCTCGAGGAGGCCGGGTGCTTCGCTGAGGTATTCGAAACGGCGGCAAAAAAGCTGTTTCGGCGGTAACAAAGATGGAAGTGGAACGTATTATGTAACGGAGCCTGTTCCACAAGAGAAGGCTCCGGCGCCCGAAACGGCATGCGGGCGCAACTCCCCAAAATGTTTTCGGAGGCTGACATAATATGTTTTGTTCAAACAGCTGCAACAACGGGCTTTGGATAATCCTGCTCATACTCATCATATTCGCAGGAGGCTGCGGAGGGACGTCCCCGAGATGCTCCTGCGGCTGCCAGTAAAGCAAGCGACGGAGAAGGCGCGGTTCACCGCGCCTTCTTTTTTGCGGAAGGGGAGGGATAATTCATAAAAAATTTACGCTTTGTTAAACTTAATTCAATTACGCAGCGGGGCCGGGATGCTATAATCCGGCGTGTCCGGGCACAGGGCCGGAAAAGCAAGTTTTTCTTGCCATAGCAGGGGGTATAATGTTATAGTGAAAAAACAAAATACATTATTATACGTATTTAAGGGATAAGATATGGACAATAAAAAGAAAAACAATCTTATAACGTATATCATCATCGCGATAATAGTCATTATTCTGATGAATATATTCGTTTTCCCGAATCTGCTCTCCGGAGAGACTGTGAAGCCGCTCACCTACGATGCTTTTCTTGCCGAGCTCAAGAGCGGCAACATAAAGGAAGTAGAAATCAATAAAACGATAATAGAGTTTACGGTAAACGAGAAATCCGAAAACGCCCCCGACGGGGCCGACGCGATTTACTCAACGGTCAGGATAGACGATCCCGAGCTTGTAAACCGTCTCGAAGAGGCAGGGGTGGTCTTTTCGCAGGTAGAGGCCAAGGAAAGATCAGAGCTCCTGTATCTGCTGATATCCTACGCGATACCGATATTCATTTTCGTGGTGCTCGGGCGCATAATCAGCCGTAAAATGGCCGGGGGCGGGGGTAATTTCATGTCCTTCGGCAAATCAAACGCGAAGGTATATGTAAAGGCTCAGACGGGAAAGACATTCGCAGACGTGGCCGGGCAGGACGAGGCGAAGGAATCGCTCACGGAGATAGTGGATTTCCTGCACAATCCCGATAAATATACCGAGATCGGCGCGACGCTTCCGAAGGGCGCGCTTCTCGTTGGTCCTCCGGGTACGGGCAAGACTCTCCTGGCGCAGGCTGTTGCGGGCGAAGCGAATGTACCGTTCTTCTCGATATCCGGCTCGGAGTTCGTCGAGATGTTCGTGGGCATGGGCGCCGCAAAAGTCAGAGATCTTTTCAAGCAGGCGAACGAAAAGGCGCCGTGCATTGTATTTATAGACGAGATAGATACCGTAGGCAAAAAGCGCGACGGCTCCGGCATAGCCGGAAACGACGAGCGCGAGCAGACCCTTAATCAGCTCCTTTCGGAGATGGACGGATTTGACGGCAAGAAGGGCGTAGTCATCCTCGCGGCGACGAACCGGCCGGAGAGCCTTGATAAGGCGCTGCTCCGCCCGGGACGCTTCGACAGGCGCATAAGAGTGGAGCTGCCTGATCTTGCCGGCCGCGAAGCCATACTGCGAGTGCATGCAAAAAAGATACGCATGGACGAATCGGTGGACCTAATGGCCATAGCCAGAGTTACGCCGGGCGCCTCGGGCGCGGACCTTGCCAACATAATAAATGAAAGCGCGCTCAACGCCGTGCGCGAGGGAAAAAGGATAGTGTCTCAGAAAAACCTTGAGGACAGCGTTGAGACCATCATAGCCGGGCAGGAGAGGAAGAGCGCCGTTATCTCCAAAAAGGAGAAGGAGATCATAGCTTACCACGAGGTCGGCCACGCGATAGTCGCCGCGGCGCAGAAGGACTCGGCGCCGGTACACAAAATAACCATAATCCCGCGCACCTCCGGCGCGCTGGGTTACACCATGCAGGCGGACGAGGACGAGCATTTTCTGCTTACCAGGGACGAACTTTTCAACAAGATAGCCACTCTCACGGGCGGAAGGGCCGCGGAGGAGCTCATCTTCGGCTCGGTTACTACCGGCGCATCAAACGATATAGAGCAGGCTACGCGCCTTGCCAGAGCCATGGTCTCGCGCTACGGCATGAGCAAGGATTTCGGGATGGTCGCGCTTGAATCGATGACGAACCAGTACCTCGGCGGGGATACCTCGCTGGCCTGTTCTCTTGAAACGGCCACAAGGATAGACAACGAGGTCATAGCTCTTGTATCCGCCGCGCACGACAAGGCGGCGGCGATACTCTCGGAAAAACTGCAGAAGCTGCACGAGATAGCTTACCGGCTGATAGAAAAGGAAACTCTTACAGGCGAGGAGTTCATGAAGCTATTTAAAGACGATCCGCTGCTTCCCGCGGAATTATAAAAAACAGAAAAAGGCTGTCCGGCACATGCCGGACAGCCTTTAATTATATAGATTTCAGATCAGAGGATTTTTGAAAGGAAAGCCTTGAGCCTTTCACTCTTCGGAGCGCTGAACAGCTCGTTCGGCTCGCCCTCTTCAACGATCTTGCCCTCGTCCATGAATATGACGCGGGAGCCCACTTCGCGGGCGAAGCCCATTTCATGCGTGACGACGACCATAGTCATTCCCTCGCGGGCCAGATCCTTCATGACCTCGAGCACCTCGCCGACCATTTCCGGGTCAAGCGCGCTCGTGGGCTCGTCGAAAAGCATCACGTCCGGCTGCATGCACAGAGCGCGGACTATCGCTATCCTCTGCTTCTGGCCGCCGGAGAGCTGGTTGGGATAGGCGCTTGCGCGGTCAGCCAGGCCTACGCGGGTGAGCAGGGCCATGGCGCGCTCCTCGGCCTGGGATTTCGAGAGCTTCAGGAGCTTCATGGGGGCCACGGTCATGTTTTTCAGTATGGTCATGTGCGGGAAAAGATTGAAGTGCTGGAACACCATGCCCATCTTCTGGCGGTGGAGATTGATATTGCTCTCAGGAGCGGTTATATCCACGCCCTCGAAGAGAATGCGGCCGCCGGTGGGAAGCTCAAGCAGGTTGAGGCAGCGCAGAAAAGTGCTCTTGCCGCTGCCGGAGGGGCCTATTACGACTACAACGTCGCCGCGCAATATCTCCGTGCTCACGCCGTTGAGCGCCTTTATATCGCCGCCCTTGAAGTGCTTTTCAAGGTTTTCTACTTTAATTATCGATTCAGCGCTCACTGTTGCGCAGCCTCCTTTCAAGCTTTCCTACGAGCCAGGAGAAGAAGACCACGAGGATGAGGTAGGTCGCGGCCACGGCGATAAGGGGCATGAAGGCGATGAAGGTATTGCCGCGGATTATATCGCCTGCCTTCGTAAGATCGACTACGCCGACGTAGCCGGCCACGGAGGTCTCCTTCAGGAGGACTATAAACTCGTTCGCCAGCGCGGGGAGAACGTTCTTCAGCGCCTGGGGGAGGACTATGTAGCGCATGGTCTGCACGTAGTTGAAACCGAGCGAACGCCCGGCCTCGGACTGGCCGATGTCTATGGACATTATGCCGCCGCGTATGAGCTCGGCAACGTACGCGCCAGAGTTTATGCCGAAGGTAAGCGCCGCCACGGTAACGCCGTTGCGGACGGTGATGAAGATTATAAAATACGAAATGAGCAGCTGCACCACAACAGGCGTGCCGCGGATCACGGTAAGGTATATTTTGCAGACGATGTTTGCCGCCTTTAGCAAGGCCTTCCCGAAGCCGGAGCGCATGGAATCATAGTTGAGGTCGTGCGTGCTGCGTATTACGGATACCACCGTGCCTATAACGAGGCCGAGCAGGAGCGCGAAGAAGGTTATTATAAGAGTCTTGGAAAGACCGTTGAGTAAAAGCTTCCAGCGCGAGTCGGTGACGAAGCACTTAACGAACTGGAACTTTATTTCCGCCCACCATTCAGACAAGGCCATTCCTCCTAATCCCGTTAATAATGCCAATGCAGGGGCGGAATATCCGCCCCTGCCTGATTACGATTTGAAAGCGAGGACTTATTTGTTATTGGTCTCTACAAAGGACTTTGCAGGCTCGTTGTCGATTATGACGCAGTCTACCTTGCCCGTGAGCAGAGCCTGAACGGCGTCGGCGCCCTTGTTGTACCTGATCACGCGGGATTCGCCGAAATCGTCGGTAGCGTAGATATCGCCGGTGGTATCCTGCTGGACGCCTACCACGTACTTCGCGCCGTCGGCATAAAGATCATCGACAGAGGTGATCTTGGAGCCCTCGAGGACGATTATGGACTGGATGCCCGTGGCGTAGGAGGTGGAGAAGTTTACGCTCTCCTTGCGCTCGTCGGTAACGGTCATGCCGGCCATGCCCATATCGTATTTATGAGTTTCAACGCCGCCGATGATGGAGCCGAACTCGGTGTCGACAATAGTGAGCTTCATGCCGATCTTGTCGGCGATGGCCGCGGCAACGTCGGCGTCTATGCCGACTATTTTGCTGCCCTCATAGAACTCATAGGGCGGGAAAGCGGCGTTGGTCGCCATTACGAGCTCGGGAGCGTCGGCCGCGACGCCCTGCTGGAAGGCGTACTCGTTATTTGCGCCGGAGATATAGTTATCAACGATCTTCTGGACGGTGCCGTCGCTTATAAGCTCGTTGAGAGCGGTGTCGATCTTGTTGAGCAGCTCGTCGTTATCCTTCGCTATGCAGATGGCATAGTCCTCAACGGTGTATTCCGTATCGAGTATTACGAGTTTCTTGGCTTCCTTCTTTTTGCAGCCGCAGAACAGAGCGGCGAGCATGAGCACTGCGAGCAGCGCGGCAAATACTTTCTTCATTACAAAAGACTCCTTTTGATAAAATACTTATTTTTCCCGGGGACGTGCGTTATTATACACCATCCAAAAAATAAATCAAGAGGGTTTTCAATAAAAATCCAGAAATGTTTAATATTATTGCATAATATGCAATGAATGAGAGAATATTATCCATGCTTTGGGCAAAATGACATCGAATTATATAATAAAAAACCATTCCCGGATGTGTAAAAAAACACCCGCGCTTGAGCGCGGGTGTTTGAAGATGCAGGGAAGTCAGTTTTTCTTTTTGAAAATGCTGCCGAGGGAGCTGAAAGCGCCGGTGAGCTTGCCTGCGGCAAGTCTGCCCTTTACGCCGGAAACGATCTTTTCGAGCACGTCCGCGGGAACCTCTTCGCTGATAAGGCCCTTGACAGTCTCGGTCGGGTCCTTCTTGAATTTAGAGAGAAGGTTCTTGTCGCCTTTTATTTTTTCTACAAGAGCTTCGATTTTTTCTTTGATATCCATTGCTGTTTTCTCCTTTATTCGTCAATCTTAACGATAGGAGCATCGGGAGCGTTCTTCTTAATGGACTCGATGCCGTTCGTGCAGCTCGCGAGAGCCTTATAGCCTTCGCCTACGGCGATAATCTGGCCGTTGGTCGCCTTAAGGCGGAAACGGAATTCACCGGCCTTGTCTTTGTAGATCTCGAACTTGGGGTGCTTTTCCTTGGCAAAACCCTCGACCGTCTGGTTTTCTATGGCGGCTATGGGGGCGTTCTTCTTCACACTGGCGATACCGGCGCGGCAGGAATACTCGGAGGAGTATACCTCGGAAGTGGCGATGACTTCGCCGTTGCCAGCCTTAAGATCGAACTTTGTGCCGCCGTTTTTTGTCTTTTTAATAACAAACTTACCCATGTTGCAGCCTCCTAAAAGTAATTAATTAGCCAGTTTTCTATAATATATAACATATTTTTTCCACTTTCAAGGGGAGCGGGAGAAAATAACGGAAAAAATGAGAAAGTTTTGACGAAAACGGCGTGAGCGGCAGGGCGTTTTCACGCCTGCGCCGCGCCATTTTTACGCTTGGCTTTGTCCGCTGCGAGCCAGAGAACGACGGAGAAGAGGAAAACAACGCCGAAATACAGAAGCATCGCGCCGGTCTTCGGATAGGCGTCGAACAGCGAGTTCCAGTCGTAAACGACGCCGATGGAATTGACGAAAGAATGGTACGCCGCGCAGGCGAGAACGCTCTTCGTGGCCTTGTATATCGCAGCCGCCGCGAAGGCCCAGACGAAAATCATTATAGCAAATCCGATAAGACTGTCCCCGTAGTGGTTGGAGGTCGGCATGAGCCACACGGGCAGATGCCATACGTACCAGATCACAGCGGTCATTGAGGCGGCCACGGGGAAGGGAAATCTTTTTTCGAGCGCTGGCTGCAGAAAACCGCGCCAGCCGGGCTCCTCCGCTATGCCGACGAAGGGAAGCATTACTATAAAGCCGACCGGCAGCATATACCAGCGCGCGCCGTTGGGCGTGCCGCACAGCAGGGCGAAGACAAGCGCGGCGGCGCAGAAGAGCGCGGTTATCAAAGCCGCGGCCAGCGGCCTGGGAGTGCGGACTATCCGCCTGAGATACTCTTTTACCGTTATCTTTTCCGCTCTGCGCAGGGTCACGAGCAGGGCGATGAACGGAGCGGGAGTTGAGAAAAACATGCCGAGCACGGCGTAAAGCGCGTAGCCGAAGGTGAGCCGTCCGCTTTCCGCGTACGCGACGGAGCGGGGCTCCAGAAGCAGCAGGAAGCCCTCGACTATGAGCGATATGAACAGCAGCCACCCGAGAAACTGCGCAACGGGGGCCTTTTTGTTTTTATCTTTCCACATAAGCGTTCTCCTTTTTCATGGGATTGCCTCCCGCATTTGTCTTTATAAAGTACGCGGGGAGCCGCGCCCGGCGCGGCTCTCCGCAAAAAGCATTTCTATCCTGAAGCCCGGGGGATACTCAGTCTATGAACTCTACCTTTATATCGCCGCTGCTCGTTTTGACGTCGATGGACTTATCGCCCTTTGAGGAGCGCGGAGAGTCGACGTCGCCGGAGGAGGAATGGGCGTCTATGCTGTAATCCTTTTCGTCGCCGAGTACGGTGAGCTTTATATCGCCGCTGCTGGCCTTCGCCATGATATCCGGCGAGGCGAGAGCGGCTATTTCGATATCTCCGCTGCTGACTTTGCAGCTGAAGGCTTTTTCGGCAGCGAAAGAGGCCAGGTCTATATCGCCGCTTGTGGTTTTCAGCGAAGCAGAACCGCCGCAGATGATATCGGAGCCAGATATCTCTCCGCTCGTGAGCGATACGCTGATGTCCCCGTCGACCGTGAGACCTGAAATTCTGATATCGCCGGAGGTACCGGAGATCACGGCGGCACCGGCCGAGCAGTTTTCTACCTTTATATCGCCGCTGCTGAGAGAAACAGAAAGATCTGTAAGCGCAAGCCCGGAAAGAGCGATGTCGCCGCTCGAGCATTTGCATTCTACGGAGCAGCAGAGCTCTTCGGGAATGAAAACGATGACGCGGCCGTCGATAAAGCTGAATAGATCAGTCAGCCAGAAGCGGAAGGCGTCCGGGTTTGTTTTGATGCGCCGGACGGTCAGCTTACCGTTTTCGAGAGAAGAAGTGTGGGTGACGTTTTTAGCTTCGCGGTATTCGATGTGTATCAAGCCGTCCTCAGAGGGCTTGAAGATGACGTCGTCGCTCGTTTCGGACACGAAGATCTGCTCAACGCCTGCCGGATCGAATTCCTCATAGCGGGTGGAGGATTCCTTCATGGCTTTGATATCAAAACCGCCGTTGGCGTATCCGACGGCACATAAGATTATTCCCGCAACTATTAGTACGCAGGCGGCTATTATAAAGAACTTTTTCATTTTTTCTTACCTCCGATGATGCGGGCCTTGATGCCGCGGGCAATGGCTGCGGTGAGCTTTGCGGATCCTACAGCGCAGAGCTTGGCAAGCGGGAAGAAAAGGAACGCAAGGCCTATCAGAATGAGCGCCGCGCCGACAGCGAAGACGATGCCGACCGGGAGCGTACCCGGGAAAAACAGCGCCGCGACAAGCAGCAGTATCCCGGCTGCCGCCAGCGAAGCGGCTACGGCAAAGACGCAGATCACGAGGGACCACAGCACCACGTAAAGGGAAAGCACGATCGCGCCGAACGACACCAGAAGGGGGAACCATATCGGGAAACCGATTATTATAAGGATCGTGGAGAGAACGGAGCGCGAGCGCTTTTTCTGCGGCTGCTCGGGAGCCGGAACGGCTTCGCGCTGCTCGCGGCGCTGATTGATCTTCGACATTACGAGAGCGTTTATCGGAGCGTCCAGCATTATCTGCCCGACTATCTTGTCCATAGGGCCGAGCGAGGTAACGGCCTGCTCCTCCGTGAGCCCGTTTTCGACAGTGTCGTCTATTATTTCGCTGTAATATGAAACGGATTTTTCAATCTCTGCTTCCGGAAGATTCCGCAGCTCGCGGCGCAGAGCATCCAGAAAGTCTTTCTTATTCATTTTCGCACCCCTCTTTGATGAAGTTATAGGCGGAGACGACTTCCTGCCAGTCTTTCATGAATTCATTCAGCCGGATACGCCCGCTCTCGGTTATACTGTAAAAGCGACGGAGGCGGCCGTTGTGCTCCACGGAATACACCGTAAGGCAGCCGGCGGCTTCGAGCCTTTTCAGTATCGGATAGAGCGTGGATTCGCTTATCTCCACCCGGCCGGCCATATCCCTTACCATCTTGTAGCCGTAGGAATCGCCGCGGGCGAGGACCGAGAGGACGCACGCATCGAGAAGGCCGCGTTTTAACTGTAGATCCATATGCAATACCTCCTGTCGCGATATACTATACGACGCATAGTATTATATGTCAAGCATTATTTTTAGAAATTTTCAAAAAAATAAAACGGCGCTTCTTTTGAAGCGCCGTTCGTGTTTTTAATGCTTTACATATTGCCCATAAGTATTGCCATTACGGCCTTTTGGGCGTGGAGCCTGTTTTCGGCCTCCTCGAAGATCTCGTCCGCGTGTGCTTCGAAGACCTCCTCGGTAATCTCTTCTCCGCGGTGCGCGGGCAGGCAGTGCTGCACCAGCGCGCCCTTGGCCGCAAGAGACATGATGCTCTGATCGAGGCAGTAGCCCTTGAAGACCTTGCGGCGCTCCTGCGCCTCGGCCTCCTGGCCCATGCTGGCCCAGACGTCGGTGAAGAAAACGTCCGCGTCTTTTGCCGCCTCGCGGATATCGTGCGTGAGGGTGAGCCCGCCGTTTTTCTCCGCGAACTCAAGCACGCGCGTGTCGGGCATATAGCCCTCGGGGCAGGCGGCAGCTACAGTCATGCCGCATTTGAGTGCGCCGACGATTACGGAGTTGGCCATGTTGTTTCCGTCGCCTATCCAGCAGACCTTGAGCCCGTCGAGCCGGGCGCGGCGCTCGCGGATAGTCATAAGGTCGGCAAGCACCTGGCAGGGGTGGCAGAAGTCCGTAAGGCCGTTTATTACCGGCACGCTGGACCATTTGGCAAGGTCCTCCACCTTCTGCTGCTCGAACGTGCGGATCATTATGCCGGAGCAGTAGCGCGCGAGCACGCGCGCGGTGTCCTGAATGGGCTCGCCGCGGCCGAGCTGGCTCTCCGCGCTCGAGAGGAATATGCCCTGCCCGCCGAGCTGATAGATGCCGGTTTCAAAGGATACGCGGGTGCGGGTGGAGTTCTTTTCAAATATCATGGCCAGAGTCTGGCCGGCGAGGTAGGCGTGGGGGATGCCGTTTTTGAGGTCGTATTTCAGCTGATCGGCAAGATCGAGGATGTGCATTATATCGTCCTTCGACAGATCGAGAAGCTTGAGCAGGTCTTTTTTCATTTTCAGACTCCTTTCAGAGTTTTTTCGAATATCGCAAGGCCTTCGTCTATCTCCTCGCGCGAGATAGTGAGCGAGGGGAGCATCCGCAGCGTATCGGAGCCCGCCGTGAGGATGAGAAGGCCGTTGGAAATGAGCCTTTTGGCTGCTTCGGAGTGGCTTATGCCCTTTACCGGAATGCCTATCATAAGGCCGAGGCCGCGGGTGCCGGCTATGCAGCCGAGGCCCATGTTCTCAATGCGGGAGCGGATATACGCGCCCTTTTCCTCAACGGAATCGAGCACGCCGTCCTCAAGGATATCGAGCACGGCGTTCGCGGCGGCCGTGCAGATGGGATTCGCGCCGAAGGTGGTGGCGTGAGTGCCGGCGCCGAGAACGTCCCTGCAGCTCTCCGCGGCGAGGATGCCGCCGAGCGGAAGGCCGCCGGCTATGCCCTTGGCGAAGCTTATGGCGTCCGGCTTTACGCCGAAATGCTGGTAGGCGAAGAGCTTTCCTGTTCTGCCGACGCCTGTCTGCACTTCATCGAACATAAGAAGGATGTCCCTTTCGCGGCAGAGCTTTTCCGCGGCGGCGATGAACTCGCCCTCAAGCGGCAGAACTCCGCCCTCGCCCTGCACAGGCTCCATTATAAGCGCGCAGACGTCGGTGCCGAGCGCCTTTTCCAGCGCGGCGATATCGTTTGCGGGAGTGAAGCGGAAGCCCTCCGTGAAGGGGAAGAAGTAGTTGTGGAATTTATCCTGACCGGTAGCGGAGAGCGTGGTGACCGTGCGGCCGTGGAAGGAGCATTCGAGCGTAACTATGCAGGCGCGGCCGGGGCCGTATTTATCGAAGCTGTATTTTCTCGCGAGCTTTATGAGCGCCTCGTTTGATTCAGCGCCGGAATTGGAGAAAAACGCGCCGGCCATACCGGTCTTTCCGCAAAGGCGCTGCGCCAGGCGCGCGCCCGGCTCGGTATAAAACAGATTTGAGATATGCGCGAGCTTCTGCGCCTGCGCGGTAACGGCGGCGATCCAGCGGGGATTTGCGCCGCCGACGCTGTTTACGCCGATGCCGGAGGTGAAGTCTATATACTTCCTGCCGTCGAAATCATAGGCGGTGGAGCCTTCGATGCGCTCTATCGCCACGGGGAAGCGGGCATAGGTGCCGAGGACGTACTGCCTGTCAAGAGAGAAAAGTTCTGAATTCGTCATTTATGGAATCCTCCTCAGAAGATCATCGTACCGGAGCCTTCGTCGGACAAAAGCTCGATGAGGATGGAATGAGGTATGCGGCCGTCAATTATATTCGCGCGGGAAACGCCGCGGCGCACGGCCTCTACGCAGCAGTCTATTTTCGGGATCATGCCTCCGCTTATGACTCCGTCCTTAATGAGTCCGGGTATCTCGGAGAGACGGACGACGGGGAGGAAGGTCTCCTCGTTTTTCGGGTCGAGCATGAGGCCCTTTACGTCCGTGAGAAGCATGAGCTTTTCGGCGCCGAGAGCCACGGCGATCTTCGATGCCGCGGTATCGGCATTGATATTATAGCTCGTTTCGGCGTCCGTGCCCATAGCCACGGTGGAGATGACGGGGATATAGCCGTCTTTTATAACGTCCAGTACCGGGCCGGGATCCACGGAGGTTATCTCGCCCACGAGGCCGAGCTCGGAGTCTTTCACAACGGCCTTCATCATGCCGCCGTCGAGCCCGCAGAGGCCTATGGCGCGCCCGCCGTGGCGGTTGATGGTGGCGACGAGGTTTTTGTTCACCTTGCCGCACAGGACCATTTGAACGATATCCATGGTCTCCTCGTCGGTGTAGCGCAAGCCGCGCACGAAGCGGGATTCCTTGCCCGTTTTCGTGAGCATTTCGTTTATCTCGGGGCCGCCGCCGTGCACGAGGACCACGTTTACTCCTACAAGGCTGAGAAGCACCACGTCGTCCATAACGGCGCGGGAGAGTTCCTCGTTTATCATCGCGTTGCCGCCGTATTTGATAACGACGGTCTTCCCGCGGTATTTCTGGATATAAGGAAGGGCCTCGACAAGTATATTTGCTCTGTCTATGTGCGGAAAGCTCATGGTGATCCTCCAATGTGCCGCCGGATGGCGGGATTTCCATAGAATATCAGGTGCGGTAGTCGCCGTTTATCCTCACGTAGTCGTAGGTGAGGTCGCAGCCCCAGCACTCGGCGGAGCCGTTTCCGGCGCCGGCGGAGACGGCGATTATGATCTCTTTCGCGCTGAGGACTTTTTTTGCGAGGTCTTCGTCAAAATCAAGGCCTTCGCCGTTTTCGCAGACATTTATCTCGCCGTTTTCGGAGATAAAGCTGACGGAGACGACGGCCGGATCGAACTCTGCGCCCGAATAGCCCATCGCGCAGAGAACGCGGCCCCAGTTGGCGTCCGCGCCGAACATGGCGGCCTTTACGAGCGAGGAGGAGATAACGGATTTTGAAAGGATCTCCGCTGCCGCGTCGTCTTTCGCGCCGCTCACGCGGCAGGTTATCAGGTGCGATGCGCCCTCGCCGTCGGCCGCGATGGCGCGGGCAAAGGCCGTGCAGAGCTCCTTGAGAGCTTCGTAGAAGGCATAATAATCTTCGTTTTCGAAGCTTATTTCGGCGGCGCCGCTCATGCCGTTTGCAAGCACCACGCACATATCGTTCGTGGAGGTATCGCCGTCTACGCTCACGCGGGAAAACGTGAGCTTGTTCACGGCTTTGAGCGCTTTATCGAGCATGGCGGGGGATATCGCCGCGTCGGTGGTGATGAAGCAGAGCATGGTGCCCATGTTCGGGTGTATCATGCCGCTTCCCTTGCAGATGCCGCCGATATGGGCGATTTTTCCGCTGACGGAAAAAGAAACGCTGAATTCTTTTTTAACGGTGTCGGTAGTCATTATGGCGAGAGCCGCCTCCTCACCGCGCTCGGGCGAGAGGTTTTCGGCGAGCGCCGGAACGGCCTTTTCGATAACGGCTATATTAAGCCGCTGGCCTATTACGCCCGTGGAGGCGACTACTACGTCCTCCGGGGATATGCCGAGCGCCTGAGCCGTGCACGCGGCCATCTTTTCGGCGTTTTCCTCGCCGCCGGGAGCGCAGGCGTTGGCGTTGCCGCTGTTGGCTATCACGGCCTGCGCGCGGCCATCCGCCAGGTGCTTCATCGTCAGCAGCACCGGGGCGGCCTTCACGGCGTTTGTGGTATAAACCGCCGCGGCCGAGCAGGGAGCCTCGGAATATATGAGAGCGACGTCGCGCTTTTCGGGATTTGAGGATTTTACTCCGGCGTGCAAGCCGGAGGCAAGAAAGCCTTTCGCGGCGGTTACTCCGCCGCCTTCTTTAACGGCCATTGCAGCGGCCTCCTTTTAATTAAGATAGGAATCCTCGGGCAGGCCGAGCATTATGTTCATATTCTGCACCGCCGCGCCGGAAGCGCCCTTGCCGAGATTATCGAACAGGGCGGTGACGGTTATGCGCTCCGGATTTCCGGCAACTATGAGGCAGAGGGAATTCGTACCGGCGAAGCGGTTGGACTCAATGAATACGTTTCCGCTCTCAAGCGGAGCGACGCTCACGAAGCGGCAGCCGGCGTAATGCGCGGCGAGCGCCTCGCGGATATCTGCGGGAGAGGGCTTTCCGTTCAAAAGCGCGCTGTGCAGGCAGATCGTTGTGGCCATGCCCTGCGGGAAATCGGCGACGATCGGGCAGAAGACGGGATCTGATGTGAGCCCGGTGACGGCGCTTATTTCCGGCAGATGCTTGTGAGCCTGAGCGGTGCCGTAAATGCGCGGGGAATCGAGCGCGGAGGGGCGGCCTTCGGCCTCGTATTCCGCTATCATGCTCTTGCCGCCGCCGGTATAGCCGGTGAGCGAGAAGCAGGCGAGCGGATAATCGCGCGGGAGTATGCCTGCGGCGACGAGCGGATAGATGGAGGAGATGGCGCCCGAGGCGTGGCAGCCGGGGTTTGCCAGCCGCTTTGAGCTTTTGACGGCCTCGCGGTGCTTTGCCGAAAGCTCGGGGAAGCCGTAATCCCAGCCGGGAGCGGTGCGATGCGCCGTAGAGGCGTCTATTACGCGCACGGAGGGATTATCTATGAGCGATACGGCCTCTACCGCGGCGGCGTCCGGCAGGCAGAGAAAAACTATGTCCGCCGAGTTGAGGTATTCCTTCCTGGCGTTCGGGTCCTTGCGCAGCTCCTCGGGGATGATGAGCTGCTCTATATCGCTGCGCCCGGCGAGCCTTTCGCGGATCTGCAGGCCGGTAGTACCGGACTGGCCGTCTATATATATTTTAGGAAGCATTTTCATTCCTCCTGACTGCGTTCCGCTATGAAAGCGCGGAGAGAGGCGAGCTGCCTGCGCACGTTTTCGGGTGAGGGGCTGCCGAGGCTTACGCGGGAGGCTATGCAGGTCTCGAGCTTTATGGCCTCGTAAACGTCCTCGTCGAACAGCGGGCAGAGCTCGCGGTATTCCTCTATGGGCAGGGTCTCGAGAGTCCGCCCGGAGGAGATGCAGAGGTTCACTATCTTGCCGACGACGGTATAGGCGTCTCTGAAGGGGAGGCCCTTGCGCACGAGATAGTCGGCGCAGTCCGTCGCCGCTATAAAGCCGCGCTCGGCGGCGGCGCGCATGTTGTCTGCCTTTACCGTCATGGTTTTCAGCATGGCGGTAAATACCGGCAGGCAGTGAAAAACGGTATCGAAAGCGTCAAAAACGGGCTCCTTGTCCTCCTGCATATCCTTGTTGTACGCGAGAGGCAGGGATTTCATTACCGTAAGAAGCGAGGTAAGCGAGCCGTAGACGCGGCCTGTCTTGCCGCGTACAAGCTCGGCGACGTCCGGATTTTTCTTTTGCGGCATTATGGATGAGCCGGTAGTGAAGGAGTCGTCAAACTCTATGAAGCCGAATTCCCACGAGCACCAGAGGATCAGCTCTTCGGAAAAGCGGGAGAGGTGCATCATCATTATAGAGAGCGCGGAGAGTATTTCCAGCGCATAGTCGCGGTCGGACACGCCGTCAATGCTGTTTTCATTGGGCGCGCGGAAGCCGAGCGCCGCGGCCGTCATATACCTGTCTATGGGATATGTTGTGCCGGTGAGGGCTCCGCAGCCGAGGGGGCATTCGTCCATACGCTCGAGGCAGTCCTCAATGCGGGTGACGTCGCGCCGGAGCATGCAGGAATAGGCCAGCAGATAGTGCCCGAGCGTAGTGGGCTGCGCGCGCTGCAGGTGAGTATAGGCCGGCATTACGGTGTCGGCGTTCGCTTCCGCGAGAGACGCGAGGACCTCCAGCAGGGAAAGGAGCATCGTGCGAGTCTCCGCCAGCTGCTTTTTGCACCAGAGGCGGAAATCCACGGCGACCTGATCGTTGCGGCTGCGGGCAGTATGCAGGCGCTTGCCGGCGCTGCCTATGCGCTCGGTAAGTATGGCCTCGATATTCATATGTATATCTTCGTTTTCGGGAGTGAACTCAACGGCGCCGGCCTCGATATCCTTCAGTATATCAGCGAGAGCCGCCTTGATCTTTTCAGACTCTTCGACGGCGATAACGCCGGTTTTGCCGAGCATATCGGCGTGAGCAATGCTGCCCTGAATATCCTCGGAATAGAGGCGGCAGTCAAAGCCGATGGAGGCGTTGAGCTCGTCCACGAGCTTATCGGTATCTTTTGAAAAGCGCCCAGACCAGAGTTTCACAGGCGGCCCTCCTTTATTCTTCGGGGTTCAGCTTGCCCTGCTCCAGCAGAGCCTGCACCTTGATGGGCAGACCGAAGAGATTGATGAATCCGGCGGAATCCTTCTGGTCGTAATCGCTCTCGCCGAAGGTGGCGATATTCTCGGAATAGAGCGAATTGGGAGACCAGACGCCGGCGTTTATGATATTGCCCTTGTAGAGCTTGAGGCGCACCTTGCCGGTGACCTTCTGCTGAGTGCTGGAAACGAACGCGGAAAGCGCCTCGCGCAGCGGGGTGAACCACTGGCCGTTGTATACGAGATCGGCAAAGTCAACGGCGAGCCTCGTCTTCATGTGCTGGGTCTGCTTGTCGAGAGTGAGCGTTTCAAGCACTTCGTGCGCGTGATAGAGGATGGCGCCGCCCGGAGTTTCGTATACGCCGCGGCTCTTCATGCCCACGAGGCGGTTTTCAACGAGATCGAGCAGGCCTATGCCGTTGGCGCCGCCGGCGGCGTTGAGAGCGCGGATGATATCGGAGCCCTTCATTTTTTCGCCGTTTACGGAAACGGGCACGCCCTTTTCAAACTCTATTTCGATATAGGTGGGCTTGTCGGGAGCGGCGATGGGATCTACGCCAAGCTCGAGGAAGCCCTTTTTGCCGTACTGCGGCTCGTTGCCCGGGTCCTCAAGATCGAGGCCCTCGTGGGAGAGGTGCCAGATGTTCTTGTCCTTGGAGTAGTTGGTCTCGCGGTTTATTTTGAGGGGGATATTGTGCGCCTCGGCGTAATCTATCTCCTCGTCGCGGGACTTGATATCCCATATGCGCCAGGGGGCGATTATCTTCATTTCGGGGGCGAAGGCCTTGATGGCCAGCTCAAAGCGGACCTGGTCGTTTCCCTTGCCTGTGCAGCCGTGGCAGATGGCGTCGGCCCCTTCGGCCAGAGCGATCTCCACTATTCTTTTGGCTATAACGGGGCGGGCGAAGCTCGTGCCGAGCAGATAGCCCTCATAGCGCGCGCCGGCCTGCATGGTGGGGATTATATAATCATCCACGAATTCGTCGGTAAGGTCCTCAATGTAGAGCTTGGAGGCGCCGGTCTTTATGGCCTTTTCCTCAAGGCCGTCGAGCTCCGCGCCCTGCCCTACGTCTGCCGCTACGGCTATGACCTCGCAGCCGTAGTTTTCCTTGAGCCAGGGGATGATGATTGAGGTATCAAGACCGCCGGAATAAGCGAGAACACATTTTTTTATATCGGACATTTTACTTCTCCTTCCAGTATTTACGGGTATCATGGCCGAATTATAGCACGCCGGAACGAATTGTGCAACAGTAACAATGAATAATAATAGGCAAAAATCTGACGGATTTAGCAGCAAGCACGACAAATTATTGAATAATATACGCAGAAACTGAATTTAAATTTATAAATTTTCAGTTTGCGGGAGCTCCCGGCGCAGAATTGTGATTTGGTATCTATTGCCTTTTGGGCCGGAAAGAGAGTATAATAACCCCATTAGGAAACAAAAAGGGGTAGTCAAGAGGATGAAAAGCGGACAGAGAACGGTGAACACCGCGCTTGACAAGCTGCCGTACGGCGATCCGAATTCGCCGGAAGCTCACGGCAGAGTAAAGACGCCGCGCCTTCCCGACGGCGTCACGCGCGGAATGCTTATACGGGACGTAGTGATGATAGCCTGGCCGAGCCTTGTGGAGCTGGTGCTCACCCAGCTCACGAGCATGGTAGACCAGGTAATGGTAGGCAGGCTGCCGGGCAACGCCGGCATTATGGGCCTGAGTGCGATAGGCCTCGCGATGCAGCCGAAGTTCCTGCTCATGACCATGATAATGGCCATGAACATAGGCTCCACGGCCGTCATAGCGAGATTCAGAGGACAGAGGAACCAGGAGCGGGCCACGCAGGTGTTCAGACAGGCGCTGCTGCTCAATGCGTTTATGTCCGCGCTGTTCATGGTATTGGGCCTGGTCCTGTCGAGACCGCTCATAAGATTGATGAGCGGCTCAGGCATATCGCAGGAAACCATGGATCTCGCGGTAAAGTATCTAAATATTCAGTTGTACGATTTCATACCCATGGGCCTGGCGTTTACGGTAACGGCGGCGCTCAGAGGCATAGGCAATACCCGGACGCCGATGATATACAATACCGTTGCCAACGTAGTGAACGTAGTGTTCAACTATTTGCTCATATACGGCAAGCTCGGCATGCCGGCGCTCGGGGTCGAGGGCGCCTCCTGGGCGACGGTAATAGGCCAGACAACTGCGTTCGTAATAGCCGCGATAACTGTTCTGCGCCCGAGCTGCTATCTGCATATAAAGCCAAAGGATAAGTTCAACTTCGATAAAAACATAATGAGCGACGTCGTGAAGATAGGTTTCCCGTCCATGCTCGAGCAGCTGTTCATGCGCGCCGGAATAATCGTCTTCACGCGCGCCGTGGCCGGTCTCGGCGACACAATGTACGCAACGCACCAGATATGCATGAGCGTCCAGGCGATGAGCTTTATGCTCGGGCAGGCCTTCGCGAATTCGACGACGACGCTCATGGGCCAGAGCATAGGCAAGCGGCGATACGACATGGCAGAGATATATATGCGAAAGACGAGGAACGTCGGCATATGCGTAGCGATCGTTGCCGCCACGCTGTTTATAATTTTCCGAAAAGCGATAGTCGGGCTGTATAACTCCACGCCGGAGGTAATTGAAAACGGCGCGAAGGTGCTGATACTGATAGCTGCCAGCCAGCCGATACAGGCGGACCAGTTCATAGTTTCGGGCGGTCTGCGCGGCGCCGGAGATACAAAGTACACGGCGTTCGTTATAGCCATCTGCGTGCTGATAGTCCGCAGCGGGCTCGCGGTGCTGCTTGTAACGGTGCTCCAGATGGGCTTGTGGGGCGCGTGGATCGCGCTCGTGGCCGATCAAATGCTGCGTACGGTGTTTATGGCGATCAGATACGATACAGGCAAGTGGAAAGAGATGGTACTCAGAAACGACGCTCACGGGCCTGAAGAAGCAAAGAGCTGACCCTGCAAGGAGGAAAAAATGGGAGAATACAACTGCAGATATCCGCATCTGTTTTCGCCGATAGTGCTTGCGGATACATATTTCAGAAACAGGATTTTCGCTTCGCCCCAGGGGCCGGGGTATGCCTATGCGCTCAACCGTCCGGCGGAGCTTACGATGGCGTTTTATGAGCGCAGAGCCATAGGCGGCGCGGCCTCCGTATGCATAGGCGATACGACTATAGACGGCAAGCGCAGCCTCGCCAACGGGCCGCATATACTCATGGACGATAACGGCGTACGCCCGCTTCTTTCGCGCATGACGGAGCTCATATCCCGTTCCGGGGCCGTGGCCTCTGTAGAAATAAGTCACGCGGGCGGAAGCGCCAGGACCTCCTTCCTCAACGGCGAGAAAATATACGGAGCGATAGCCTCCGAAACAAATATGTTCGGCAAGACCACCGTCGCCTACGAGATGCCGGAGGATATGATAGAAGAGGTAATAGAGCAGTTCGGCAGAGCGGCGGAGTTCGCCAAGCTCTGCGGCTTCGGCATGATAACCATCCACGGCGGGCACGGCTGGCTGCTTAACCAGTTCATGAGCCTTACGAACAACAGAAAGGATCAGTGGGGCGGCTCGTTTGAAAACCGCATGCGCTTCCCGCTGGCGGTAGTTCAGCGCGTGCGCAGGGCGGTCGGCCCGAAATTTCCGATAGAAATACGCCTGAGCGGCTCGGAATGCTATGACGGCGGGTATGACGTAGCCTACGGCACAAGAATAGCCGAGGCGCTCGACGGCAAGGTGGACCTGCTGCATATCTCGGTGGGCAGCCACGAGAAGGAAGAGGTGTTCACGGTCACACATCCGAGCATGTTCCTTGAAGACGGAGTGAACGTCAAATACGCGGCTGAGATAAAGAAGCGCGTAAAGACTCCCGTTGCCACGGTCGGCGCGCTGGACGATCCGGAGATGATGGAGGAAATTATCGCCTCCGGCAAGGCGGACGTTGTGGAGATAGCGCGCGGACTCATGGCGGATCCAGACCTGCCGAACAAGGCAAGGACTGGCCGCGAGGCGGATATACGCCCCTGCCTCAGGTGCTTTACCTGCTTCTCCAACCAGATAACCAACGGCAATATACTCTGCGCCGTTAACCCCGAGATAGGAAACGAGCTTGACGCCAAGTATGAAAAAACGCCCGCGGCGAGCAAAAAGGTGCTCGTAGCCGGCGGCGGCATAGGCGGTATGGAGGCCGCAATAGAGTGCGCGAAGCGCGGGCACAGAGTTATACTCTGCGAGAAGAGCGGCAGGCTCGGCGGCGCGCTGCGCTGCGAGGAAAAGGTGCCCTTCAAGGCGCATCTTTCAGAGTATCTCGACCTGCAGGAGAGGCTTATAAAAGAAAACGACGCCATAGAGCTCCGCCTGAATACCGAGGTCACTCCGGAGCTCGCGAAGGAGATAGGGCCGGACGTTATAGTCGCGGCGATCGGGGCAAGGCCCTTCGTTCCGGCGATACCGGGGATAGACGGAGCGAACGTCATAGCCGCGGAGGAGCTCTATATGCAGCCGGAAAAGGCCGGAAAACGTGTTGCGATACTCGGCGGCGGCCTCGTAGGCACGGAGATGGCGATATTCATGTCGTCTCTCGGGCATGAGTGCACGATAATAGAAATGGAAAACAGGCTGAATTTCGGCAAGAACAATCTTCACGCGATGGCCGTGCGCGGCGAGCTGCAAAAATACGGGGTGGATATAAGACTGGGCGCCAGAGCGGCCGGTATAACCGAAAAGGGAGTCAAAGCCGCGACAGAAGGCGGGGAGATATTCATCGAGGCCGATACCGTCGTGACCGCTCTCGGCATGAAGCCGCTTCGCGAGGAAACGAGCGCGCTCGCCCTCTGCGCGCCGGAGTTTTACGCTCTGGGCGACTGCGTGACGCCGAAGACGATAAAGGAAGCTACCGAAAAGGCCTACCAGCTGGCGATAAACATCAGCCGCGCCTGAAAAACGAAAAGGAGAAGAAAATGAACGCTATTCCGGATAAATACTATGAAGATTTCAACGTAGGCGATAAGTTCACCACCGGCGAAAGGCTCGTCACAAGGGAGCAGATAGCGACCTTTGCCGAGCTCTCCGGAGATTTCAACGCCATTCATACGGACGAAGAATACGCCAAAAACAACACGCCTTACGGCGGCATTATAGCTCACGGCGGGCTCATCTACTCCATGGGCACGGGCATGTTCATAACCTCCGAGGCCGGCGCGCCGGGGCTGTTTCTCGGCCTGAGGCAGGATTTCAAAAATGCCACCAAGCCAGGCGACAGGATACACCTTGAGATAGAAGTGCTTTCCAAGCGGCTCACCTCAAGAGGGGACAGGGGCATAGTCGAATATGCCGTGAATACCGTCAACCAGGACGGCGTGCTTCTCATAGAGGCTGTGTGGAAGATAATGCTCGACTGCAAAAAGGCAAAGTAAATAAAAACAAAGCCGGCGCCCGATATCGGGCGCCGGCTTTTCTTTGCTTTAGACAGGACGGGCTCACACGGGGTATCCGCGCTCGCCGTACTGCAGGGTTATCCAGCGGCAGACGGTGAACTCCTCAACGGAGAAGCTGCTGTCCTCGCGGCCTATGCCGCTGGCCTTTACGCCGCCGAAGGGGGCGCGGCGCGAGCCCATTACAGTGGAGTCGTTTATATGCACCATTCCGGCCTCCATGCGCATTGCATAGCTCATGGCCTTCGACACGTCCTGCGTGCAGATGGCCGCGGAGAGGCCGTAGGTGTTGAGGTTGCAGAGCCGCAGAGCGTCCTCGGCGTCCTTCGCGCGGATAAGGCTCGTGAGCGGGCCGAAGCTCTCCTCGTGGAAGACCTTCATATCCGGAGTTACGTCCGCCAGGAGAGAAGGAGCGTAGAACGCGCCCTTGTGCGTGCCGCCGCAGACGAGCTTCGCGCCCTTCTCGCAGGCATCGCGTATGTGCTCGTCGAGCACGGCGCACTGGCTTTCGCGGATCAGCGGGCCGATTATGGTCTCGGGAGAATGCGGGTCGCCGCAGCGGAGCGCACGGACCTTTGCCTCGAAAATTTCGGAGAATTTGTCGTATACGCCGTCCTCCACTATCACGCGAGAGGTGGCCATGCAGATCTGGCCCTGGTGGAAGTAGGCGCCGAAGAGGGCGATAGTGGCAGCCTTTTCAAGGTCTGCGTCGTTGAGGACTATTATCGGGTTCTTGCCGCCCATCTCGAGCGCGCAGCGCTTGCCGTGCTGAGCGGCTTTTACGGCGATCTCGGAGCCGGCCTGAGTTGAGCCGGTGAAGGCTATCATTTTAATTCGCGGGTCGCGCACGAGCGCGTCGCCGACTGTGCCGCCCGGGCCGGGAAGCACGCTGAAAAGCCCCTTCGGGAGGCCGGCGGCGTCAAGACATTCGGCTATGAGAAGGCCGCTGCGCGGAGAATCGGACGCTGGCTTGAGTATCATGGCGTTGCCTGCGGCCAGCGCGAGCGCGACCTTGTTGAGAGAAAGAAGGAAGGGGTAGTTGAACGGGCCGATGCCGAGCACTACGCCTACTGGAAGCCTAACATAGAAGGAAAGCTGGCCCTGTATATCCGCAGGGACGACTCCGCCGTCAACTCTGCGGCATTCGCCCGCCGCCGTGCGGAAGACGTTTACGCATTCCGCCAGCTCGCCCATGGCCTTCATGAAGCAGGAGCCTGTTTCTTCTATGAGCTCGGTGCACATGCGCTCCATATTTGCCGCAAGATAGTCTGCCGCGCGCAGAAGCACCGCCTCGCGCTCTTCGGGCAGAAGCGCGGCCCAGGCGGGCTGCGCGGCTTCAGCCGCGGCGAGGGCCTTCTCTATCTCCTCCGGGCCGGCCGTATGGACCTTGGCAAACAGGCCGCCCGTGGCGGGGTTTATGTCGTCTACTATTTTTCCGCTTTTCGTTTCGGCCCATTCGCCGGCCAGATAAAGCTTGTATTCGTTCATCAAATGCGCTCCCTTCTTAAGGTATTTCTGAATATCAAGGTATCATTTACGTTTTGCCTTGTCAAGCGCCGCGGAGAGTGGAACCGACAGATTAATTAATTGAATTTATTGATTATTAAAGGGTTATAAAGTATAATTCATAATAGTATGCAACAGCAGCCTATAAGATTAAAAATACAAGGGGGAACCGTTATGGCGCTTGCCGATTTTAAACCAATGCAGGAGAGATGCTCAAACTGCTCGTTTTGCAAGTGGATACCGTTTGACAAGGTCAAAAGCGTTCGCTTCGCGGATAACTGCCCGAGCGTAGTCTACTACGGCTACAATACCTATTCCGCGCGCGGACGTTTTCAAATGGCGCTGGCGGTAGTGAACGGCGAGATGAATTATACGGAAACGATGGCAAAGGTCACGCGCGCATGCCTTTCCTGCGGCGCGTGCGACGTAAGCTGCAAGATCTGCCGCTATAATCTCGAGCCGCTCGACCACAACCTTGAGCTCAAGCACGACGTGATAATAAAAGGAAACGTCACCGCCGAGCAGAAGGCGCTGATCGATTCGCTCAAGTCAGAGCAGACCATGCTGCCCGGTTTCAAAAAAGCGGCGCGCACGGACTGGGCAAAGGGCCTTGATATGGCGGACGTTCTCAAGGAGCCGGCGGACGTGCTGTTCTTTGCCGGCTGCAAGTACAGCTATGACGAAAAACTTCAGGAGACCGCGCGCGGCGCCGTCAAGCTCCTGCAGAAGGCGGGAGTGAAGGTCGGCACTCTCGGCGACGCCGAGGCCTGCTGCGGCGGCAGAGCGTATCAGATGGGCTTCTTCGAGGATTTCGAGGCCAGAGCCGCGGCAAACGCAAAGGCAATCGAAAAGGCCGGCGTGAAGCTCATAGTAACTCCGTGCTCCGACTGCTACCACGCTTTCAAGCGCCTTTATCCGAAGCTCGGACTGAAGGCGGAGGTCCTGCACGTAGTAGAGTATCTCGAAAGACTCATAAACGAAGGAAAGCTCAAGTTCACAAAGCAGCTCGACCTTACGGTCACTTATCACGATCCGTGCCATCTCGGAAGGCAGGGCGAGCCCTACGTGGAGTGGAGCGGCGTTGAAAAGAAGATACGCAACCAGATCCACACCTGGGACCCGAAGCGCCCGCGCTACAACGGCTCGAAGGGCATATACGACGCGCCGAGAAATATCCTCAAGGCCATTCCCGGAGTGCAGATAGCGGAGATGGAGAGGATAAGAGAGTATTCCTGGTGCTGCGGCGCAGGCGGCGGCTGCTCGGAGGTCTGCTCCGAGCTTTCGGATTTCGCGGCGGCGGAGCGCATAGCGGAGGCGAAGGCCACCGGCGCGCAGCTGCTGGCTACGGCATGCCCATGGTGCAAGGCCAATTTCGAAAAGGCCGGCGGGATTGAAGTTAAAGATATTCTCGAGCTTGCGCTCGAGGCTCTGTAACGAGTCCGGACAAAATCAAGTAAGGAGGAATCAGAAGTGGTAAATACGAAAGAAACCCTTATAAAGATTTTCGGCGCGGACTGCGTTGAGGACAGCGTGCAGGCTCTCGAGGCTTATACCGAAAATACCTGCTTCGTAAAGGGCTTCAAACCCAGCTACATAGTCCACGTGTCAAACTCGGCGCAGGTAGTCGAGCTTATAAAGTTTGCAAACGAGACGAAGACCCCCGTAGTTACCGTCAGCTCCGGCGGCTCGCATCGTCACGGCGGCGCGGTGCCAGCGGCGCCGCAGGCGATAATTCTTGATCTTTCGGGGCTCAAGGAAGTCTACTATACCAACTATACCTGGCGCGTCGCCGCCTTCGGTGCCGGCATAACCTACGGTGAGCTGGCCCCTGTTCTTGCAAAGGACGGCCTTATGCTTGACAGCACGCTCGCTCCGCGCGCAGATAAATCCGTAGTCGCGAGCCTGCTCGAAACGGAGCCGCGCATAAACCCGAACGTCCAGTGGTCGTCCACCGATCCGCTGCGCGCCACTGAAACGATCTTCGGCGACGGCACGCTTCTCCGCACGGGCGACGCGGCGACCTCGCCCACGAATATGCCCGTGGCGAACGCTCTGAAGTTCAACGAGGAGACGTTCCATTCCCACACCATCGGCGCCTGCGGCCCAGAGGATATAGACTATTACCGCCTTCTCACCGGCGCGCAGGGCACTCTCGGCGCGATAACGTGGGTGAGCGCGAAGGTAACGAGGATACCGAAAATAAGCAGCCTGTTTCTTTTCCCGACGGACGATTTGGCGAAGGCCGTTGAGTTTATGTACAACGTTGAGCACATCCGCTTCAGCGACGGTCTTTTCCTGCTTGACAGCATGGGCCTTGCGCTGCTCATGGGATATGAGGGCGAGCAGGCGCTGAAGGTGCAGAAGAAGCTGCCGAAGTGGACGGCGGCGGCCGTGGCCGCCTCGCGCGAGCTTGCCTCCGAGCTTCGCTATAAGGCGCAGGTCTCCGGGCTTGAGGAGTGCGCGGCGAAGGCGGGAATAGAGATGGTGAGCGCCGTGGCCGATATAAAGGCGGCAGACGTTATGAAAAAGGCCTTCAATCCCTGCCAGCCCGGCAAATACTGGCACGACGGCCTCAAGGGCAAGGCCGCCGACATCTTCTTCCTGACGACTATGGACAAGGTCCATGAGTTCACCGACAAAATGAACGCTCTCGCCGATAAGTTCGGCGTTCCGGCAAACGAGATAGCCGTATGTGTGCAGCCGAAGCACATGGGAGTCTGCTGCAGGGTGGAATTCATCCTGCCGTACGACGCGGCGGATGCCGAGGATACCGCGAAGGTGAAAGAGCTGTTTGAAACGGCCTCCAAGGAATTCTGCGATATGGGCGGCTTCTTCTCCAGACCTTACGGGAAAATGGCGCGCATACAGCTCGGCAAGGACGGCATGGGAACTCTTACGCTCAACAAGATAAAGGGGATCTTCGACCCGAACGGCATCATGAACCCCGGCAAGCTCAGCGTATGCTGAAGAAAGGAGAGAGACGAAATGCTTGACAGAGATCTTTTTAAAGCTCTTCAGGACGCGGTCGGAGAACGCTGGGTAAGCGAGGATCCGGGCATCTGCGAGACATACAGATGCATAGCTCCGCAGTCCTCCGCGCATTACGGCCCTTACGATCACCGCACGCCGATGCCGCAGGCGGTAGTCATCCCGGGCACGGTGGAGGAAGTGCAGGCCGTCGTAAGGCTCCTCAATAAATATAAGGTAAAATTCAAGGCCTCCACTACGTTCTGGTCGGCTCACGGCTATATAGGCGACGATAACGCCATACAGATAGACATGCGCCGCTTCAACGATTTCAGCATAGACCCGAAGAACATGATAATAACCTGCGGCTCTCAGATAAACCACGCCACGGCGCAGGCCGAGGCCATGAAATACGGCCTTACTTATAATATCCCGGGCGTCGGCTGCTCGAGCTCAATAGTCGCCTCCACGGCCGGCTGGGCCGGCGCGGGGCCGAACACCGTGTTTGCCGGCGGCAATTATCAGAATCTCCTCTGCGCCGAATGGGTGCTCCCGAACGGCGATATCCTCTATACCGGCTCCGCCGGAGCGGGTCTCGGCTGGTTTTCCGACGAGGGCATAGGTCCCGCCACACGCGGCATAATCCGCAGCGGCCACGGAATGAAGGGCGAGATGGGCATATGCACGAAAATGTCCTTCAAGCTCGCTCCCTGGCCCGGACCGACGGACCTGCGCACTATAGGCGACGCGCCCGCGTACCTCGCGCAGATGCCGAAAAACATCCGCTGCTACGCCCTTTGCTTCTCAAACTGGGACGACTGGGTAAACGCCACCGACAGGCTCAATTCCAACGAGGTGCTCTGGTCGGGCCACAGGCAGTTCGGCATGTTCGGCCGCGACGTTAAGGCCGCCATGCTCGAGATAATAACTCACCCCGACATGCAGCTTGCAGACCTTCCCGAGCTGATGGCCGACCCGAAGGTGCAGGCGACGAACGAATCTCTGAAGATAGAGATGTATGTGATAATCGCCGGCATGAACGAGGACGATCTCGCCTGGAAGGAAGCGGCTATAGACGAAGTTCTCGAGACCTACCACGGCTGGAAGGACGCGCGCTGCCTCGAGCCCGAGATGGAGCAGTACCTGCTCACGTATTTCATCCGCGTAGGCCACAAGAACCTCAATTACGTTTTCTGCGGCGCATACGAGGGCAGCTTCGGCCTGTGCATGAACAACGTTTACGACTCCGTCAAGATCTGCGAGGACGCCTTCGCTCTCAAGAAATACTGGGAGGATAACGACAACTTCTTCGCCCAGGTCGGCGGCGACAGCGCGATGGGCTCCATAACCGGCAGCGGCGGCGACAACGGCGCCATGGCCTGGGAGGTCTTCTGCCATTACGACGCGCACGCGCACGAGCTCATACCGAAGGTGACGAACTTCATGGACAACGTTTCGAAGAAGTTCCAGAACGACCACAACATCGGCTATGATTTCTGCAACAGCACCGAGGGCTTCCGCCGCCCGGACGGCTACAGCTGGACGCAGGAGCAGCAGAACGACATGTGGGGAAGCCGCCCGAACACGGCTCCGTATACCTACCAGTGGAAGATGCGCGAGGCGTTCAACCCGAATCACCTGAGCGGCTCGTATTACGCAACGGTCGATCCGGAGTATCTTAAAAATAAGAAATAAAAACATAAGGGCTGCGCCATCAGGCGCAGCCCTTATGTTTTTGATACAATTGTTTTTCTCCTTTCCCGCACCTATAAAATGTTAATAAAATATTGACTTAATATAACAATAAAGATATACTTAAATACAACCGATGTTTTCTTTTCAGGTACAATGTATACAGGAAAATAAAACAGAAATATTTCAGAACAACCATTAAGACGAAAGGAGAAACCATGAAAAAAGCATTAGCGATTGTCCTGGCTTTCCTGATGGTTCTGTGCCTTTTTGCCGCCTGCGGTGAAAAGAAAGCAGAAACCAATACAGGAACTGGGAACAACACAACCAACACTCAGACCAACACTCAGACCAACACCGGCACCCAGCAGGGCGAAAGCACTGTAAAGGTAAACGAGCAGGGTGTTGCCGAAGCTAACAGATCTACTGTCGGCATGGACTATCCCAGCTATGTTGAGCTCACTCCGGATCAGATCAATCCGTCCGATAAGACTTTGCACATAGCCTTCTCGGCAGAACCGCCTTCCTGCAACCCGCTGATCTCCGGTCAGGGCGTTGCCATGTACAGCACCGTGTACATGTTCGATACGCTTCTGCAGTACAACTCAAAGACCTCGGAACTGATTCCCTGGCTCGCAACGGAATGGGAGTGGATCGAGGATACCGTTCTCAGAGTAAAGGTTCGTGACGACGTTTATTCTCATGCAGGCGACCATTACACCGCCAACGATACGATGTATTCCCTCCAGTGGGGCAACGACTGCGCGGCCCTTGCTACTTATGTTTCCAGCGTTATCGACATTGACAGGTGCAAGGTAGTCGACGACTATACCATTGATATCGCGGTCAAATCCCCGAACCCCTTCTTCGTATATGAGCTTGCGCGCATCTGCTACGTCCAGGTAGTCGGCAAGACCGTCGAGGATATGGGCGGCAGAGATTCCGTACAGGTAATGGACGCCAACGATTACTCCACCGGCCCGTACTGCATCACTTCTTGGGAAAAGGGCCAGGTAATGCATACTGTCCGCAATGAAAACTGGTGGAACAAGGTAACCCCGTACTATGCCGGCATCGACGTTTTCTATGTAACCGACGGCAGCACCCGCGCGATGGGCATTGAAGCCGGCGACTATGACTTCGACGGCGAAGCTACCCTTTCTCTCGTATTCGACGCCATGAAGGACGATACCGACGCCATCAACGGCTACGTTTCCGAAACTTACTCCATGATGAACTTCGTGTTCAACAGCAACCATGAGATATTCCAGAACAAGGCTCTCCGCCAGGCTATAGCCCTTGCGGTGAACTATGACGCCGTAAACGAAATAGTTTTCGGCGGCAAAGCTATACCCGCAACCTCCATCATCGCTCATAGCCTTGCATGGTACTATGCAGCTGACGAGGGCGAAGAGGAATACTGCCACAACGACGTTGAGGCTGCAAAGGCCAAGCTCGTCGAGGCCGGTTACCCCAACGGCTTTACGTTCGACATGATCTATCACGGCGGCAACCAGTCCGTCATCAAGGCGGCTGAGGTCATCCAGAGCAACCTTAAGGAAGCCGGAATCACCTGCAACTGCTCGCCGCTCGAGCCCGCAGTATTCAACGAAACCATCAGAACCGACAACTGGGACTGCTACTGCACCATCAACCCGGGCTCCTCACCGCTTCGCTCCCTCGTAAAGGTCGATCCGGCCCTGACTCACGGCCAGGCGACCGGCAGCTGCGGCACGAACTGGTATGACGGCCCCGGCGGCAACGAGTACATCACCGAGCTTGTAAACGACTGCCTGTACAACCCGGACCTCAACGCTTCTGCTCCTTCTTATGAGAAGATCCAGGATATCGTCCGCGAGTACGTTCCGTTCTTCGCCATAAGCGAAACGATCTCCGGCGGCCTCTGCAAGCCCGACATCGTAAACATCGAGATGTACTACGGCGGCAACCCGTTCTACACCTCCATCTACGAGGCGGACTACCTCAAGTAAGGCAGAATTAATGCAGCGACAGCTGAGTAATTAAGTAAAAATAAATAAATGTAAATCAATGGAAAACGCCGCGCACAAGATTCGCGGCGTTTTCCATTTTGAATATTTAAGCGCCGGAAAAAGCATTGCAGGAAAGACTCGGACAAAAACGGGGCGAAGCGCCGGAAATAAATAGAGAAGCGAAGTAACATAAACTATTGACTGGAACAAAGGAGCTGTGTTATACTTGACGCTAATCGGGGGTTTATTTAATGAGTTTTAGTCATTTTAGATAATCACCATGTAATCAAATGAACTGATAACATGACCCCGGTAAAGCAAATCATTTCAAAAGGATGAAAGGAGAAAAAATGAAAAGAATCGTAGCAGTTGTTCTTGCTCTGCTTATGGTTTTCTGCCTTTTTGCCGCCTGTGGTGAAAAGAAAGCAGAAACCAATACAGAAACTGGGAACAACACGACCAACACTCAGACCAACACCGGCTCCGGCACCCAGCAGGGCGAAAGCACTGTAAAAGTGAACGAGCAGGGTGTTGCCGAAGCTAACAGATCTACTGTCGGCATGGACTATCCCAGCTATGTTGAGCTCACTCCGGATCAGATCAATCCGTCTGATAAGACTTTGAACATAGCCTTCTCGGCAGAACCGCCTTCCTGCAACCCGCTGATCTCCGGTCAGAGCGTTGCCATGTACAGCACTCCGTATATGTATGATACGCTTCTGCAGTACAACTCGAAGACCTCGGAACTGATTCCCTGGCTCGCAACTGAGTGGGAGTGGATCGAGGATACCGTTCTCAGAGTAAAGGTTCGTGACGACGTTTATTCTCATGCAGGCGACCATTACACCGCCAACGATACGATGTATTCCCTCCAGTGGGGTAATGATTGCGCTGCCCTCGCTACTTATGTTTCCAGTGTTATCGACATTGACAGGTGCAAGGTTGTCG
>Ga0208297_1000731_pt1 | contig 51091 bp, 42 predicted proteins | sample LMS_cellobiose_e_FD_187367 | JGI IMG/M metagenome (GOLD analysis project Ga0208297, IMG submission 187367) | Rumen-fistulated moose microbial communities from Alaska, USA - LMS_cellobiose_enrichment (SPAdes) (version 2) | ecosystem: Host-associated > Mammals > Digestive system > Stomach > Rumen... | reverse complement strand
GTGAACTACCACTCAGCTAAAGACTGAGTGGCTTCTTGGTTCATTCCTCCCTCTATTGAGGGCAAGTCCCCAAGCTCATCCCCGTAGTCCCTACGGTGTCATAATCCAATTAGATTCTGATCTATGAGAGCGAATTTTTTGATATTGATAGCGGCATTAATGTCTCTATCGTGTTTGGTTTTACAGTCTGGACAAATCCATTCTCTGTCTTTTAGCTGAAGCTCTTTATTGTGGTATCCACACACACTACAGAGCTTAGAAGAGGGTTCAAATTGTCCTATTCTCAGAACGGTTTTCCCAAACCATTGGGCCTTATATTCCAACTTTGTTACAAAACTACTCCATGCAGAATCACTTATAGCCTGTGCTAAGTGATGATTCTTAACCATGCCTTTAACATTTAGAGTTTCCAGAGCTACAGCTTGGTTTTCGCTAACAAGTCTAAAAGAGAGTTTGTTCTGGAAGTCATTTCTCTGATTAGTTATTTTCTCATGGAGTACAGCAAGTCTTCGTTTAGCTTTTGCTCTGTTCTTAGAGCCTTTCTGTTTCCTTGATACTCTTTTCTGTAATACTTTGAGCCTTTTAAGAGAGTTTTTTAGGTATTTAGGATTCTCAACTTTTTCACCTGTTGAAAGGACGGCAAAGTCTTTGATACCTACATCAATTCCTACTGTTGTTGGTTCTGTGAAAGCTTCCTTTACTGGAAGTTCTTTTCCATCTTCAACAAGAATACTAATGTAGTAATGTCCTTTACATGTCCTTGATACCGTAGCCGTTTTAGGCTCTCCTTCAAACTTCCTGTGAAGAACTGCTTTAATTGGTTCTATTTTAGGAAGCTTGATCGTATTATTTTCAAAGTTTACAGTGTAGTGTTGAGGTACAGGGAAAGACTGTATCGGATTCTTTTTTGATTTGAACTTTGGAAACCCTGTTTTCTCTCTAAAGAATCTAGTGAACGCGGATTCAACCTGCTTAGTCATCCCCTGTAATGATTGAGAGTTAACTTCTCCTAACCACTCATTAGAAGCCTTTAGAGTAGGAATTAATTTGTTTAAGTCAAATCTGGAAATCGATTTCCCTGTCTGCTCATAAGTTTTAATTTTCTGGTCAAGTGCCCAATTATAGACAAATCTACAGCTACCTATATGCTGATTCAATTGAATAGCTTGTGTAGTTGTAGGATAGAGTCTAAATTTGAACGCTTGCATCATACAAAGGTATTATATGCTTTAACAACATATATACTTTTTGGTAAATATGAAGTATGAAACACGGAATCATAGCAAATTTTTGTTAATGTACCATGTTATTTTTGTTTGCAAATACCGAAAAGTCATACTTGAACCAATTAGCGAAGAACTCAAACAGATTGTGATTGACATTTCAAAAGAGTCTAACTTTGAAATCCTTGAAATGGAAACTGACAAAGACCATATTCATTTCTTGATTAAGAGTGAGCCGAAAGTTAGCGTTTTGTCAATTGTCAGAAAATTGAAACAAGAATCTACTAACAGGTTATGGAAAACACAAAAAGAATATCTGGAAAAGTATTATTGGGGTGAAAATACGTTATGGAGTGATGGTTATTTTGCCTCTACTATCGGAAATGTTAGTAAAGAGGCAGCAGAATATTACATACGGAATCAGGGTTAAAGTTGACGCTTATATCCCCTGAGCTAAAGACTCAGGGGTTTTACGCTTCTTCATATAAATGAAGTGGATTCCGAAGATTGTTTTCCCACTCCCTGCTATGCCTGTTATAAGGGTTACTTTGTTTACAGGATAACCCCCACTTAGCTTCCTGTCAAGCTCCTCTATCCCTGTTGAAACCCTATCCATTTTTATAGACCCTCGTACTTTCTGTATCCTATCTTTATCGCTTCCTGCACTATGAAATTATATTAAATCATTAGCCTGCATCGATATTACCAGTTCCACTCTTTTTCTTACTGTGTACTCTTAATTTTGTTACACTTACTATATATTTTTATTCACTCACAGGTTATCCTTATCCAGTTGGGCATTTTATACCAAGATTTCAGGCTGATCTTTTCCCAGTTAGCGCTTTTTTAACTTAATTATTCTGGATTTTGCCTTACAAGTTCTGGGATTTTTTCTTCATCATTTTATCTCTTTTATTGTACCCTTTTGTCCTTTTTCTGCTCTTTTTTACCCCCAATCTTCTTCTGTCAGATTTCTTTTTGCCTCGATATTCCTGCTGTCTTAATTTTAAGAGAAAAGTTTAATATGGATAGCTTCTATCAATAGTGCTGCACTGCGGGCTCGTGGGGTAGCCAGGATATCCTAATGGGCTTCGAAGTAAGATTTTTACGAAGATACCCATTGACTCGTGTTCGAATCGCGGCGGGCCCGCTAACTTATTTTTTCCGTCTTTCCTTACGTTGTGAAGGCAGCTTATTCTTTTCTGGACTATTTCTTTTAGAGCTGAAAAACAGGTAATTGGCACTCTTATGCAGATATCAGGTCACATGATCACAAAAAGGGCTCTGGAACATTAATCTGAAGTTCTTAAAATTGAGCAATGGAATCTCTTGTAAAAACTGCATTAAACCTGAAAATTCCACAGGGCATAAAAATATAAAAATCAATTTAATATAGTAAATTGATATACTTCTTTATGGGAAAGGGGAATAAACAGGAAACAATTTGCTGGCAGAATGGGGTTATAAGTCAATATAACAACTTGACGAGAAAGACATTACCTGAAAGTTAATGCATTTCTATGTTTTTCGTTGACGTCTCTTGCCACTGAGAACTTTATAGTATCAGGCTGGTTTGAACTTTCATTATCAACCTTGATTCTTACCAGTCGTCCCAGAAAAAATACTCAATAAAACGGTACGATGTAGCTAAGAAGGAGCTGTTAAGGTCAACATGGAAAGTAAAAATACTACCCTGAACCTTGGCAAGGTTATTTCGGTCCGCGGCAGCATCGTAGACGTATTTTTCGAGAAGCATTTGCCGCCTGTATACACGTTGCTGCGTGCAGGAAAGGAAGACCAGATTGCTATTGAGGTTTTGACCCAGCTTGATGCACATCATCTCCGCGGAATCGCTCTGACTCCTACCGAAGGTCTTGCTCGAGGCATGGAAGTGAGAGATACAGGTGGACCTTTGAAGGCGCCTGTTGGTAGGGGAATCCTCTCACGAATGTTCGATGTATTTGGAAATGCCATAGACGGCAAGGAGCAGCCATCCGATATTCAATGGCGTTCTATACATCAGGCTCCGCCGCCACTGTTACGTCGGTCTACAATTTCTGAGGTCTTCGAGACTGGCATCAAGGTTATCGACGTGCTGGTGCCTCTTGAACGCGGTAGCAAGACTGGGCTCTTCGGGGGAGCAGGGGTTGGCAAAACTGTCCTGCTAACAGAAATGATTCACAACATGGTCAAGCATCATCAGGGAGTAAGCATATTTTGCGGCATAGGCGAACGCAGTCGCGAAGGGGAAGAGCTTTATAGTGACATGAAAGCTGCGGGGGTGCTCCCCAATATGGTCATGGTTTTCGGACAGATGAACGAACCTCCAGGCGCTCGTTTCCGGGTAGGTCATACAGCCCTGACAATGGCAGAATATTTCCGGGACGATGAACATCGCGATGTGCTGCTGCTAATAGATAACATTTTCCGGTTTATCCAGGCTGGTTCTGAGGTATCCGGCCTGATGGGACAGATGCCTTCCCGCCTTGGTTACCAGCCGACACTGGGCACTGAGCTGTCGGAACTGGAAGAACGCATTTCCAATACAGACGCCGGAGCCATTATGTCAATCCAGGCTGTGTATGTGCCGGCTGATGACTTTACGGACCCTGCGGCTGTGCACACATTCTCGCATCTTTCTGCTTCGCTTGTTCTTTCGCGCAAAAGAGCAAGCGAAGGATTCTATCCAGCTATTGATCCTTTGCAGTCAAATTCCAAAATATCTACACCTGGCGTTATAGGCGAAAGGCATTATCGTCTCGCCCAGGAAATCCGGCAGACACTTGCACAATACGCCGAACTCAAGGACATTATATCCATGCTTGGCCTGGAGCAGTTGTCGCAGGAAGACCGCAATGTGGTTGCCCGTGCCCGTCGCCTGGAACGTTTCCTTACACAGCCGTTTTTCACCACCGAGCAGTTTACAGGCTATAAAGGGAAATTTGTTGCCCTTTCAGATGCTCTTGATGGCTGTGAGCGTATTTTGCGCGACGAATTCAAGGAATATGCTGAAAGCGATCTTTACATGATTGGAACAATTGACGAGGCAGTAGCCAAAAAATCAAGCAGGGAAAGATCATGAACTCAGCACTTATGGATCTTAAAATTCTCCTGCCTTTCAAGGTCTTCGCAGATAAGAAAGGCGTATCACGCATAGTTGCCGAAACTCGCGCGGGTTCATTTGGACTTCTACCACATAGACTTGATTGTGTTGCAGCTCTGGAACCCGGGATCCTTACCTACGAAACCGAGGCAGAAGGCGAGATTTATGTTGCAGTCGATGAAGGTGTACTGGTAAAAACCGGTCCGAACGTGCTGGTTTCTGTGCGCAATGCCATTGCTGGAGCAGACCTGAGCCAGTTGAAGGAAACAGTAGAGAACGAGTTCTTGGCTGTAGATGAGACCGAGCAAAAAGTCCGCTCAGTAATGGCAAAGCTGGAAATCGGGCTTATACGTCGCTTAGCAGAGCTTCGAAGTGGCTGACATAATGGCAGAAAAACCTTCAAAAGATGAACCCCGCCTGGCCCGCCAGGTTGGGGTAAAGGCTGAACGCAAGCTCAGAGCACAGCGCCAGGTGAACCGGACTGTCTGGCTTGGTTTAGGCATGATGGGGCTTGTAGGCTGGTCAGTGGCAGTTCCAACCCTGCTTGGTGCTGCACTTGGGCTCTGGCTCGATAAGCATTATCCAGCGAGCTATTCCTGGACGCTCACAATGCTGATTATTGGCTTATTTATCGGCTGCCTGAATGCATGGTACTGGGTAAGCAGGGAGCATAGGGAAATACAACAGAACGAGGAGGATAACAATGAATGATGCTTTAAATCTCGTCTCGGCGCTGGCAGCTGGTTTTTTTCTAGGAGCTTTTTTCTTCGGAGGTCTCTGGTTGACGGTTCAGAGGGGGCTTTCATCCAGGCGACCCGCATTGTGGTTTCTCGGCAGCCTGCTGCTGCGTACTGGCATTTCTGTTGCTGGATTTTGCCTCGCTTCAGGAGGCCACTTGGAGAGGCTGTTAATATGCTTATTCGGGTTTTTCGTTATGCGCAGTGTTGTGCTCAGATTCACCAGACTCCCGGAGGAAGAATCGAATCAGCTAACAAAGGAGGCCAGTCATGCGAATTAGCCCTGATGAGCTGATTTTCTGGCAGTACGGATTTTTCAAGTTCAACGCTACCATTGTGTACACCTGGGGACTGATGCTTGTAATGGCAGTCGGCTCAAAAATCGTTACAGACAAACTTTCCACAGGTCTGAAACGTTCTCGCTGGCAGAATATTCTGGAAATTATTGTCACGAGTATTTTGAAGCAAATTGAAGACGTCGGTTTGGACCATCCGCGAAAGTATCTGGGCTTTCTGGGTACGCTTTTTCTGTTCATTGCCGTAGCTAACCTCTGTATTATTATTCCAGGCTATGAACCGCCTACTGGCTCTCTTTCAACCACGGCTGCGCTTGCATTATGCGTGTTTGTAGCTGTGCCACTTTTCGGGATCGAAGAGCAAGGAGCTGGTAACTATCTGAGGTCGTATACAGAGCCGACGATTATCATGCTGCCGTTTAATGTCATAAGCGAAATATCCCGCACCATATCTCTGGCAATCCGTCTGTTCGGTAATATTATGAGTGGCACGATGATCGTTGCTATTTTGCTGACCATTGCGCCGTTCATCTTCCCGGAGCTCATGATTGCTCTAGGTCTGCTCATTGGAATGGTGCAGGCTTATATTTTCAGTATCCTGGCTACAGTTTATATTGCTGCCGCCACCCGAACCAGCAAATCCAGGCGTGAAACTGGAGAATAAGAATAGAAATAACAACTCTAAGAACAGAAGGGGATTATTATGGCTTTAGATAATTATACAACTATAATCGCGGTGGCGTCAATTGCCACCTCCGGTATCACTATAGGTATTGGGGTTCTAGGACCTGCAATCGGTGAAGGGCGAGCTGTTGCGACAGCTCTGAGCTCACTGGCACAGCAACCTGACGCTTCGGCAACCATTACCCGGACCCTATTCGTTGGCCTGGCTATGATCGAGTCCCTTTCTATCTATTGTTTCGTTATCTCGATTATTCTGATCTTTGCCAACCCGTTCTGGAATAGAGCAATTACCTGAGTTGCAGAGGAAAATGGCTTATGCTGATCGATTGGTTCACTGTCATTGCACAGGTACTCAACTTCCTCATACTTGTGTGGTTGCTGAAGCACTTTCTTTATAAACCCATTCTCAACGCTATTGATACGCGTGAGAAAAAGGTAGCAGATGAACTTGCGAGTGCCGATGCAAAAGAGGCAGAAGCACAAAAAGAGAAAGAGGAGTTCAAACGTAAGAATGAGGAGTTCGACCGGCAGCGTGCAGAGCTCCTGAAAAAGGCGCAGGATGAAGCGAGAGCAGAACGTCAGCGGCTTTTAGAGGAAGCACGGAGAGAAGCTTTGGATTTGAAGACAAAACAGCTGGAAGCATTAAGGACTGACAAAGAGAACTTAAATCGGGAAATAAACCGCCGGACTCAAAAGGAGGTTTTTGCCATAGCTAGAAAGGTCCTGAGAGATCTGGCTGGAGCAAGCCTCGAAGAAAGTGTTGTTGACGTGTTTGTTCGAAGGCTGCATGAGTTAAAAGGTGAAGAGAAGGAGCAACTGACCTCAGCGATTAGTGCGTCACCAGGATCCGTGAATGTGCGCACCGCATACGATCTTCCGCAAACACAGCGCGACCTGATAAAAAAGACAATTAAGGAAGCACTTGGTGTAGAAATTCAACCAAAGTTCGAAACTACTCCGGATCTGGTCAGTGGTATTGAGTTAACAACAAACGGACAAAAAGTGGCGTGGAGTATTAAAGATTATCTCACATCTCTGGAAACAAGTATTGACGAGCTTCTGAAAGAGCAGCCCAGCGGTGGGACCAAACCAGAGCCTGAGCCTGAAAGGATGAACCAAAGTCAAAAACCGAATCTGGAGCCGTAACCAGGCATGAAACCACATCTAATATATCTAAACCTGAACAGGAATCCGGGAATGAGCAGGAATCTGAGAATGAACCCTAATTTTTACTGAACAAAGCGTCAATCCTGAACCAAAATCCACATAAGGAGTCGATGGACATGGAAGATACAAACCTGAAGGATATTTTAGATAGGGCTTTCAATGAGATCAGCGAGGTACATGAGTCATTCACTCCAAGGCTTACTCCAAGGGAGGTTGGCACTATAAAGACGGTCTCTACAGGTATTGCCAATGTCTCAGGTCTTCCTGGTGTGGGTTATGAAGAACTGATAAAGTTTCCCGGCGATGTGTATGGGATTGCTTTTAACGTGGACGAAGAAGAAATCGGTGTTGTCCTGCTCGGCGAATACTATCATCTGAATGCAGGGGATCAGGTTGAACGTACTGGCAGGGTTATGGATGTAGCTGTAGGTGAGGGTTTGTTAGGGCGAGTGATCGATCCTCTGGGCCGCCCATTGGACGGCAAAGGACCTGTAATCTCCAGTAAGCGCCTGCCTATTGAACGCCCCAGTGCAGCAATTATGAACCGTTCTCCTGTCAGCGTGCCTCTTCAGACAGGTATCAAAGTTATTGATGCATTAATTCCAGTAGGACGTGGCCAGAGAGAGTTAATTTTAGGAGACCGTCAGACTGGAAAAACTTCAATTGCAATTGATACAATCCTCAATCAGCGCGATTACGGCGTCCTGTGTGTTTATTGTGCAATTGGTCAGCGTGCGTCAGCAGTTGCCAGGGCAGTAGCAACCTTGCGCGAAAAAGGTGCAATGGATTATACTATTGTTGTGGTGACTGAGGGCAACGATCCATCAGGATTAACCTATATTGCTCCTTATGCTGCTACCAGCATTGCAGAGTATTTTATGGAATCTGGCCGGGATGTGCTGATTGTTTATGACGACCTGACCAATCATGCGCGTGCTTATCGCGAACTTTCCCTCTTGCTTCGCCGCCCTCCGGGACGTGAAGCGTATCCTGGCGATATTTTTTATATCCACTCACGGTTATTGGAGCGAGCTACCCACCTGCTCGAAAAGCTCGGCGGAGGCTCACTTACTGCTCTTCCCATTATTGAAACAGAAGCACAGAATATTTCAGCCTATATTCCAACCAATTTGATTTCAATTACTGACGGGCAAATTTACCTCTCACCTTCATTGTTTGAGCTGGGAGTACTGCCTGCAGTTGATGTCGGCAAATCTGTTTCTCGTGTGGGCGGAAAAGCACAGCTTGCCGCCTACCGTGAAGTGGCTGGAGATCTGAAGCTAGCCTACTCGCAGTTTGAAGAACTCGAAGCATTTACCCGATTTGGTGCCAGGCTGGATGAGAACACACGCAGGATTATAGAGCATGGCAGGCGTATCCGTGCCCTTCTCAAGCAGCCGGAATTCTCTCCTTTGCCCGTACCCGATCAAATTGTTCTTCTGCTTGCTTTAAATGCTAAACTTTTCGACAGCGTGCCACTTGACCGGATGGAAGAGGCTGAAGCGTCCCTACGCAGGGCAGTAGCTGATATCCCTGCAGAGGTGCGCGAACATCTCAAAGCTGATGCAGAATTGACCGACAATGACCGAAAAACAATCCTTGAGATCGCGCGTAAAGCACTGGAACATTTTCAGCCCGGAGCCGAAACTGAGAAAGAGCCAGAAGCTAAAGCTGGGGAAAAATCCGTGCCTGAATCCCAGACTGGCGATGAAACAGGGCAGGAAGTTCAAACTGAAGGCAAACCCGAACCGGAGGCTGAAGAGAAACAATGAGCGAAACTCTGGCAAGTCTGCGCCTAAAAATCGATAGAGCAAATGATCTTCAATCTGTCGTTCGAACAATGAAGGCTCTGGCAGCCCTAAATATAGGACAATATGAAAAATCAGTCAGTGCATTGTCTGACTACTATCGTACAGTTGAGTTAGGACTGAGCACATGTTTCCGGGAAATCGGAACCTCAGTTGCTCCCTCAAAACAAAAAAAGAAAATGAGTACTGGCACGGTAGGTGCTGTTGTATTTGGTTCAGATCAGGGGCTGGTAGGTCAGTTTAATGATATTATAACGGATTATGCCGTCAAGAAGCTGGCAGCTTTGACAGGCAAAGTTCAGGTTTGGGGTGTAGGTGAACGTGTTTATTCACGTTTGGCAGATGCGGGTTTGCCACTGATCGGGTTGTTTGCGGTACCAAACTCCGTCAAGGCTATTACTCCGCTTATAGGGCAGATCCTTTTAGAGAGCGAAAAGCTTCGCAGCCAAGACGAGGATGCTGAGCTTTATCTTTTTTATAACCGCCACAAAACCAGGATTACTTATGAGCCAGTAAGTCAGCGATTGCTGCCACTGGACGAGACCTGGCAAAGTGATCTGGCTAAACTCTCCTGGCCAACTAAGAACCTGCCTGAAGTCATAGGGGACAGCGAAGAAACCACGCGAGCGATAATCAGTGAATACCTCTTCGTCTCACTTTTTCGGGCTTGCGCTGAATCCCTGGCAAGTGAAAATTCGAGCAGGCTGGCAGCAATGCAGCGTGCCGACAAAAATATTGAGGAATTGCTTGAGAACCTTAATGGAGAATTTTACCGTGTGCGGCAGAGTGGTATCGACGAAGAGCTGTTTGAAGTTATCTCAGGCTTCGAAGCGTTGTCCAAGTCTCGCAGTTCTGATCACCGCAAAGGCAATATGACTGGGCACAAACTCTGGATAAAACGAGAAGCTGATAAATAATTCCACTATCCAGATCTGAGAAGAGCGCCGAATTTCTGAGAAGGTTACTGAATTTCTGAAAAGGTCACTGAATTTCTGAGAAGGCTACTGAATTTCGGAGAAGGTTACTGAATTTCTGAAAAGATCGCTGATTCTGAAAATTATTTGCTCAGAAATAAATTTTAATGTATGGAACCTTTACATTTATTTGAGAATTCTCAAATCTGACTTCTAGATAATTATTTATCATCTGAACAAAATTCTATATCATGAGCTGGTACGGAATAGAAGCAATATATAGAGCTATCTCAAGAACAAGAAAAGCTCTTTTTGAACCTTTTGACTTCTGGAAATGGGCAAAACTCGCAATTATCATCCTGTTAGGCGGGGCTGGATCGGGTTATGGGAGTTCGACCAATTACAGTACAGAGACGCAAGACTTAGGAAACAATTTTCCGATTATTGAGCTCCCGGAAACTTTGTCAACTCCCACAATTTTGATAGCAGTATTATTCTTTCTTATTCTAGTTTTGATTCTTTCGTATATTTCCAGTGTCATGGAGTTTGTTTTTGTGGAATCCCTTGTTAGAAACGAAGTGAAGTTCTGGGCTTATTCACGAAGGTTCCTTGGAAAGGGATTCAATCTCCTGCTGGTGCGCTTAGCCATAGGGCTTGTATTTCTGGTGCTCCTTGGAATAGCCTTTCTCCCCATTATCCCCATTATCCTCGAAAGTCCTTCTGATTTTGCCTGGCCTGAATTGCGTGGAGAGATTTTCTGGCTTGTGGGATTATTTATCTTATTAACTCTGCTTGCGATTGCAATAGAATCCTTTATCAGTCTTGCAATCCCAGTTTCCATTTACCGGGATAAAGGCATCCTTCCAGCTTTCCGCATGATTTATGGAAATTTCAGGAAAAACTGGAAGGAGGTTGTAGTTTACTGGCTTGTCAGGTTTGCACTCGGGATAGGGGTAGCAGTTATTACAATTTTCATCTTCGGGCTTGTAATGCTGGTTCTCGGGCTTGGCTTCCTTATTTTTGACGGGATTCTATACTTCCTCTTTTCACTCCTTGTATCGGAATCCCTTCGCTGGATTCTCCTTATTCCCTTTATCGTTATAGAACTGATTCTAATCCTGGGGGCGCTGGTTTTCCTTAATGTGCCCCTTGCCGTCTTCATGAAATACCACCTGCTGAGCTTCCTCGAAGCCTGGTTTGCAGATGCAGAAATTCCTTTCTTTGACGCTCCTGTCGTAAAACCTGAAACCGGGTTTAATGAGCCTGAGCCAGGTTTTTGATCTTGATTAGGAAAGTTCAGCAGGGCCCTGCTCTTCCTTGATGTTGATGGGAAAAGCTCGGAACTCTGAACCATTTATAAATTTATTTTCAGGTATTCAGGTCAGCTTTAAGGCAAATTCGATATCAGGGATTCTTTAACTCGCGGATAAAGAAACTATGTTCAGAATCCCTGTTTTTTTAAATATAATATACTGCATGAAACTAACTATATCCTAGTAATTGTATCACCGGACCGCCATCCGGAAATTAAATTCCGAGAGTTGAGAATAATGAAACAGGAGTTCATTGAGAAGTATTATCTGGGCAAAGAAGTTGAGATCGACATTGGGGGGAACACCACATATAGAGGAATTGCTGCTGAAGTCAATGATGGGGTTCTCAGCCTTAAATGGACTACAAAAGAAGAAGGCTACACTCATATTGATATAGAGAGAATTGCTGTAATATGGAAAACCCTCAGAGGTAGAAGATAAGAAGAATAGACCTGCAAATACAAATTCTCTTATAACTATTTTTTCAAACAAATTTTTAATGTGGGAGAACTTTCTCCTCTTTTTCTCACAATCGCCCGTTTCTTTTACCCCTTGAATCTTTCTTATTGGTCTTAGTCCACAAGCCGCTGCTCTGAAACCGTTGCGCTGCAACCCTTTTACGAAAAGGCTTGACCGAAACCGTTGCGCCGGTTTATCACGCCGGATAGGGTTTGAGGATAAGGTTATCAAATCCAAAAGGCATGCCGTATTCGATAAAACCTTTTCTCAAAAGGTTTTTGATCAAATTTTTTTCAAAAAGTTTGCGCTCAAGCCTTTTTTGAAAAAGCTTGCGATCAAGCTTCATTAAAATGGAAGTCAGAGTCGTATGTAGTTATTGCAAAGTCATTATTGCAAAGTCATCGGAGTCTTTTTTCTTTTGCAAAAAATCAAAAATTCCCATGGTATCATTTACTGTCAGTGCAAGTTTACTCTAATATACAGTTGATACAATAAAGAACATTTGGAATAGATCTGCCAGCTATGTAAATTATGCTAAAACAGGCTTTGTAGAAATTCTCTGAATAATAATTTTTAATCAGTTTTAAATAAATAGTTTTATCTAAAGTTGTTTATTTATTTTCAGGCTTTTGTACTTCATTTAATTATTTTTCTACAGAGCTCAAAGTTCTTCCTAAAATAGACATTAAATTTATAGAGCTAAATTCCGATACTTTAATCAGAAATTATGCTATATATAATTATATATAATAAATCAGGTATATAGAAAGTTTAGTAAAAATTTGTGTTCCAATGAAATTATCTTTTAGATAAATTTCTGAATTTTGGGAGTGAGCAATCGGGCGATGAAATTCCCTTAACTACTTTAAGCGCTGGATATCATTAGTCCTATATCCTATTTGTTCCTGACACTTTTTAGCAAAGGGAATTACTCGTTGATTAAATATAAAACAAGTATTTTCATAGTATACTGAATCAATTTTTTCTGCTTGTTGTCTTCAGCAACCGTTTATAGACCACTGTTCAGTGTACTTATTTTTTAAGTTAAATGGAGAATTTCCAATTTTACATAGATTATATAGAGGTGATAATATTATTGTATGCGAATGTGGAGAGTTAGTGGAGGAAGATACTTTTGTAGATTATATAAAAACCTCGGCTAATCCCTCCACAAGAACTATAGGTCATCGACAGTGTGGGATTATTTTCAATTTCATTGATGGTAAATTTGCAAAGAGATATTCTTCTCGAAAAGAATTGAAAATACTGGCTGCAAAATTTGCAGGTAAAAATGAGCTGCTTACACAGAATATAGGGGAATTTCTTCTTGAAGTAGACAGACTCAAATCCCGAGGGCAATTATCCGATGCAGAAATCCTTATTGGTGCATATAAAAAGATGCTGGAAACAAAAAAACACACTTAAAGTCGATCAGAAAGGAATGAAGGCCTGATCCGACTGATTTGAAAGTCTCGTTAATGTGAAAACGTAAATATGGAATCTGCATGAAACCTTATGCTGATAATTTCGAGCATCTTCTTGATGAATTATCCAGGATCGATCGACTGATCCGTAGCTATGTGGAAGTGTTCCAGACAGAGTTCTCTGAGCCAATGGACGAATTTAGAGGACTTTATGTTTCAGATACCGAAATTCAAGCATTTCTAAAATCCCGAGGTCTTGAAAAAGGATCGAACATTCTGCCAAGTTCTGTGCTGGAAGAAAATGAAAATGAACGCAGAGTTATCGATAGCAGAAAAACCGAGAGCCTGAAATATGGCAGGGAGATGAGGCTTGAGATCTTATCCGAATATTTTAATCTGGATATGTTTGAGGTAGATGTGCTTTTAATAGGGCTTGCCCCGGAACTGGATCTTAGATATGAAAAAATTTATTCTTATCTTCAAAACGATGTGACCAAAAAACAGCCTTCTGTCGATCTGACCCTTAATCTGCTCTGCCCGACAATAGAAGCAAAACTTCAGGCAAGGACGTATTTCTCACCATCGGCTCCCCTGCTAAAAAACAATTTGATCTACCTGGCAGGAAAAGAAGCAAAAGAGCATCCTGAAAGGCTGCAATCAGTTATATCTACTTTCGTAAAAGTAGATAACAGAATAATTGACTTCTTACTTGGGTCAAATGAGCTGGATTCGAGAATTAAGGACTTTTCAAAACTCATAAAAGCAAAAAAGTCTTTTGAAGCCCTGGTTTTGCCCGAAGAACTAAAAAACAGGTTGCAGGATTCAGTAAACTGGCATCTTCGAAACAGGAATCCTTTGAAGTTTTTGTTTAAAGGGCCCTATGGAAGTGGCAGAAAGGCTACAGCAGAAGCTGCCTGCAGGGAAGCTGGCATTAACTTGCTTATCGTGGATACAAAAGCCATTCTACAACGCGGTTTTTCCGAACTCTCGGAGTTGGTACTCAGGGAAGCGCTCCTGCAGGACTCAGCACTCTATCTTGAAAACTTCAACGCGCTGGCAGCTGATAAAGAAGCCGAGCCTTTTATGAAAAGTCTCCTTCATGCGCTCAAGACCTTTCCAAACTGGGTATTTCTGGCAGGAAACTGGCCCCCCGAACAAAAAGAAGACTTGCAAGAAGACCTGATGGACGGCATGGTAAGTTACGGCTTTCTTCCCTTTTATCTTCCCCGCCCTCAGTATTCATTACGAAAAAAATTGTGGGAAGTTTCTCTTGAAGGAAATCCCATTCTGGCAGAAAATGCGGATTTGAAAGGGCTTGCGAGCAAATTCAGGTTCACAGGAGGCCAGATAAAAGATTCACTCTATACGGCAAAGGAAATTGCAAGGGCAAAAAATCCAGACGTTCCGATATTGTCAACTGAAACACTGTATGAAAGCTGTAAAATTCAGTCAAACCAGAAGTTGAGCGCTCTTGCCGTGAAAATCAGCCCGCAATATAGCTGGAGAGATATCATTCTTCCGGCGGACACTCTGGAGCAACTAAAGGAAGTCTGCAGTTTTATCAAGTACAGGGATACGGTATACTCAGACTGGGGTTTTGAAAAGAAATTATCCCTTGGGAAAGGTTTGAATGTACTATTTTCTGGCCCTTCGGGAACCGGAAAGACCATGGCAGCAGAAATTCTTGCATCGGAGACTAAGCTTGACCTCTATAAAATAGACCTCTCAAGCGTTGTTAGCAAATACATAGGAGAAACCGAAAAAAATTTGAGTAAAATCTTCAAAGAAGCTGAAACGAGCAATGCAATTCTTTTCTTTGACGAAGCCGATGCTCTTTTTGGCAAGAGATCCGAGGTAAAAGACGCCCACGACCGTTATGCAAATATCGAGACCGCTTATTTGCTCCAGAAAATGGAAGAACATGAAGGAACCGTAATACTTGCAAGCAATTTCCGGAAAAATCTGGATGATGCATTTCTTCGCAGGCTGCAGTTTACAGTTGAATTCCCACTTCCTGATGAAAAATCCAGGGAACTGATATGGAGACATATATTTCCTGACGAAACTCCACTTAGGGACGAAGTGGATTTTGTTTTTCTTTCAAAATTCAAACTCACCGGGGGAAATATCAAAAATATAGCTCTTTCGGCCTCTTTTCTGGCCGCAAACGGTTCAGGTAAGGTGGGGATGGAACATATTATCAGAGCTACAAAACGGGAATATCAGAAAATTGGAAAACTCTTTACTGAGGCTGATTTTGGAGAGTATTCCAGATTTTTGAAATAAATACATGCATGGGTTCTGTTTACAGTAAAGCCTTAAAATTACAGAGCTTCCTGATGGGAAACTTCTGTCTACTATATTTAGTCACTTTGGGGAATATTTAGTCATTGTGGGGATTAAAATATGTCTGATTACAGAGCAATAGCTGATGTTGGAGAAACCTTGATTGAGCTTTTAAGGGACAATATGCAGGACCTAATTGACAGGGACTCAATAGTGTTATTTTCTCCTGGAGATATAGATTTCAATGAAAATGTGAGGTTATCTCTTTTTTTGTACCAAGTGCTTGAAAACGCCCACCTGAAAAATCAGGAAATGCAGGTCAGAGATCCAAATACTCTAATATTTCCGCCATTGACTCTTGAATTATATTATATGTTGACGTCGCATGTAGCCTCAGGAGCTCAGGATAAAACTGCCAAGTCGCTGGAAGAACATACCGTACTCGGAAGGGCACTTAGAGTCCTGTACGATAATTCTATCCTTAAAGGTTCGGTTCTGAAAGGAAATCTGGATAAAAACCAAGAATTGCACATTTCTATAACCTCCCTGAGCCTGGAAGATCTGACACATATCTGGACCACGTTCTCGAACAAGCCATTCAGACCTTCAGTTTGTTATGTGGTTACTCCCGTAAGCATCGATTCAGAGAGGGAAACGAATGTCCAGAGGGTGATATCCGCAAAAATGGACTACGCATATCAGATAGTAAAAAGCGGGGGAAAATGAAGTGGATTTTTTCAAATCCTGCGAGACCAATACCTGCACTTTGTATCTTGGAGATGTCCAAACTCTCAAACTATCTTTTGCAATCTGGCTGATCGACGATTATACGGAGGATAGACCTATCGGCAGCATTCGTGCCGAGATAGAAAATATGGGTAAAAAAGCATTCAGTAACCTCAGCGGATATTATTATTTCACAGGGCTTGAGGCAGGGAATTACATTGTAAATATCAAACCCGAGTTGTATTTCCCTGAACAAATACCGGTCGATATGTCAGCTTTCCCTGATCCGAAGAACCCGATAGTTGAAGTCAACGGTAAGCCTGAAGTTGTCCTTAAACCCAAACCAGGATATCCATTCCCTGCCGGAGCCACCCTTATCAGGGGTCTGATAGTATCAGGTTCAGGAAAACCGGTAGGTGGCTTGAGAGTTCATGTGAAAGGAAAGGATCTGGAAAATCTCACAGACAGCAGAGGAGAATTCGTGCTTTATTTTAAAAATGTCGTAAACACAGAACAAGTAATCCTGATAATAAACGAAGAAACTGATGAACATTCTTTTACCGTAGAAGAAGGAAAGACAGTTTCTGCTAAAAAAATTCTAATACAGTAACTTCAGTAATGTGAATTTTTGAGCCCGGGCAAACTTCAGAATCCGAATATGAGGGCTGTCCGGATGTATAAGTGATCTATGATCAAAATAGGGGGAATAAATATACCGGAATATTTAGCACCAGGGGTATATATCGAAGAATTCGAACTCGGGGCAAAGCCTATTGAAGGCGTCAGTACAAGTACTGCTGGTTTTGTAGGTTTTACTGAAAAGGGTCCTCTTGACAGGCCGACTCTAGTAACAAGCTTTGCGGAATACCAGAGTATTTTTGGGGAATATTTGCCTGAAGATCCAAAATATGATAGTGTGCGCTGGTTACCTTATGCCGTAGAAGGCTTTTTCAGCAACGGAGGCAAGCGAGCATACATAGTTAGGGTTGCGGCCAGGGAAACTGACGGAAAAGCAAAACCTGCTTCCGGTTTTATACCGGATATCTCGGGAGTCACGACCACACTTGTTGCAGAAGCAAACGCAGGATCTTTATTGCTTAATATTAGGGATCCAACAGATCTCAACCCTAAAGATATTGTGTTCCTTAGAGACGGCGCACTTTCAGAATATATACAGGTGAAATTTACAGGTAATTTCAAAGCCCTAATTCTTAATGCGCCTCTGACAGGCAGTACTCAGGAAGACGGAACTTTCCCACAAGATACCAAGGTTGTAAAACAAACTATTGATGCTACATTCACTCTAAAGAATGATTTGAGTGCAGGGGATACAAAAATTAATGTCGAGGAAGATGTTAGCGGGTTAGCAACGAACAAAACTCTTTTACTTATGGGCAAAGAATTCGAGGTATGTACTGTCAAAGCAACTGATACAAATAATAATTCAATTGAAATAGAACCTCCTCTAAAATTTGGACATACTAAAGGTATAAAAATAAATTCAGTCTCTGATTCGACAGAGATAGATCCTCTCTCGAAATTGGAAAATGGAGACCTTATTATCCCGGTTGATGCAGCTGCATCATTGAATAAAAACGATGCTGTCAGGCTAGGTGATCAATATTTCCTCATTAATGAGCTAGTCGGACCTAATATAATGCTTATTGCAAAAGACAAACTCAGGTACACGCATAATGTGATAGCAGGTAAAAAGCAGCCGGAAATAAAAAAGCTTGTAGATGCCATTAGAGTCGATGCTTCGAATGAAGGAGAGTGGGGAAACAATATAAAAATTATAATAAAGGATAGTTCCCTTTCCCAAGCAAAATTAAAAGGAACAGTTGCAAATACTGATACCTTTGAACTGAGTACAGTAAATGGTATGGAAAAAGGAACCCTGCTGAAATTTGAATCTACCGACAAAGACCCTTCATATGGAGTGGTAAAAGAAGTTATCAATACCGGGGAAAGTAAAAAAGTACAGCTCTATGATAAAATATCTGAAACCCTGAATGATGGTATAAATGCTTCTTCAGTCGAATTTGACGTCACTATCCGGTTCAACGATTCAGAGGAAATCTTCAAGCATCTTTCCATGAACAGCAACCACAGTCACTTTATAGAAAAAGTAATCACTGAAGACAGTTCCCGCCTGGTCACGGTAAAAGTTGTCGGTAGTACGCAGGATCCGGTTGCAAAAATTCCCATGCCAACCTTGGATAAGGAACCCGGATGGCTTCTTACTGGAGGAAATGACGGAATTCCGACAAGTGAGGAGCCGATTGACAAAATCTACGAAGGCGAAGATGCCCTGATTCCAGAAAACAGGACTGGCCTGTATGCGCTGAAAAATAGAGACGATATAAGCATAGTTGCGGTTCCGGGAATTACTGCACAGAGAGTACAGGATAAAATAATTACTCAGTGCGAAGAGTTAAAAGATCGGTTTGCAGTTCTGGATCCTAGCGAAAGTGCTGACCTCGATGAGGTTCAGGAACAGCGCAATTTGTACGATTCCAAGTATGCTGCCCTTTATTATCCCTGGATTCAGGTATACGACGTTATCTCAGGAAAGCCAATAAATGTTCCTCCATCAGGGCATGTTTGCGGAATTTATGCCCGCAGTGATACCGAAAGGGGAGTCCATAAAGCCCCTGCGAATGAAAAAATCAACGGGGCCTTGGATCTTGAAAGACTTAACGGTAGTTCCAGGATTATTACAAAAGGCCAGCAGGAAGTCCTGAACCCGAATGGGGTTAATTGTATTATTCCTTTCCCTGGTAGAGGGATCAGGGTCTGGGGGGCTCGAACTATATCCAGCGATTCCCTCTGGAAATACATAAATGTCCGCCGTCTGTTTATTTATGTCGAGAAATCCATTGAAAGAGGAACACAATGGGTCGTTTTTGAACCTAATAATGAAAAACTCTGGGCAAGAGTTAATGCAACTATAACCCAGTTCCTTACCGGAGTCTGGCGGGACGGGGCACTTATGGGAACAAAGCCTGAAGAAGCCTTTTTTGTTAAATGTGACCGCACAACAATGACTCAGGACGATATTGACAATGGAAAGCTAATATGCATTATTGGTATCGCCCCTGTAAAACCCGCAGAGTTCGTTATCTTCAGGATAGCTCAGTGGGCCGGGGGATCCGCAGCGACTGAATAATTACTGGCAGAAATTGAAAATAAATCGAAATCATCTGAAGGAAGGGGGTAAGATATGGTAAGAGCAGATCCTTATAGACAGTTCAGGTTCAGGATAGAAATCGACGGGATCACTCAGGCAGGTTTCAGTGAGTGCACTTTCGGGGATACAACAACCGATGTTGCAGAATATAGAGAAGGAGACGAGCCTCCAAGGCTCAGAAAGCTGTCAGGGGTGACCAAATTTGGAAATATTACTCTCAAATGGGGAATTACGGATTCGATGGAACTCTATAACTGGAGGCAGCAGGTAATCGATACAGGTGCTGAGGGAGCTCGGAAGAATATGTCTATAATCCTGATTGATGAGGCTGGAACAGATATAGCTCGCTGGAACATTGAAAGGGCTTGGCCGAGCAAATACGACCCTGCGGATCTCAATGCTAAGGGAAATGATGTAGCCATAGAGACCCTTGAGATCGTTCATGAAGGCTTCAAACGAGCCACATGAAGATCCTTTTAGCGAAATTTAAGGGGGAATTTTTCTGGAGTTTCAAACCGAATTTGATTTCATCCTGCCTAAAGGTTATGTGGACAGTGAGGGGAATCTTCACAATAAAGGTATTATGAGGCTGGCTACAGCTGCAGATGAGATTCTTCCCCTGAAAGATCCGAGGGTCAAATCCAATCCTGCGTATTTAACTGTAATCCTGCTTTCCAGGGTTATTACGAAGCTTGGGTCCCTCGAAAACATCAATCCGACTATTATAGAGAATCTTTTTGCTTCGGACCTGGCATACCTTCAGGATTTCTATGCAAAGATCAATGAGAATGCCGCAAACGAAATCCAGGCAGTCTGCCCAAAGTGCGGGCATAGATTCGAATTAGAGGAACTGGAATCGGGGGAATGACCGGCTACCCCCTCAACAAATTGTATGAGGAGGTAGCCTTTATTGCGTATCATTTTCACTGGTCGCTTGAGGAGATTATGAAGCTTGAACACAGGGATCGCCAGCTCTGGTGTGAAGAAATCTCCAAAATAAATAAACACCTGAGTGGGAGCCGTGAAAAAAGTATTCTTGAAGTCGATTAAGAGCGGGAAAAATAAGGAAATTGTGGATAAGGAGCAGGAAAGTAAAAGGGAAAAAGGAAAAGGGATTAAAAACGGGTAAATATGGAGAAGAGAGATCGGGAAATGAGATAAAAAGGTTAGAAATAGAAAAATAGGAAAAGAGCAGTTCTTCTGCCTTGTACAGGCATTATAAAGGGCGAAATGGATTTATGGAAGGGAAATAGAATGGTAGGTACGGCAGGGAAACTGGACCCTTATATGTCTTACCGCTTCAGGGTGGAAATTGCAGGGATTATTGTTGCCCAGATGTCGGAGGTAACCGGGCTTCAGGCAGAAACGGAGACAGAAACCTATGAGGAAGGCGGGGTCAATAATTTTGTGCATATTCTCCCGAAAAGGACTAAACAGAATAACCTGATTCTCAAGCGAGGTATAACCGAGCTTGATCAGATCTGGCAATGGTATCAGGATGTCGTCAACGGCAAATTTGACAGGAGAGATGGAGCTATAATTCTGATGGATTCGGCAGGAAATGATAAGTGGCGCTGGGAATTTTCCGGAGCTTATCCTGTTAAATGGACAGGCCCGGAACTAAAAGCCGACAGCAATACGGTAGCATTCGAGACTGTAGAACTTGCTCATCGCGGTATCTGGAAGGGACGCAGATGAAAAATCTGAAAGTCCCGGGAGCAGGCAGGCTGATTGGAAAAAGCAGGCGGCACATTATGTTGTCAAGCCCGAATTTCCACTCTAAGATTATTAAAAGGCATTCTCCTGCGAAAAAAAGGTTATTAAGCTTCCCTTTATTATTCTTCAGAGAGGGGGCAGTAGAAGCTCAGGTCTGGAAAAATAATATTTTCCAGATTAATTTTCAGCTCCTTAAGCAATTTTCTCCACTGCTGGCCTGTGAGAAAGAAACGAAAGTAAAAACCCGATTTTTGGAATCCTCTTTCTGGAGAAGAAAGCACGAAGTGCTCCAAGGAATGTCTGACACCGAGGGCATGAGCTTGAGAAACAAGGATGCTGATGGAAAAATACAGAGAATGATACCAAACACTCAAAAAATCATTTATTTCAGATATTCATCGGCAAGTGAGAACTTTATCCCGATAACAAGCTTAATAACAGTAGGCAATACTTTACGCAGAAGAATTTCTGGAAGATGTTTTCTGTGCAGTTTGATTACTTCACCAAAAACCGACAAGTTAGCATTTTTTTCGGGAGAAGAAAGCCGAAAATTAATAAATAGTATTTACTTCGGGGAGAAAACTTCTGAAGAGTCCCTGAAAACGTCTAATCTGGTAAAAAAAGGCATTCAGGCTTTAAACCAGCCTATTCTGAGAAGCGTATCTGGTGGCAATGTACTACCTGATGAGAATAGGGTTTCAGGGCAAACTATCTCCAGCAGAAACTCTGTTTCTCAAAATACTTCCCTGGTCAGAGATTCCGTTTATAAGGGATCAGCTATCTTAAATTCCACATATTTCCCTGAGTTAACATTCAGCCCGAATTCAAAGAATATTTCTCCTTCGGGTCATGTTTCTGAACTTGAATCTTATATTAACAGTTTCCCCACAACAGAGAGTTATCCTCGAGATTTAGGCAAGGAGCTGGTTTTTAACAAAGGAACTGGAGTGAACCAGGAACTTGAGAGGGAAGTAGCAGCAATAAAAGAAGAACTGCTTCAGGTCGAGAAAGCTTCTCAGGCAAGTTATTCCTCAATTCTCTCGAAAATGGAAAATGAACTGAGACAGAAACTTGAGATAAATAGGATTTCGGAACAGGTTATACAGCAGATCGCGTGGAGACTTAAAATCGAAAAAGAAAGAAGAGGGATCCTATAAATTTGGGAAACTTGAGCAGGAAATTGGAAATGAAGCTTTGTAAGCTGGAGGGGGATAATGAAACGGAATCCACGGAAAGGTTTTATTGAGGTTATCCGGGGGAAAGATGGAACACGAGAACAAATTGAAATCCTTTATTTTCCTTCAGAATATTCAATTGAAAAGAGTAATACTTTTTCTGAGGTTTCAGTTCCAGGACTTGAATCCCCTTACCTGCAGTATGTAAAGGGAAATTCAGGAAGTATCAGCCTCGAAGTTTTCTATGATACTTATGAAGAAGACGGAGTCGATGTCCGAAAATACACGGATCAGCTTACTAGTCTGATGGATATTGACCCTGAATTGCATGCCCCTCCCGTACTGCGCTTTATCTGGGGTATGGATCCAAAAGAGTCTTTTTACTGTGTTCTTGAGAAGGTAACTAAAAAGTTTACAATGTTTAACTCGAACGGCATTCCTGTCCGTGCAAGACTTAGCATTACTCTCAAAGAATTTAAAATGGAACTCAGTAGCCGTGAGAAAAAACTTCAATCTCCTGACAAGACTCATGTTTATACAATAAAACAGGGGGATAGCCTGTGGATGATAGCCTACAGAGAATATGGGAACTCCAGGCTCTGGAGACCTATAGCGCTTGCAAACAGGCTTGAGCATCCCGAGCAACTTGAACCCGGTACCGAATTAACCATACCTCCGGTGGAGTAAAGTATGATACCGGAAATTTCATCTACTGAAATCTACGCCCCTGCTTTTTCCGTTTACTGGGCAGATACCAATGAAGCCATTCCGAAAAACGAAATCACAAGCCTGGAAGTGGATGAAGATCTTGAAAGCCCAGGAATGTTCCGGATTTCTCTTAATGAGACCTTTGACCGCAAAACCCAGAAATTCAAATGGATGGACGACAAAAACATCGCTCCTGGAACCATGCTTATAATTTCTTTTGGATACGCTTTTCCTCATAAAGCAAGCCAGATGAGGGGCAGGATCAGTGCGTTATCTCCAGGCTTCCTTGCAGGAGGGTCTCCTACACTTACGGTCGAGGGGTATGACCTTTCCTACGACCTTAAGAAAAAATATTCTGTAGTTGACCTCAGTGAAGTGACATACTCTGATGTAGCCCGCAGCATTGCCCGCAAAAACGATCTCGACCCGTCAGGAGTGGAAGATTCGGCAATGGCACCTTCGGAAAGGATAGATAGAAAAATGAATGACAAAGATTACGATTTCCTGGTGCGGCTTGCTAAGGATCTGGGATTCGAGGTATTCGTTAGAGACAGAATTCTATATTTCCGTAAGCCGGATGATGAGCGAGCCGGAGATGTAGATTTTCATTATTTTAGTAATATACTAAGTTTTAGTCCGAGAATGAGCGCGGCGAACCTGGTAAACGAGATACGAGTAACTGCCTGGAATGGAAAGAATAAAGAACGGATCTCCGAGACTGCAGAACTTAATGAGATAATAACCCGTATTGGAATCCCAGGATTTGCTGATATTGTAAAAGAATCCCAGGGAGACAGGTTAAGTGTGAAAATCGAAGGGCGGGTTGTGAGATCGAGAGAGGAAGCAAAAGCAATTGCGCTCTCAGAGTTAAAAAAGAGAAATATTGGATTCATTACCGGAACCCTTGAATGCGTTGGAGACCCGGGATTGAGGCCAGGGGTTCCTATAAATATCGTCAAGCTGGGAGCACGCTTCAGTGGAACATATTACATTACAAAATCCAAGCATGTTTTTAGCGATAACGGATACAGGACGAGCCTTGAAATCCGGAGGTGTCTCTGATGGCCCTGAATGAACTGCTTAGACAGGAGAATGAAGACAAGGCCAAAGATATATACGGAGTTGCAGTTGGCATTGTTACCAACAATAAAGATCCTGAAAAGCTTGGTAGGGTAAAGGTAAACTTTCCCTGGAGAGGAGAAGATGACGAAAGTTACTGGGCAAGGGTTGCAAGCCTTATGGCTGGCAATGAAAGGGGTATAGTCTTCTATCCTGAAGTTGGTGACGAGGTGCTTGTAGCCTTCGAACAGGGAGATGTAAACCATCCCTATATCATAGGATCACTCTGGAACTCAAAGGATAAACCTCCTGAAACCAATAATAATGGAAAGAACGACATTCGCAAGATAAAATCAAGGAGCGGACATGAACTAACCTTTGATGATACTTCGCAGCAGGAGAAGGTTGAGATCAAAACAAAATCAGGACACAGGATCGTGCTTGATGACTCATCGGGTCAGGAAAAAATCGAGATTACCGACAAGACAGGAAATAACAGGATCACAATCGATTCCGTACATAATTCCATAGCAATGGAATGTGCCATGCAACTCACTATCAAAGCAAACATAATCGAGATAGAGGGAACCACCTCTCTCAGTTTGAAATCCAATGCCACGCTCACGATCCAGGGCACGCTTGTAAAGATAAACTGAGGAAGAATAATGCCGCCTGCTGCAAGAGTTGGAGATACGACTTCCCACGGAACTCCACTTGGGCCTGGCCCTGGAAGCCCGAATGTTTTGATAGGAGGAATGCCTGCGTGGAGAGCCATGGCAGATTTCCATGCCTGTCCTCTTTCCTCAGGCCCTGTACCTCATGCAGGGGGAGTGGTCACACTGGGCAGTGTCACTGTTTTAATTAATAACCTGCCAGCTGCCCGTCAGGGAGATACAATTGTAGAAGCAGGGCCACCGAATGCGATTGTGGTTGGGTGTTTTACAGTGCTCATAGGGTAAATTCGAAAAGAAACACGGATTTTGGGGGGATTTGACATTAGTATGGATTTTCTAGGAAAAGGATGGAAGTTTCCCTTTAACATAAATCGTCTGGGGAAGGTGGATATCTCCAGCTATGAGACGGACATAAAAGAGGCTATTTTCATAATCCTGGGAACTGTACCGGGAGAACGCATTATGCAGCCTGATTTCGGGTGCGGGATTCATGAATACGTTTTCTCCACAATGGATACGCTCAACCTTCGCCTCATTGAAAATGCCGTAGTTGAAGCCCTGACCCGATGGGAACCGCGTATTGACCTGGTAGAAGTCAAGGTAATAACCGATCCCGAAAGCGAGGGTAAACTTCTGATAAATCTTGATTACAAGGTAAGAACCACAAACACCAGTTTCAATCTCGTGTATCCGTTTTATTTAAAAGAGGGGGTGTAATCAATGAAAGTTCCTGAAATAAGCCGGCTGAATAGAGATGCTGTACTTCAGGAAATCATTAAAAAAGCTCCCTTTTATCTGCCGGAGTGGCGAGCAGAAGATCGCAATGACGCTGGTTTTGCCCTCTCAAGGATCTTTTCCGACATGATTGGGACTATTTCTTCCAGAGTAAATGAAGCTCCTGGCAAACATTTTCTGTCTTTTCTTGAGATGCTCAACTTTTCCCTTATTCCGCCAAGACCTGCAAGGGTTCCACTCAGTTTTGTACTGAGTGAAGGCGCTCCGGAAAATGTCCTGATAGAAGCTTCTATCCAGGCCTCGGCTAAAAGCCCTGAAGGAGAAACGCTTATTTTTGAAACCGAAAAAAACCTGCTTGCGACGCCGTCAAAACTCACGGCTGTATATAGCGTAATAGAAAAAAAGGATGAAATTTTCGATCATACGCCTGCCATAAACGGAGAGGGTCAGACAGAACTTTTTACGGGCAAGGAATCTTTGCAGAAACACATACTTTACATTGGGGATGAAGAACTTTTTAACCTGAACCAGGGCTGCATAGAAATTCTTTTTGAAGGAGCCGATAACGAGTTTATTCAAAAACTTGGAAGCAAGGGTAATGTCTTATGGGAATATCCTGCCGAAATTACAGAAAAGAAAAACGGGGAGAAAAAGAAACTTGACTGGATTGAGTTCGAGAGTATAAATATTGTAAGTGATGAAGAAAAGACTGTAATAAAGCTGGAAATAAATCCTGTCGGAGGAGGCGAAGCTAGAAAAAATTCTCTTCCAATTACTAAAGTCAAGGTTAACGGGCTTGAGAGCAGGTGGATAAGATGCAGAATTATACAGTCAAAAATTAATGATTTTAAGGATTTAAGAATTACAGGTATAAAAGTTTCAATTTCTCCCTCAAAAGTTCTGGCAAAGGAGACTTCTATAAAAAACCCCCAAGGTATTGATCCGGATTTTCTGTTCTACAATGATGTGCCAGTTGAGATTTCCAAAAAAGAAATATACCCATTTGGGAGCAAACCCAGGCTGAGCGATACTTTTTATATAGGAAGTAGTGAGGCCTTTTCGAAAAGGGGTTACGGAGTATGTCTGGAATTCTGTCTTAGGGCCGGGAGACCATATTCGGCTAATGTAACCAATTCGTCTGGTCTCTTTAAGACCAACTCGCCTAGAGTCAATCCCCTTGAAACCGATCTTCCTCTGCTCTCCTGGGAATACTGGGATGGAGAAAGCTGGGCTGGGCTTGGAATTGATGATAACTTATGTAAAGATGGTAGATGCCAAGATAGTAGTGAGAGGAATAATGATGATAACTTATGTGAAAATGGTAGATGCCAGGATAGTAGTGAAGGGAATAATCAGGAGATGCAATTCCACAGAATAAGAATTCACAAAATGCCCTCTGTAAAGCCCCTAAAAGTCAATGGCAAGGAAAGCTACTGGATTAGGGTCAGGCTGGTTGGAGGGAATTATGGAAAGGACTATGAAATTTATGATGGTGATGTAATTATTGGCAAATTTTGCCCTCCTGTGATAAAAGATCTAAAAATTAATTACGAAATTTCTGAAGGCAAGCAACCAGCTCTTGTTCTTGCTGAGAATAACCTTGAATTCAGGGACTGCCTGAAAGATCCAAAGGTTTCTGAAGGGTTCAATCCTTTTAGAGCCCTGCCTGATATTTTCCCTTCAGTATATTTCGGGTTTGATAGGATTCTTACTGAAGGACCTATAAGCCTTTTCATAGATATTGAGGAGAGTTTCGAGTATCCCGAAACTTTTCTGCCCGAAGTGAAATGGCAGTACCTGGCAGAGGGTGAAATCGGCGGGAAAGACAATCCGGAGAGTTGGAAACTGCTCGAAGCCCTGGATGAGACCACAGGGTTCACAAAAAAGGGGATGCTTCAGTTTGTTGTTCCTGGTAAGATGCTTGCTTCCAGCCTTTTTGGTTCGGGGGAACAATACTGGATAAGGGCACTTATAACCGGAGATTTCTTTAAAAAGGATCTGAATGAAGAGATTAAAGAAATAAAATCGAGACGGGCGTCCCCTGCGTATCTCGGATTTCTCAGGAAAGAAAAGCCGGAAATCTACAGACTCCTTGATCTCAGTAATACACCTCTCTCAGGAACAGCTGGGAAGGACGAAGCTAGCAACAATGAAATTCCCGGAACTGAAGCGTGCAGAAAAGCATTTGAAATCTTTAATATTGATTTTCAACCCGAGGCTGCCCGCGAGTTCCCCCCGAAGGTGCTCGGCTTTTATCTCAACTCGGTCTGGGCTGTCCAGGCAAGCACGACCTATGATGAGATAATCGGTTCAAGCAGCAGGGAGCCGGATCAGGAGTTTTCCTTTATTCATAAGCCCGTGCTCGAGGAAGAGATATGGGTTGATGAACATGGAAGCCTCCCGGAAGAAGAGAGAAAAAACCTCCGGAAAGATCTCCTGCAAGTGGAAATGGATAGTGAAGGAAAGCCCAAAAAAATCTGGGTGCGGTGGAGCAGAGTAGAAGATTTCCTTGGATCAAGCGGGATAGATAGGCATTATATACTCGATAGAACCGCAGGAAAAGTTCGCTTTGGGAATGGGGAAAAAGGCCGGATTCCTCCTGCAGGCTTTGAGAATCTCAAGGCCACTTACAGGAGCGGCGGAGGGAAAGCAGGAAACCTGAAGGCTCTCGAAATCTCAAAACTCCTGAGGTCCATAGCCTTTGTAGATAGAGTTTACAATCCTGTATCCTCAGGAGGTGGAGACGATCCTGAGCAGGTGAATTCGCTTTTGGAAAGAGCCCCTGTTACCCTGAAGCAAAGAAATCGTGCAACAGCAATTGAGGACTACGAATGGCTCGTAAAAGAAGCTTCAGGAGAGGTCGCAAAGGTAAAAGTACTTCCTAATTTCAATTCGGAAGGCAAGTTTAGTACCGGATGGGTCACAGTTGTTATAGTTCCGGAAGGAGCCGGAGCAAAGCCTCTGCCCTCAAGCGAATTAAAGCGGAATGTGAAACGTTACTTGGAAGAGAGGTGTCCTCCTGTGCTGTTCCTGAAGGTAATTCCTCCTCTATATGTCAGGGTGGATGTGCTGGCAGAGATCAAGACACAATATATTGATGCTATTCCTGTGATTGAAAAGACAGCCAGGGAAAAAATTACGGATTTTTTGCACCCCCTGACAGGTTATACTGAAGGAGAAGGGTGGAATTTCGGGGATGCACTCTGTCTTTCTGATATGTATTCTATACTTGAAGGCATCAAAGCTGTGGACTATGTGGCAAACGTGGAAATCAGATATTTTGAGGGTTCAAAAGTTCTGACTCTGGCCGATAATTCTGTAATCAAACTGCCTGAATATGCGCTTCCCTACAGCGGGGAACATACGATCACTGTAAAATGGACTAATGGCAACAAGGAGGGGTAAAGCCTGTCCGTACCTATACCCAATCTTGACGACAGGACGTTTGATCAGCTTGTCGATGAGGCAAGAAAGCTCATTCCTGTATACGCTCCGGAATGGACCGACCATAACCTGAGTGATCCCGGAATTACGTTCATCGAGCTTTTTTCGTGGCTAACCGAAATCGAATTGTACAGAACGAATCTTGTAACCGATAAGCACCGCCTGAAATACCTGAAGCTACTTGGGATAGCCCCTGAAAAAGAAAAACCTGCACATGTGGATCTCAGCTTTAGCTCACCTGAAAAAGTGGAGCTGGTAAAGGGAACGAAAGTTTCAACTGAGCTTGCAGGTAGGCGAATTTATTTTTCACTTGATGAAGACCTGAGCGTAATTCCAGATACGTTTAAACTTGAAAGACTGATAGTTGACGAACATACCAGAGGGGTTTTTGACCGCACAGAGGCAAATGAGGCAGGCGACCTTTTCTTTGCTCCATTCGGAGAGCAGGTCCAGGCAGGATGCGCCCTTTATCTGGGTTTTGCAACCGATAACCCTATCCCACCTGATACTGTTAATTTCATGTGTTATCTTTATGAGAAAGACTTGAAAGCTCCGGGAAGTCATGGGAATGAGAATGAATACGAATTTGAGAATGCAAAACTGAAATGGGAGATATGGCCCCCGGCGGAAAACGGTCCTCACGAAGAAATTTCCATTAAGGATAACACGGCAGGGTTTAATAAGAGTGGGAGTATTGTTCTAAAAAGACTTGAAGGCTGGAAAGCAGTTGACAAAATCCCGGTCATGAGTTTTGAAAGATCCTATTTCTGGCTCCGCTGTATTTTGGAAGAATCAAATTACGAATATCCTCCGAGAATTGAGAAAATAAGAATGAATACGATCCCAGCAACCCAATATCTCTCCGAAAGAAACGGGATTGAAAACAAAACTAAGACTGAAAGCGAAAATGTTGAAGGAAATCTTATAGCTGGCTTAATATGGCAGATAGAGGGATTTGAGCACCTCAATATTACAAATTACAGGCCTTCGGCTGGCTGGAAAAAGGCACAGTCCATTAAAGAGGCAATTGAAGATTTTCTCAGGGATTTCAAGCTTCCTTATACGGCAGTAACACTTTCCGATTATGAATACATAGCTCTGAACACTCCGGGGCTTAGAGTAGCGAAAGCAAAGGCAGTGCCCAATTATCGCCCTGTTTTCTCCAGACAGGCAAAATCCGAAAGCACAGGTCCGGTAAAATCTCAATATAGCAGGGGATCGGTGACAGTTGTAGTAATTCCCTATACCCCGCTTGAAATCCTTAAAACTCCTCCTGAGCCGTCCTCAGGTTTTATACAGGCGATATGTAAACACCTTGATAGGCACAGGCTTATAGGGACTGAAATCCACGTAATACCTCCCAACTACGTAAAAGTGACAGTAAATGCCACAATTATTCCGCTTGAGGGTTATCCTGATGACAATCTTATTCTGAGAGATGTTGTGTCTGCACTTAACAGATATCTCCATCCCGTAAAAGGAGGAACTGAGGGGCAGGGCTGGTCTATTGGCAGGGATGTTTACATTTCTGAACTTTATGAACTCCTTGAAACAATCGAGGGGGTCAAATGCATTATTGGGCTTTCGATCTCAGGTGAACCCGGAACGGGACGGGATGCGCAGGGCAACCTTCTCCTTGGCTCAAAGTTTTCGAGCGTTTATCCCGGAATACATAATATAGAGATTGCAAGGGAGGCTGAGAGTTGCCTGAAAAGGGGTGGTTCGAATTCGAGAAATTAAATGTAAATGGATCAATACAGAAGCGCTTCTGGAAGAGTTTAAGGAGGAGATCGAGAATCTTGACCTCGGACAGGGAGACCTGAGGCTTTCCAGTGCTCACTCATATTTATTCGAGGAGGTATTGTTCGAAAACCTGGATTTTACTATTGAGGATATTGCAGTTGATGAATGTAGCTTTGTTTATATTCTTGGTAAAGAGAAGCTTTCAGGTACGGAAAATCCTCAGGGTACGGAAAAGAGCCTGATATTCAAGTATGGACTAAACACGGCTACACTGAAACTAGCAGGAAATTGTCCTGGCGCTTTTCCTTTAAAATTGGGAAAGATTTCCGCAATTGGAGTAGATGATGACACTCTGTACATTGCGGATACTCCTGACGGCAGCAGTTTTCGCCTCAATGCTTTTACAAAAAATTATTACCAGCTGCGCTGGATCCTTTCCAAAGGTCCGGCAGGAGTGAATCTGAAAAAAATCCTCGACATAAAGTGCGATAAAGAAGGAAATATTTACCTCCTTGAGGGAAAAAGGGTACTCTCTATTAATAAGCACAGTCCTTTTTGCCCTGAACCAACCATTTCCTGTGAAATCGGCGAACCTGCATTGCCTGAAGCTCTGGAAGTAGATAAAGAAGGAAACTGCTATGTTCTTGAAGTAGATAAAGAAGGAAATCGATATATTCTTGAAGGAAATGCTATTCATGTTTTCAGGGCAGGGGAAACGGAAGAGGAAAAGAAAATAGATATAGAAAACTTTTCCCCCTCAGGAATTGCGGTCAATGCCTGGAAGGAGATCTTTGTAGGGGAAGCGGGTGAAAATGGAAACGAAAACCTGAATGAAAAGACTATACATAAATTAGGACCCGATGATCAGTTTTATCCTCTGTGGTCTTACAGGGGTAGCTGTAAAAAGCTTATATCCAGTCCTAAAGGCAGACTTTATGTTCTTGATGGAAAGGGAGAAAAACTCACCAGCCTCATACGCAAAAAAGTAAACCTCAGAGGTCCTGATGGTACTTTCCGGGGGACCTATCTCTCAAAGCCGGTGGATAGTCAGGAAGACAGTACTATATGGCACAGGTTGTTGATTAACGGAGACTTTATAAAAGGGACTCAGATAGAATTTTTTTATTACCTCTCTAATGAAAAGCTCTCAGTGGCTGATATTAAAGCGCTTGAACCAAGCAGGTGGATGTCAGGCATCTCCGAGACATCTGCAGTTCAGGGTGATAAGAAAAGGGATGCTTTGTTTCTGGATAACGCAAAGGGGAGATACCTGTGGTTTAAAATAGTTCTATCAGGCACCGATGAGCTTTCCCCTGCTGTCAGGTCCATTAAAATTTTTTACCCGAGGGCTTCTTATGTTGATTACCTACCAGCTATCTACAGCAAAGACCCATACAGTAAAGACCTTCTGGAACGCTTTCTTTCCATATTTGAGAGCATAATTTTTGAAATTGATTACACCATCGAGCACATCGATCGTTTTTTCGATGCAGATTCTACCCCGCCAGAGTTCCTTTCTTGGCTTGCTTCCTGGCTCTCCGTTCCTGTGGATGAAAGCTGGACTGAGGAGAAAAAAAGACTCTTTATCAGGCACGCGGTCCCGCTTTACAAGAAAAGGGGAACCAGAGAAGGAATTTCTGAGAGCATTAAACTTTTTACAGGAATAAAGCCCCTGATTGTCGAGAATTTCCGGATCAATCTCCCATACAAAGGAGACGGGCATTTTCCATGCAGCGACGAAGATGCGATTTTTTTCCCGCCTGAGGGAACTAAAGTAAAGGTTGGAGACATAGAGGAGAGCCTGGTCAACCTACTTTTCGGAAAGGAAAGGTTTGCCTTTTCGGTTTTTTTGCGGGACCCGGGCATTAGCCCAACTATCCTGAAACAGGTTGGAAGAATTATTGACGAGCAAAAGCCTGCACACACATGCTATAACCTGAAAACACTCGAACCCTGGTTCTATCTGGATATGCATACATATCTTGGAATTAACACCGCACTTACGAAACCCGAGTTCATTCTTGGCAAAAACGCGGTCATTGGAAGGGATACCGTCCTGCATGACGATGAAAACACAGGGCAGATTGAAAGGCATTCAAGGGTGGAAATAGACACGATTCTTTCTTAAGCCTATTAAATAAATTTTCCCAGTATCTCTAAAATTTTCTAAAATGTTACTAAAACTTCTTCAATGTCATAAAATTTTCTTCAGCGTTTGCAAATTTCGTTCGATACTTTTAAAACTTTCTATTAATTGTGTAAAAAATGTGCTTTCCTAAAATAAAAGGGGTAATGGTATGCCAAATAATACAGATGAAAGTAACAAGTGCAGACTGCACCGATTCGAGAAAAACCACTATTTTTACGGCAAGTTGATGACAGTCCGGGATTTTGAGACTGAGCAGAGCTATTTTGATGAGAAAAACCACCTCATAAACAAGCTGCTTCACGGTTCCGGGCTTGTTTGTGGCTTTGAAGATCTTCAGATCGAAGACAAAGGCGACAAAATTACGATTGATTTTATTGATGGGGGCATGGCACTCGACTGCTGCGGACGCGAGATTGTAGTGCCGGCAAATACACTGGGAAAACCGATAGTAGACAGCGACGGGAATTCCGTTCCGGATTTAACAGCCAATCCATACCTCTATCTTAAATACAAACCCTGTTACGACGGGTATGTTGCTGCAGCTTCGAATCCTTCAAGTTGTGAGGAAAGATGCTGTCCTGGAAGAATTGTTGAGGATTTTGAAGTGGTAGCCTCAAACATAGAACCTCAATCAAAAAACCTCATCTGCCGTGCCGAATTACAAGGGGAGTCAGAAGGAACTATCGAAGTAGACGAGTGGCTGGAAAAGCTTGAAATAGATCACATATCCTGTCCTCAATGCGAAGAGAATGAGGAATATAAAGTTTTTCTCGGGAAAGTTGAAGCTGTGAATGGAGGATTTGCAGTTAACCGGGAAGATACTGAGAAATACAGGATTTTTTTCACCCAGAAAGAACTTTACCAGCTTATAAAGTGTCATATCCTGGACTTTAAAAACCCTCATGGGGTAACTGCTGAACAGATCGGAGCACTCGTAAGTGTGGATGGGGTAAGCAATCCGGGCGGGGATGTCGATCTCGTTCCAGATAATGCCATCAGTATCACTCCTGACGATGCGAGCAATAGGATCACTATAGGAGAGAACCGTTCCACAAATAAAGACAATCCACACGAAGTTAATGCCGTGCAGGTAGAGGCACTTGTCAGTATAAACGGAATCCGTAACCCTGGGGGAAATATAAACCTGAAGCAAGGCGCAAATATCACAATAACTCCTGACCCTGCATCTCATACTATCAATATTGCCTCCACAGGAGGCGCAGACCCTGGAAATAATGTGAGAAGCGTGAGCACGAGCATTAATCCGGGTAGATCGAATAAATATTCCCGTGAAGATCACGTACATGATCTGGAAGAAGGAGTTGTTGACTTCGTGAATCTCTCTGAAACACTTCAGAACCAGCTCAATTTACTTTTTATGTACCTGAGAGAAAGAGCTCTGAAATGCACTGTAAGTAATCTCAAAGCAGTTGCAAAGCCATTAGATATCGATATTGCCTTAGAAATTTCAGAGAGTGCCAGAAACGCAGTGGATAAGAGAATCTATGAAGAAGAAGGAAAATTTATCTCTTTTATGGATGGCCTTCTAAAGATTATGAGAAGATTTGCAGACAAAATTCAAGGAAGAGTTCCAAAAGACATTTTCGATATATTTGTGAGATTATTGGGAGAGCTCAATGCAGCGATTGAATCAGGCGATGCTCTTCGAGTAGCTATCCTGCAAGATGAGATTTGTTTCTACATCTCGGAAATGGAAATTCGAGGGTGAGTTCCAGAACAAACCAGGAATTATCTTATGAGTGTAGATTCTTCTGATTTACACTTTGTAGTATATTTTCAACATCTTTTCTAATTATTTTTGGTCTTTTAAAACTTTTTATTTTTAATTATAGTTTTAATGCAAAGATCTTTCTCTAGCAGTAATCTGATCCTGGTTTATACACAATTTTCAATTTTAGCTGGCAGATCTAAACATAAATTACTAAACATAATTTGAGGCGGGCATACGGCTGAGAAAACTGCAGTGCATGCCAAAACACAAAAATCAAAGCAGAAATGCTCGAGTTCTTGCAAACAAAATATCGGCTTCAATTCTTCAAGATCACCTACATAGAATACTGCAACTTCAGAGGACTGCGGGTAATCAGACAATTCAGATAATTCTGAGCCACCCTGTGGCAATAGGCAATGCTTACTGAGCCAGCAGATCTTAAAAATTCTGCAGGAATGGAAAGGTCCCATCTTTGCACATAATTTGCCGGGGAAAAGCCAGATTAGAAAGCAATCATAACTCTACCTAAATATAGAAAAGGGATCTAAATGAACTCATCAAATGAAAACTTAATTGTTACATTTTTGAAAATTTATAAAGATATCTCCTCAGGGCTTTTGTATACTCATAACCGCATTAACGCCAACACAGCAAAAAATATGGAAGCGGCTTCTTTTCTTTATGCGCTCATCGAACTTCTTAATGAGAAAGGGCTTCTTACAATAGAAGAACTGGATGAAAGAAAAAAACAGATTGCAGAAAGACTTGTCAAGAGGTTTGTTGAAAGCGGATTAGGGCTCATGTATCAGGATCCAGAGTTAGATAAATACACTTTTGATAAGGAAGCAGATGTCGATTGCGAGAGCAGGCTGGATGTATGCAAAGCAGTATGTTGCAAATTACCTTTTGCGCTGTCAAAGCAGGATGTAGAAGAGGGCATCATCAGCTGGGAGTTTGGCCGTCCTTATTTGATTGCACATGGCGATGATGGTTATTGTGTTCATCTGGATCGGAATACCTATAAGTGCACAGTTCGAGAGCATAGAACTGTACCTTGCAGGGGTTTTGATTGCAGGAATAATAAAAGATGGCATGTCTGGGAAGATTACGAGAAGAAGATCCTTAATCCTGAATTGGAGGAACGGATTGATAGAGACAATGTTAAAATTTACTCTTCAGGTGTTTCAAATAAATTCAAGTGATCAATTTAAGGTTACTTTTACTAAAAAATGTAATAAAAAGCAGCATTAGTTATTTTCTAATAAATTTAAAATGAGTTTTTTACTTGCTATTTTTCGGTAACTGATTTAATGATTTAACCAGCGGTAAGGAGCTCTACAGCAGGCTTGAAAGAAGCTATTTTTTCAATCTTTTAGCTTCGGTTTATTATCGGTCTTGGAGATCAAGATGGCTGAGAAAGTTGCTGCAACTGCCAAAGCAAAGGAAACAAAGCAGACACGCTCGAATTCTAGCAAGCAAAATGCCGACTTCAATTCTTCGGTGTCTCCTGCTGAAAGAATACTGCAGCTTCAAAGGACTGCAGGCAATCAGGCAGTCCAGAGACTAATCAAATCAGGAGCTTTACAGAATAAACCTAAAATCAGCCAACCTAACGATCAAAGTACCCATGGGAAAGTCAAAGAAGAGGAAGTACCTGTTCCTGCTTCTGAGGAAATGTCAGCAGTCAGAGAGACGCCACCGACAAAAACCGAAGAGGAGGCAGCAACATTAGATCCGCGCAAAGCTATCGCCCCGGCAATAAGTGTAATCCAACATCGTGCAGCAAGCGAACGCAGACATCCTCCAGCAAGCGTACCAGTGGCTGCGGCACAAGCAGCAGGCATAGATCCCAAGACTGAGCAGACTCGTACTGCTGCAGAGCAGACCGTGAAAAATCTAGATGCGGATGCGGCGGAGGCGAAGAATGTAAAGCGCGAAGAATTCAAGAGCAAGTTGAAAAAAGCCATCGAAGAAGCGACGCGTCAACCGAAAACGGAATCAGAAGCGGATAAGGTCATGAAGACTGGAGCCGCCAATGCAAGTAAAGTCTTGAGCGGGCAGTTGGCCACGGAGCGTGATGCTGCGATAGGACCTTTGAAGTCTACTGTCGCTACTGAGGTACCCCCCACTACGCAGCCTGCGCCGCCACAGACTAAACTCCGGCCCGAACAAGTTGGTTCTCCACCCGCGCCCGTGTCCGCCGCATCTGTCGTTCCCGCACCGCGGCCTCCTCTTGACTATTCTTCCGATCGAGCACCAACCGATCAGATAATGGCAGAGAATAATATTACTCAGGAACAACTCGTGGAGGGGAACGATCCCGCCTTTGGTTCGACGCTCCAGGCCCGCTCGATCGCCGAGAAGAACGAGGCCACTGTGGAGGCGCGTTATCGCCAATCGGAATCCAAGGTGCGGGATCACGCGCAGGGTGAAGCGCAACAGGCGCTCACGCAGGGGCTGACGGGTCTGCACAGCGTGCGAGAGTTAAAGATCAACAAAGTTGTCGAGCACCAGCTCGGCACGAAAAGTAAAAGTTTGGATGAGCGCCAGAAGATCACTGACAAGGTCAACTCTATCAAGGATAAGACCCGGAAGGATGTTAAGGCAATTCTCGATGAAATGGAGAACGAGGCGACCAAGATCTTCGAAGACGGACTGAAAAGTGCAGAAGAAGCTTACGAAAAAACATTTGAGGAAGCAACAGGTGGTGTAGGAACCTGGCTCACTACCTGGGGCAGCGACTGGGAGGAGCTTATTGAGAAGTCACTGGCCAAGGCACGCAAGGAGTACCTCATACAAGTCGACAAGGCCATTGACAAGGTCGCAGACTTCGTTGAAACCAAACTGAAAGCTGCCAAACAGAGAGTCGCCGATGGACGCAAGGAAGTAGACGACTTCGTAAAGGGACTAGATGACAGCGTTAAGCAATTCGGCGAAGAGGCATTACAGGCAGTAAGTACTGAATTCGATGCCATGGCTACGGACATCGATCAGCGGCGTGATAGTCTTATCGATAAAATGTCGCAACAATACAAGGCCTCCTATGAACGGATGTCCGCAATGGAGGAGAAGTTCCGCGAAGAGAACAAGTCACTCTGGCAGCGGGTGTACGACGCCACTGTCGGAGTCATCAAAAAAATCATCGAATTCAAAAACATGCTGCTCGGCGTCCTCGGGAGGGCAGTCGAGGTTATCGGTGACATCATTGCGCATCCGGTACGGTTCCTCGGCAATCTTGTTTCGGGAGTCATGCAAGGCCTCAAGAACTTCATGGGGAAAATCGGCATCTACCTGCAGAAGGGCCTTATGGATTGGCTGTTTGGCGCCCTTGCCGGCACCGGATTGCAGATGCCCGACAAGTTCGATCTGAAAGGGATTATCAGCATAGTCCTGCAGATTCTCGGCCTCACATATGCCAACTTCCGCGCACGTGCCGTAGCCATAGTCGGCGAACCGGTCGTCGCTGCACTCGAAAAGGCTGCAGAAGTTTTCAAGATTTTTATTACCGAAGGCATCCCTGGTCTCTGGCGATTCATAAAAGATAAACTCACCGACCTCAAATCTATGGTTCTTGATGCTATCTTCGATTTTGTCCAGAATCGTGTCATCATGGCAGGCATCACATGGATCATCGGCCTGCTCAATCCAGCATCTGCGTTCTTTAAAGCCTGCAAAGCGATCTATGACATCGTTATGTTCTTTATCAACCGTGGGAGCCAGATCATGGCACTGGTAAATGCTGTGGTCGATTCCATGGGAGCAATTGCCAAGGGTGCTATCGGAACGGCAGCCAGCTTTGTCGAAGGAGCACTAGCCAAAGCGATACCAGTGGCTATTGGATTCCTTGCCAGCTTGCTCGGTCTCGGTGATCCAGCCAAACCTGTCCGCGAGTTGATTGAGAAAGCCAGAGCGCCGATTGACAAGGCGATAGATTGGGTTATTAACTTGGCAGTTAAGGGGGTGAAGGCGGTTGGGAAGTTCGTAGGAGGACTGTTTGGAAAGAAAGACAAAGATAAGAAAGATGTGGATGGGAAAGACCAGCAGGATATTTATTCTCTCACAAAAGAGAGGCTTATGGACCGCCTTGGATATAAGGCATCTGTAGCGCAAGGTCAGGTAGCTGCTACGAAAGTGCTCAACGAACTTAAGGCACTTGGACTGCGCACACTGAGTCTGCGTTGGTCAGAAAAGGCACGATCGTATGTATTTGACGCTGAGGCAAGTCCGGGTAAAGAAGTTATTTGGCTCGCACCGTCGAATAAACACGTATTAATGTATGCTAAGGTAACAATGGTTAGTTCCCCGCTGGAAGGTATAGAGGAAAGGTTCTTTGCAGAGTCATCTGAATCATTGAAAATTACTGGAGGGCGCCGTATATCTAGGCCATCGCCGCCAAAAGAGCCTCCCGGACTTTCAGCGCAAGATCCACGTGGCCATCGTAAACAATCACTAGCTCTCGTAGAGCCTTCTCAGGGCGCCTCCTCGTTTGAAGTAGTTTCCTGGAATGCAGGTGGACCAGTCAAAGACTCGGTAGTATCCCATGCAGAATATCAGTTTGTTGAATGGATGACCTCAAGACAAAGGGATGCTTCTTGGCGAGCTCGAGTTAAGGAAGTAGATATTCATATTAGTCACAGTCCATGTGACGATTGTGCCTCCCAATTATATTTCTTAGCGACAATGCTTCCAAACGCAGGAAAGTTACAAATTCGATGGGACGAACTCTATGTAGATCCCAAAGGTAAGCGCAGTACGAGTGCTAAGGGCTTCGATCTGCTAAAAACGAAATGGAAGCTCATTCCACCCACTCTTACTCGCAAGGATGAGTCATCGGATAACATGGATGTCAAATCTAAGCAATGAATCATTAAGTAACCTTAACTCCATTTTAGTGGGAACATATAATAGGGATTATTTAGAAAAAGTTAATTTTCAATGACAAACTCCTCAATGCTAAAAATACTACAAACTGATTCCTAAATTTTCTATATAGCTCTCAAAAACTCAATGATTAAATTGGAACAGTAAAAGTTTTTTGCAGACCGTTGCTGAGAGAAATAATACTCTTAATTTCTCCATTTCTTCTAAGTTTTCACATGATCTTTATTTTACGAAAGCTACATATTTCAATTTATGGAAAATTAATTTGTTTTCAAGTGTTATTGACTCGATTATGGAAATACACGCATTTAATACATCCCCTATCGAGGGGGAATACATTTTTCATTCACTTTCTTATCAAAATCGAGATCAAATGGACCGAAATAACTTATAAAAAATATTGATCTCTAAATATTCCCTTCAAAAAGTCGGAGTTAAGGTACTAAATATAAATTGGGGATGGGTATATGGCTGAGAAAGCTGGAGTTCATGCCAAAGTACAAGAATCAAAGCAGAAATGTTCGAATTCTTGCAAACGAAGTTCAGACAATAATTTTTCAGGATCTTTTGCTGATAAAATACTGCAACTTCTGTTCCAGCAGCTCGCTTAACTCTTTTTGTATTTATGTACTAATAACTGAGATTTCTATGTAATTTTGTCATCGGGTTTTGTAATTTTGCCATCAGGTTGTTTATCCAAGGTCCTCTTATACTCACTGTCAAAATGAAGATTATTTCTCTTTTTTCCGTTAATTGAGGCAATTAAAGTGGGGGTTAATAAATTGTGGATTATAAATCTACTGATGTAGTTCAAAACATCAAGGATAGAGAAAAAGAACTGCGTGATTATCTTAACTGTCTGGGAAAGAAAAGAACAATAAAAGGAGTACCCGATATTGTTGTAAGAGCCTTAAATACAGTGATTCAGTGGATATCTCCTGATGATCCGGTGAGAACCAAGAATCTCGAGAAGGTCGCCGGTTACTTACATGATATTCTCACTTTTCATGATTCAGGCAATAAACCGTGTTGTACCGAACTGAGAACTGCATCTTTATGCTCACTTCTTGAGCAGATCAAATGTCCTGCCGAAATCTCATCAAATAATGCATGGGAACTGGCAGATCTGTTTGAAGTAGAGCTTATTAGGCTTGGTGACGATCCATATCTCTATACACTTCTTATGGCCAAACTTGAGGTTTATGGCACTGATGCCCCAAAAGATGGGTACCCTCCATATAAGTATCTCGAGAAGTTGCACGGCAGATACTCTGATGGTAAATTCGACTGTAACAGCCGCCTCGAAGTAAGACGTGTCCTTGAGCACCTTCAGCACAACATTATTAGTGAATACCGCCGTGACCGAGCTAAAGCTCAGCTTCGCGGGATCTACCTTGGACGTATGGCATTAATCCTTACAGTACTGCTTTTCTTTTTTGGCTACTTCTATCTCACAGCGGAACAGTTGACCAGAGATTTGTTACTTCTTGTGGCTTTCGCTGGAGCTATAGGAAGTGTTCTAAGCCGAGCATACAGATTAGGTAAGCAACCCCTGCATGCCGAAACTGGTATTAAGACCGAGGAACCACCCCTGAGGATACGAGCACTCATTTCTGAGTGGAAAGTTTTCGTTGCTCAGCCTGTTATAGGCGCAGCTGCTGCGCTGATCTTTTATCTGGTTTTTTCATCGGGAATACTCCAGATAATAGATGTAGGGAAACTGAGCCCAGCTCATTACGCGCTCATTGCTTTCCTGGCAGGCTTCTCAGAACCGTTCTTTACTGGTATTATTGACAAGGTCGAAGGTATGGTTGGCGGGTCCGAGAGCTAAAAAATAGCTTGAGTATTGCATCCGACACTGAATCTAGCCACCTGCAAATGGAGTCATCTCAATATCTTTCCGAACTCCACCCATAGAGAATTTCTTCGTTCCAATTTATCGAAGAGCAAAATGATTCCGGAATTGAAGATTTTGCTTCTTTCGTGACTAAATCAGTATTTGACTAAAAAGAGAAAGGATATTTTATCCTACTACGTTTTGTTACTCATGTTGGGTTCAATGCCACTAATCCTGATGATTCAGCTGTACAACTATCTGGCGAGTCTCTGAACTGTCGGATATCGAGAACTGTTTTCTTTTCCCGCGTCCAAGACCGTTAATTTTCATCAATGCGTGCGAGGGAGCAAAAATGAGATTTAGTTCACTATTAGGCAGCTGGCCGAGAGCTGGATGAAGAAAGCTGAAGTTTTACCTTTTCTGGTGCTATTTAAGAGTACAAGACACTCTGACATTAGAGTTTGCCAAGAGTTTTTACTGCTTTTTTCTAAAGACAGCCAGAATATAGCCCAGACTTATAAAATAATAAGAATCACTGAGTAAGGATTAATAAAATAAATGCTAAATAATAATTTTAGAAAAATCTATGAGAAAAAAGGAAAAATCAGTATAAATGGGGAAAAGGGGGAAAAATATGTCTTTAATTGACACAGTAACAGACTTATTCAACAGGAATGCAAAGAAGTACATGTATGCACCGATCGATATTAGTCATGTAAAAGATGCCAACTATAGTCCAGAACCACTGGAGGGAGGCAAGAATTACTTCAGACTATGGCTCAGTGAGATGTGCCTTGCTAAAGATCGTGAATGGTTTAGAAGCTGGTATCCGGTCGTTCATTCAATAGTTAGTGTCCAGTTTGGAAATCAAGAGGTAAATCTTCCTTACGTCGCAGGTTCCTTAAATCTCTCAAATGTAAACTCGAGTAACCTGGATAGAGTAATTCGACTGAACCACCCCATGACCGCACTCATGCCCTTCAATGGAGGAGTTTTAGAATTGACCGCCGGAATACTGGCAATGCAAGGGGAAGATTATCTTAATCGAATTATCAAAGTGATGGGGGATTTTTCAAGTATACTGGTTGTTCCACAATTATCAGCGGCTCTTAGTGTTGCTGGACCTATCGCTAAAGGAGTTGAAGAACTCCTCAATGTGAGCAGTGGTGATCTACATCTGGGTTTGCACCAGGCATTTGTTGGAGGAGGAGGTGGTGCAAACAGCCTGAAAGCTGGATACATAGCTGCGATATTAGCAGAGGAAAATGAGCTGGATGCAGATAAGTTATGGGTTGTGGACAACAGGCTTCGCTATGGGACTAGCGCTAATGACAGCAAGCTCTTAGAGGGACGTACTTACATGCTATTCAGGATAGAAAGTCGTGAGCAAAGAGATGACATGGATGGACTCACGAATATCAGAGGACCCTTCGATGAGGCCATAAACGCATTGATGAATGGAGAAGTGGAGAGATCAAAGACTTTACTGAATACGGCCCTTGCAGCTGCTATGACTTCAAATGACCTCACCAAGGCAGATAGACGGAGAGTAACTCAAGCCTTGAGGGAAGAGTATAAAGAAATTGAGGATATTTGGAGGCAAACACATGGGGAGCTAACACGTGGAGCTATTAGGGGAATTGGTGAGCTTCATGATTTTAACAGAGTAATGGAACGAGCAATGCCAGTAGAAAAAGCCCTTGAGCTCGGGGAACCAACCTTTGAGGAAATATTCAGTAGATCTTGAGCAATAATAGAAACAGCACGTGCAGGTGTACATACTCTGAGGAATCAAAGTTAAAGAAGTCAGTGTCTAAAATGATTACATCTCAGAATGGATAAACTTCTACACTAATATCCTTAATAATCAGATAAACATTTCACTGAGAAGTAAATTGGAAGCTGCTCGCGTTCTATTTTTAATTCGAATTTTAATTTATTTAATTTATATATGTATATATAAATATACATATAATAATTTGCGTGGATATTTGCGGATTTCTGCCAAAACTAAGTTTAAAGGACGGCTAAAGACAATGGGGGGTTTAAATATGCCAGAAGCAAATCTCTAAGAGATCTGATGATCATAATTGATACCGGAAAAACTTGAGGAACCCAATGGGTTGTGGTGTATGCTTGACGTTGTTCAAGGGGGAAAAGCTGAGACAAAAAAAGAAGTGCCAGAATCCGCAGATGAACTTTTAGAAAGGCTACGTGGATCGGATGACAAAGTCTGGTGTGATTCTCAATGTTCTCACTGGGTAAATAGAGGAAGAGGTCAGTATAGATTAGGAACTATTGGAGCTTTTGCTAGAAAACGCGGGGATGGTACTCTTGGATTCCTGACAAACCAGCATGTGGGTGTAGAAACAGGAAAAGAAATCTTCCATCCAGTTCCCTGGGGGACGCACATAGGAACTACTGAAAGAGTAATAGAATATGTTGAGAATCAGGAATGGTACGGACCGCTAGTTGACGAACCGAATGCCTTTGTGAGGATAGATTGCGCTTTTGTCCGACTGGCTCCAAATTTTAACCAGACAGATATCAATCCTCAGATGATGGGGGTTGGCCAGCTTGGCCCAGTAAAAAATATCTCTCTCGATGACATGTCAATTATTGGCCAGAAAGTCTTACGTGTGGGTCGTGCCACAGGCTTGCGTCGTGGAACAATTGTAGCCTTTGGATACGAATTCCAAGATGAAAAAGATAACCACGTTTATACGGATTTATTAATCCTTGGAGATGAAAAAATTCCGTTTTCTACCCATGGAGACAGTGGAAGTCTGATTGTTATGGATAACGCAGAATTTAATCCTGTTGGTCTCTTATGGGGCGGATGGGAGGAAAAATTGCTTTAACAGCTGTTCAGTAAATTTGTTTGCTAAATGGGATGCTCTACTATGCCTGAATAAATGAGGATACATCTTCTTTGTTATGTCGGTTCTCTCTTGCAAATAATTCATTACATGTGATAAACCTGAAAACGATATCTGTTTAAAAGGCGCTTGTAAGGAACAAAAGAGCGGGTTACAGTTACACTTAGTCTGGTGTCCTTCTATCCATTGTCAAAGGTAGGAAGCAGAGCATACTACAGGGATAGTATGTGGACCAGTTTTACTTTTTGGAATTGTCACAGTTGCCCCAAACTCGTTTAAAGTCACATTTTCCAGCCGAATTGATACAAGTTCCCCTTTCCTACATCCAGATTTATAAAGAAAAGATATTAATGCCCTGTCTCTTGGGTTTATACAGGCTTTTATTAACTGCTCAACTTCTGCTGGTGTCAGAATAATAGGTGGTTCTTTAGTTTGACCTTGAGTTTGATATTGCGTGCCTGTTCAGGGTTTATTGTCGATAGAAACTTTTTTAAGACTGCTCGATATTGATATAGAGTGCTTTCAGAATAGTTTTTAGGCTTCAATGTTCTGAGATATGCCATTACAGTTTTATCTGTGATCTCCTGACCATCAAGCCATTTAATAAAAGGTTTTAATATGAAAATGTTGTTATTCACTGTTCGTTTACTTAAACCATCATCCTCTAACCTTTGTAAATATTCATCAACGATCATCTCGTTGTTCATGCTTTAGCATATAAACTATCTCAAAAGATATCACATCTGAAGGTCTTCTATGATAAAAGAAATCACTGCCAAATATAATGCAGAGCAAATCGAAAAGAAGGTAACGCAGCTCTGGGAAGATAGCGAAGCTTATCGAAAAACCCGGGAGCACCGCAAGACCGGAAAAAAACTTTTTTTTGTTGATGGACCCCCATATACGACCGGACATATCCACCTTGGGACTGCCTGGAACAAGATCATTAAAGACTCCATTCTTCGCTATTATTCCATGAATAACCATAATATCCTCGAGCGCCCGGGCTGGGATATGCACGGCCTGCCAATCGAGGTAAAAGTCGAAGGTGTGCTAGGCTTCAAATCGAAAAAGGACATAGAGAGCTTTGGGGTAGAGAATTTCATTGAAAAATGTAAAGAATTCGCTCTCACCCAGAAACAGGCAATGACCGAACAATTCCAGAGGCTTGGGGTCTGGATGAACTGGGAAGACCCCTACATGACCTTAAAAGACAACTACATCGAGGCTGCCTGGTGGACCCTTAAGCAGGCAAACGAAAAAGCCCTGCTTGAAGTTGGCAAGCGCTCAGTCAACTGGTGCCCGCGCTGTGAGACGGCAATTGCGGATTCAGAGGTTGAATATTCCGAAAGAACCGACCCTTCCATTTATGTGAAATTCAAGGTCAAAGGTGAGGAAAATACCTTCATAGTCATCTGGACAACAACCCCCTGGACAATTCCTGCAAACGTAGCTGTAGCCGTACATCCGGACTTTGAATACTCGAAATTCAGGGCTATCAGGCAGGACGGCTCCGAAGAAATTTTGATTACGGCTACAGACCTGATCAAAAATGTCCTTAAACAGGGGAGGTATGTTGACTACGAAGTACTTGAAACGATGCGCGGAGACGAACTCACAAAACTTGAGTACGAAAGCCCTGTCTGGGATCTTGTGCCCATCCAGAATGAGATAAAGCATGGAGTTTATCTTGCCGATTTCGTAGCTGTAGAAAACACAGGCTGTGTACATATCGCTCCTGGACATGGTATGGACGACTTTAATCTTGGTGTGAAGTATAACCTTCCGATTCTCTGCCCTGTGGGCCCGAACGGCTCCTATACCGAGGAAGCCGGGGAATACGCAGGCAAGAATGTAAGGGAAGCAAACCCGATTGTAGTTGAAGATCTCAGGGAACGCAACAGGTTGCTTGCGGAAGGGACAATCACGCACAGGTACGGGCACTGCTGGCGCTGCAAAACGCCCATTATCTATCTGGCAACCGAACAGTGGTTCCTCAAAGTTACCGAGATAAAGGATAAGATGCTTGAGGAAATCGATGCTGTAGACTGGTACCCTGATTGGGCAGGTTCAGCCCGTTTCAGAACCTGGGTGGAAGGCGCCCGGGACTGGTGTATCTCCAGGCAGCGTTACTGGGGAATTCCCATACCGGTCTGGAAGTGTAAAAAGTGCGGAAAGCTTGAGGTAATAGGGACCAAAGCCGAACTGCTGGAAAAGTCAGAAACAGCCGGGGACATCGAACTTCACCGCCCATATGTAGATAAGATCACTATCCCCTGTGAGTGCGGCGGAGAAAAGAAGCGCGTGGAAGACGTTTTTGATGTCTGGTTTGATTCGGCTGTTGCATCGTGGGCTACCCTGAAATTCCCGCAGACACAGGAGCAGTTCGACGAATGGTGGCCTGCTGACTTTATCACTGAGGGGCATGACCAGACCCGTGGCTGGTTCTACTCTCAACTGGGAGCAAGCATGGTAAGCTTCGGACGGGCGCCGTATAAGAGTGTGCTCATGCACGGCTTTACGCTTGATGCGGGCGGAAAGAAAATGTCCAAGAGCCTTGGAAACGTGATTTCACCGATGGATATCGTTGACAGGTTCGGGGCTGATACCCTGCGTGCCTATGTGCTTTCTTCAAGTGCGCCCTGGGACGACCTGAAATTCAACCTTGAAGAAATAGAAACTATCCACCGTTCAATCAATATTCTCTGGAATGTTTTCAGGTTCCCTCTGCCGTATATGGCTCTTGACAATTTTGACCCGCTGAAAATTAGCCTTGATTCCGTAAAAGACGCGCTCAGGGAAGAGGACAGATGGATTCTCTCAAGAGTCCAATCCGTTATCAAAACCGTGGATGAAGCGATGAGCGGGTATCTGCTGCATAAAGCCGTGCGCGAAATCATGGAGTTTATTCTGGAAGACCTCTCCCGCTGGTATATCCAGCTTATCCGCCCAAGAACCTGGACCGAGGCTGAGGATCCCGACAAGCTTGCAGCTTATTGCGTGCTTTATGAAGTCTATGTAACCCTTACGAAGCTGATCTCGCCTTTCATGCCTTACCTGGCTGAAGAGATGTACCAGAACCTGATCCGGAACGTAGACTCGAACGCACTGGAATCGGTTCATATGTGCGATTGGCCGACAGTCAATGAAGCTTATCTCGATCCTGAGCTTGAGTCAGCAATGAATACTGTGCGTTCTATTGTGGAAGCCGCCTCAAATGCCCGCCAGAAAGCAGGAAGAAAACTCAGATGGCCTGTATCCCGCATAATTGTTTCCCCTGAAAGTGAGGATGCAGCAAAGGCTGTCGAGAGCTTGCGCTCAGTCCTTATGGATCAGACTAATTCCAAGGCAATTGTGCTGACGCCTGTAGGTAAGAGCTGGGATGAACTCGGGCTTGAAGTGATTCCAGATCCGGGCAAAATAGGCCCTGTTTTCAAGAAAGATGCAGGAAAAGTCATTCCTGCCCTGCAGAAAGTTGACGGCTTTGCCCTGAAGAAAGCTTTCTCTGAGACTGGGGAGTTTGAACTCTCCCTTGCAGACGGAACAACGGTTACAGTAACTTCGAACATGGCAAACTTCAAAGAGACCCTGCCCGAAGGTACAGCAAGTGCAGAATCCGATGCCGGCATTGTCTATGTAGATGCGAACCTGACTCCGGAACTGGAAGCTGAAGGATATGCAAGAGAAGTAATTCGCAGGCTTCAGGATATGCGAAAAGAACTTGACCTTGTAGTGGATGAAAATATCCGCGCTTTGGTTAGGATCGAAGACGAAAGGGTCTTAAAGCTAGTTGAAACCCTGAAGGATCTGATCGCAGAAGAAGTAAGAGCGGATATTCTTGATCTTGGCAGCGATATTGATGTTACCGGAGCCCTTGTAAAGGACTGGGATGTCGAAGGCATTGCCATGAAGATGGGTATTGCAAAAAGTAAATCCTGAAGAAGATTGGAGATCAGAGAGAGGATTGGAGATCAGAGAGAGGATTGGAGATCAAAGAGAGGTTAGAAGCCAAACTACAAAATGGGAAAGGACTGACTGAAATGAATTTTGCTGCCTGGGAGCCGATTTACGAACAAATACTTGAGGATTTCGGATTCGACCGTGCCGGTGATGAAGAAGCAGCTCAATTTCTTTCCCGCAAGCTGACAGAGGAAAATACTGTCAGCCTGTCCGAACTTAAAGCTCTGATCTCTGGAAAGACTGTCCTGGTATGCGGAAACGCTCCCAAACTCAGGAGAGAGCTTTCAGAGATCAATTTTTCGGATTTTACGGTAATTGCAGCCGACGGGGCAGCCGCAGTCCTTATGGACATGGGTATTGTACCTGAGGTTATCTGCACCGACCTTGACGGCAACTCAGAGGCTGATATTGAGAAAGAGATTCTTGCCTGTGAAAAGGGTTCCATAGTCCTGATCCATGCACATGGGGACAATATTGATAAACTCGAAAAATATGCACCTCGCTTTAAGAGATTTATTGCGACTACTCAGGCAAAACCTTTTGATAAGGTGTATAATTTTGGAGGATTTAGCGACGGAGACCGATGCTTTTTCTTAGCAAGGGAGTTCGGAGCAAAAAATATCAAGCTTGCAGGGTTTGATTTTGAAGATCCAGGAGTTAACACCATTAAGAAAAAGAAGTTAAAGTGGGCAAAAAAATTAATAGGAATCCTAGACTATTAAAAGAAAGCAGTCCATTTAAAGATAATAGTATGTTATAAGCTTGCCACTGCGTCTATTTTTATACATGAGTTAAATCAAAAAACTTATCCTATTGAATAACTCCCATTTATATACATATTTTACTTAAAACAGGAATGATTGAAGTTATAAAGTTTAAAAATAAAAAGAGTCATGCAATCTTTCTAACCAGATGCAAATCTCTTAAGGCTTCAAATTGAAATTAACCAGGGAATAGAACTCCGGCTATTCTTGAGATTACTTTTTTTGCTTGAATAGTAAATCGCAGATTATCTACAGATCATTATTCCTGATTTATTGAGAGTTTTAATAGAATTAGATATTGTGGAATAAATGCAAAAGTGAGCTTGTTTTATTGACAGAAGGTTTATCCATTTTTCTTAAGACTATTAATATTAAGAAACAGTTATTCTAGATCTTTTATATAATTTATAATTATATTTTTAATCGTACTTTCATGGCAAAATTATTCCTCTCCAACGGAAGCAAGTAACTCCAATGATTTCTAAAAGTCGCCGTGAAAGTATGAGTGGGGTATTGAGGACTTTGGTTAGAGAGGGTGATTTTCCAGTGTAACTCTCTGATCCAAAAGTCTACCTCTAAGCATCTGAAAAGCGTGAACTACCACTCAGCTAAAGACTGAGTGGCTTCTTGGTTCATTCCTCCCTCTATTGAGGGCAAGTCCCCAAGCTCATCCCCGTAGTCCCTACGGTGTCATAATCCAATTAGATTCTGATCTATGAGAGCGAATTTTTTGATATTGATAGCGGCATTAATGTCTCTATCGTGTTTGGTTTTACAGTCTGGACAAATCCATTCTCTGTCTTTTAGCTGAAGCTCTTTATTGTGGTATCCACACACACTACAGAGCTTAGAAGAGGGTTCAAATTGTCCTATTCTCAGAACGGTTTTCCCAAACCATTGGGCCTTATATTCCAACTTTGTTACAAAACTACTCCATGCAGAATCACTTATAGCCTGTGCTAAGTGATGATTCTTAACCATGCCTTTAACATTTAGAGTTTCCAGAGCTACAGCTTGGTTTTCGCTAACAAGTCTAAAAGAGAGTTTGTTCTGGAAGTCATTTCTCTGATTAGTTATTTTCTCATGGAGTACAGCAAGTCTTCGTTTAGCTTTTGCTCTGTTCTTAGAGCCTTTCTGTTTCCTTGATACTCTTTTCTGTAATACTTTGAGCCTTTTAAGAGAGTTTTTTAGGTATTTAGGATTCTCAACTTTTTCACCTGTTGAAAGGACGGCAAAGTCTTTGATACCTACATCAATTCCTACTGTTGTTGGTTCTGTGAAAGCTTCCTTTACTGGAAGTTCTTTTCCATCTTCAACAAGAATACTAATGTAGTAATGTCCTTTACATGTCCTTGATACCGTAGCCGTTTTAGGCTCTCCTTCAAACTTCCTGTGAAGAACTGCTTTAATTGGTTCTATTTTAGGAAGCTTGATCGTATTATTTTCAAAGTTTACAGTGTAGTGTTGAGGTACAGGGAAAGACTGTATCGGATTCTTTTTTGATTTGAACTTTGGAAACCCTGTTTTCTCTCTAAAGAATCTAGTGAACGCGGATTCAACCTGCTTAGTCATCCCCTGTAATGATTGAGAGTTAACTTCTCCTAACCACTCATTAGAAGCCTTTAGAGTAGGAATTAATTTGTTTAAGTCAAATCTGGAAATCGATTTCCCTGTCTGCTCATAAGTTTTAATTTTCTGGTCAAGTGCCCAATTATAGACAAATCTACAGCTACCTATATGCTGATTCAATTGAATAGCTTGTGTAGTTGTAGGATAGAGTCTAAATTTGAACGCTTGCATCATACAAAGGTATTATATGCTTTAACAACATATATACTTTTTGGTAAATATGAAGTATGAAACACGGAATCATAGCAAATTTTTGTTAATGTACCATGTTATTTTTGTTTGCAAATACCGAAAAGTCATACTTGAACCAATTAGCGAAGAACTCAAACAGATTGTGATTGACATTTCAAAAGAGTCTAACTTTGAAATCCTTGAAATGGAAACTGACAAAGACCATATTCATTTCTTGATTAAGAGTGAGCCGAAAGTTAGCGTTTTGTCAATTGTCAGAAAATTGAAACAAGAATCTACTAACAGGTTATGGAAAACACAAAAAGAATATCTGGAAAAGTATTATTGGGGTGAAAATACGTTATGGAGTGATGGTTATTTTGCCTCTACTATCGGAAATGTTAGTAAAGAGGCAGCAGAATATTACATACGGAATCAGGGTTAAAGTTGACGCTTATATCCCCTGAGCTAAAGACTCAGGGGTTTTACGCTTCTTCATATAAAA
>Ga0208297_1000730_pt1 | contig 51198 bp, 51 predicted proteins | sample LMS_cellobiose_e_FD_187367 | JGI IMG/M metagenome (GOLD analysis project Ga0208297, IMG submission 187367) | Rumen-fistulated moose microbial communities from Alaska, USA - LMS_cellobiose_enrichment (SPAdes) (version 2) | ecosystem: Host-associated > Mammals > Digestive system > Stomach > Rumen... | reverse complement strand
TAAAGGACTATATCCATTATTACAATCATGATCGTATAAAGACCAGACTAAAAATGAGCCCCGTCGACTATAGGAAGAATTATCTAAAACAAATCAATAACCCGTCCAACTTTTAGGGGGCAGTTCAATTTCGGCCTCTGGCGCAAACTCATCGGCCTCTCATGGCATTCTCTGGCCGATTGTTTTGCGGCTGTTTGGCGGGTTTCTCCGCCCATCTTGAAAAAGGAAAAAAAAGGAAGAAGTCATAGTAGAACCTATGGCGTCTCCTGCATATTATTGTTCGTTGATCCGTTTATCAAATCTTTCGTTCACTGAAACCATCCAGTCGGGAAGTTTCTTAAGGGCGGCATATACCAAACTGTCGGGCATTTCCCGATAGAACGCATAAGCCATCGGCCCAGCAATAGCTGCCAGTGTGTCGACATCGCCACCCAATGAGATGGCCAGGCGGAGCGCATCAACAATACGATGAAGAACGAACTGCTCAAGGGCAAACGCTTCACGGACATTGCCCAGGTGCGTGATGCCGTAGCCAAAGCCGTTGACTTCTACAACTTCCAGCGCCCCCACATGAGCATCAACATGATGACACCCGCCGAAGCGGCCCTGTGTGAGGGTGTTCTGGAGAAGTGGTGGGTCAGTTATCGGGAAAAGGCCGTCAGAGCCATCATGGAGAAGCAGGCTTTGGAAACCGGAGATAATAATATATCTTTGTCTGCCGTTCATGGGTTGACTGGAGGCCGTAGGCCGGAAGGAGACCCATGAACGCGATAAGGGCCGGATAAGTCAACCAATAATAGCGATATTGACGTCGAGTCAACATAAATCAGCGATAAGTTAAATCCAGGTCAACTTTCTTCAGGGTTAAGACTTCAAAAAAGTCAACCTAAATCAGGAAAATACATGATGTCCACTGTCCACTTGACTACTGAGGTGGACAAGTGGACAGGGTGGACATTTGTTTACAAAAGATGGATGGCGATATGGGCACATGCTTCTGCGTCGGCCAGTGCATGATGATGATGCTTAAGATCATAGCCACAGGCTGCGGCGACGGTCTGGAGCTGATGATCGGGCAGATGTTGGCCGAAATGCTTGCGCGATGCGGCGCAGGTATCGTAGAACGTGTAATCCGGATAGTCCATCTGATAGACCTGATGGACGGCCTTTAGGCAGCCTTCGTCGAAAGGACTGTTGTGCGCCACGAGCGGTAGGCCTTCGATCATCGGGGTGATCTTCTCCCAGACATACGGAAACACCGGCGCTTTATCTGTGTCTTCCGCGGTAAGGCCGTGTACCTGCTGGCAAAACCATTGATGATAATCAGGCTCCGGACGAATCAGTGAGTAGAATGAATCGACGATCCGGCGGTTCCGGACGATGACCACGCCCACGCTGCATACGCTGGAACGGCACTCGTTGGCCGTTTCAAAATCAATGGCTGCGAAATCATTCATAGAGCGCAAGCATGGCTTTGGCATCGGCGTGAATGGTGTCGCGGAAAGAGGCGGGGGCGAGCACTTCTACCCACGGGCCTTTACTGAGCACTTCTTGCTCAAAATCGAAGGTAGGAACAAGCTTGTATTCGAAAATGGTGTATTCATCGGTCGACGATATCTCGCGCTGCGAACTGTGGAGCGGCAACGATTTATAGTATTTGACTTGACTGGCTTCTACCTTCAATTGAATGGTTTCAGGCTGGCAATCGTCTACGATGATCCCGAAATAATGGCTGAAGAACTCGTCGGCCTTGAACTTCTTGGGAATCTTGAGGGCATTCTGTGTCTCACTGACTGCTCGGATTCGATCGAGGGCGTAGATGCGAGGCTCTTTGTAGGCTTCGCTCCGGGCAAGAAGATACCAGCGTTGCTTGAAGAGTTTCAGACACCAGGGATGCGCCTCGAAGGAGGTGGGTTCTGCACGGTTGAAACTCTGGTAGGTCATCTCGATGGTCTTGTTATCGCGCATGGCGTTTACTATGGCCGTCAACCACCGCTGGCTGGAGGGTATCTCTTCGAAAATGATGCGGTCGCGCATATCGCGTGACTCATTCAACAGGTTGTTCATTGACAGGGATTCGAGCAGCCACCGACGGATGCCGTCTTCTTCCATATCTTCGCTATTGGCGATGTAGTAGCCCAATGACCGGTCGCACTTGATCTCGATGCCGAATGTGTCCAGGATGGCTTCCCTGTGATTGTGGAAAGTGCGCTCCGGGAGGTAATTCTCGCCCAGCTTGTTAATCGGGCTATGCGCCCAGAGATAACTGATCTCCTTGAACGAGATGTGCCCGTGCCGGTTGATGGTGTCAATCAGCCAGATGTAGCGGTCGAAGTAGTTCTTGGCCATTAGTGATTATCGTTTGTTGACACAAAGATAGAGATATTTTCTGCCAAATTATGGCAGTTGTGCTAGAATCCGATTCTTCTTTTCGAGTTTCCGCTTGAGAGGGTCTCTTCTTCACAGTATGACCTGATGGCGGCATAGTCAGGTTCTTTTGACTCCAGGATAGCGGCGATGGCACGCTTACGTGAAACATTCTCAATCTGTCCGCCGCTGAAATCGAAGTCGGTTGCCAACTGGGTAGCCTCCACTTCTGAGAGTTCCGGAATCATGGACCGCCAGATGGCCGTCCTCGCCTCGACCGACGGTTTGTCGAAACGGACTTTGTAGAGGAAACGACGCTCGAAGGCCTTGTCAAGATTCTCCGTCAAGTTGGTCGTTGCGATCAGAATACCTTTTAGGTCTTCCATTTCCTGCAAGATGATGTTCTGTAGGCTGTTCTCCATCTTGTCCACGGCTCCGTCCGCTCCGGTCTTCCGGATACCAAAGATGGCATCCGCTTCGTTGAACAATAAAATAGGTGTAATTGATGAGTTTTGTACCGACTTCTTATAGTTAGAAAACAACCGCTTCAGATTCTTCTCGCTTTCTCCGACCCACATGCTTTTGAGCTTAGATACGTCAGCTATAAAAATATCCCGGCCGGTGTTTCTTGCTAATTGGTACACCGATTCAGTTTTGCCCGTTCCAGGTCCTCCATAAAATAGGCATGTGAAACCAGAACGCATGCCTTTTTCTTCAAGAGCCTTTCTGACTTGAGCATATCTGTTTTCGGACAATAAATTGTTTAAAGTGTTTAGTCTATCCCTTACGGAGCAATCATAGAACATGGGTTTTTTCTCCAACGATCCATTTTTGATAAGTCCGGCCATGGGTGTGTTTTCATGTAATCCGCCACAATCAGCAAGTATTTCTTCTTTAACCGCATCCTCAATTTTAAAATGGTCTTTGACAATCATGCCATCCCAGGATGCGTAAGTGATGATACCATTAAGTTGTAATTCAAGTTCCTCGTCTTTGTAGTATTGTTGAAGTGTTTCCAGGGTAATTTCGTCAAAATAGTCACGGAAGTCCCACCAACCACAATAATCGTCATCACAGTCATGGTATCTGTAACATAATGCGTAAAAAAGAAGTCTTTCAGCGGGGCACATACTATTGATGTAATCTCGATTATGAAGAAAATCCCATCCTTCTCTTTTTCTATATTTATCATTCCTATAAGCATTTTCTTTGAGTATACCGTATTTATTTGCTGCTTTAGCAATACTTGTACTTGGGTTCGCGAGAATCATCGCGTCCATTTCGTTGAGCGCAATTCCTCTGTCAACATATTGATTACGGATATCACAGAATAGTCGTGTCATTCTTGATAGAATGGTTAACGTTTTAAGATTCTTGTTTGAAGGACGCTTGAACGCAATGTTTTTTTCAAGGCAATGCAATACTTCTTCTCCTACCTGGATTCTACCATAGCGGCCCCTTTTAATGATTAGCGCACTTTCCAGTGCCTTCAAATCATCTTCGTAGGAAAGCAGTTGGATGAAACTCGTTTTGAGTTTATCCGAAAGATCTCTTTTTGAGAATTCATCGCATTTGGACATCTCAATAATAATGGAAAACAAGACAGCCTGCTTGGGTGTGATGTCCATTTGTTTCGCCAGATAATCTGCATCCTCGTGGACAGTTTCAATTAGTTTTTCATCATATCTATAGTAGATGGAAGAACTTCCGAATTCTCCTTTTTCTTTATACATTGCGGCCTTGATAATACGCTCAATTGCAGTAAGTACAGACATGTTTTTCTTTGAATTAGCCATATTGCAAATATTTTTCCTTCTGGCTGCAAAAGTAGATGTCCATCCTGCCGAAATGTGGCAGTCATACAAATTGTGGGTAATTATATGCCTGCCGGTATTTGGCATTTTGGGAATCTATCTTTGCGGCATAGATTCCAAATGCCATGAACCGAAAACAGAAACAAGAACTGGCCTGTCTTGAGAAGCATATCCTCAAGACGGCGCACTACATCGATGGGAGGGGCATGCTCCCGCCTTTCCGGGAGTGGGATAGCGAGCGTAAGAAGGAGTTGAAAGCGTTGCTTCGGCAGCGGAGCGATCTGCTGAACGAGATGTTCGAATGCACGCCGAAAGAGGTCGAGGCGTTCGTCCAGGTCAACACCCTGTTGAATGACCTGACCAAGAAGATGCACGCCAAGGCTTTGAGTTTGTACCGGACTCTTCTCAAAGAAGGCTACGATCCTGATTTTGACGATGACATTGTGATTGACGGAACACTTCGTTTCGTCTTTTCGGATGAGGGGAGCTATTATTGTCGCGAGGAAGCAGATCCGAACCCATACGGCTCGCGTTTCGCACCGATGCTGGACATCCTGTATGATATCCATGAGGATACACCTGAATGTGCGTTCTGCAAGGTATCGTACGATTTGCGTCACAAGCCGGAGATGCCGGCCGAGGAATTCGGCCTGGATGACTTTCTGGATGACGGGGCATCCTGGAACGAGGTGCCGCTGAACCGTGCGGAATTCAAGGAGATCAATATCTGTCACGCCGTCCACGACCTGATCTGCCATAAAGACTACTCCATCCCCGACTTGCTCAGCATGAATGACTTCTGGGTGGAGGTGAACATCCTGCACCAGCATATCGTTGACAGGAATGGCAAACGCTTTTCCTGCATAGAACCCGACGAGGAGGACTGAGTGATGGCCTATCACAAAGACAAACTGCAGACTGCCAGGAGCCGCCAGCTGTTATTCCACCGGGAATGGGCGGAAAGGCAATGGAGGCGGGCCTTCTGCGAGGATTGGGACTATGAATACTTGCTGCAGGTCATTCGGGCGAAACTCGTAACGATGGAGCGGTATAATATGCATCTGTCTTACGTTCTCCATGGCCCATATTATGGCCACCAGATACAACGGGCCATCCAGATGATTGATATCGTTTTGGCGCATGGCAGTGACTGGAATGACTATGGCAAACGAGATGAAAACGATTTCCCCATTCCCGAGAGTTTTCAGCACTACGTAAATATGCGAAACCGGGATCGTATCCCGCGACCCTCTGATGGAGGAATACTCTTTTGGTCGGATGCCCAGTGCCTTCGCTTCGACAAGGCGTGGATGCTGCTCTGGAAGATCCTGTCTGAAAAGGCGATGACGTGGGGGGATTGAGATAATCATATGTCCGGTCGCTTTGTGGTTACTGATGCCTGGGTAGCCTCTCTTATTAGTTCAAAACTCAGGGCGATTGTAAGAGACTATAAACCCACGGGATATGAGAGAGAGTTCTCATTGAGATCTCTCTACACCAGTATTGACCCATTGTGGCATCCTTATTTAGAGGCCAAAAATGAAGATGGGGTCAATTGGATCGCATTTCCTTCAAGGATTCCCATATTGAGTGACTTGAAAAATGAGGAAGGCCAGACTATTCCGCTGCGATTATACTTTGGAAAAACGCCAAAACAACCCATCCGCCTCTTTTTTCAAATCAATAGTGAGATTATTCCTATCAAGTACATTGAGCAGGGCTTGTTGCTCCTGCACAACCTGAGACCGGCCGTAGATGAAGTTAAATGGATGATTGAAAAAGAGTTGAAAAAAGAAGAAAAGATTCGTGCATTGGTCGAGAGTTCTGCAGAGTCTTCGATACGTTCTCTTCTTTCAGGAAAGGGACTTTCGTATCATGTTGATTTCTTGCCTCAAACGTTCGTACTTCTGATATTACTACCCTATAACCGGGTAGTCCAATTTACGATTTCCTATGATAAGTATGCAGATTTTGTGGAAATCCTTCCAAAGCAGTTGGAGCACATACGCCAATCCATTCGAGGCTTTCCGTATTCGATTAAAACTGCAGATTACCGGGTAAACTGGACACGACTCGACTAACTGCTGTTTTTTGGCAAACTGATTACCTTTCTTTGCAGTAATGAACGCAGAGCAACTCGGATTGATGTAAGCAAGTAATCATTCACGATAATGGCAATTAATATCAACACTAAGGAGCTTCGCAATTTGCTTGAGAGCACGCCGGCGAGCCATAACATTATGTTGTCGGGGAAACACGGCATCGGTAAATCAAAAATAATTACGGATTTCTTCATGGCAAAGGGCCAGAAGGTTGTAACGCTGTTCCTTGGACAGATGTCTGATCCGGGCGACCTGATTGGATTGCCGAACAAAGATGAGAAAACGGGAAAGACAGTCTTTATGCCGCCGTATTGGTTTCCGACGGACGATCAGCCGGTAGTGCTTTTTCTGGACGAGTTGAATCGTGCCCGCCCGGAGATCCTGCAGACCATCATGGATCTTGCACTGAACCGCAAACTGGCAGGAAGGGAACTACCAGCTGGGAGCCGGGTTGTATCGGCCGTAAATGACGGTGAAGAATACCAGTTGACAGATCTTGATCCGGCGCTTGTTTCCCGATTCAACATCTACAACTTCTGCCCCACGGTTGGGGAATGGCTTCTTTGGGCTTCTCAATCCGGCATAGATGAGCATGTCACAACCTATATTGAGAATAACAGTCGTATGTTGGATGGAGACGGTGCGTCGACTGATTCTTCTTCCTCGCTGGAGAAAACTCCGGACCGGCGTGGTTGGGAGCGCGTGTCCGACATCCTGAAGAAAACGCCCACAATTACGAGTGTCACCAAGAAGGTAGTTGCCGGTATTGTCGGGGCTAAAGCTGCGGCTGAGTTTTTCGAGAGTTTCAACCAAGGGAGTCTTATTGGTGCTGAGGTCATTCTAAAGGACTTTGACCGGCATAAAACAACGTTGGAGAGATATCCTGTACACGATCTGGCCATTATCAATGAAAGCATCTTCCGGTGCATAGAGAACGGCAAACATGGCGCAGATGACAAGGCCTCGGAGAACCTGCTTAAATATATGAATTGGCTGATTGACAGCGGTAAGCGTGAATCGATGGCTCACTTCTGTTCCGTTTTCGAAGGGGCCACCTACACGAAAGCCAATTTATTTATGATGAGCAAGACACCCAAATGTTTCAAGACAATCACTGATTTCATCAAGACACTCTGATGGAAGAGATCATCTCCCATATTGTTGAGGAATGGTTCCTTGTTGAGCCTTTGCTGTTCTCGGCTTACTGTACCCATCAGTTGGTGGAGAACAAGCGAATGGTTGTACCGATGCGTACCGGGAAGATGCGTATAGAATACAACTCCGACATCATGGCTGATTGGTCTCAAGAGGCGATTGAGGAACGGCTGCGGTTCGAGGTTATCCGAATTTTGCTGGGACACCCTTATCAGCGGCAGCCTTATGGCGCGAAGAAGTCTGTACTGGGAATCGCCAGTGATGTGACACTGACTGATTCATATCGCAGGATTAAGTCTATCATTATCCCGCCAGGGCTGAAATATGACCAGGGTCTCTCTTTCGAGGAGTACTATGCCATAGTAGAAGCTTTTCTGCAGCAGAATTTGATTTCACCACCCTACGATTTGGAAGGACTGATTGATGATGGAGGAGGTGGAGATTCCGAAGATGCGGACTCAACTGACGAGCCTGAGAATAATCCTCTTCAGCAGATTGTCAGTGAAGCGACAGATGCTGCGGAATTATGGGAAGAGGATCAACTGGCCGGGGAACAGGTAAAAGAAACCATCCGACGAGCCCAACGTAGTAGGCAGTGGGGAACATTAGCAGGAAATCTGAAAGATGAGATTGAGGCGACAACCATCGTTCACATTGACTACCGGACGATTTTATCCAGTTTCAGGGCCTCGGTTCTTTGTAGCAAGCGGCGGCTGACAAGAATGACTCCCAGTCGACGTTACGGCTTTCAATATATGGGCAGCAAAAGCGACTTTGCCACCCGATTGCTGGTTGCTATCGATGTAAGTGGCTCGGTAAATGACAAGCAGGTGGCTCAGGCGCTTTCCATTATCAACCGATTCTTCAAATATGGGGTTGAGAATGTGGAGGTGATTCTATTTGATGTGGGTATTCACGGTGAGGTATTGTCTATGAAAAAGGCAAGAAAATCCATCAAAATAGAAGGCCGCGGCGGGACGGATTTCCAGGCGCCAGTCGATCATTTCCTGAAATACCGATATGACGGGCTCATCCTAATCACCGATGGCTATGCCCCGCCACCTGTAGTTCCAAAGACTTTCTACGGAAACATCCTCTGGATGATTTACGATTATGATGCATATCGTGATAAAACGAGGAAACTTATTCCTACGCAGCAATGGATAGTTTCGTTTCCCAAATCGAAATACACATTATTACCTCCTGTATAACGACGATGGCCAGTTCAATAACATACAAGGTAATGACCGAATTAACGGTCGCTTCGAAATCGACTGCCTTTTGTGCGGGTCGTATTTATTTTAAGTTTGAAGAAGTCGTGGAAGCCTTGCGCAATTCGCCGTACGCATATAGGTTTGATTTTGAGAGATATGACGATGAAAGACAGCGTTTCAAGGGTGTGTGCCTTTACTTTAAGTTCAAAGATATGAAGTCTGGATCCTTTTACAACTATGCGACGTACAATAATGCCAACTTGTACCTTCGTCGATTTGAGTTATCGTACAGAAAGAATAGAGCGCTGCCCAGGATAGAGAGCTCCAGATATTACTGCCGCTATGAAACCATTGAACAGTTGATGGCTATGTTGGCGATTGTCGTTCCCAAAATCGATGAATTGGAAAAAGAAATTCTTGAGAAAGAGCAGAAGGATCTCCGTAAGAAACGTATTCAGGAATTATATTCATCGACTGTCCCCGATTTGATAAAGACATCTTTTGCCGGGAGCGGACTCGGTTACTGGTATGAGATGGGGAGAGAAAGCATTCGTCTGATTATACGACTACCAAATAAGCTGATGGCTACATTCCTCTTTCCTTTTAAGAATCTTTCTGAAGATCTTCAATATGCTATTATGAGTTCCAAAGAAATCGCTAAGTTGATAGAGCAATACGGAAAAGTCGAAATTGATAAATACAAAGGAGACGGCTTACCCTGGACTGAAGGATAATATGATGACAACTATGAAGCAAAAAGTAATTCTCAATCAGTGGATTGAAGACCTGCGCCACTGGTGCCCGGCGCAGATATTCTACTACTTCAAGGACAATGATGGCGGCAATTGGCTTATCTATCTCCGTTGGGACGGCCAACGGGGTGACGAGCCGTGGTCTGCCGAACTGGAACGCTGCGACGAAAAATGGAATCGCATCCCTGACAGCCCGGTCTACGTTAATCTCCTTCAAGAAAAGGATCATACTCCTGGCATCGTCAAAGGCTACTATTACGATGAAGAGTACCCTTTCCTGGAGGAGAGAGTTCTTGAGATTGTTCGAGAAATGAAACCAGAACTGAAGGATAAACTGATATGATAGTTACTGAAAAACGCTTTTTTGATCCTGAAATACTGGGGGTCACTTGGATTCCTGGGGAACTTATTCTTGTTGGCGCACGTCCGGAATGTGGGAAAACCAGTTATGTACTAGGAAATTGTATAGTCGCTGGAACAAAAGGTCTTATTCCGGTAGCCTGTTTTATGCCGGGCGGGAATATGTTTAAGATAGCAAATAGAGTTTTAGAAATGACTGTCGGCGAATCAGCCAATAAGGATGATAATAATCTGCCGATAAACACACCGGAATACCCATTATACATAGATTGTACATCTCATCTGACAATTGAATACCTTGTAGACAGGATTTTTCACATGGTGAAGGAGTATGGTGTAAAAATGGTCGTAGTAGATTATTTGCAAGAAGTCAATGGAAGTGTCTTTTCCGCCGGCACAAAGGAGATGGAAATGAAGTCGATACTCCGCCTCATGAAAAATCTTGCGGAAGCTTTGGATCTTGTGGTGATTGTTACATCCCAATTGTCAGAGAATGTTCAGTGGTCAAATCAAACACCCCAGGTGAAAGACATCCTGTATGTGCCATTTGCCGAAGACCTTTGCGATCAAATCGTTCTGATCAAGTCTATGGGAGTCCCCGGAGGTGCTTATCAACTGATTCTACCTAAGGGATTCTCATTTTATGATGGTGAATATGGGGGGATGATTATAAACGCAGTTCTTGATAAAGAGAAAGGTTACTTGAGAAAGGCCGACAAACTCTTTGGTGATGACGGCCATGTTTCACAAGAAGATCCTATGTACAAATGGTATTTAAGTGATGCTGATAACGAATGGCATTTTGGATTTCTTGATTCGTCAGGAATGGGATGGGAAATCACGATTTCTCCTTGTGTCGAATCGGAAAACAATGAATTCGATATAGATGTAGATAGTTGGGATGGCACACGAATCTCAATAGCTTCATGTGAGTCTGGGGATGATATGGACTTATTGAAAGCGTTCGCCCTACGGGAAGCCCGACGGCGATTCCCGGATGTGGAAATCCCCGAAAAACAGTAACTTTGTTTGTATAACCAGGGGCAAACCACTATTCACGATGAAAAATATTTTTTTCTCTGGTTCCATCCGGGGTGGCCGAGCAGATGCTGAACTATATAAGCGCATCATCAAATACATTCAGAAAGAGCATGTAGTGCTGACCGAGCACGTAGGCGACTTGTCGCTAAGCAAGACGGAAGGTCTTAAAGACCGCGACGTGGCTATCTACGAGCAGGATACGGCATGGCTCCGGGAGTCGGACCTGGTGATTGCCGAATGTACCACACCATCTCTGGGCGTAGGCTACGAACTGGCTTATGCTGAGGCACACAGTATTCCGGTCCATATCTTCTATAATAAGATCAGGGCGAATCTCTCCGCCATGCTCACCGGCGACAAGTACTTTCATATTCACCCATACAGCAACGAGGAAGAAATCTTTCCTCTTCTGGATTCAATCCTGCAGGACTAATGCCCGTCGATCACTGTACTTGCGTGAGGAAATAGTTTTGCGTGGACCTCATAACTAAAAGGATTGTTTGTGACATGAAACAGAATACAAAAGGAATAGAGAGGCTCTATCGCTTGATTGGCAGCGATCAGAGATTCGATTATCGATATGGGATGTTTACTACCGAATATTCATCGGACTGTCTGTTCCGCATATCTTTTAGTCAGGACTCTTTTCTTCACCGGCTTGGGATGCCCCCAAAGCTTATCATTCGTACCAACCAGAAGAAATATGAATTCTACGGAATGCAGGATTATGATGAGTCAAAAGTAAGCTGGTTTTTCCCCATCAATGATAGAAAAATGGTGGAACTCGCAGATGCCTCCAGTATTGTGGTTATGAAGATTGAACATTTTGATAACGATCTTGATTTATTCCAATACGAACCCAATGTATGGAGTTCTTTCTTCCGTGCCGGGGTTGCCGAGTGCATTGAGGAGACAGACGGCTCTTTGGAATTAGAGTCATTTTACCTTCAGCGCGCCCTTGCTTGTGCCAGATTTGAGATAATGACTCATCTAAAATCCAGCAAAGAAGCTGTGGACGAAATGTCGAATATCGTCTTGGACCCTCATCTCTATGATGTGGCGACAAGTGTAAAAGGGTTACACTAAGCAATAGAACAATCTGACTCGTCTCTTTACGCTCATTTTGGGCCATGTCCATGTTTCACTTGAGAAACCGCCATGAATTTGTTAACTTTGTAAGAGTTCTCTATAAATTCAAACAGCTATGCCCAGCATCGTTACACTCGGAGACAAGTTGATCAGAATCAATTTCGACAACAATAGGATCGAACTTTCGACGACAGGAGGCCGTACATGGTTTAATCGTTTTAGCGGCACGTGTTATGGGAAGTTTGTGGAGCTCGTGGCTTTCGGGGATGAGATTTTTGCCTTGACAGAAAAGGGTGTCATCAGCTCATCCAACGAAGGTTTGAGCTGGAAACTGCGCTGCATGAATTCGATTGCGAAATCTCTGACGAGCTTGCAAGACGGCGGCGGAGAGTTGATAGGAATGACGCGCGATGGTCACGTTTATGCATCCAGAGACAAAGGCGCCACTTGGGCGAGAAGAAGATGACAAGGTACATTGCAGATGAAGACCACTATAAGAAGGTCCTGGAGCTCGTCCCGAAGGTAAAGCGGGCGCTCTGGATCGGCACGGCCGACATCAAGGACCTGTACGTGGAAGACACGCCCTTCCTCGGCGTGCTGGCCGGCTTGGTCCGCCAGAAGCGAGAAGTACGCTTGATCCATGCCAAGGAGCCAGGGCCGAATTTCCGGGAGGACTTTGACCGCTACCCTGAGCTCATTTCGGGCATGGAGCGCGCCCTATGTCCCCACGTGCATTTCAAGATGATGATCTTCGACTTTCAGGTCGCATATATCGGAAGCGCCAATCTCACCGGCGCAGGCATTGGCATGAAGGGCCAGTCCCGCCGCAACTTTGAGGCCGGCATCCTGACGGACGATCCGCAGCTCGTGGAGGCGGCGATGAGCCAGTTCGATGCCGTCTGGGCTGGGTTCAAGTGTAAGACTTGCGGGCGGAAGAGGTTTTGTGGAGATTCGATAATAGGGAATCTATAAGGGAAATGATACAATAACTATGGATATTATGAGCAAGATGGCCACATATGCCAATACGATTGACTATTTGGTTTCTATAATGAGACAGGTCGAGGACGAAAAGAACTACAAGATTCGAAAAGGTGAGTATGTGAATGTTTTTACATTATGGAATTCTTTTTCAGGTTTGTCTGAACCAGTTCATAGCAGAATACTTCATTTTTTTCTTTCATCTAACCCTATGCACGGGCAAGGGAACTTGTTTTTAGGCCTTTTTTTAAAATGTATTGGGATTGACGATTTTCATGAAACCGACGAATGGGTGGTAACAGCTGAAGCCGGGAGAGTTGATGTGTTGCTAAAAAGGTATCACCCTCATCATAGTGTTGTAATTATTGAGAATAAGTCTAATTGGGCTGGGGATCAGCCAAATCAACTATATAGGTATTGGTACCATAACATACATCGAAGCAAGGAAGATTGTTATAGCAATTATTATGATAGGGATCCAGGAAACAAGTATAAGATTGTTTATTTGGTTCCGAAGGCGGTTAAAACTATTTCTGATAATTCTAGACAAAGACCGAAAGACTATTCAAAAGACTTACCGCCCGAACTTCCATTGAAACCAATTGTGTACTCTTTTGACAAGGAACTGGTGGAATGGCTTGACGACTGTATAGCATCGTTACCGGTTGAAAATACACCTCTTATCAATTTAATCTTACAATATAAAGAATACTGTAAAAAGTTATAATTATGGAAGAAATCAATAGAATACTGGAGTTATTTGATTCGGCTGATAAATGGAGGGCTTTCATTGAACTATCAAGTAAGAGAAATGATTTAGTGGATGAGTTGTATAGTCGTTTTCTAAATGATTTCAGAAGAATTTCAGGTCATCACCTTGTCGATTCAGGATGGTATCTTATTTCAAATAATAAACATATCGGAATAAGGCCAATAGGTACTCAACTGATAGGTGTTCTCATTGAATGGGCGTGGTGGAATAACCCTGCCACCCCTTGGGGTCGAAGAGGTGCTTTTATATATATTGACTGCGATCACACAAATAGCAATAAGTTATTTTCTATGATAAACGCAGAGAAGAATAAACTCCCGTTGCAAGATTATGAAGAGAATTATCAAAACCATCAGTGGCTCCCATTTGTTAAGCAGATACCATCAGCTATGTTTACAGTTGACGGTAACTCTAATGACTGTTTAACTTCTTTTGAGGATTGTCTTTATATGGCAAAAGATAACGCATCATTGTTGGCCCAGAATCTATGGGACGAGGTCTTCCAACCATTTGCTAGTAAGGAGATTGCTGATATTATGTTGGGCTTTTTGCAGGAATAGTCTCTTTTTTTTATGATTGTCGTTTATAAAGGCCATAGTCTTTTCGCCTTCGCTGCCGATTGACACGGAAGGCCTTACAGGACAATTACTGATATTAGTTCTTCTTGTTGATTAGGCTAACGACAACCTTGACTATAGTATCCATTTCGTCGGTGTGGCTTTCGGCAATCATTAAAGTTAGGGCGACAAGTGAGGCGTCGGAGATTCGTTTTGTTCCGTCGGGACGGTAGAGAATGCCGTTGTTCTCCATGAACCAGAGGAAGAGTGTGGCGGCTATGCGTTTATTCCCATCTACGAAGGAATGGTTTTTTACTACCAGGTATAGAAGCATTGCGGCTTTTTCCTCAATACTGGGATATAATTCATTACCATCCCAGGTCTGATAGATTTGTCCGATGCTGCTATGGAATGACTGGTCTTTTTCGACACCGAAGATGCTGCTGCCGCCGAACTTCTCCTTTAGGCTCTGAATTGCGTTCATCGCATTCTCATAGGTGGCGTGAAAACGCTCAGGAGCAGTTGTGTCTGATATTTCCAGACTTTGGTAGTCGTACGCATCAAGCGTATCCAGTGCGTAGGTATAGTCTCTGATAACATCGAAAAGGTCGGTCGCTTGATCGGAAGTCAGCAGAAGTTCTCTGCTGAAAACATTCTCAAGCAAACCCATGGCACGCTTCAGGTCTTCGTACTTTTGCTCAGAAACGGCATTATGATTAACGGCATAGCCCTTTAGCATATACTGCTTGATGATGCCAGTTGCCCATTTTCTGAAATCGGTAGCACGTATGGAATTGATTCGATAACCGATGGAGATGATAGCATCCAGATTATAGAACATGATTCTCTCTTCTGATGTGCCTCTGGCGCCACTCTGTGCGGAAATTAAAAATTCTTTAATTACCGCGTCAGGACTTAATTCCCCGCTCTGGAAAATCCGTTTGAAGTGATAGGATACATTAGGAATCGATACATCAAACAATGCTGCTATAGCTTTCTGAGTGGCCCAGATTGTTTCATTCTTCGGATCAACCATCGCTTCCATTTTTACCAGTCCATCCTCAGACCGATAGATTACGATATCATTTCTTTCTTCCATAATAGGTTCTTTTTCGGCAAAGATAAGTGCCCGTTTCCGATTAGGCCCGGCAAAAAAGCAAAATCTTATACAAATAAATCAAAATTTTTCTTGTTGGCTAAAGAGTTGAGACAATCAGAGACACCCAAACATCCTGCGGCTCCTCGATGGGCTTGGTGCCGACGGAGAAACGAATATCCTGGGTTGGGAGGGGTTTCCGGAAGAATTGGGTTAGGAAAGCGATTTCCAGGTTGGAGAGGGGATGGGCGGGAGAGGCGCAAAGCAGGATTTCTGCCCGGGTGTAGGCGGAGAGATCACAGTGGAAGTAATGAGACAGATTGTCTTGGATGTACGCCGCTCGATCTTCGCCGGCGGCAATGCGGGAGAAGAATTCGTACTCGCAGATGGCCTTCGCATTGAATAGATAATCCAGATCTTTGTGAGAGACATCTGATGTGCAGGCCAGGATGCGGCCGATGGCTTTCTCTATTTTGCCGAGACGCTCGTAATGCTTGATGGCCCGTTCTTGCCGGGCATCACGCATCCGTTTGGCCCGGTTCTTATGCTCAAAGCGGTGCTCATAGACTTCCCATTCTTCAGGCGTAAGAGCATACTCCGTGAGGTGGCCCCTTAGAACCCCGCGCTTAGACCGGGCATAGTTGTCGAACTGTCGGTTTTCCAGTTCTTCCGCCTTCTTTTCATAGCGGTTGAGGGGAATCTCTTCCAGGGGATAAGGATCAAAGCCATAGAACGTCATCTCCCATAGAATCTCCGCCAGCGCGAGGAACGTTGGAATACCCTCTTCAATGACAATTTCCTTCGCTAGGTCGTTCTCCCAGAAGTCCCCGCAGCAATGCTGCGCGTAGATGCGCTGTTCCAGCGGTGCTTTGGGGGCATCTTCGTCCATGTTGTGGATTGTGACAAGGATGGACTCCTCTTGTGGCCCGGCCGGCTTCATGCGCCGCAGGATGTCGTAGGCCTCCTTGAAGGCATAGAGATTTTCCTGCACTGGCTCGTCAATCTTGATGAGTTCTGGCACTAGCGCATCGAAGGGAGTGGAAAGGATGTGATATTTGAGCGTCATCTATCTTTGTTTTGGGCAAAGATAGATAGAGGGGTTGCCAAAGAATGGCAGAGTGAATCTACATATCGTGCAGCATTGACTCTTGAATTATGAGTTTAAACAGATTGTCGATTTGCTCATAATAGCCACCGCCCTCATCTCCTGCGAGTATTGTTGGTACAACCGAATAATCTATGAATCTGGGATTTAAATATTTCCAGCCTCCAACCCAAAGATGGTTTGATCCTTCAAGGCAAGAGAATGGTGTTCCACCGTTTTTTCGCGTATAATCATTCCAACAAACTCCCACAAACAGATCCTTCCAATTAGGATCGTCGAATTCCAAACGAATCATTAATTGTTGCCATTCTGTTTTCCAGAAATTTATGCCGCAATACCTCGTTTTGGAAAGGAAATTTTCAGTAGGACCCATCTCAAGATGATATTTCTCCGCTATATTATTGAGTTGGGGGATAAAGTGTTCAGTGACAGCCTGATTCAAATACTCATCTCGATAGTTAATTATCTCCGAAACACTCTCAGGATGTTCAAACATCACTTTTATAAGATCTTCTTTAGATTTGTTATCCATATCACTATGTGTTAAAATTAGCGTAAGATTCTTATATTGAACCAGTGTCTCCCTTATGATGGGTTTATCAAATGCTTCTCGGATGCATTTGTCTAGCAGAGTAACTATATGGTCCTTATATGAGATTCTGAAAAAATCAATGCCATCTTCCAGTTTCTTGTCTTTGTCGATGGTAATAGAAGAATCAGAAGGTGAATGCTTATCAAGAGATAAATATAGCAATACAAAATCTTCGTAATGGCTTTTGGCGTATCGGTAATAGCGTAATAATTGTTTACGCTGGTCCCCTGCATATATTTTATTCTCTATATAATAATGGCACTTCTGCCAGATTCTATCAAAATATCAATTTGTCCTCCGTTATCATAGTTCGTATCAATAATACCGATAGATTTCTCTTTGCGAATCTGGACAGACTTAGAATCAAACTCAAAAGGGATAGAACTATTGATTATTGAAATGAATGATTGTAACGGGAAAGAGCCAAGGCTATGAGAACCATTGGGATTTAATAGTTCCGCAAGAAAGGCCGTGTGGGTTCTGACTTCAGAAGACGAAACCCCAAGCACATCAAAAATGTTGAATAGTTCTCCTCGCTTACGACGAGCCTCCTTCTCGATACTTGCCTTATCAATAACCTTCTTGACTTTGTATAACAGGTGTTCAATTTCAATCATAGTAATTCAGTAGATGGGTATGCTGGATTATGAGGGTAATACAAATGTACTACGAATCCATTAGATTTCAAGAATGGAAACAGCGCAAGTAAGTAAGCAAACAATTCAAATTATGTTGCCCCCCCAAAAAAAATAGACAGGCACCCTTCATTGACGCGGCGGACACGCTCGGAGAGCGGGATGTCTTCAAACTCGGGTACCAGGACCTCGGCGTCGTGGCCGAGCGCCTGCAGACGGGCCACCACGGCCGCCGCGATTTCACAGGTGTACTGGTATTCGCGAAAGCGTCCGTCGGGACTGCATTTGCCGGGCGTGTTTCGGCCGTGACCGGGATCGATGAGGATTTTCATAGGGGCGGAAAAGTTTGTTTAAGTTCGGCTGGATATAGGTGGGTTTAGGGGTTGTTTTCTCACTTCGGATCGAATGTCGGCCGGGAGAAATAATGATGTTGTGGTTAGGCCAGGCTATCAGTTCACCTATGAGACGACTGAAAGTGGACTGTAAGGTGGACTGAAAAGGAGACAAATCCGAAGTCTGCGTAGTTCAGTCTATTTGCGTCGGTGAGTCATCCTTTTTTCTTTTATACTGGTGCTTGCCGTCAATTTGCGCCTCCAAGCTGTATCTTAGACTTCTTCGGGCGCAAAAAGGCCACAATTTGCTCCCGCAACAATGATTTTGAAGCCTCATGGGAGCAAAAACAATGACTTTTGCTCCTGCGATTTTTATGCGTAAATGTACTGGACCGCGCGAAGCGCAAGCCTGCTTAAGCAGGCCGCGGCAAGGCCGCGAGGGGGCTGGGGATGTGCCCCAGACAACAGAGGAGGCCGCTTTAGCGGCCGACGCTCCGCCCATCTCCGCAAACGAAAAACGGGACCGTGAGGTCCCGCAAAACGCAAAGCGTGTCGAGCGAAGCTCGAGGGGTCTGGGGATGTGCCCCAGTAGACAGAGGAGGCCGCTAAGCGGCCGACTCTCCACAAGAAAAGCTGGCACGTGCCAGCTTTTCTTGTGGAGATGGGCGGAGTCGAACCGCCGTCCGAATAAAGCGCCAAGGGGCTTTCTACATGCTTATCCTGCCTTTGGTTGTCGGGGGCCGGCTGCCGGTAGGCGGGCCATCGGCCTCTTAGCTTCTGAATCTTAAGGCGCGGTAGAAGCGTCGGCGCCCGCATCCTTCTTGAATGATACCCCGTATGCCGGCGAGAGAAGGCGGAAACTCCGGCGGGATACTCGTCGCTACGGACCTGGTCCGCGCGATTAAGCTAATCTGCTTGGCAAATTAGGCAGCGAGTGCATAGTTGTAGTTGCCAGTTATGGCTTGTAGTCTGAGATTTACGAGCGGGGCTACGACGCTCGGCATGCTTACCGCCCGACATCATTTACCGTCAAAACCAGTACATCCCCAGTTGTGCCGTCTGTCGAACGACACTGCAAAGATGCAAAAAATGGGCGAAATGTTGCGTCTCTCCCGCAAAAAAACGCTTACCGGTGGTGCTTCTGGGGGAAATGGATGTCTTCCCGCAGAAGTTTCCGTTCATATCCGTTTGCTTCCAGGACGCCGACAGTACTGTCGTACCCGCGGAAAAAAAGGTCTTCGAGTTTGGACATGTCGTAGGCAGTACAGCCTTCCGTGTCCAGATCGACGAAGATGTCGGCCTGCCGTGCATCGGCCAAGGTGTTGGAGAGGAACATCATGGAGAAAGAGCGGTAGGCTACCGCCACGACGTTGTTCTTGTATTTCTCCTCGTAGATATGGTTGAGGTTGAAGGCAATCAGCTTTTCGCAGCGACGGCGGATGGCCGGCACGGGCAGATTCTGGAAAACGCCGCCGTCCACGTAGTGGATGCCTCCGATCTCGATGGGATTGAAGATCACCGGAATCGAGCAGGAAGCAACGGCGCGCGGAGCGATCTCTCCTCGGGAAAATACCTTGGCGCAGCCATGTTCCATGTCGGAGGCGATGATGCAGGTGGGGACGGGGAGGTCTTCCAGCCGGGTATAAGGCAGGTGTTTGCGCAGGTGTTCGATCAGTGGCCTGGAGTCGAACATCCCACCCTTGGGCAGTGTAGGCGAGACGATGTCCTTGAAGAAACTCAGGCCGAGGAACTGGGACACGATTTCACGCGGTGAAAAACCGGAAGCATAATAGATTGCCACCAGAGCCCCGGCACTGGTGCCCGATACGATGTCGGGCTTGAGACCGAATTCAAGCAGTGCCTGCAAGGCTCCGCAGTGAGCCGCCGCCCTGGCCCCTCCACCGCTGAATGCGGCCCCCAACTTGTATTTCTTCTGCGCCATCTTCCAAATACAGGCAGAACGTTGCGTAACCTTTGCTGAAATCTTATTCCCACTCGATCGTTCCGGTCGGCTTCGGCGTCAGGTCGTACAGGACGCGGTTCACGCCGGGGACTTCCGTGATGATGCGCTGCGTGATGTGGTGCAGCAGCTTGTAGGGAATCTCCTCGATGGTGGCGGTCATCGCGTCGCGGGTGTTGATGGCACGGATGATGACCGGCCAGTCCCAGCTGCGCTTGCCCTCGCGGATGCCCGTTGACTTGTAATCGGGAACGATGGTAAAGTATTGCCAGACTTTGCCTTCCAGTCCGTTCTTGGCGAATTCCTCGCGCAGGATGGCGTCGCTTTCGCGAAGGGCTTCCAGCCGGTCGCGGGTGATGGCGCCGGTGCAGCGTACACCCAGGCCGGGTCCCGGGAAAGGCTGGCGGAAAACCATGTTGTCGGGCAGGCCCAACTGCTTGCCGACGACGCGGACTTCGTCCTTGAAGAGCAGCTTGATGGGCTCAACGAGTTCAAACTGAAGGTCTTCCGGAAGGCCGCCTACGTTGTGGTGCGATTTGACCGGGCCGGATTCGATGATATCGGGATAGATCGTCCCCTGGGCCAGGAAACTGATGCCGTCCAGTTTGCGGGCTTCTTCCTCGAAAACGCGGATGAATTCCGCACCGATGATTTTCCGCTTCTGTTCGGGATCGGCCACACCGGCCAGCTTGTCGAGGAAACGGTCAACGGCATCCACATAGACCAGATTGGCGTGAAGCTCATCGCGGAAGACACGTACCACCTGCTCGGCCTCGCCTTTGCGAAGGAGTCCGTGGTTGACATGGACGGAAACCAACTGTTTGCCTACCGCCTTGATGAGCAAGGCTGCAACAACCGAGGAATCGACGCCGCCGGATAAAGCCAGCAGCACCTTTTTGTCGCCGATCTGCGTACGCAGTTCCTGAATCTGTTCGTCAATGAATCGTTGGGCCAGTTCGGCATTCGTGATACGCTCCATCGTGGCGGGGCGGACGTTACCAGTAGTCATAGTATATAAGGTTGATGGTTGATCGAATCGGATGATTTTACGGCGATTAGTTGCGTTTATGCTACAAAAATAGTATTTTTATGGAATGAACGTTGAAAAACTATGAAACGCCGCTCTTTTTTGAAAGGTGCTGCCGTTGCCGGCGCCGCCTCGCTCCTGCCTTCCGGACTCCTGGGGCTGACTTCCGCATGCAAACAGGATACTGCGTCCCGAGGGGGATGGAACTTTGACGAAATCCTGGACCGCTCCGGCACCTGGAGCATCAAGTACCGCCGCGCAGAAGGCGACAAACTGGCGATGTGGATCGCCGACATGGATTTCAAGACCGACCCGGTGGTGAGCCAGGCGCTGCGTGACCGGTTGGAAAAAGATGTTTTTGGCTACACCTACGGGCCCGACGAATTTTTTGAGGCCATCGCAGGCTGGGAAAAGTCGCAACATGGTTTCGACGTTCCCATCGATTGGGTGGAATATGCGCCCGGCGTCATCTCGTCGCTCTGTCAGGTTTATCTGACCTTTACGGAACCCGGCGACAAAGTCGTTGTCCAGACGCCCGTGTATGATCCGTTTTTCCGCTATGCCGATCGGCTCGGAAGGGTCGCGGTTGAAAACCCGCTTCGCTGGAAGGACGGACACTATGAAATGGACTTCGAGGGGCTTGACCGGCTCTATGACAAGCGGGTAAAAGTGCTGGTGCTCTGCAATCCGCACAATCCCGTGGGCATCATCTGGCCGAAAGAGACCCTCTCCCGACTTGCGCAGTGGTGTGCGCAGCACGACGTGCTTGTGGTATCCGACGAGATTCACGCAGACCTGTCGCTCTATGGGAAGCATCATATCCCTTTCTGCAGTGTCGATGAAACGGCGGCCCGCATCGGAATCCAGCTTTGCAGTCCGACCAAGGCCTTCAATATTCCGGGTATCACAGGGACGGCCTATGCCATCATCCCGGATCCTGTGAAACGGCAGCGCTTCCATGAGACCCTCGAAAACGCCAAGCTCCGGGAAGCTTCCATCCCAACCCTCGTCGCGACCATCGCCGCCTATACCCACGAACCTGTGTGGCTGGAGGCCGTCAAACGCTATATCGAGGGGAACATCGCCTGTGTCGAGAACTTCTTCTCCTCGCATGAGTGCGGCATACGCCCTGTTCGTCCCGATGCCTCCTTCCTGATCTGGCTGGATGGCCGGGCACTGGGTCTTCCGCAGGCTGAGCTGGTGGACCTTTTCAACGAAAAGGCCGGTGTCGTGGTCAACAATGGGGCAGGATACGGCACGGGCGGGGAGGGATTCGTCCGGCTGAACGTCGGCTGCCCGCGCAGCATCGTGGAGGAAGCGCTCCGCCGCATCGAAGCGGCCTTGAAAAATTAATCGGGGAAGCGCGGCTGAATTTGTATTATTGACAGTAACAACGAAAATTCGCTATGATCGATAAACAGACCCGAGAGCGCATCCTGGCGCTGATCCACAAGGAAGTGGTACCGGCCATCGGCTGTACCGAACCCATGGCCGTGGCCCTCTGTACGGCCCGTGCCACCGAGCAGCTGGGCTGCAAACCCGAAAAGATCGAAGCGCTGCTGAGCGCCAATATCCTGAAGAACGCGATGGGCGTGGGGATTCCCGGTACCGGGATGACCGGCCTTCCGATCGCCATTGCCCTGGGCGCACTCATCGGAAAGAGCGCCTATCAGCTCGAAGTGCTGCGCGACCTGACGCCCGACGCGCTGGAAGCCGGAAAGCAGTACATTGACCAGGACCGCATCGACATCCGGCTGAAGAAAGGCATCTCGGAGAAACTCTATATCGAGATCATCGTCACGGCCGGGGAGAAGCAGGCTACGGCGGTTGTCGCCAAAGGCCATACGAACTTCGTCTGGGTGGATGACGGCCGGATGGATGAAGCCACGCTGCAGCGCATCCTGCCGGCAGGGGGTACTGCCGAAGTAGCGGACAGCGATGATATCGCATTGAATCTCAAGCTTGTGTACGATTACGCCACAACCGCACCGCTCGACGAGATCCGCTTCATCCTCGAGACGCGCGACTACAACATGAAAGCCGCCCGCGAAGCGCTCAAAGGCAATTACGGGCACAATCTGGGCAAGAGCATCGACCGTCCGCTGGCAAAAGGGATCCTGGGCGACAGTATCTATTCCCGGATTATCGCCCGTACGGCCGCCGCGTGCGACGCGCGCATGGGCGGGGCGATGATTCCCGTGATGAGCAACTCGGGCAGCGGAAACCAGGGCATCTGCGCCACCAACCCGGTGTGCGTCTATGCGGAGGAGAATGAGAATACGGAGGAAGAATTGATCCGCGGGCTGATGCTCAGTCACCTGACGGCCATCTACATCAAGCAGTCGCTGGGCAAGCTTTCCGCGCTGTGCGGCTGCGTGGTGGCCAGTACGGGAAGCAGCGTGGGCATCACCTACCTGATGGGCGGGGATTACGCACGCTGCTGTGCTGCCGTGAAAAACATGGTGGCCAACCTCACGGGTATGATTTGCGACGGCGCGAAACCTTCTTGTTCCCTGAAACTTACATCCGGCGTTTCCACTGCCATCCTTTCGGCGCTGCTGGCCATGGAAGGCAAGTGTGTGACGTCTCAGGAAGGCATCGTGGACGATGACATCGACCGTTCCATCCACAATCTGACCGCCATCGGTGCCGACGCCATGTGCGTCACCGACGAAATGGTGCTGGGCATCATGACCAGCAAGGGTTGCTGAGCTGGAGGGAAACCTACCGTTTGTCGACAATCTTCGCAGTCGGATAGTCGGCCGCGTTGAAAGTGACCTGTTTCTCCGTCACGCCGAAGGAGATGCCGTGCAGGTTCATCGATACACCGGACATCTTGGTACTCAGGCTGAGGGGATAATAGTTCTTCTTGGATATCACCAGGTCGATTGTCTTGGGGGCGTCTTTGTCGGTGTTGTTTTTGCTCTTCTTGCAGAGGAGATGCCAGGCGTCAGCCGTTTCCTTCTTGATCGATACGTCGTAGTCGTCGGTTATACCCGAAAACATTTCCGCATCGCTTTCGGATTCGGTGCCTGACTTTTCGTTTTCAATCTCGACCGTGTTCTCTTTCTTGTTGTAGGTCCACTGGGTCTTCCCGTCGGACCAGGTAATGAATTTGACACCCGACATCTCTCCTTCCACACGCGTCTTGTCGCCCAGGCTGTACGATGTCGTGGACATCGTGCCCAGGATGGGAATCTTGACGTCGATAACCATGACCAGGCCTTCCTTCTCGTGTTTCTCCATCTCCTGCTCCATCCGGGCGACAATCTCCTCGGGCGTCTGCGCAAATGCCATGACCGCGAACATAGCAGCGGCCAGCAAGGTCATCATTCTTCTCATTCTTCTTCGATTTTAAGGGTTTATACTCACTTCAGGCGGAGAAAGCTGTAACCGAAGCGTTTGCAGGCAGCTTTCTCGAGCTCTTCGCGATCGTCGGGGTGAGCGATCGCGATGAGTGCCTTTGCCCGTTGAGCAAGATTCTTGCCACGGAGGAAGGCGATACCCCATTCCGTCGCAACATACTGTGTCTGGAAACGCGTCGTCACGACACCGGCACCGGGCGTCAGGGTCGGAACGATCTTGGCCTTGCCCTTGTTCGTGCGGGAAGGCAGGGCGATAAAGCACTTGCCGCCTTCCGAAAGAGAACAGCCATACATGAAGTCGTGCTGGCCGCCGACACCCGAGAAGATCGTCTCGCCGATCGAGTCGGCGCAGACCTGGCCGGTGAGATCTACTTCCAGCGCCGAATTGATGGCGCAGGCTTTCGGGTTCTGCGCAATCAGGAACGGGTCGTTGGTGTAGGCCACGTCGTAGAATTCCATCGTCTTGTTGTGGTCGATGTATTCGTACATCTCCTTGGAGCCCAGGGCAAGTGCGGCGATGCTGACGCCCGGGTGCACTTTCTTCAGGGAATTGTCGATGACGCCTTCCTTCATGAGCCGGATCACGCCGTCGGTCATCGCTTCGGTGTGGAGTCCCAGATGCTTGTGGTGACGGATGCCGCTCAGGATGGCATTCGGGATACCGCCCACGCCGATCTGCAGACAGGCGCCGTCGGGAATCTCGGCGGCCACATTGGCACCGATGGCCTTTTCGATCTCGGTGGGTTCGCCGAACTGCATCGCGATGGGCGGAACGTTGCAGCGGACCGCCGCGGAGATCTTGGATTCATGGATGAGGCAGCCGCCATAAAGGTAGGGGATGGCCTCGTTGACCTGTGCGATCACCACGCGGGCCGTTTCGACGGCGGCGACGGAGATGTCGCAGCCGATGCCGTAGCTGCAGTATCCGTTCTCATCGGGCAGCGAGCAGTTGATGAAGGCCACGTCGATGGGCAGCAGGCCGCTGCGGAAGAGCACCGGAACCTCGCTCAGGAAACTCGGCGTCATGGAGCCGTAGCCCTGGGCGATGTGCGCGCGCTGGTCGCCGCATACGAAGATGCTGTTGATCAGGAAGGAATCCTTGTATTCGGGTTTGCAGAACGGGGCAGGGCCCTCGGTGATATTGAATCCGGAGACAATCTGTACGTCGCGCAGTTCGTCTGCGCGCCGGGCCAGCGCCTCCTGCAGGATGACCGGCACGGAGGTGCTGCCCTGGCAGCAGATGGTGTCGCCGCTGCGGACCAGACGGACCGCTTCGTCGGCTGATACGTATTTCATAAGCAAGCAGGCTATTTCTTCCGGGCCGATGCGAATCCTGCATCGAAGGCTTTGATGTTGGCTTCGACGATCTCTTCACCCTTGCGGCCGAAGATGCGGCGGATGCCGTCGCGGAGCTTGTCCGGGTCGAGGATGCCCAGCACGGAGGCCGTGGCGCCCAGCAGCACCATGTTCGCGCTGCGCGGGGAACCGACTTCCTTGGCGATGGCGTCCACGTCGATGGCGATCACGCGCGGGAGTTTGTTGAGCGCCCCCATCACCTGGTCCATCGGCGGATAGTCGGGGATGTTCTCGAAGGGAACGGTGTTGGTGATGATCCAGCCTTCCGGAGCCAGATAGGGTATATAGCGCAGCGCTTCAAGGGGTTCGAGCGAAACGATCAGATCGGCTGCACCCCGGGGGATCAGGTCGCTGTAGATGGGGTCGGACGAGAGGCGGAGATTCGACTGGACGTCGCCGCCCCGCTGGCTCATGCCGTGCACTTCAGCCTGTTTGAGATGCAGGCCCTGCTCAAGGGCTGCGGAACCGATGACCGTGGCGATGGAGAGGATGCCTTGTCCTCCCACGCCGGCGAGAATGATATCTTGTTTCATGGCTTTACTTTTTAGCGTGTCTTCTGGCGGTTTGGATGCATTCGCGGCGGCATACGATCACGGAGACGCCGTGGTATTCGATTTCTTCCCGGATGACTTTCTCCATGTCGGGGTAGTTCTTCGGCAGCGGGACGATGGTACGGATGTGGGCCGGGTCTACGCCGAGGCCGGCGCAGATGGCTTCGATGCGCCCTGTTCCGGCGGAATCCTGTCCGCCCGTCATGGCGGTGGTCAAGTTGTCGGAGATGCAGAGTACGACGTCTGCATTGCCGTTGACGGCGTCGAGCAGGCCGGTCATACCGCTGTGGGTGAAGGTCGAGTCGCCGAGGACGCCGACAGCGGGCCAGGTGCCGCTGTAGGCCGCGCCCTGCGCCATGGTGAACGAGGCGCCCATCTCCACGCAGGTGTTGATGGCGTGGAACGGGGCCATATAACCCAGCGTGTAGCAACCGATGTCGCTGAATACGCGGGCGGTAGGGTAGTCTTTCTTGAGCACGTTGTTCAGGGCCGTGTAGAAGTCGCGGTGGCCGCAGCCCATGCAGAGGGCCGGCGGACGCGGGGCCAGCACCTGGCTCGGGGCGAAGGTCGGAAGGGCAGGGAGGCCGAGGGCTTTCCGGACATCGTCGGGCGAGAGTTCGCCGTCACGGACGACCGTTTCATCGATCCGGCCGATAATCTTCGTGTTGGAAGGGAACACGCCGCGCAGCATGTTCTCTACAAGCGGCTGGCCTTCTTCAAGCACGAGGATGGTCGGGACCATGGCGGCAAGCTTGAGTGCCAGTTTCCGCGGGAACGGATACTGCGAGACCTTCAGGACGGGATAAGGGCATCCGTCCGGATAGTTCTCCATCAGGTAGTTGTAGGCGATGCCGCAGGCAATCACGCCCATCGAGTGGTCGGGACCGTCGGCGATCCAGTTGAACTTTGAGGTGGCGGCATCTTCCTCGAACTGCGCGTAGTCCTTGATCAGTTCGCGGTTGCGGACGCGGGCGTTCACCGGAAGGGTGACCCAGCGTTTCGGGTATTCGGGATAATGGAGTTCGTTCTGCGGGCGGATGTCGCCGGTCGGAGTGACCACGGCGCGGGAATGGGCCATGCGGGTGGTCAGCCGCATGATCACGGGAATGGTGCGCTTTTCCGAATAATCGAATGCGGCGCGGGTCATCTCATAGGCCTCCTGCTGGTTCGAGGGCTCGAAGACGGGCATCATGCCGAAGGTGCCCCAGAAACGGGAATCCTGCTCGTTCTGCGAACTGTGCATCGACGGGTCGTCGCAGGCTGCTACGACAAGGCCGCCGTTTGCCCCGGTCATGGCAGAGCCCATCAGCGGATCGGCGCAGACATTCATGCCCACGTGCTTCATGCAGACCAGGGAACGCTTGCCGGCATAGGACATACCCAGCGCGCCTTCCATCGCAGTCTTCTCATTGGTGGTCCAATGGTCGTGGATGTGACGCTCCCGGGTCAGGGGATGTCCCTGGATGTACTCGGTAATTTCGGTGGAGGGAGTGCCCGGGTAGGCATAGACACCGCTCAGGCCTGCGTGCAGCGCACCCAGCGCCACGGCTTCATCTCCCAGTAAAAGTTGTTTATCAGCCATAATTCGTTAACTAGTTATCGGAATACTATCCAACAAAGTTAACGAATCAAAGCGAAAATTCAAATACCCTTTCGAAATCTTGCAGAAACCGCGTCCGGAATTTATTTTCCGAAGACGGCTTCGTAGTCTTTCCGGAATTTCTCGATACCCTGGTCAGTCAGGGGATGACGGGTCATCTGGTCGATGACTTTATAGGGAACGGTGGCGATGTCGGCGCCGGCCAGGGCGCATTCCGTCACGTGCATGGGATGGCGGATACTGGCTGCGATGATCTCGGTCTTGATGCCGTGGATCTTGAAGATTTCGGAAACCTCGGAGATCAGATCGGTGCCGCGGACGCTGATGTCGTCGAGCCGTCCCACGAAGGGACTGACGAAGGCGGCGCCGGAGCGGGCGGCCAGCAGTGCCTGGTTGGCGGTGAAGATGAGCGTCATGTTGACTTTGATGCCTTCGGCGGCCAGGGCGTGGCAGGCCTTGAGGCCTTCGGTCGTCATCGGGATCTTGACGACCATGTTCTTGTGGATCGCCGCAATCTCCCGGCCTTCCCGGATCATCCCTTCGGCGTCGGTCGTCGTGGCCTTGACTTCGCCGCTGATCGGTCCGTCGACGATGGAGGCGATCTCTGCCACGACCTGTTTGAAATCACGGCCTTCCTTGGCGATCAGGGAAGGATTGGTAGTAACGCCGCAGATGACACCCATCTCATTGGCTTTCTTGATGTCTTCGACATTCGCTGTGTCTAGAAAGAATTTCATATTTCCGGTTCTTAGGTTTGATACTGTATCAATACGACAAATTTACGATGAATTCTCTTTTCTTGTACTCATGGAAGTCATTCACTGTCCTTCCATAAGAAGCGCCGCAATTCTTCGACGCTGTCGACGATGGGATAGCCGGCTAGCTCCGCGTGGGTGCGGTAGCCCCATCCGACGGCCAGCGCGTCGATACCGCCGTTTTCCGCCGTATGCATGTCGGTGGGGGAATCGCCGATCAAGAGGGCGTCCGCCTTGGAAATCCCCGAGAGGGCAAGCACTTCTTCCACTATTTCCGGGGAAGGCTTCAGCGGATGGCCAGGCCGGTTTCCCAGAATGGCAGCAAAACGGATCGCCGGGAAAAACTCCCGGATCAGATGCTCCGTTCCCTCCTGGAACTTGTTGGATACCACGGCCATCCGTACTCCATCCGCCTGCAGTCGGGCAAGCAGTTCCGGAATGCCGGGATACGGTCTTGACTGCACGTCGATATGGGCGGAATACCAAGCCTTGAAATCAGACAAAGCCTCATCGACAAGAGGATCCTCTACCGCTGCCCCGGAAGCTGCCAATGCCTGCTTCACCAGATTCCGCACCCCGTGCCCCACCATCCGGCGATAGGCCTCCCTCCCGTGAGTCGGTAACCCCCGTACCTTCAGCGTATAATCCACGGCCGCCCCCAGATCCTCCAACGTATCAATCAACGTTCCGTCAAGATCCCAAAGAATCATCTTTTTCATGCCTCAAAGCTATATCATTTTGTCCACAGTGCAAAAACGTTGTTCCAGTGCGGTTAGATAAGGGATAATTCTTTCTCTTCCAGATATTTGTTGAGCAGGTCCTGCGTCCGGATCTTGACGAAGCAAGTGGCGGTTCCGTCGGTGCAGGCGAACCATTCAGCCTGCGCGATGGCGGCGTCCATCACCAGGTGCACGTTTGCGGCCGACGGCAGGATGGCGCTCAGGATGGTGGTGGCTCCGACCGCTACGCCGGTGCGTTCCCAGAGTTTTTCAGCCGAGGCGAAAGAAACGCGGGGGATGCCCAGTGCGCCGCAGAAGTCACGGGTGACGAAGGGCTTGTCGTCGGAAGTGACATAGAGGTAGAATTCCGTCTGCTGACGATTGCAGAGGAAGATGGTTTTCACGATGTGCACGCCGATTTTCGCGTCGATGTGCTGGCAGTCCTCCATCGTGATGCCCGGGTCGGTGTCTACGCGCACGAAAGGGATGTCCTTTTTGGCAAACGTTTCATAAACAAGCTGCTGCAGCTCTGTCGCGAACTGTGTGGGAGGGGTGGAAAGAGGATCGCTTACGTAAAACATGGCCCAAAGTTACGACTTTCCGCCGGCACTTGCTTTGGATTGAAGGGAAAATGTCTACATTTGTTTTATGTTTGAAGTGATACCTGTTGCCCAGGAGAAGGACGGGGACGTCCGCCGGGCTTCTTTCCAAACTTGTGGCGTTGTCTGCTCTTTGCAGATAGACATTGAACTGGAAGGTGATACCATCCGCAGCGTCCGCTATACCGGCGGCTGCAATGGCAACACACAGGGCCTCAGCGCCCTTTTGCCCGGTATGAAAAAAGACGATGTCATCGCCCGCCTGGAAGGGATCGACTGCAAGGGCCGCGGCACCAGCTGCCCGGACCAGCTCGCCCGTGCCTTGAAAATGATGGAATAGTCTATCGGCTCAGGATTCGGAGCAACTTCCTTTGACGACTATCGCGCAGGGGCCGCCGACCCGGATGTCGGGGATGCCGGCCTGCAGCTTGACGGTGGCAAGGATGAGGGAGGGGCGGCCCATCGCCTCGCCTTGCAGGAAAAAGCACTGCGCGTCGTCGCCAATGATGCCGTGGTGGTGGAGGTAAGCTGCCAACGCGGCGTTAGCTGTTCCAGTGGCGGATTCTTCCGGGATGGCATAACGCGGCGCGAAGTTGCGGACATGGGCTGTATATCCGTCGTCAGGATCGATGGCGAAGGCGTGGACGCCCACCACGTCGAGTCGGGTGCTGAGCGCCGAGAGTGCGGCCATGTCCGGAGACAGGGCATGCAGCGTGGCCACATCCCGCACCGGAAGGATGATGTCGGGCAGTCCGGTGGAAAAAGTCTCTACCGGCCATTTCCCCAGTTGCTCCGGTTGCAGACCGCCCATTGCCGTAAGCAGTTCGCCTAGCAGTACGGGATCGTCGAACCGCGCTTCCAGTCTCGGTGAAGCCATCTGCATCATCACGGTCTCGCCTGCCACGACTTCCAGGTCTCCGGCCCGCGTGTGGTTGAGGCAGCGTGTTCCTTCCGGAACGATGCCTTCACGGAAAAGGACGCCGAAAGAAGCGATGGTTGCGTGGCCGCACAGGTCGATCTCCCCGGCGGGTGTGAAATAGCGCACCGTGAATTCGGCAGGGCCGTCGCATCGCACAAAAGCTGTTTCCGAGTAGCGAAGTTCCGCGGCGAGTTGCCGCATCCATTCCTCTTTTGGAAATGCGGTTCCCTGTTCGAGCAGGACCACGCCGGCTGTATTACCCCCGAAAGACGTATTCGTAAAGGCATCGACAATGAACAATTTGCGCATGGTGGAAGTATTTTTGTCGGGTTATCCCCAATTTTTCCTAAATTTACAAGATAATTGTTGAAAATCAAAAATTACGACAATACCATGGATCTTTCCCCTACGCTTGATTTTGTCATCCGGCTGTTGGTCGCTTCGCTCGTCGGCGCTGTGATCGGCTTTGAACGGAAGTATCGCGCAAAGGGCGCCGGTATCGGCACCCATGTCCTGGTGGCCATCGGCGCGGCCCTTTTCATGATCGTTTCCCAACACGGTTTCGATGGTGCTCCTCGTTTCGACGCAGCCCGTGTCGCGGCCGGTGTCGTCTCAGGTATCGGTTTCCTGGGTGGCGGTATCATCCTCAAGCAGCAGAACCGGGTAAGCGGTCTTACTACGGCTGCCGGCCTCTGGGTTACGGCTGCAATGGGTCTGGCCGTTGGCAGTGGTATGTATATCCTGGGCGCGGCTTCCGTGCTCATCGTTTTGCTGTGGGCCGACATTACGCATCTGCTGACCCGCAAGGTCGGTAAGCGTCAGGTTACGATCTCGCTGACCTCCAATGATAAGACGGCCCTGAAAGATGCACTCCAATCGCTGGGCAAGGGTGTGGAGACCTTCTCCCTCTCAAAACACGATGCCATCTACAAGGTCCTTGCCGTGCTGAATGTCCGCAACAAGGAGTACAACCAGCTGATCGAAAAGCTGTCTTCGTTCCCTGAGGTGGAACTGGAAAGCCTGGAGTAGCGGGCGTCAGAACCGGAGGGCGACGTGCCCGAGGACGGTCAGCCCCGCCACGGGGATAAAGCCGATCTGATAATAGCGGTGGTCATTCGGATGGCCACCGCTTTCGTAGATGGCACTGTAAACCCAGCCGCTCTGGGCTACATGGGCGTTGAACAGATTGTTCCCCTCCACCCCGAAATCGATCTCTTTCAGGAAGCCCCGCAGGCGCAGGGTATAGCCAAGTGACAGGTTGGACAGACTGTAAGCCGGCAGCGACCGGTCGATGTTTTCCGTATTGTCGAGATACATCCGGCTCACGAAGCCCGTGTGCCACGCAGCCCGGAAACCCTTGTAATGCAGGTTGATGAAACCGTTCAGGATGGCGGATGGCGAGTAGGCGAGGGCCGCATCGTCGTAATGGATCACCGTAGTGCCATTGTCCCAGTCTTCCACGTATTCGTCGAAGTCGAGCAGGCGGTTGCGGCTCAGTGCGGCGTTGGCCTCGAGGGTCAGCCAGGATGTCGGATCGACGCCTGCCGTCAGCTCGATACCGGTGCGGTAGGAGTCAGGGATGTTGGTGGTGAGCGCTTCGCCGATGTCGCTCAGTTCGCCGGTCTGCACCAGCTGGTCGCGATAATGCATATAATAGAGGTTGATGCCGGCGCGGGCCCTGGCTCCTGCCACCTGGTATCCGGCCTCTACATCATATACGCGCTCAGCGCGCGGAGCAGGGTACTTTCCATTGTCGGTGAAATTGTTGCGCTCGGGCTCGCGGTGGCTGACGGCTACCGAGGCATAGGCCCGGTGCGCACCGTGGCTGAAGTTGAGACCGGCCTTGGGATTGAGGAAGTCCCAGGTTTCGTCCACGTCAAGATATTGCTTCTGCGGGTTGCCGTCGTTATCCACGTAGTATTTGTCGTTGTAGCCGTCGGTCTGGTAATGGACCCGGCGATACTGCAGGTCGCCGAATACGCTCCAGTCTTGCGACAGTTTGAAGGAGGCTTTGACGAAAGCGCTGCCGTCGAACTTGGCGGCGTCGGAGTCGTAATACTTGTACGGGATATCCTCAGGCCGGAACAACGCCGGTGCAGAAGAATAAGTCAGGTAGCCATAGTGATTGCCGATGAACTGCTGGATGGAGAGGCCCGCAATGGCATCCCAACGCCCTTTCTGGTAGGAGAGATTCGCCACGCCGCCGAAAGTGTGCTGCGTCAGGCCTTTCTGCCGCACGAAGTCGGCACGCTTGATATACTCGCTGGGCCTGTCGGTAAAATCTGCGAAATAGGGGGTGAGCCCGTATTTTGTCAGCTTGTTGTTGTAACGGAATTCGTCGTACCAGCCATGGCCGCCCGTATAATGGGCCGTGGCTGAAAGATGCAAGGCTTCGGAAAGACGGGCGGTGACGTTCAGCAGATGGTGGTTTTGCCAGAAGTTGTCGGTGGTGCGCGGCCAGAAAGAGCCGTCCTTCATCTGGTAGCGCTCTGTTTTCCAGGTCTTTTCGTCTTCAATGACCAGCCTTTCATACAGCGGGTTGTAGTAACCGAGGCCAGCGTTGTACAGATCCTTGTACGTCTTGATGCCCGTCTTCATCCCGTAGGTGCCGTCCATCAGTGACAGGTCGTCGTTGCCGGCCACGACGCCGTTCCAGGCCTGGCCGGTGTTTTCGAAGTTGCCGACCAGTTTATAGGATACCTTCCAGCCGCTGCCCAGGAAGGTCAGGCCGCCATAGTAGCTGCCGGAACGTCCCTTCGTTCCGGGGAGGTAGCCGTCGGAAGTGGTTTGGTGGTAAGCGCCGTCGAGCACGAGGCGGTTCCAGAGCAGGCCGGTCGAAAGGTTACCGCCGAAGTTCAGGGTGTTGAACGAACCGTATGAAGCCGTCAGTTCAGCGGTCGGCACCAGCGACGGGGCTTTGGAGCCCAGGGCGATGGTGCCGCCGAAGGCGCCGTCGCCGTTGGTGGAGGTGCCCACGCCGCGCTGGATCTGCACGCTGCTGAGCAATTTTCCGTAGGAATTCATATTGGCCCAGAATACACTCTGGTCTTCCGGGGAGTTGAGGGGCACGCCGTCGAGGGTTACGTTGATGCGGCTGCCGCCTGCGCCGCGGATGCGGAGGTAGGCGGTGCCGGTGCCCACGCCGTTTTCGCTCCACGCCAGGATGCCGGGCGTCCGGGCGAAGAGCAGCGGGAGTTCACGGCCCGAGCTGGAGAATTCCTGCAGTTCGGCGCGGCGGATATTGGCTACGGCGAACGGCGCGTCCTTCGCGGCGCGGACGGCGCTCACGACCGTCTCCTGCAGCTGTTCAACTTGTAAGGAATCAGGCTCCTGGGCGGCAGCGGGCTGTGCAGAAAAGCACAGGCTTCCGGCGGCCAGGACAGCAGCAAAGAAAGAAGAAAATCGCATGATAAAACCTTAATGTAAACAAATACAATAAGGGGAATGGGAAGATAACTTTTCCTACGCGGGCATTACCCCGATCAGGTAGTGAGGGTATCATCTCAGCCTCGGATCGGCGACGGTCGCCCGCCCGCCAAGCCTCAGCACCCCTTCGCCTGCATTCTGCAGACTGGGCACAAAGATAGCAATTATTTCAGTTCAGGCAATCGATGATTTCCTCGATCGAGTCGCAGAAGGTCAGGGCGCCGGCCATGACGGGTTTCAGGAAGCCGGCTTCCTGCATGTTGGAGAGCAGCTGCCTGAGCGGCTCATAGTAACCTTCGAAATTGAAAACGAGGATGGGTTTGGTGTGTTTGTCGATGGCGCGGTTGCAGGCATAGGTGAAGAGCTCGTCGAGGGTGCCGAAGCTGCCCGGCATCACGATGCAGCCGTCGCTCAGGTCTTCCATCACCTGCTTGCGCTCCGCGAAATCGGCCGTTTCTATGAATTCAGAAAGGCCCTTCTGGCGTACTTCCAGGCCGCTTTCACGCACTTCTTTCGTGCCGAGAAAGTCGCGGGGGAAAACGCCGACGACACGGCCGCCTGCTGCCGCTGCCCCATCGGCCAGCGCGCCCATCGTACCGACGGCCGCGCCGCCATAGACCAGCGTCAGGCCGGCCAGCGCGATGCGATGTCCCAATTCGTAGGCCAGTTTTTTATAGATATCCTTGCAGCCGGGCGCTGAGCCCAGATAGACGGCGATGGCTTTCATCCCTTTCAGTCTTTCAGCAGGGTTGTCATACGGGCCACCATCTGTGGATCGTGCGCCACGATGTCGGGCCAGCGGCGCTGGAAGCCCGGGAGGTTTTTCTTGGAAGTGGCGTCCAGCGTCAGACGGTCGCTCACGCGGCTGTCGCGTACGGGATCGCAATTCGCACCCAGGAGCCAGAGCTTGCGGTAGAAGGATGCCTCTTTTTCAGACGCATCGAACAGCACTTCCACCACCTGGCTGGGTTTCCGGTCAAGGAAAGACTTCTCCTTCCGCGTGGCGTCGATGCAGAGTTTTCCGCCGATGCCGGTTTCCGGTGCCGTATGGTCGAGCACGTCGAGCGGGCCGCGGCTGAAAAGCAGGTCGCGGGTTACATCGACGTTGTGGCAGATGGCTTCCAGGACGGCATCCCGCGAGCGGATGTCCACATCCGCATCGGTCACCACCAGGAATTTGTTGAACATCATCTGTCCGGCGCCCCACAGTGCATTGGCAACCTTGAAAGCCTGACCCTCATACTGTTTGCGGATCTTGACGATGGCGAAATTGTGCCCCACGCCTTCTTCCGGCAGGAACAGGTCCTCGACTTCCTGCGCGATGGCCAGTTTGATGGGGGAAAGGAAGATCTTTTCTGTGGCTTCCTGGATATACTTGTCCTCCATCGGCGGGATGCCCACGACCGTGGCGGGATAGACGGCGCCGAAGCGGTGCGTGATGCAGGTGACGTGGAATTTCGGATAGAGGTCTTCCAGCGAGTAGAAACCCGTATGGTCGCCGAAAGGTCCTTCCATGAACTTCTCTTCGCTCTTCTGGACATAACCTTCGATGACGAAGTCGCAGTCGGCGGGTACCATCAGGTCCTGGGTGAAACACTTGACCAGTTCTACGGGCTTGCCCCGCAGGAAGCCGGCCAGCAGATATTCGTCAATCCCCTCGGGTAGCGGGGCTGTGGCTGCATAAGAATAGACGGGATCACCGCCCAGGCAGACGGCCACGGGCAGACGGTGGGTGCACTCGGACAAGTGCTTCGCACCGGTCTTGTGCATGTGCCAGTGCATGCCCGTCGTGTCATCGTTGAGCACTTGCATCCGGTACATGCCGACATTGCGCACGCCGGTTACCGGGCTGACTGTATGGACGAGGGGCAGGGTGATGAACCTTCCGCCGTCCTGCGGCCAGCACTTGAGAATGGGAAGTGCACTGAGTTTCGCAGCATACTGCACGGAATCCTGGCAGGGCGCATGTCCTTTGTGCTCCCGGGGCATCCAGGAGGCAGCGCGGTTGAGCAGCGGCAGCATCCTGAGCTTGTCGCGCAGCCCTTTTTTCTCGCTCAGCACACTGTCAATCAGCGCATCGATCCGGGGGCTGATGTCGTCGAGCGAAGGGACGCTCAGCGCGTAGCGGATGCGCGCTTCGGATCCCATCATATTGGTCAGGACGGGGAAATCCGTGCCGGTACTCTCGAAAAGCAGCGCCTTGCCGCCGCCGGGTTTTTTCGATTCGATATCCGTGGCGCAGGCGATTTCCAGCACGGGGTCGACAAAGTCCTTGATCCGCCGCAACTCGCCCTTTTCTTCCAGGAACCGGATATAATCTTTCAGACCGTTGTACATCTTCAATCCTATTGCTTCAACCCTGCAATATAGACAAAAAAAACCACTTTGCCAAACCCGTACCCTGCACGGCGGCGGGATCAGATATAGTTCCGGTCCTGTACCTTGATGTTCGGATTGATCTGGACGAGATCGCCAAATTCTTTTAACGCTTACTTCTTGCTGTCAACGCCGGCGGCAGCTGCCACAAGGTAGACGATCGACTTGAAAACGATGCCGCTGTTTCGCGAGAGCCCCACTTCGCAGGTGCGGCTCACGGCGAAGCCTTCGTCGCAGCCCTCCACCTGACGCCGGAGGTCGCGGAGGCCGTGCTCGTTGAGTTCGGGGAAGAGGAAGCCCCGGTCGCCGGCAAATCCGTCGCAGTTCGAATCGACCACCACGACTTCGCGGGCGCAGCGCTCCGCCACCCGTTTCAGGCACGGGTCGACGCCCATCTTCTTGGCCGAGCAGACCGCGAACAAAGCCACTTTTTCGTCGATCGGCTTGAGGGTCAGATGTTCCAGTACGAATTTCTCGATGAATTCCGTGGGCTCATAGAGCGGAAGCTCGTCGCCGAAATTCGATTTCATGGTGTAGAGGCAGGGGCTCATGTCGCAGAGGATCGGAATCCGGCCGCCGTCGGAGGCGGCGGTCAGTGCCGCCTTCAAGGCATCGGAAGCCTTCCGGCCGGCTTCCACGTAGCCTTTGCTCGAGAAGAGCATGCCGCAGCAGAGGGAATCCATCTTTTCCGGATAGATGACCTGGAAACCGGCGGCTTCGAGCAGGGCGGCCGTCACCTGCGTGACTTCCTTCTCCTTGGAATAGGCTTTCGTGGTACCCATGCTGCGCGTAATGCAGGACGGGAAATAAACGACCTTGCGTTCCCGTTCCGGTGCCGGCATGACATGGATCTTCGAGGCGCCGGTAGGCATATATTCATTCCAGAGCGGCAGTGCCTTGCCCGTAGCGGCCCGCAGACCCCGGGCCATGGCGCCAAAGACGCGTTTGCCGAAGACCAGTCGGAGCGCGTTGAGGCACTTGAGCCCGCCGCGCAGCGTTGCCGTGGCGCCTGCCATGTGACCGGCCAGCCAGACAGCTCTTTTCTCGCCCTTCGGCGAATGACTTTCGTGCCGGATTTCCTTGACCATCTTGCCAGCATCGGCACCGACCGGGCAGTGGAGGTTGCACAGGCTGTCGGTGGCGCAGGTCTGGTCGCCGGCATAGCGGAACAGCTTCTGCATCTCGGCAGCGCGGTGCGGCTCTTCGCCTGAGGCTTTGAGGCGTTCGATCTCGCGGAAGGCGGCCACGCGCTGGCGCGGCGAAAGCGTGAGCCCCTCGGCCACGCAGTAACCCTCGCAGAAACCGCATTCCATACACTTGTCCACGATCTGCCGGGTGGAGGGAATCGGCTTGAGGTTCGAAATGTGCGCCATCGGGTCGGTGTTGAGGATGACGCCCGGATTGAGGATGCCCTTCGGGTCGAAGAGCGCCTTGACGCGCTGCATCAGCGCGTAAGCCTGCTTGCCCCACTCGTATTCGACGAACGGCGCCATGTTGCGGCCGGTGCCGTGTTCGGCCTTGAGCGAGCCGTCGTAGCGGTCCACCACCAGTTTGACCACGTCGTCCATGAAATGCTTGTATTTCTCCACTTCGGCTGCCGTCGAGAAGTCCTGGTTGAACATGAAGTGGAGGTTCCCGGCCAGGGCATGGCCGAAGATGACGGCGTCGGCGTAGCCGTCGGCGGCGAAGACTTCGCGCAGCCTGACGGTCGCTTCAGCCAGTTTTTCGATGGGGAAGCAGATATCTTCGATGATGGCTGTCGTGCCGCTGCGGCGCATGCCGGCCACTGTAGGGAGCATCTCCTTGCGGAGTTTCCACAGCGTGGCCTGCTCCTTGGCGTCGGTGGTGAAGGCGAAGGGGAGTTCCGTGGGTACGGAAGCGATGCCTTCGGTGATAGCGGCTGTGTTCGCTTCAAGTTCTTCCGCCGAGGCAGCGCGGGTCTCGACTAACAGCACGCAACTTTCGGGGCCGATGGTTTTGAGGAAGGCGGGGATGCCGGGGGCCTGGTCGACACTGCGGACACCGGCTCTGTCGATGAGTTCGACGGCCGAAACCTTGTTCTGGCGCTTGAGGATCTGCACGGCTTCGCAGGCATGGGCGATGTCCGTATAGGTGATCATCGCCAGCGCCTTGTGTTTGTGGTCCACAACCGTGTTGTAAGTGACGTCCGAGATGAAGGCCAGCGTTCCTTCGGAGCCGATGACCAGGTGTTTCACGATGTCGATCGGGTCGCTGTAGTCCACGAAGGCGTTGAGCGAGTAGCCCGTCGTATTCTTGATCTTGTATTTGCGGCGGATGCGGGCTTCGAGTTCGGGATCGGCTTTGATTTCGGCCGCGATGGCGGCGATTCCTTCCAGAAAGGCCGCGTGGCTGCTGCGGAAGGATGTGCAGGATGCCTCGTCCGCCGTGTCCAGGACCGTTCCGTCAGGAAGGATGATGCGGATGTCCGCCATCGTCTTGTAGGAGTTCTCCGAAGTACCGCAGCACATGCCGCTGGCATTGTTGGCCACGATTCCGCCGATCATCGCCGAGTCGATCGATGCGGGGTCGGGTCCGATTTTCCGGCCGTATTTCACCAGGAACGTATTGGCGCGGCCGCCCCGGATGCCCGGCTGCAAGCGGATCTTGCGCCCCTGATCGAGAACTTTCCAGTCCTGCCAGCCGTGCGAGACGATCACCAGCACGGAGTCGCTGATGGCCTGGCCGGAGAGCGAAGTGCCGGCTGCACGGAAGGTGACGGGGATGTCCTGCAAGTCTGCCTGGTGCAGGATCGCAGCTATTTCCTGTTCATTCCTGGCCCGGATGACCAGCTTGGGTATCAGCCGGTAGAAGGAGGCGTCGGTGCCATAGGCCAGCGTACTGAGTGCATCGTGGAACATCCGCTCTTTCGGAATGACGGGAAGGAGCGCTTCATAGAATCGTAGGTATTCTCCGCTTATCATAGATTGGGCAATAATTCTTTCAGTTCGGAGGCGCGGATGTCCTTGGCGATGATCACGCCCTCCTCGTCCAGCAGGTAGAGATGGGGCACATACTCCAGGTCATAGAGCATGCGCATGTTGCTGGTGTGTTTGAAGTCGTTGAGGAAAGTCCAGCGGCTCGGCCGCTGGCTTCGCACGAATTGTTTCCATTTCGCCTGATCCTCTCCGACATAGACCATCACCACGTGCATGTCCATATCGAACATCTCAGGCTTGAGCCGGTTGAGTTCGGCGATTTCTTTCTGGCACTGCTCACAGTCGATCAGATGGAACAGGATCAGGGTGTACCAGTGCTTTTTGGCATTATACAGCTTCCGGGTTTTTCCGCACTTGTTCTGGAGTTCGAGTTGCGTGGCTTTGCTGCCCACGGGATTGAGATGGGCCTGGGCCAGGGCGTGGACGGTGCGGTTGAAGAATTCCTCGGACCAGTAATCCGGTTCCGCGGCGATATATTTCTCTGCCAGATAGATCGCGCCCTGCTGTTTGGCGAGCCGGTCGCTGGTGCGCAGGTAGTTGAACAGATGGGTCATTACCTCGGTGAAGAGGTTTTTGTTCTGGCGGGTCTTTTCGGCGAAGGTGTCGATGATGCCTTCCACGTCCGGGGCCGTAAGAGGCTCAAATGTGTTGAAGACATTGTCGAACAGTTGTTTGTATTGCAGTGCCTGGGAATTCTCGATATCGAGCATCTGGGCAAGCGCCTGGCTGTCCAGCCTGCGGCCGGAGATGCGGTTCTGGTTGTCCAGCAGGAAGAGCATAGGCGTGGACAGTACGGCATATTTCTGATGGTAGCCGGTGGCGGCTTCCGGATCCCAGAGATGGACGACACGGACAGAAGGATTGTCGATAGCAGAAAAGACCTCCTGGATGTATGCCTCCCAGGCCTGATGGTCACTCTGGGTGTAGATGGCAAAGAACGTGAGGGGCTCACCCTGGTAGTTGCGGAGAAGATCGGCCAGCAGGGGCGCTTCCCGCCGGCAGGTACTGCAGTCTGTGTCGTAGAAGAACAAGACCTTGTAGGGTGTCTCGGCATCCCGGATTTCAACCCGGATGCTGTCGACGGTTTCCATGGCAAGCGACGGCGCGTCGGCCCCGACCAGCGACTGCCGGTTGAATGTCACGTATGTCTGGATCAGCGGGTAAAGCTGCTCGTTTTCCAGTTTGAGCCGCTGGTTGAGGAACCAGTTGTCGGCGATGTGGACAGCCACGGATTCGTGTCCCATCACCGGAGAATCGGTGAAGAAATCGAAGGCGATGCCGGCTACCTTCGACTGAAGATCGGGGTTCTGGGCCCCGACCGAGTCGATGAGCCGGTCGACGCTCTGGTTGATGGCGCCGACCGGCTTCTCGAGCAGGGTTTGCAGATAGGCAGTGACGGAGGAATGAGTGACGACGGTTTCCTGGGCGTTCGCCGTCCAGCAAACCAGAAGCAGCGCGAATAGGACCGGGAACCGTTTCATAGGACTTATTCCTCTTCTCTGAGTTTCAGATATTTGTCAATGTCTACATTCTTCGGCAGGAAGCATTTGGCGCTGCCGCCGTTTTTGAGTACGTCGCGTACGACGGTCGAAGAGATGAACGAGTATTCATGTCCGGCCGGGATGAAGATGCTCAGGATGTCAGGCGCCATCTTGCGGTTCGCCTGGGCGATGACGCTTTCCATCTCGAAATCGGTGGTGGTTCGCAGGCCGCGGATGATGCAGCTGACGCCCATCTCCTTGCAGAAGTCCACGGTAAGTCCGCGATAGGAGCAGACCTCCACGTTCTCCAGGTCGGCGATGGCATCCTTGATGATCTGGACCCGGAGGTCGGGCCGGAAGAAACCGCTCTTGGCGCTGTTGTAGCCCACGGCCACGATCACTCTGTCGAACATCTTGCGCGCGGAGCGCAGGATATCCATGTGACCCAGCGTGAAGGGATCGAAGGATCCGGGAAAGATTGCGGTGCTCATGGCTTAACCCACTGCGGGAAGTTTCGCGTAGATGCCTTCGATGCTCGTTCCCATGGCGAAGAAAGCATTGGGATCGCCGCTGCCTTCGCAGATGACAGCGAAGTTGTCGAAGAAGCGGATCTTGTAATGATAGCTCTTTTCGCCTTCGTCATCCCACATATAGCGGTAGATGGTCGTCATCTCACCGGGATAATCCGTGAATTCGTCTTCGGCCATGTTGAACTGGTGCGTATGGCTGCCGGTATTGTGGATCTCGAAATGGAATTCCTCCATATTGTCCACATTCCGCCAGACATTGAGCTTACCGCTGCGAAGTTCGCCTGGGTACTCGAATTGGTAGATGCCTACGATGTCGTCGACCGAAGTCGAGAAGCCGTAGGTCATCAGGCCGTCACGGGTGGGGTTGAAAGTGACCTTGATCTCTTCTTCGCCTTTGAATACCGTGCCTTCACGCTTGCCGTTTCCGTCGGGAATCAGGAGCGCCCAGGGGATTTCGCCATTCGGCTTGAGCGCGACGAAATAGAGTTCCCCGTTCTCATCGCGGGTTCCTACCGTGCGGTAGGTGTTGCCGTCGATGTTCAGGTCGCCGCAGAGCACACCGTCGTCTTCTGTGCAGGTCAGGCGGATATCTGCACCTCCGGACGTTTTGGCCGTAAAGCCGTAGTTCTGGCCCTGGTCAGCGCCCCGGTACGCGATCTTCCGGGAGACGGAGCCAATCAGACCGATTACGTCTTCGAAACTCATGTACTCGGCATCGAAGAGATAGGGGATACCCTTGGTACGGTAGGTCCAGTTTCCGAAGGTATCGACTTTCTCCTTGAACTGCTTGGTGAAGGTTTCCTTCACCTGTCCCAGGAGCATCTGCTTCCAAGTCGCTTCACGAAGGGTCTCTCCGTCAGGAGCGTAGGTGAAATCGGCCACGACCGACGGTTGGGTGGAGTTGCCTTCGAAATACTCGTAGTGCGTGACATTGCCTTCCTTGTTGAACGTGCCTTCGTAGGTCTTTTCCGAGTCGTAGTTGAGATAGTAGCGCTGGTGGATCATCCCGTTGCCGTCGGTGAAGGTCGTGTCGCGGCTGGTGACGCGGGTTCCTTCGCTGTCGGTGGTCACTGTGGCCGAGCCGTTCGCTTCGCCCTTGTCATTATAGAAAGTATAGTCGTTGAGGACCCTTCCCTGGGAGACCATGTCTTCGGTGCGGAGGATCTGCCGGCCCTGGTCGTCATAGCGGTACGTGGTGATGTTGGTCACTTTTCCGTCGGTTGACGACGTACAACGGGACAAACGTCCATTCTCGTCGTACTCGTTGGCGCTGGAATAGGTGGCATAGGTACTTTTGCTGGAGGACAGGGTGAGGTGGCCGTCGGCGTCATAGCGGTTGCGGGTCGCGTAGGTGACATTGCCGCTGCCATCGCGGTACTCGGAGTAGGTGACGTTGCCGTTGCTGTCATACTCGTAGATATTGACGGAGTAAATCTCCCCTTCTGGCGAGCCGTAAACCTGTTTTGTGTAGCGGTCCTGGTCGTCCTTTTCGCAAAGCGATTCGAGGAGGGTGGAATCATCTTCTCCTTCCCATTCTTCTTCTTTCTGGGAAATGAGTTTGCCACGCTCATCGTATTCGTAGATGGTCGTGGAGGGTTCACCTTCTCCGTAGAAAGTCGTCTCCGTGACGGTTTTCACGGGGCCTTTGAGCTTGGTGTCCATGCCAGAAGAGGCGACATTGCTGTCGCCTCCCTTGGCTTGACTTCCGGTACAGCCGGCGCCGACCATCAGCAGGATGATCAGCAGGGCTGCTGCGTCAGAGAGTTTTTTTTTACGTGAACGGCTGATGAGCCAGAAGATGAGCACACCCGCGACGACGAGGAGGCTTATGCCCAGGACGGGCCTGTGCGCTACCCAGGCGAGTGCGATGACGACGAGACTCCAAACGAGGCCGACGACGGTCGTGACCAGTCCCACGCCCGAGCCGATGATCCGCTGTACGAACGGGACCACGGCAAAGACGGTGCTGATCAGGCTCAGCAGCGAGCGGAATCCGCCGATGACCAGAATGATGCCCAGGATACGGAACAGCCAGAGAATGATCTTGTTGGCACTCTTCTGATGCTCAATCATGTTCTCGGCGCTCACGGTACCCATCTCCACCTTGGAGAAGGCCTTCCCGTTCTTGGCGATGTAGCTTTCGAAGGTACCGTTGACCACTTTCTGGAGCAGCGAGATCGTCTTGGGCGAAGTCACTTGCGTGAAAGTGATGCGCACGTCGCCGATGTGCGGCGAAGCGGGATCGGCTCCGATGTACACCTGGTCGCCGGAGACCGTCACCACGACGGTCGAATCGGTCACGTTGGTGAGCATCTGTTTCTTCTGGGCTTCTGAAAGGGCGGGATAAGCAGGCTCTTCACCGGAGATGGCATTCACGATGCCCTGGGTCAGCCGGTAGGCGCCGAAAGTTACGTTGCCGGCCACCTGCTCTGCATCGTCGACAGTGCGCCAGACGAAGTTCTTGCCTTTGTAGTCAGGATCCTTGAACTCGTTGGAGTTCACCGGCTCGCTGCACCAGGCAGGTTCGTAAGTGTAGGTCGTGGTGGTCTCGGTGCTTCCGCCCAGTTTGTCCTTGCTTTCGGAATCGCTCTGCTGGGTCCACTGATAGTACTCGACACTACGCACGAGCTTCATCGCGTTGACAGCGATGCCGAATGCGGCGTCGCGCAGCGTGTCGGCCGTCGTGGCCACGCCGGTGGCGTGGACGGCCTTCCCCTCAAAGCTGGGGTCGACCGTGTTGATGTCAGTCAGTTCGACGTAGTTTTTCTGGAAGTCCTTCAGGGCATTGGATGCCTTGACGGCGCGTCCTTCGTTCCACCACAGGACGACGGTTCCGGCTATGATAAGGATGATTCCCCACAGAATCCCCTGGAAGGAGTTCTTGACCTTGCTGCCATAGGACTGCCGTGTGGTTTCTTGAAATGCCATATTCGTTTTCTTTTAAGTTCAGGGTGGAAAAGCTTAGTTCAGGTTGCCGGCCTGGGCGTCGTTGATCATCTTCTCGTTGGCGGAGATGTAGATCTCGACACGACGGTTCTGGAGACGGCCTTCCTTGGTGCTGTTGTCGGCTACGGGTTCGTGGAACGAACGGCCTTCGATGGTCATGCGGTCGACCGACATGCCGCAGTTCTGAAGGAAGCCGGCTACCGAAGCGGCGCGCTGGACGGAAAGTTTCTCATTGTACTCCGGCGTACCGGTATTGTCGGTGTGGCCGAGGATGGTCAGGTCGGTGTCGGGCATGTCAGCCATGTTCGCGGCGAATTTCTTGAGGGCTGCCTTGGAGGCGTCGTTCAGCGTGGAACTGCTGGTATTGAAGAGGATACCACTCTCAAGCGTAACTTTGACAGCCTTCAGGTCGTTGGCATCGGTGACGACTTCGACGTTGGCGTCTTCCATGGCGGCTGCCAGTTCGGCGGCCTTGTTGTCCATCTTCTTGCCGATCAGGGCGCCTACGCCGGCACCCACGGCCGTACCGATGGCGGCACCGATGGCCGCGCTCTTGCCGTCTTTACCGATCAGGGCACCTACGCCGGCACCCACGGCTGCGCCGGAGCCACCGCCGATGGCGGAACCTTTAGCCAGGTTGGACATGTTTCCGCATCCCGACAGGATGAGTGCGGTGCAGATCAGTGCAGAAAGTACTTTTTTCATTGTTTGATATTTAATGGGTTAATACTTAAATATTCTGCTTGTAACATACAAAGTTATAAAAAAACGGACAGTCCGGGCGAAAAAAAAGTGCCCGGAGGCACTTTTTGTGGGTCACAAGGTCCAGTCGATGGGCGTTTCTCCTTGAGAAACAAGGATTTGGTTGGTCTTTGAGAAATGCTTGCAGCCGAAAAAGGCACCGCGAGCGAGGGGGGAAGGATGGGCCGCTTCCAGGACGGTGTGGCGGCTGGTGTCGATCAGCTCCTTCTTGGACCTGGCGAAGTTGCCCCAGAGCAGGAACACCAGTCCCTGCCGCTGCTGCGACAGGGTGCGGATGACCGCATCGGTGAATTCCGCCCAGCCGATCCGACTGTGGGAAGTGGGCTGTCCGGCCCGCACGGTCAGCACGGCATTGAGCAGGAAAACGCCCTGGGCCGCCCAGCCGCGGAGCGAACCGTCCTTGTGCAGCGTTACACCCAGGTCCGTTTCAATCTCCTTGTAGATATTGACCAGCGAAGGAGGGAGCGGGACACCATGCGGAACGGAAAAGGAGAGACCCTCTGCCTGACCCGGACCGTGATAGGGGTCCTGCCCGATGATCACAACCTTCACCCGGTCGAACGGCGTGAGGTTGAAGGCGTTGAAAATCAGGGGGCCGGGCGGGTAGATCGTCCGGCCTTCGCGTTTCTCCTGGTGCAGTTGCTGCGCCAGGTTCCGGAAATAGGGTTTCTCGAATTCAGGCGCAAGTGCGCGCTTCCAGCTTTCTTCGATCTTGACGTCCATGGCGTTATTCCGAAAAAACGAAGTCGAGCACCTGGTCGATGGTGTCTACGTAATGGAACGTGAGCCCCTCCACGTAGAGCGGCTTGATGTCGAGGATGTCCTTCTCGTTTTCCCGCGAGAGCACGATTTCCTTGACGCCGGCGCGCTTGGCGGCCAGGATCTTTTCCTTGATGCCGCCCACGGGCAGCACCTTGCCGCGCAGGGTGATTTCGCCGGTCATGGCAATCCGGCTGCGGACGGCCTTCCCGCGCAGGGCCGAGGCCATGGCGCTGACCATCGTGATGCCGGCCGAAGGACCGTCCTTCGGAATGGCTCCTTCCGGAACGTGGATGTGCAAATCTTTCTTAGCGAGATCTTTGCTAGTGATTCCCGCCAGTTGCGGATGCGCTTTCAAGTACTGGTACGCGATGGTGACGGATTCCTTCATCACATCGCCCAGATTGCCGGTCGTGGACAGCACGCCTTTTCCTTCGCTGGGGCTGCATTCCACGAAGAGGATCTCGCCGCCCATCTGAGTCCAGGCCAGGCCCGTCACCACGCCGGGGGCTTCGTTGCCCTCCTGAATGTCGTGGAAATTGGTGGGGAGGCCGAGGTAGGACTTGACTTCTTCGGCACCGATGATTTCGGGCAGCGGCTCTTCGAGTGCGATTTTCTTGGCGGTCAGGCGGGCCAGCTTGGCAATCTGCTTGTCCAGGCCGCGGACGCCCGATTCGCGGGTGTACTGGTCGATGACCGTGTCCACCGCCTCGTCGGAGAGTTGGAACTGGGCCTCTTCCAGGCCGTGTGCCTTGCGCTGCTTCGGGATGAGATAGCCTTGCGCAATGGCGGCCTTTTCCTGGGCCAGGTAACCCGACACATTGATCATTTCCATCCTGTCCTTCAGGGCGGGATGGATGCCGCTCACGTCGTTGGCCGTCGTGATGAACAGCACTTTGGACAGGTCGTAGTCGATGTCGAGGTAGTTGTCGTGGAACGTGGTATTCTGCTCCGGATCAAGCACTTCGAGGAGGGCTGAGGCAGGGTCGCCGTGGAAATCTTCCGTCACCTTGTCGATTTCGTCGAGCACGATCACGGGGTTTGATGTCCCGGCCCGCTTGATGGTCTGGATGATACGCCCCGGCATGGCACCGATGTAGGTCTTGCGGTGTCCGCGGATTTCCGATTCGTCGTGCAGACCGCCAAGCGAAATCCTGCCATATTGACGGCCCAGCGCCCGGGCGATCGATTTGCCGAGCGAGGTTTTGCCCACGCCCGGAGGCCCGTAAAGGCAGAGGATGGGCGATTTCATGTCGCCCTTGAGCTTGAGCACGGCCAGGTATTCGATGATGCGCTCCTTGACCTTTTCCAGACCGAAGTGGTCCTCGTCCAGGACTTTCTGGGCGTTCTTCATGTCGAGATTGTCCTCTGAGAGTTCGTCCCAGGGCAGTTCGAGGAGGAAGTCCACGTAGGCGTACTGGACGTTGTAGTCGGCTGAGTTGGGATTGGTGTGTTCCAGCTTGCGGAGCTCCTTTTCAAAGGTCTCGGCCACCTTGGCAGACCATTTCTTTTCCTTTGCGCGTGCGCGGAAGGCCGACAGGTCTTCTTCTTCGGCATTGATGCCCAGCTCCTCCTGGATGGTCTTGAGCTGGTTGTTGAGGTAGTATTCACGCTGCTGCTGGTCGATTTCCGACTTGACCTTCTTCTGGAGGTCGTCCTTGATCTTGAGCAGGTCGATGTGCTTGTTGAGCAGTTCGAGCAGCTTGAGCGCACGCTCCTGCAGGTTGTCGATGTCCAGCAGGGGCACCTTGTCCGTAGGCGGGTCGATCTCGGCGCTTGAGGCGATGAAGTTGACGATGAACTCGTAGCCCTCGATGTTCTTGATGGCGTAGCCGGCCTCCTGCGGGATGTGGGGCGTCAGCTTGACGATCTGGATGGCGGCGTCCTTGATGGAGCCTGTCAGGGCGTCCATGTCGGGGTTGCCCGCATCGGGAACGATGTCGCGCCGGTAGCTCACCTCGGCCATCATGTAGGGCGCCGTAATGTTGATCTGGCGTATATCGAAACGCCTGACACCCTGGATGATAGCAGTAATGGTATCGTCGGGCATCTCAATGGTCTTGACGATGCGTCCCAGCGTGCCGATGCGGTAGATGTCGGAAGGCGTAGGGTCTTCCGTCTTGGCGTCCAGCTGGGTGACGGCGCCGAGCAGACGGCCCGAGCGGAAAACGTCGTTGATCAGCTGGATCGATTTGGGCCGTCCCACCGTAACGGGGATGACCGTATTGGGAAACAGGATGGCATTGCGCAGCGGCAGGATGGGCAGCAGCCGGGGCAGTTCCTCGTCCTTGATGTCGTGTGAACCCGTCTCCATGTTCATGACCGGAATGATGTTCACTTCCGACTGGGAACCGCCGAAAATCTCCTTCAATATATCTTTGTTGTCCATATTCGTGTCAAAATGTCAGTATACTCGCCCGCTTGGGGGCGGACAGTATAATTGTCAATTGTTATGCCAAACAAAAAAACGAAAAAAAATCGAACTAGTTTTTTGATAATTAAAAAAATACACCTATTTTTGCAACCCTTAAAACAAAGCATTAACCCTATTATAATAAAAACATGACAAAGGCTGAAATCGTAAATGAAATCGCGAAAAGCACCGGCGTTGAAAGAATCAAAGTGCAGAGTATTGTTGAAGGTTTCATGGAGAGCGTGAAGAACTCCCTGGCCAATGGCGAGAATGTCTATCTCCGTGGCTTCGGTAGTTTTACGGTCAAGACGCGCGCCAAGAAGACCGCCCGTAACATCTCCAAGAACACGACGATCGTGATTCCTGCACACAATGTCCCCGCGTTCAAGCCTGCCAAGACTTTCATCGCAAAGGTGAGCAAAGAGGAAACCCTTTAAAACTATATAATTATGCCTAACGGAAAGAAGCATAAGAGACATAAGATGGCTACGCACAAGCGTAAGAAACGCCTGCGTAAGAACAGACATAAGAAGAAATAGTTTGTCTCGAAAATTCTTACTTACAAATTAATCTAAGGCAGGCACGGTCTGCTTTAGATTAATTTTTTGTTTTGCACAAGTATGGACAAAGATCTGATCATTGATGTAGGGCAGTCCGAAGTATCCATTGCGCTCCTTGAGAACAAACGTCTGATCGAGCTCAACCAGGAGAAGACCGAAGGCCGCGGCTACAGTGTGGGAGATGTCTATCTTGGAAAAGTCAAGAAAATCCTTCCCTCGCTCAATGCCGCATTCGTGGACATCGGAGACGAGAAGGACGCTTTCGTCCACTATCTCGACTTGGGTCTGAATTTCAAGGCCTTCGACACATTTGTCCGTAACATCAACGCAAACAGCGATTTCACGCAGCTCTACCGGGACACCCGGATCGACGATATCCTGGAAAAAGAGGGGCGGATCGAGCGTTTCCTTTCGCCCGGCCAGCCCATCGCCGTCCAGATCGTCAAGGAGCCCATCTCCACGAAAGGATCGCGCCTGACGGCGGAGATCTCCATCGCGGGGCGCAACCTGGTGCTGCTTCCCTTCGCCGACAAGGTCAGCATCTCCCAGAAAATCTCCTCGCGTGAGGAGAAGAAACGTCTGGAGCGGCTGGTCTACAGTATCCTTCCCCCGAACTACGGGGTCATCATCCGCACGGCCGCGGAAGGTAAGCGTGCCGCCGTGCTCGATGCGGAGCTCAAGAGCCTCATCAAGAAATGGGAGGACTCCTGGCCGAAGATGGCCCGCAGCAAGGGCGTCCAGCTGCTTTTCACGGAAAACAGCCGGACTACGACGATCCTTCGCGACCTGCTCAACGACTCGTTCACCAATATCTACGTCAATGACGAGGCTGTTTACAAAGAGGTCGATGACTATGTGACGATGATATCTCCGGAACAGGAGAAGATCGTCAAACTCTACAAGGGTCACGAGCCGATTCTCGACCATTTCGAGGTGAGCCGCCAGATCAAGGGCTCCTTCGGGAAGATCGTCTCGATCAAGTCGGGCGCTTATCTCGTGATCGAACATACGGAAGCCCTGCACGTAATCGACGTCAACAGCGGCATCCGTGCCAAGCAGAAAGACCAGGAGAACAACGCGTTCGAGGTCAACAAGAACGCGGCTGAGGAAATTGCCCGTCAGCTGCGTCTCAGAGATATGGGCGGCATCGTCATCATCGATTTCATCGATATGGACGACAGCAGCCACCGCCTGCAGCTGTACAAGCACATGCAGGAACTCATGGAGGGCGACCGTGCCAAGCACACCGTCCTTCCGCTCACCAAATTCGGATTGATGCAGATCACGCGGCAGCGGGTACGCCCGGCTACGGAGATCAACACCACCGAGGTTTGTCCGACCTGCAACGGTACGGGCAAGGTGGGCCCCACGATCCTTTTCGACGAGACGCTCGAAAGGCAGCTCGCCTATTATACGAAAGAACGCAAGATGGATTCGTTCGTGCTCAAGGTCAGCCCGATCTTCGAGGCCTACCTGACCAAGGGCCTGGCCAGTATCCGTCGCAAGTGGTGCCGCAAATACGGCTGCAAGATCAAGGTCGAAGGCCTTACCGACTATTCACTGCTGCAGGCCACCTGGTGTGACGCGTCAGGGGAGCCGGTCGTTTAATCTTATATAATAGGTATGGCAAAGAAGAAGAAATCCAAGAAACACAACCTGGCGCCCGATTTCCGTCGCGAGCGGCAGGATAAGCTGGTACGCCGGTACCGGAAGACAATCCTTTTCAACGAGAAGGAACTTTCGCTGATCAATCAGTACTGCGAGAAGTACTCCGTGCGCAGCAAATCGGCGTTTATCCGTAATGTGGTGATTTCCCATATCTTGGAGCAAATTGACGACAATTATCCTCGTCTCTTCTGACCCTGGCCCCTGAAAAAAGTCGAAAAAAAGTCGAAAAAAAAGTCGAAAAAAGTTTGTTTTGTCAAAATAATGTCTACCTTTGCGGTCCCGTTCGGGAAGAAAGTTATTTGACAAGGCACTGCAGAAGGATGCAAAAAAGAATTTTAAAAATTTTTTAAAATATTTTTTGCGAATTCAAAAAAGGTTTTTACCTTTGCAGCCCGTTTCGGAAAGAACGGGAAGTTCATTGAAAGAATAGGAAGAACAAGTACAAGCAAGTACCGATTTTAACTTGATTAGAATCAGAAAGAGCAAAGCGTTGATTCTTTTGAAA
>Ga0208297_1000729_pt1 | contig 51316 bp, 41 predicted proteins | sample LMS_cellobiose_e_FD_187367 | JGI IMG/M metagenome (GOLD analysis project Ga0208297, IMG submission 187367) | Rumen-fistulated moose microbial communities from Alaska, USA - LMS_cellobiose_enrichment (SPAdes) (version 2) | ecosystem: Host-associated > Mammals > Digestive system > Stomach > Rumen... | reverse complement strand
CCAGCAGCGCCTGGATCACGGCGCTCACCAGCCCGGCCACGAGAAACTCAAACCACCCGCCGCCGAACATCACGGCGAACATGGCCGCGGAGCCGCCGGCCGCCAGAATGCTGCGCCAGCCGCCGGGCGTCTTCGCCTCCCTGACGCCGCGCAGGACCAGCGCCGCTTCATCCAGCGTCATCTCGTGCGCGGCCAGCGCGCGGGACACCTCGTTCACCTGCTCCAGCTTGGTCAGGTCGGTCGTGCGATGGCTCACCCGCGCGATGGAGGAAGCGCTTTCCCCGTCCTTGGCCACCGCCATTGTCAGGCCGGTTGGCAGCGCGATGATGTCCATGTCATAGCCAAACGCCTGCCCGATGCGCGCCGCCGTCTCCTCCGCGCGATAGGTCTCGCCGCCGTTCATGAGAATCAGGCCGGCCGCCTCCCGCGCCACAAAAATCACCCGCTGCATTTCCGTCGTCATACGCTCATCCTCCATGATGATATTATACAATTCTTCCGCATTCCGTCAAGCCGGTTTTCAAAAAAGAATCGTCCATGCGACGGGGTCCGGCGAAGGATGCCCGGCGGCGCGGACGGTACCCCCGGCCCGTTTATCGCCGCGAGGGACCGGAAAAGGCGGCGCGAAAAAACGGCGGGAGCGCAATCTCTGCGTTCCCGCCTGTCATAGGGCGTTATGACAAATTCCATCTGAAATACGCCGCGCAGGGAGAGCTTCAGCGCCGGCCTGTTATTCGGCGTTTTTCCCCGACAGCCAGATGTCCCTGACCTCTTCGTATACGCTGTCCGGATACTCCATACTGCCGCCCGGATAGCAGGGCAGCAGGTCGTCGCCGGAAGCGATCTTCGGGTTGGTGCACTTGTTGTCGTGCCGCCAGGCGTCGCGTTCCTCCTTGTTGCGCAGGTTGGGCACGCGCATGGGCTGGTTGCCGGCCAGCGCGGAGCGGTAGGCCAGGATGCCGCAGATGCCCATATCGACGGCGGTGTACACGTCGATGGAGTACTTTTTGCCCTCCGGCGTGCCGAGGATCTTCTCGATGAAGAAGTGCGTGGGGTAGAAGTCGCTGCCGCCGTGGGTGGAGAATTTCTTCGCCATGTCCTGGGCGATGGGCGGCGTGTCGGGGCGATAGCGCTCGGTGGTGCCGACGCACAGCTTCTCGCCCTCGCGGTAGACCTGCAGCTCGGGCTTCTGGCCCTCCGGCGCGTAGCTGGGCGTGAAGCGCTCGGATTCCATCGAACCCTTTGTGCCGTAGATTTCATAGTTGACGCTGCCCGGCTCGCGCTTGAGGTGGCCGTGGATGCTCTTGCAGATGGCGCCGTTGTCCATCGTGAGGATTTCGATGCCGGCGCAGTCGCCGCTCCTGTTGCCGAGCGGGCGGCCCGAGGTATTCTGCTGGGTGACGAAGCCCGTCACCTGAATGGGCCTGTGGCCGGTGATGGTCATCATCGGGCCGATGGAGTGCGTGCAGTAGAAGGTGGGATAGAGGTTGTTGCGCCAGTGATCGCGCTCGCCGTAGGTGATGCTGGGCCAGATGGCCGCGCAGTCATGGATGTATTCGCCCTCGGCGTACATCAGATCGCCGATTTCGCCGCGCTCGTAACGCTCGCGCATTTCGAAAGCATGCCACATGTAGCAGTAGTTCTCGGCGTAGGCGTACACCTTGCCGCTTTCCTCAACGGCCTCGATCAGCTCGACGGCCTGCGCCATGGTTTCGCAGGGCAGCACCTCGCTGAGCACATGGCGGCCGCTCTTCAGCAGCCGGACGGCAAAGGTGGCGTGCTCGTTGGCGTAATTGGCCAGCACCACGGCGTCCATGTCGTGCTTGAAGAAATCGTCGAAATGCTCGTAGAGCGCGATCTTGAGGCCGGCCTCCTCGGCCTTTTTGCCGGCCTTCTCCAGCGCGGGCGCATACTTGTCGCAGATGGCGACCAGCTCGGCGTCGGGGTGCTTGAGAAGCACGTTGATCATGGTCATGCCGCGATAGGCGCCGAAGACGCCGATCTTCACTTTGCCAGACATAGTTTCTCATCCTCCCTTATCAGGTTTGATTCCCGTGCCTACTATAACAGATCGGGCCGGTTGTTTTCAATATGCAATTTGCACAAAAAACAATGGTTCCGGCTGCGCCGAGGCGCGCTTGCCGGCTCATCAGACCGCGCGGCAGGCGTTGACAAATGCCGCGGCCGTCTCTATAATTGAATGACAGAGCGATGCCGGATCCGCCTGAAATGCGGAGCCGAGGCGGCGTCTTTTCCGCCGTTTGGGGAGGATCCCGGCACGGAAACGGGAGAGAGGGCATGGGCAAGGACAGGGCGAGGCACTATGCGCTGCGCTTTCTGGCGGGCGTTATGATCGGCATAGGCGGCATACTGCCGGGCGTGAGCGGCAGCGTGCTGGCGGTGGCGCTCGGGCTGTACGGTCCGATTCTGGACGCGGTCGCCACATTTTTCAAAAATGTGAGGGAAAACATCAGGCTGCTGCTGCCGGTCGGACTGGGCAGCGCGGTCGGGCTGTACGGCGTGGCGGTCATCCTCAACCGGGTGATGGAACGATACGAGGTGCCGCTCATCTTCCTGTTCTGCGGCCTGATTGCGGGCTCCATGCCCGCGCTCGTCCGGGAGGCGAAGGCGGCGGGCAACGGCCTGAAGAAGCGCGACCTGCTGGCCGCGGCGGCGGGGCTGGGGCTGAGCCTTCTGCTGATGCTCATCGAGCGGGAGCCGGGCGGCGGCGCGGAGACGGTCGTGGGACCGCTGCAGTCGGCGGTGACCGGCGCGGTTCTCACGGCCGGCTCGATTCTTCCCGGCTTCTCGACGTCGTTTATCCTCTTTCGCCTGGGCTGGTACGGCCCGATGATGGCGGCGTTCACCTCGCTGGACATTCGCCTGCTCCTGTGGGCGGGGCTGGGCGCGCTGATCGCGGCGGTGTCGCTGATCGGCCTCATGCGCATGCTGCTGAAGCGGTTTCCCGGGCCCATGTACTGCCTGGTCATCGGCCTCATGATCGGCTCGATGATCGCCTCGCTGCCGCATGTGGCGCCGGTGTGGGGAAGCCTGGTCTATCTGCTCCCCTTTGGGGCCGGCGCGCTGGCGGCGTGGCTGATGGCGCGGATGGAGGGATGACGGCGCGGGGCGGGGCCGGCTCATTTGGCTTCCATGTACCAGTGGTCGCCGGCGCGATACAGGCAGGTCTGCTGGGTGTGGATGACGACGTCGTAGCGGTGGTTGTCGCGGTTGACGCGCGACACGCGCATGCCCAGCACCCGGTCGATGTTGTAGATGCGGCCGTTTTCCCATGTCACGGACACGGGCAGCAGCCGTCCCTCGGCGTCAAATTGCGCCAAAACGCCGACAGGCACCTTCCTCATGGTGATCGATCTCCTTTCTGACAGGTTGTTCCGACTGGAATTCCGTCATCTCCGGCCTGAACCGGAGCGGCAGGTTGCTTCGCTGCAGCTGCGGGTTCAGCCGTCCCTCAACGGCGATGGTCTGGTGGAACCTGCGCCACAGCGCCTGAATTTCCAGCTCCCGGACGCTGGCGGCGGTGATGTGCAGCCCGTCCATCGGCACGATGCGGCTGCAGCCCGGCATGTGCATCAGCGCGCAGCGGTGCGAGGCGTCGTGAATGATGAATCGCTCCGCGTTGAAGCGGTCCGAAAAATGCGGGTCGATGAGCGGAAGCACGCGGTTTTTCGGCTGGATGACCGAGGCCAGCACGCCGTCGATCTCGGTAAAGCGCACAAAGCCCATGTAGTGATGCGCCTCCCGTTCGAGGTATCTCACGCCGCTCATCAGCGCGTTCACGCGCGCGTCGGCCAGCTGGTTCATGACGGACGGCCCCACGCTGAAGCCCAGCCGCAGGAAGAGCAGAATGCGCCTGTCCCGCTCGAAGATGCAGCTCAGATGGGCCATGTGGATGAAATCGGCCGCCTCCGGGGATATTCGGGTCGCCACGCCGCGCAGGACGCGGCCGGCCTTCACGTAATCCGTCTCGACGTGCCGCGCCTCAAAGAGCATGGTCTGCGCGTCCTCGGGCGAGAGAATGGCGTCGGGCAGCTCGTGGCGCGCGTAGCTCTCAAACACGCAGGTGAGCAGGCCGTCAAAGCTGCCGTCGTAGCGATAGATCAGATTTGTCCTGTCAGACATTTCGCTAGATCCTCCCTTGTCGTGTCGAAAAAGGAGAGCTGGCGGGCGTTTTCCGGCAGCTGCATGTTCCTTTCGGACGCCAGCGCGGCGATCAGTTGCGCCCGGTTCAGCGACGCGTTCACGGGCATGCGCCCGCCGACCGTCAGGAAATACTGGGCGCGCTTCATCACCACGCCCAGCCGTCTGAGTCCTTCGGCCGTGAGCGGACCGCTGCGCCGGGCCTGCAGGATGCGCCGGGCGCTGGTGACGCCGATGCCCGGCACGCGCAGCAGCGCCTCGTAATCCGCGCGGTTTACCTCCACGGGAAAGAATTCCGGGTGATTGACCGCCCAGTTGCATTTCGGATCGATCAGCGGATGGAAGTTGGGCTGGCGTTCGTCGAGAATCTCGTCGACGGTGAAGCCGTAGAAGCGCAGCAGCCAGTCGGCCTGATACAGCCGGTGTTCGCGCAGCAGCGGCGGCCGCGTGGTCAGCGCCGGCAGCCGGCTGTCGGCGACGACGGGCATGTAGGCCGAGAAGAACACGCGCTTCAGGCCGTATTTTTTGTAGAGCGCGCCGGTGAGCGCGAGGATCTGCCGGTCGCTTTCGGGCGAGGCGCCGACGATCATCTGCGTGCTCTGCCCAGCGGGCGCGAAGCGCGGCGTATGCCGGTAGAGCGTCAGCTCATTGCGCGTCTGCCTGATCCCCTGCGTGATCTGCCCCATGGGCCGCAGCACGTCCTCGCCGCGCTTGTCCGGCGCGAGCCGGACGAGGCTCTGGCGGGAGGGCAGCTCGAGGTTGACGCTCAGCCGGTCGGCCAGCTGGCCCAGCCGCGCGATCAGCCGTTCGTCCGCGCCGGGAATGGCCTTGGCGTGGATGTAGCCGCCGAAACGGTATTCCTCCCGAAGCAGCGCCAGCGTGCGGATCATCAGCTCCATGGTGTAATCGGGGGTTCCGAGCACGCCGGAGCTCAGGAAGAGCCCTTCGATGTAGTTGCGCCGGTAAAAGGCCATCGTGAGCTCGGCCAGCTCGCGCGGCGTGAAGGAGGCCCGGCGCGTGTCGTTTGTGCGGCGATTGACGCAGTAGGAGCAGTCGTAGCTGCAGGCGTTGCTCATGAGCACCTTCAAGAGGGAAATGCAGCGTCCGTCCGCCGAAAAGCTGTGGCAGATGCCGCAGGCCATTGAATTGCCCATCGCGCCCGCCTTTGCGGCCCGGCCCACGCCGCTTGACGTGCAGGCCACGTCGTACTTTGCCGCGTCGGTCAGAATTTCCAGCTTCTCCATGACGGTCATGGTGAGTCACCTCGCGTTCCGATAACGAACATATGTTCTTTATGCTCATTATAGCACAGACGGCGAAAAAATCAACCGAACGCTATGTAAAATATCGAACATATGATCGGATCACGTCAGATGACCAGCTGTCCGTTTTCGTCCTCGACAACGCGATAGATGTTGCGCTCTTCGCCGGTCATGGCGTCGATGTATATGAGATAGCGCACGCCGTCCGCCTCGGCGGCGAATTCGTAGCACATCGCCTCGCCGCCGTCGAGCGGGATGACGCAGAGCCGGGCGCGTCCGACGCTGAGCAGAGGATTGAGCAGCGCGCGGGCGCGCTCCTCGCTGAGCGCGGGCTCCTGCAGGCGGCGCTCGGTGTGGTTGGTGAGGTAGTTGAGGGCCTCGAGGCCCACCGGCAGGCCGCTCTCCATGCTCATCTGCACCTTCACGAGGTCGGGATAGAGTAGCACGCCGTCCTGCACGGCCGCGAAGTTGACGGTGAGGTAGCCGTCGAACGCCGTCCAGTAGCTCACCTCGACGGGGGGATAGCCGCGGCTCTTCAGGAAGGAGGCGGCCATGTCGATGAGCGACGCCTGCGAGAAGGCCGGCTCGCCTGCGGCGCCGTCCACCATCATGTAAACGACCTGCCCGCCCTGCTTTGTGACGGCGAGGGTCAGCAGGCCGTCGTCGGTGTAGGCGCTGATCTCATAGCTGGGCGCGGGCACGGCGCCCTCGCCGGTGATCCACGCGCCGGCCACGCGGTCCGCTCCGATGAAATCGCGCGCGGCCTGCAGCGCCTGGTCGGCGGTGAGCTCGTCGCCGGAGAGCGCCTTCAGCACGGCGTCGCCGCGTCCGTCGGAGAATGGGCCGTCGTAGAGCAGCTCCGGGTAATCGATGCCGATGTCCTCCGTCCCGACACGCTCCGCGACCGTAACGGGCGCGCCGCCCGCCGCCTCGGCCAGCGGATTCCGGCCGCCGTCCTCAATGTCCTCAACGATGCCGCCGATGAGGTTGTTCAGGCTGACGCAGCTGTCGTGCAGCCGCGCCAGCAGCGCGAAGTCGTCGTTCGTGAACGCGCCGTCCGCGCTCAGGCGATTCACCAGCACGGCGGCGATGTCGCCGGTCTGATTGACGAATTTGAGCGATTCGGATACCGCGGCCAGGGAGGCCGGCAGCGCGCTGAGGCTGTTCTGAGCGCTTACCGCGTCGCGGCTGATCTGAGCGAGCAGCTTCACGCGGCGCGGCGCGCTGCCCGTCACCTGCGCCTTTTCGAGGTTGACTTCAATGTTGCTCATCAGCGAGGCGGTTTCGTAAAATGCGCGCTCATACGAGGCGCTGACGCTGTTTTGCAGCGCCTCGAGCCTTTCGGCCTGCGCGCGGGCATAGAGCGCCAGCATGACGGTCATCGCCGCCAGCACGGCGATCAGGGCCGGCCCTCTGGCGATGCGTCCTTTGAATTTCATGACTTTTTCCTCCTGAAGACAAAGATGGGAACTCAGAGTGTGTTTCTGAAATCCCCGAGGCGCATTTTCGGCGTCTCAGGCTGCATTTCTGCGCTAGAGTGTGTTTCTGAAATCCCCGAGGCGCATTTTCGGCGTCTCAAGCAGCATTTCTGCGTTAGAAAACCTTGATTACCCTCCAGGTAACCTGCGGTTTTCTGCCTTGAACTGCAGCTCGATCCGCTCGAAACTGCATCCTCTTGGATTTAGGAACACACTCTAGAAGACCCTGATTGCCCTCCAGCGCGGCTACAGTGCGAAGGAGTGACTGCCGATGACGGTCTTGACGGTGCGGGAAAGGATCCATGAGCCGGATGAAACCGTGCGGGCATTGTAGAAATACAGGCAGCCGCCGGTCGGATCCCAGCCGTTCATGGCTTCCCGCGCGGCGCGCAGGGAGTCGCTGTCGGGCGTCAGGTTGATGGAGCCGTTGCTGACCGATTCGAAGGCGTTTTTCTGGTAGATGACGCCGGAAATGGTGTTTGGGAAGGAGGCTGAGCGAACGCGGTTCAGCACCACGGCCGCGACGGCCACCTTGCCCTTGTACGACTCGCCGCGCGCCTCGGCGTAGACCAGCCGGGCGAGCAGGTACTGATCCGATGAAACGGACGCGGAGGCGGAGACGGTCGAGCTGGAGGACGACGACAGCGCGACGCCCAGCGCGGCGGCGGTCGACGGGCCGACGCGGCCGTCCACGGCGAGGCCGTTGCGCCTCTGAAACAGGATGACCGCGTCGCGCGTCGCCTCGCCGTACCGGCCGTCCGCCGTGCCCTTGAGATAGCCGAACTGGATCAGGCGCTGCTGCACCTTCACGACGTTGCTGCCGCTCGAGCCCACCTCAAGCACGACGGCGGCGCGCGCCGGGAACACGATGGACAGCGAAACGGCGAGCGCCAGCGCGAAGAGCGCCGTCAGGGCGATCAGACTGCCTTTCTTCATTGCGCGCGCCCCCCAAACAGCCCGGCAAGCCAGCGGCCCAGGCTGGAGTAGAATATGACCGGCGTGGCCTCGTCGGCGTCGCGGGGCAGGCAGAGCGAGGGAAAGAGCACGCACCACCAGTTCCGGCCCGCGCCTTCGCCGAGTATCACCCGCACGGCGCGGTATTCGCCGGCCGGCACCGTCAGCCCGCCGTATGTGCGCTCAGGGAACGCGCAGGTCTCCGCCGTGACGCGCAGCGCGCAGTCCGCGTCCCATTCGGACAGCGCCGCCTGTGCGGCCGACTCGACGGCATCGAGCCGCGCCTGCAGCAGCGCCCAGGCCTCGTCGGCATCCGCGCAGGCCTGAAGCAGCGCGGCGGTTTCCTCGCGCACGGCGTCGCGGACGGCGAGCTTAACGCCCTGATCCCAGGCGCTGTTGCTGCGCGCGACGACGTGCAGGCGGATGAAATCCTCCACCGCCGTTTCGGAGAGCGCCCTTGTCGGGGTGAGCAGGAGCCAGGCCAGCGCGGCGCAGGCGGCGATTCGTCTTATCTTCACATTCACTCTGTTTTCCTCCGATGCCGAAATGATGAACCTCTGTGCCAAGCATCGGCTTTTTTGGCATGTTTTATGCGATCATGAGATGAAAAAATCGGAGGCGCGGGCGCTTTGATGGGAGATGACGGGCCGCGGCCGGAATCGGGCGAGCCTGCGGCGCGTTTTTTCCATTTGGAGGAGGAAGCCGAAGGGATATGCGCGCAGGGAGCGTCCGCGCGGACAAAAAACAGGCCCGCGATGTTTCGCGGGCCGCAGGCAGCGGAGAAAATATCAGCCGGGGAAGAGGGGGAGCCGCCCGTCGCGGCGCTGCAGCAGGGTCAGCGTCCGGGCGGCGCGGCGCAGAATCAGTTCGCCGTTCAGAATGCCGACGAACACGCCGTCGGCGTATACGCGGGCCTCCTGCGGGCTGAAGCGCGCGGCGGCGCTGACGGACAGCGCGCTGCTATCCGCATAGACGACGGACGCGCGGTTCGCGCCGGTGGGACAGAGCGGCGTGAGCACGAAGCAGCCGCAGTCGGGCAGCAGGCGCGGCCCGCCCGCGGAGAGGTTGTAGGCGCTGGATCCGGTGGGCGTGGCGACGATCAGTCCGTCGCCCTGCCAGACGGCCAGCGTTTCGCCGTTCAGCGCGGCGCGGACGTCCAGCGTGGTGCCATAGTCGCTCTTGGCGATGGTCAGCTCGTTCAGCACGCAGCGCGATTCGCCCTGCCAGTCGTATCCGATCAGCGTGCGACGATCCGGGCGCAGCGCGCGGAAGGCCGTCTCGTCGAAGCCGGACAGCTCCGCCTCCGTCAGGGCGCACAGATAGCCCAATCGGCCGGTGTTGACGCCCAGCAGGGGCCTGTCCGCGGAGAGCGCCACGCGCGCGGCGCGCAGCATGGTGCCGTCGCCGCCGAACGCGACGACGGCGTCGCACGCGGCCGGATCGCCCACCCGGCATGTGCCGCTCTCCAGCCAGGCTGCGTTTTCAGGCGAGGCAAAGCACTCAAAGCGTCCGGTCAGCACGCGCGTGCAGCGCACGGCCGCCTCCCGGCGTTCTTCGGAGAGCGCGTTTGGATAGAGATACAGTTTCATATCGCATTTCACTTCTGTTCGGAAGGCTTATTTCGAGCCGTTCAGCGCACGGTCAATCGCCCGCGCGGCGATTTTGCCCGCGCCCATGGCCGAGATGACGGTGGCCGCGCCGGTGACGGCGTCGCCGCCGGCATACACGTTTTCCCGCGAGGTCAGGCCGTCTTCGTTGACGATGATGCCGCCGCGGCGATTGACTTCAAGGCCCTTCGTGGTGTTCTTGATGAGCGGGTTGGGGGAGGTGCCGATGGCCATGATCACCGTGTCCACGTCCAGCAGGAATTCGCTGCCCTCCACGGGCACCGGGCGGCGGCGTCCGCTGGCGTCCGGTTCGCCCAGCTCCATGCGGATGCAGCGGATGCCGGTCACGAAGCCGTTTTTCGGGTCGCGCCGGTCGTCCGGGTTGTCATAGCCCAGGATCTCGGTCGGGTTGCAGAGCAGCCGGAAGTCGATGCCCTCCTCCTGCGCGTGCTCAACCTCCTCGCGCCGGGCGGGCAGCTCCTCCATGGAACGGCGGTAGACGATGTACACCTTTTCGGCGCCCAGCCGCAGCGCGGTTCGCGCGGCGTCCATGGCGACGTTGCCGCCGCCCACCACGGCGACGCGGCCGCCCTTCATGATGGGGGTGCGCGGCCTGTCCCGGTAGGCCTTCATCAGGTTTGATCGGGTGAGGAACTCGTTGGCGGAGTAGACGCCCTTGAGCGATTCGCCCGGAATGTCCATAAAATTCGGCAGGCCCGCGCCCGAGCCCACGAACACGGCCTCGAAGCCCATCCCGAACAGCTCGTCGATGGTGAGCGTCTTGCCGATGACGACATTGGGCTCGATGTCCACGCCCAGCGCCTTCAGCGCGTCCACCTCCTGGGCGACGATGCGCTTGGGCAGACGGAATTCGGGAATGCCGTACACCAGCACGCCGCCGGCGGTGTGCAGCGCCTCATACACCGTGACCTTATAGCCCTTCCGGGCCAGATCTCCGGCGCAGGTGAGACCGGAGGGGCCGCTGCCCACGACGGCCACCCTGTGGCCGTTCGGCGCCGGCGCGGCGTGCGCCTCGGCGGCGCGGGCGTTGTGCCAGTCGGCGACAAAGCGTTCGATGCGCCCGATGCCAACCGGCTCGAATTTGACGCCCAGCGTGCAGCGGCTCTCGCACTGCGTCTCCTGCGGGCACACGCGGCCGCACACGGCGGGCAGCGACGAGGAGCGGCTGACGACCTGATACGCGCCTTCGAAATCGCTTTCCTTGACGCGGGCGATGAAGGCGGGGATGTCGATGTTGACCGGACAGCCCAGCACGCAGGGCCTGTTTTTGCAGTTCAGGCAGCGCTTCGCCTCTTCCACGGCGATTTCCATGGGATAGCCCAGCGCGACCTCGTCGAAATTGCGGGCGCGCACCTCGGGAGCCTGGGTCGGCATGTCATGCTTTTTCGGAATGATGGCCATTTGTTCTCCCTCCTCACGCGTTCCTGAACAGGTTGCACACCGCTTCGTGAGCCCGCCGCTCGTCGTCAAAATACATGCGGCTGCGCGACATGGCCTCGTCGAAGTCGATTTCATAGCCGTCGAAATCCGGCCCGTCGACGCAGGCGAATTTCGTCACGCGCCGGCCGTCCTGCACGAGCGTGACGCGGCAGCCGCCGCACATGCCGGTGCCGTCGATCATGATTGGATTCATGGACACGGTGACGGGCACGCCGAAGGGCCGGGCCGTCGCCGCGACGAATTTCATCATGACCAGCGGGCCGATGGCGATGATCCGGTCGAACGTTTCGCCGGCCTCAAGCATCTCCTTCAGCGGCACGGTGACGTTGCCGTGCCGGCCGCAGGAGCCGTCGTCGGTCATGACTACGAGCCTGTCTGAGCAGGCGCGGAATTCGTCCTCGAGGATGAGCAGATCCCGGCTGCGGAAGCCGATGATGCTGGTGACGGCCGCGCCCAGCCGGTGAAATTCCTGGGCGACGGGCATCGCGATGGCGCAGCCCACGCCGCCGCCCACGATGCACACCTTTCCGATGCCCTCGGTATGCGTGGCGACGCCCAGCGGGCCGACGAAATCCTGAATGAACTCGCCCTCCCGCCTGTGATTGAGCAGCTCGGTGGTCGCTCCCACAATCTGGAAGATGATCTTGACGGTGCCCGCTTCGGGATCGACGCCGGCGACGGTCAGGGGAATGCGCTCGCCCTCCTCATCCACGCGAAGGATGATGAACTGGCCCGGCCGGGCCTTGCGGGCGACCAGCGGCGCTTCGATTTCCATCTGAGTGACGGTGGGATTCAGCGCCTTTTTTGTGACGATTTTATACATGTCATGCACCTCGCTGCCTGTTAAACAGGGCGGCCCTTGATGAACAAGAGCCGCCTTTGAACGTTTCCGTGTCTGTCCGCGGAGGCGGACTGGCGTTGTCGTCGTTCGGACGCGAATCCGGGCGCGACGCGGCGGACGGAAGGACGGCCGCCGCACTGCATTTCTATTTTACATGGTGAAAGGCGCGGCCGCAAGATAACTTTGCGAAAATTCATCAGTTTATATCATGAAGACGCGTCCTGGTGAAATTTTGTCCGCGTTGCCGTACCGAAAACGGCGTTCTGATCCGTCATATAAGGTGAAAGTACTCACGAGAGGAGGCGCGAAAATGACGGAGAGCGATTTCACGCGGCGCGTCATGGCCATGCGCAATCAGCTCTATCACGTCGGGCGCACGATGCTATGGAACGACGAGGATGCGGCGGACGCCGTGCAGGAGGCCATGCTGACGGCCTGGAAGAGGCGGAACGCGCTGCGCGACGAAACCCGCTTCGAGGCGTGGTTTATGCGCGTGTTCATCAGCCGCTGCCGCGACATGCAGCGCGGCCAGATCCGGCGGCGCGAGGCGATGAGGGACGCGATGCTCCGGCCCGATGAGCCCGGGGCGGAGGACGGCGACGTCACCCTGGCGCTTCAGGAGCTGCCGGACGCGCTGCGCCTGCCGACGATTCTCTTTTATGTCGAGGGCTACTCGCAAAACGAAGTGGCGCGCATGCTGGGCATCCGCCAGGAGCAGGTGAACACGCGCCTCAGGCAGGCCAGAAAGCGCATGAAGCGCACGCTGACGGAGGGAGGCAATGACAATGAGTGAATGGAAGGACAGGCTGAACCTGCCGGACGCGCCGGACGCCTTTGAGGAGGCCATCCGCGCGGGCGGGAACGATATCCGCCGCTATGAGATCAGGCGCGGACGCCTGCTGCGCCGCGGCCTGATGGCTGTCGCCGCGCTGGTCGTCGCGGCCATCGCCCTTGTGGAGGCGCGCGGCTGGCTGACGCCCAGAGACAGCGTCTTCACCGCGCCGGGCGCGGCGACCCAAACGCCCTCGCCTTCGCCCGAAGCGCCTCTCCCGACGGCTTTGCCCATGACGAACGGGGGCTTTGCGACGCGCTCGCCCCTGGACGCGACGCCGATGCCCGCGCCGACGGCCCATCCCGAGCTGCTGTATGGAAAGGGCATGTATGGCCTCGGCGCCAAGCTGGCGGAGCGCGTTCTGCCGGAGCTGCCGCCGGTGCGGCATGTCGCCTATGTGAAGACGGGTCCGGCGCTCAGCCGCGACGAGCTGGTGCGCCTGATGATCGGCGACGACTGGACGTTTGACGAGGCGAACGGGCGCTATGAGGTCGAAGCCGGAAAAAACCCTCACGGCGCCGCGATGAATCTGATCGTTCAGGATGCGGGCGTTCAGGACAGGAACGTCTTTTCGATCTCCCGCCCGGGCGGCGCGGAAGAGACCGCCCCGTTCGCCAGCGAGTCCGAGGCCTATGACGCGATGTACGCGTGGCTCGCCTCGTGGCTGCCGGTCAGTCCCTATCTTGACCCCGCTCATCTGGAAGACGTCTCGTACACGGGCGTGGGCGTCGGCGAATCGGGCCATGTCGGGCGGCCGAACGAATGCGCGGCCTGCTGGCTGCAGGAGATGGAGTCCGGCGTCTGCGCGCAGGGCGGCGGCGTACAGGTCGTCTATACGCCGTCCGGTCCGACCCGGCTGTATTTTGAATGGAACCGCTTCGAACCGGCGGCCGACGACCCGTCCGACCCGTCGCTTCTGACGGCGGCGCAGGCCATTGACGCCTTCAACGACGCGGCGGACCTGATGAAGGGCGACGAGGTCTTCATCCGAAACGGCTGGCTCGATCCGGACGGGGGAACCGTTGAGGACATGAACCTGACGTACTCCTTCGTGTTCGGCCGCGAGGCGGAGTACCGCCTGAGCTGGCGGCTTTATTATACGGACGCGAACGCCGCCCACGGGAACATGGGCGTCGCCTATGTGGACGCGGAAACGGGACTCGTGCATTTCGGCCCGCTGACGGAGGACGGCGTCTTCGTCGACACCGGCTATACGCAGGCCCATGCGGCGGCGAAGGAGCAGGCGGGCGGGGCGCTGCTCTACGGCGGCGAAGGCTACAGGCTCGCCGGCGAATGCGCGGACGGCCTGCCCGAAACGCCGGACATCCGTCATTCGGCCTATGTGAAGACGGGCGGCGCGCTGGATCCCGACACTGTGGCCGGATGGCTGTGGGGCGACGCGTGGACCAGGCAGTCGTTCAGCGGCGCCGTGGTCTATACCCGGGAAGCCGACAAGGGCGTGAAGGGCTCCTACAAGGCCAAGGCCTCCTGCTTTGAGGGCGACGACAGCTTCTTCTATGCGCCGGACGATCCCGCCAGGCTCAGCGCCGACGCCTTCCAGAGCCGGGAGGCGGCGCTCGAGTGGGCGCGGGCATGGTTTGCCCGCTGGCTGCCGGAGGAATACCTCGCGCATCCGGCGCATCCCGTGGCATATGTCTTCGAGGGCGAGGCCGTGGAAAACCTGTACAGCTTCTGGTGGCCGCGGGAGGCCGAGCCGGGCGTGGGGATATGGGGCTCCGGGCTGCGGGGCGACATCTGCAGCTACGGCCCGAATTACTTCAGCTTCGACCTGTCCGACTACGCGCCGCTGGAGGACGGCGATCCCGTCCCGCGGTATCTGAGCGCGGCGCAGGCCGTGGACGCGCTCAACGCCGCGGCGGCGAATGCCGCCCGGCAGGCGGCCGCGAACGGCGCGATGATGGAGGACTCGGCCTTCGGCACCTTCGAGGATACCATCGAGCTCGTCCGGCCGATGTTCGCCGGCGGCATGTTCCGCAGCGACGAGGTCTGTACGTTCTGCTGGCAGATCACGCTGCGCGGGCACGAGACCGGCTGGCCCCGCCTGTTCTTTGTGGACGGAGAGACGGGCGCTGTCTGGAACGACCACGAGGGCCTCGTCCAAACGGTCTATTCCGATGGAGCGGCCGGGCAATAGGCGCCCGTCCGCGCGTTTCGAACACGCCCTCATGAATTAACGGGGGCGTGTCTGTTCATTTGCCCGGATTGTGATATACTGTATGGCGTCTGAATAAGCTGTCTGGGAACGCAGCGCAAGGGAGGGGCTTGGTCCGGTGTCTGGAAAGAAGAAATCGCTGCTGCAGACGACCATGGCGGTCACGCTGGTGATCTTTGTCAGCAAGGCCGGCGGGTTCCTGCGCGAGATCGTCATGACCGCCTATTACGGAGCGGGCATGGAGATGGACGCCTACAACATGGCCTACAGCCTGTACTATGTGCCGGTGCTGCTGTTCAACTCGTGCATCACCTCGACGCTGGTGCCGCTCTACGTGCAGCTCAGGCAGGCGGGCAAGCCGAAGCGGCTCAACGGATTCAGCAGCAACGTGGTCAACCTGTTCGCCTTTTTTTCCATCATTGTCTCAATCGTCATGTTTTTCCTGGCAGGGCCGCTGGTGAGCCTCACGGCGCGCGGCTTTGACCCGGACAAGCAGCGCCTCACTGTCGCGCTGCTGCAGCGCATGCTGCCTTCGCTGGCTTTCCTGGTGGTCAGCATCGTGCTCTCGTCCATTCTGAACGCGCGTGAGAAGTATCTGGCCGCGCAGCTGACCGGCTTCCCGCTCACCTTTGCGCTGCTGATCGCCACGATCGGCTTTTCCCGGACCGCCGGCATCCGTGCGCTGGCCTGGGGCGTGTTTGTGTCGGGCATCCTGCAGGTGGCGATCCTGCTGCCCGCCATGAAGGGCGTCATGCGCTACAGCCTTTCCTTCGACATTTCCGACCCGATGTTCCGCCGCCTGATGATCCTGGCCGGCCCGGCCGTGCTGAGCATGGCCGTGAACGAGCTCAATCACATGGTGGACAAGATGCTGGCCACCGGCCTGCCGGAGGGGCATCTGTCCTGCATGAGCCTGGCCTACCGGCTGATCACGTTCCTGGTGGGCGTGGTGCTGGTGCCGCTGGAGACGATCACCTTTTCCAGAATGAGCATGCGCACGGCCAGCCACGACCGGCGCGGCCTGGGGAAGATCGTCAGGCAGTGCGCCGAGCTGGTGGCGCTGGTGGTTTTCCCGATCGTCGTGGTGGGGGCGATCATGTCCAGGGACGTCATCCGCCTGGCCTACATGCACGGCGTGTTCCGGGAAGAATCGGTCGCCGTCGCGGCCTGCGCGCTCGCGTTCTACATCGTGGGCGTGTTCAGCTTCGGCATGCGCGATATCCTGAACCGCGCCTTCCATGCCTGCCAGGACACCCGCACGCCCATGCTCAACGCCATGGCGACGGTGGCGCTCAACATCCTGCTCAACCTGATTCTGGTGCGGCTGATGGGCGTGGGCGGCCTGGCGCTGGCCACGTCGCTGTCGGCGACGGCGGGCGCGGCGTCGCTGCTGGTGCTCCTGCGCCGGAAGATCGGCCGCTTCAGGGGGCGGCGGACGTTGGAGGAGCTTCTGAAGACCGGCATCGCCGCGGCGCTGTGCGCGATTGTGTGCCTGATACTGGACCGCACGCTGCCGCCGGCGCACGGCAGCCTCGGCTCGCTGGCGCGGCTCGCGGTGGGAACGGGCGTGTCCGTGGCGGCCTACATCGCGGCGGCCCTGCTGCTGCGCGTGCGCCAGTTGAGCGCCGCGAAGGACATGATCGCAGGCCGGCTGCGCCGCTGACGCGCGGCGGCCGACGGGGAGAAAGACAGAGGACGGAAAGTGAGAGATACAGCCATGACAGAAAAAAGATCCCCCTCGCTCGATGTGATCCGCAGGATCGACGCCGAGATCCCGACGCCGTTCCACCTCTATTCCGAGAGCGGCCTGCGCCAGCGCGCGCGCGCGCTCTGCCGGGCGTTCGGCTGGAATCCGGGCTACCGGGAGTACTTCGCCGTGAAGGCCACGCCCAATCCGGTGATTCTGAACATCCTGCGGCAGGAGGGCTGCGGCGTGGACTGCTCCTCGCTGACGGAGCTCATGATGGCCGAGCGCGTGGGATTCTCCGGCGACGACATCATGTTCTCCTCAAACGAGACGCCTGCGGAGGAATTTGAATACGCCCGCCGTCTGAACGCCATCATCAATCTGGACGACATCACGCACATCGATTTTCTGGAGCGGCACGGCGGTCTGCCGGAAAAAATATGCTGCCGCTTCAATCCGGGCGGAGATTTTCTGATCGACGGAGCCCTCATGGGCCATCCGGGCGACGCCAAGTTCGGCTTTACGCGCGCGCAGCTCACCGAAGGCATTCGCCGCCTGATGGAGAAGGGCGTGAAGCGCTTTGGACTGCACGCCTTTCTGGCCAGCAACATGATCGACAACAATTACTATCCCGAGATGGCCAGGCAGCTGTTCAGAGCGGCGGTCGAGCTTCACGAGGAGCTGGGCGCGGAGTTTTTCATGCTCAACCTGTCGGGCGGCATCGGCATTCCATACAGGCCGGAGGAGACGGCGGTGGACATCGAGGCGGTGGGCGAGCGGGTGCGCAGGGCGTTCGATGAAATCGTCGCGCCGGCCCGCATCGGCGAAGACGTGCGCGTCGTGACGGAGCTCGGGCGCTACATGACCGGGCCGAACGGCTGGCTCGTGACGCGCGCCGTGCACGAGAAGAACACCTACAAGCACTACATTGGCGTAGACGCCTGCTCGGCGAATCTCATGCGCCCGGCCATGTACGGCGCGTATCATCACATCACCGTGGCCGGCCGGGAGGGGGCGCCGTGCGATCACATGTACGACGTCGTCGGCTCGCTGTGCGAGAATAACGACAAATTCGCCGTAGACCGCATGCTGCCTCAGATCAGCGTGGGCGACTATCTCGTCATTCACGACACCGGCGCGCACGGCTTCTCCATGGGCTATAATTACAACGGACGCCTGCGCTCGGCAGAGGTGCTGCTGCGCGAGGACGGCTCGTTCCGCAAAATCCGCCGCGCTGAGACGCCGGAGGATTATTTCGCCACGCTCGATTTCAGCCGCCTCGAGCCCTGACGGGGCCGTTCCGCGCGAATGCGGAACGAACCGGACGGAGGGATCGTCAAAGGGGAAATAATCGAGAGGAGATGACGCCATGAAGCGGAAGGATCGCAGGCCTGCGCGTGTCAGCAGAATTGTCTCGTGGTTTCTGAGGATCGCCGGCATCGGCGCGCTGCTGTATTACGCGCTGCTGCTTCCGTATCTGGGCTTTGGGATTTCGTTCGCGCTGTTCTGGGTGGCGCTGGGCGCGGGCTGCCTGGCGCTGGACTTCGTTCTCCGGCGCGTCGGCCGGAGGAGCCGGAGGGCGCAGAAGCGCGTTTCCGCCGTGCTGGCCGTGCTGATCGTGCTGGCGCTCGTCCTCTTCGCGGGCGTGACCGGCCAGGTCGTCGCCGGGAGTATGGCGCGGCCGGCGCCGGATGCCGGCTATGTGCTGGTGCTGGGCGCGCGGGTAAAGGAAAACGGGCCGTCGGTGCTGCTGAACTACCGCATCGAGAAGGCGGCCGAATACCTTGAGGCCAACGAAAACGCCGTGGCCATCCTGTGCGGCGGGCAGGGCAGCAACGAGCCCATGAGCGAGGCGCAGGCCATGCATGACGCGCTCGTCGCGCGTGGCATCGACGAGGCGCGGCTCATCATGGAGGACAAATCCACCAGCACGGAGGAGAACATCGAGTTCGCGAAGGCGTTTATCGACGATCCGGAGGCGGAGGTCGTCGTCACCACGACGGGCTATCACATCTATCGCGCGCTGCGGACGGCGCGCGCGCTGGGCCTCAGCCATGTGTCGGGCAACCCGGCAAAATGCGCGTGGATCACGCCGCTCAACTACTATACGCGCGAGTTTTTTGCCGTGCTGCGCGATTGGATCTTCGCGCGCTGAGCGGGCGTTTCGGACAGTGAGGAGAAAAACGGAGAAGGAAGGCGTCTTTCTATGGACCGGCAGATGCGGCTGGAGGCGGCGCAGGACGCGGCGCGCAGGGCGGGAGCCATGCTGATCGAGCGGCACAGCTTCCACATCGAGAACAAGGCGGCCAAGGATTTCGTGACCGATATGGACAGGGCGTCCGAGCGAATGATCATCGACGCGCTGAGCGAGCGGTTTCCCGGCGACGGATTCTATGCCGAGGAGAGCGGCGTGAGCGAAGAAAAGGACGGCATGTGGGTGATCGACCCGATTGACGGCACCACCAATTTCATCAAGAACCTGCCGCTCTACACCATCTCGATCGCGTACATGCAAAGGGGCGAGGTCGAGGTTGGCGTGGTGTATGCGCCGGCGCTCGGCGAAATGTTCACGGCGGTCAGGGGAGGCGGCGCCTTCCTGAACGGCCGGCCGATTCACGTGTCCTCCGTGAGCGAGCCGCTGCAGGCGGTGGCCTCGATGAGCTTTGTCCATCGCGTGCCGGAGATCGCGCGCAGGGTGCTGCCGCAGATGATGGGGCGGATGATCTATGAGGTGAATGATTTTCGCCGGCTGGGTTCCGCGGCGTTCGATCTGTGCTGTGTGGCCTGCGGCCGCGTGGAGGCCTTTTTCGAGCCCTGTCTGCACATTTACGACATCGCCGCGGGCGTGCTGATCGTGCGCGAGGCGGGCGGCATGGCAACGGGCTGGAAAAACGGGCCCGACTGCCTCGTCTCCGGCAACGTTCTGGCGAGCAACGGCATCCTGCACGATTTCTTCCGCGACCGGCTGCTGCTCGACTGACGCGGCGCGCCGGTCCGAATGCCTCCATGAAGAGCGGCGCGGGAAACCGCGCCTTCCCAAAGCGTCGCGTTCGCGCTTCCGATGAAGCGAACGCGGCGCTTTTATGCTTCCAGAAGCGGTGTGAGCGCTTTTTCATACAGGCAGGCGACGCGATGCAGCGGGCGCGTGAGGCAGACGTACAGAAGCCGGGCGTCCAGTTCGCGGTCGGGGAAGCGCGCCTCGCCCGCGTCGGCGATGATGACGCCGTCGAACTCGAACCCCTTCACGTCGGAGGCGCGGGCCAGCAGCAGGCCGGCGTCGTACCTCTCCGCGTTGACGTCCAGCAGGCGCGGGCGCAGGTCCCCGGGCAGCCTCTGGGCGAGCGCCCGGAGCTGCTCCGACGTGCGGTCGATGACGGCGATGGCGCGCAGGCCGTCCGCCTGCCAGGCGCGGACGATGCCCTCGAGCGCGCGGGCCTGGTCGGCCGCCGACCGGAAGGGAATCAGCTCGGGCTCGGGGCCGTGGCGCAGCACGGGCCTGGCGGCTTCCTGGCCCGGCACAGGCCGCCTGCGCAGCACGCGCAGCGCCAGATTCATGATTTCGATGGTGCTGCGGTAGCTGGTGAGCAGCTGATGCAGCGCGGCCCTGCCGGCGAGCAGCTCCCCGGCGAGCGGGCGCCAGTCGGTCAGGCCGCGCCAGGAGCGGATGCCCTGCATGAGATCGCCCACGATGGTCATGGAGGCGCCGCGCGTCATGCGGTGCAGCAGCAGGAATTCCATCATGCTGAAGTCCTGCGCCTCATCGACGACCACGTGGCGGATGTCCACGCGGGGCAGCTCGTGCGTGCGCATGGCGATGAGCGCGATGGGCGCGACGTCCTCCGGATCTATCCTGCGGTTCGCGGTGTGCTCCAGCGTGTACTCGGCGGCGAGCGCGGCGTCGCTGCCGTCGGGCGATTCGGCCAGCAGGTCCGCGCAGAAGTCGCGGTAGAGCTGGAAGGGATTGAAGGCGGGGAAGCGCGCCATGACGCCGTCGATGAACGGCCGGACCTTCCCGTCGGTTTCTTTGAGGCGCTGGTCCCGGCTGTGATAGAGCTTCACCAGCCGCTGCCGCCGTTCCTCGCTCTCGGGCAGGGCGGCGCGCAGAAGATCGGTGCGCCGGTCCGTCTCGGCCTTCAGCCACTCCTTCACCTTTGCGGCGGCGTCCTTTGTGCGCAGCGTCAGCTCCTTGTGGAATTCCGCGATGCGCCGGTTCAGCGGGAAGGGCTTTTCGTCCTCCAGGAGGAACGCGCGCAGCCGGTCGGCGGTGAACAGTGTGACCGGGCCGAAGCGGATGTCGTCGGCGGGCGGCAGGCGCGCTTCGAGCCGATCCAGCCAGTCGGCGAGGCGGCGCGCCATATCCATCGAGCCCTTGAAGCGCATGAGGCGGGTGAGGCGCGCCTGTTCGTCGTCCGGAAGCTCCAGCACCCGGTCGGTGAGGTCGGTCGTCGACACGCGGGGCAGCAGGTCGTCCAGCCAGTCGGCCACGAGCAGGGGAAAGGTGGTCTGGCGCACCTTTTCCACGCCCAGATCGGGCAGCACGCCCGCGATGAAGTTCAGGAAGAGCGGGTTGGGCGCGAGGATCAGCACGTGTTCGGGCGAGAGCCTCTCCTGGAAGGTGTAGAGCAGATAGGCGATGCGGTGCAGCGCGATGGTGGTTTTTCCGGAGCCGGCCACGCCCTGCACGACCAGCGAACGCTCCAGCGGGTAGCGGATGACGTAGTTCTGCTCGGCCTGGATGGAGGTGACGATGTCGCGCAGGCGGTCGCCGGTGGCCGCGCCGAGCACGGACTGCAGATAGGCGTCCTGCGAGACGAGGTCGGTGTCGAAGATGGTCTGAAGCCGTCCGTCTTCAATGCCCAGCTGGCGCTTGAGCGTGAGCTCGCCGTGCACCTCGCCGTCCGGTGTCACATAGTGCATCGGCCCGATCTGGCCGGAATAGTACAGGTTGGCGATGGGCGCGCGCCAGTCGACCACCTCCGGCTCCAGCTCGTCCGGCTTCATGACGGTGTGCTTCCCGATGTAGTAGGTCTGGCTCTCGCCGCTTCGCTCGGTGAAGTCGATGCGCGTGAAGTAGGGCTTGAGCCGCGCGGCCGCAAGGTTGCGCACGGTCTGCTGCGCGCGGTCGAAGAGGATGTTGCGCAGCTCGAGCACGTCGCGGTTGTCGCGGTCGTACATGAAGGCCTCGTTCAGCTCCCGTCGGGCCTCATCGAGCTCCTCCTCTCCGACCTTCTGCTGCGCCGCGACCAGCGAGAGGGTTTTGTCGAGATGCGACTGCTCCTCCCGAAGCGCGGGGTGTTGGATATCTGGCATGGCTGCACTCACCTCCGGACAATTCAGAACGATGAAAGGGAATTCTATTATAAGGGATAACGCGCCGTTTGGCAAGCAGACAAAACGCCCGCCGCGCGGAATGCACACGGCGGGCTGGGTGTTGCGGAGAGGTCGGATTATTCGGCAATCTGCTTTTCGGTGCCGCGGGGCTCGCCATAGGCCTCGGCGGTGATGACGCCGTCGAGCACGTCGGCGACGTAGGCCATCACGGCCTCGTCCATCGGGATGCCGGTGTCGAAGCCGGCGCCTTCGCTGAAGGCATGGCCGAATACGTAGTAGGTGTCGCCGCCGGCGGCGCAGAAGTTGTTGGTCACCACGGCGTAGGTGGCTTCGGGATCAAACGCCTCGCCGTTGACGGCCTCGATGGTCACGCGCTGGATGGAGGCGGGGGCGTAGTAAGTGGTTTCCGGATAGTTCTCGCCCTGATCAAAGGCCTTGGTGGTGTCCAGCGTCCACTCGATGCCGCTGGTCTGCGGATAGCCGCCGATGGCCTCGGGCGTGCAGTAGGTGGACGCCTCGAGCGCTTCGAGCAGTTCGCTGCCGGTCACATAGACGACGGCCACGGTGTTGCCGAAGGGCAGGACGGTGTTGATGTTGTTCATGGTGACGTCGCCCTCCTGAATGGCCGCGCGGATGCCGCCGCCATTGGTGATGCCCACGACGTTCTTCTCCTCCTGCTCGATGCCGCCCTCCTTGACGACGCTCCAGACCATAGCGTCGGTGATCAGATCGCCCAGGTTGGTTTCCTGGGTGCGGTTGCCGGGCGCGCGGTCGCCGTTCAGCAGCACCTCGGAGGTGGCGAACACGGCGCCGTACTTCGCGTCCACTTCGTCGATGATGGCCTGCGCCTTCGCGGCTACGTCGGCAGCCTCGGGCATGCTGTAGATTCCCGTGACGGTGGGCATGAGGAAGTTGTCCTCAACGGCCTTCTTCTCATTGTCGATCACAACGACGCCCACATAGGCGAACTTGGTGCCGGTGGACTGAATGGGCTCGCCGTTCTCGCCGGCAGTCATCACGGTATGGGAGTGGCCGTCAAGCAGCAGATCGGCGCCGGTGGTGTTGGCATACAGATCGATGGAGCGGTAGCCGTTGGCGGCGGATTCGGCATCCACGCCCAGATGCGTGATGCCGATCACCAGATCGACCTCCTCAGCCTTCAGGGCGTCGATTTCGGCCTGCGCGCAGGCGTACAGATCAGCGCCGAACACGAAGCTGATCTCGCGGATGAGGCCGGGGTTGACCTTCGTGGCGGTCTCAGGGGTCTCCATGCCGAAGAAGCCGAGCTTCAGGCCGCCCTCGGTGGCGACGACGGCGTGGCCGTCCAGGATGGACGCGCCGCTCTCCTTCACGATGACGTCGGCGCAGAGCGTCGTAAATTCGGCGGCGGCCAGATTCTCAACGAGCTGGGCGTAACCGAAGTCGAACTCATGGTTGCCCAGCGTGACGATGTCGTAGCCCGCGGCGTTCATCATCTCGACGGCGGTAGCGCCCTTGGAGGTGGAAACGTAGGTGGTGCCCTGGCTGAAGTCGCCAGCGTCCACCAGCAGGACCTCGGCGCCTCTGGCGGCGAAGATATCCTTCAGTGCGGCGATGTAGGCATAGCCGGACACCGCGCCGTGCACGTCGTTGGAGTGCAGGATGACGGTCTTGCCGGTGTAGTCGTCGGCCAGCGTGGTCACGATGTTCGCGGCGGCGGCGTAGTCGCTCCCGGACATGTCGGCCAGCGCGGTCACGCCCGACGCGCAGAGCATGACGACGGTCAGGACAAGCGCGAGCAGTTTCTGAAATCTGTTCATCTTCTGTTCCCTCCTGTTGATAGTGAGTTGAATCCATATATAGAATAAAGCCAAATTCCTCCAAAATCAAGCGCGTCTGATAAATTTACATGTTCTTCCCGCGCTTTTGCGGGGGCCGTCCATGCGGATTCTCCCCGGGAAGGCAGTCTGCGGCAGGGGCGGCCCTGCCGACGCCGCCTTCCCGGGGGAGATGGAAATATGAAGAAATGGGGAAGTTTTGGGGCGGCATATTGTTTCCGGATTGGGAGAATGATATAATAACCCAATGGAGGGTTCGCCCTTTCGGCAGACGACGCTTCATAAGAAAAAAGGATGTTGCACCTTGTTTGTCCTGAATATCCCCAATATACTGACGATTCTTCGGATTGTGCTCATTCCGGTGTTCATCGCGCTCTATTACAGCGGCCTGACGATACCGGCCTTCGCGGTTTATGTGACGGCCTGCGCGACCGACGCGGTGGACGGCTATCTGGCGCGGCGTCTCAATCAGGTGACTTCGTTCGGCAAGCTGATGGATCCTCTGGCAGACAAGCTGATGCAGCTGAGCATGATGCTCTGCCTGGCCAGCACGGGCGATCTGCCCTGGTGGGCGCTGTGCGTGCTGCTGGCGAAGGAAATCGTGATGGTGATCGGCGGCACGCTGCTGTTCAAGCGGCGCGACGTCGTGGTCATGTCGAACTGGTCCGGCAAGCTGGCCACGGTGCTGCTGATCCTGGCCATTCTGGCGATCTTTCCCTGGCACGGCGTCGAGACCCTGACGCGGGTGGGACACGGGCTGCTGTACGCGGGGCTGGCGGTCAGCCTGTTTTCGATGGTGAATTACGGCCTGATCTATGTTAAAAACGGAAACGGCCCGAAAGCGCATTGACGAAACGGCGGTTTTCACGTATAATATAAGATATAATCCGATAATCTCCTGTGATGAAGAGGAGTAGCGGCGTCTGGCGCGCTCAGAGAGGACGGTTCGCAGGCTGAAAGGCCGTCCGCGCAGGCCGGCTGCGAAGGTCGCTTCGGAGGAGGGACGGGCGAACGGAGTAGCCCGTCCGGGGTGCGCCCCTGACAGCGCGCAGAGGGAGCGGATATCCGCTCCGAATGAAGGTGGTACCACGTTGCAGCGCGTCCTTTTGTGGGGCGCGCTTTTTTGTCGGAGGAAGAATGCAGCGGACGGCGGTCCCTTCGCGCAGGCGGCCTTCCGGCCCGGCGAGGCCGCGGCCGTGCCTGTCGCTTGCGGGGCGTTCTCCTCGAGACGCAGGGCGCGGGAGAAGGTGATGAAAGGTGCTTGAAAGGATCTTTTCCGGATCGGCGGCCGACCTGGGCCGCTGGAATCCGTGGGGACTGGTCGTGATGGCGCTGGGCGTCGCGCTGGCGGCGCTTTCGGGCAGGCTCTCAGCCGGCCGGGAGAGGCGCAAAATGGCGTTGAAGCTCATCGCGCTGCTGATCGTCGCGGCGGGCGCGCTGCTCGCCGTCAGGATTATTGGGTAAAAACAACTGTTTTCAAACAGATGAAAGGAATGAGGAATTTGAAGAACGTGGAAATGGAGAAGGTGTACGCGCCCCGCGAGATCGAGGATCGTCTGTATGCCGAATGGGAAGAAAAGGGCTATTTCAAGGCGCATCGCGTGGCGGGCAGGAAGCCCTTCACCATCGTGATGCCGCCGCCGAATATCACCGGACAGCTGCACATGGGCCACGCCATGGACACCCTGCCGCAGGACGCGCTCACCCGCTATCACCGCATGAAGGGCGATCCGACCCTGTGGCTGCCGGGCACCGACCACGCGTCCATCGCCACCGAGGTGAAGATCGTGGAGGCCATGAAGAGCGAGGGCCTGACCAAGCAGGACATCGGCCGCGAGGAATTCCTGCGCCGCGCCTGGAAGTGGCGCGAGCAGTACGGCGGCCGCATTGTGCAGCAGCTGCGCAGGCTGGGCTCCTCGTGCGACTGGAGCCGCGAGCGCTTCACCATGGACGAGGGCCTCAACAGGGCCGTGGTGGAGGTGTTCGTGCGGCTGTACGACAAGGGCCTCATCTATCGCGGCAACCGCATGGTGAACTGGTGCCCGCACTGCAACACGTCCATCTCGGACGCCGAGGTGGAATACGAAACCAAGGACGGGCATTTCTGGCACCTGCTCTACCCGGTGAAGGAAACCGGCGAGATGCTCGAGCTGGCCACCACGCGTCCCGAAACCATGCTGGGCGACACGGCCGTGGCCATCAACGCGGAGGATCCGCGCTACAGGCATCTGCACGGCTGCCACGCGATCCTGCCGCTTCTGAACAAGGAAATCCCGATCGTGTGCGACGAACACGCCGACATGGAAAAGGGCACCGGCGTGGTGAAGATCACCCCCGCGCACGACCCGAACGACTTTGAGGTGGGCCAGCGCCACAGCCTGCCCCTCGTGCGCGTGCTCACCTACGACGGACGCATGACGGGCGCCGCCGAGGCCGCCGAGGCCGCCGCGCTGATCGCGAGCGGCCGCGCGTCCGCGGGCGAGCCGGAGGTGCTGGACTGCGGCAAGTACGCGGGCATGACCGCGCTCGAGGCCCGCAGGGCCATCCTCGACGACCTCGAGGCGGGCGGTTATCTCAAGAGCGTGGAGCCGCTCCAGCACGAGGTGGGCACCTGCTATCGCTGCCACACGGTCATTGAGCCCATGGTGTCCAGGCAGTGGTTCGTGAAGATGGAGCCGCTGGCCAGGCCGGCCATCGAGGCCGTGCGCGCCGGCAAGACCCGCTTCATTCCCGACCGCTTCGCCAAGGTGTTCTACAACTGGATGGAGAACGCGCGCGACTGGTGCATTTCCCGCCAGCTGTGGTGGGGACACCGCATTCCCGCCTATTACTGCGACGAGTGCGGCGAGATGGTCATCAGCCGCGTCAGCGTGGACAGGTGCCCGAAGTGTGGCGCGCCCATGCGCCAGGACGAGGATGTGCTGGACACCTGGTTCTCCTCGGCCCTGTGGCCGTTCTCCACGCTGGGCTGGCCGGAGGAGACGGAGGACCTCAAGTATTTCTATCCCACCTCCGTGCTGGTGTCCGGCTACGACATCATCTTCTTCTGGGTGTCCCGCATGATCTTTTCGGGCCTGGAGCAGATGGGCGAGGTGCCGTTCCACACGGTGCTGCATCACGGCCTTGTGCGCGACGCGCAGGGCCGCAAGATGAGCAAATCCCTGGGCAACGGCATCGATCCCATCGAGATGATCGAGAAGTACGGCGCGGACGCGCTGCGCATCTCGCTGGCGCTGGGCGTGTCGCCCGGCAACGACCTGCGCATGAGCGACGAGAAGATCGAATCGGCGCGCAACTTCGCCAACAAGATCTGGAACGCCGCGCGCTTCGTGATGATGAACATGACGGACTTCGAGCCGCAGGGGCTGCCCGCCGATGACAAACTGACGCTGGCCGACAAGTGGATCCTCACCCGCTTCCAGGATACCGTGCGCTCCGTGACGGCCCACTTCGAGGACTATGACCTCGGCCTGGCCGCCCAGGAGGTGTACGACTTCATCTGGAGCCAGTACTGCGACTGGTACATCGAGATCGCCAAGCTGCGCCTGAACGGCGAGGACGCCGAGGCCGGGCGGACGGCGCGCGAGGTGCTGGTGTACGTGCTGGAGGGCACGATGAAGCTGCTGCATCCGTTCATGCCGTTCATCACCGACGAGATCTTCCGCTACCTGCCCGGCACCGAGGGCAGCATCATGGTGAGCGCCTGGCCGCAGGCGAAGGATGAATTCGACTTCCCCGCCGAGGCGGCGCAGATGGAGGGCGTGATGGACGCCATCCGCGCCATCCGCAACCTGCGCGCCGAAATGAACGTGGCCGTGGGCCGCCGCGCGCGGCTGATCATCCGTCCGGCCGCGCTCTGGCGGGAGACGTTTGAGCACGCCGGCATCTACTTCACCCGCCTGGCCTTCGCCAGCGCGGTGGAGCTGATCGGGGCGGACAGCGAGAACCCGCCCAAATCGGCGGGCGCCGTGTGCCCGTCGTGCGAACTGTACATCCCGCTGGGCGACCTGGTGGACGTGGACAAGGAGCTGAAGCGCCTCGGCAAGGACCGCGAGAACGTGGAACGCGAAATCGCGCGCGGCGAGGGCAAGCTGGCCAACCCCGGCTTCCTCGCGAAGGCGCCGCAGCAGCTGGTGGACGCCGAAAAGGCGAAGCTGGAGACCAACCGGGCGATGCTCGTGTCGCTGGACGCGCGCATCGCGGAGCTGAAAACGCTGTAAGTGAGAGCTATGAGTAAAATGCCTTTTGAGAACGCGGCGCAGGCCATCGCATGGATCGACGGCCTGCGCTATGCGAGCGAAAAAAATGGTCTGGACAATATGCTGGAGCTGGCCGCCGCGCTGGGCAACCCGCAGCGCAGGCTGCGCTGCGTCCACGTCGCCGGCACGAACGGCAAGGGCTCGACCTGCGCCCTGCTGGAGCGGATGCTGCGCGAATGCGGCCTGAAGACCGGCCTGTATACCTCTCCGTATCTCATGCGCTACAGCGAACGCATGCGCGTGAACGGCATGCCCATCGACGACGCGGCCTTTGTGCGCCTGACCGGGCGGCTGCGCGAAGCAACGGAGGCGCTGGTGGAGAGGGGCGTGCGGCCCACCTGGTTCGAGCTGGGCACGGCCATGGCCTTTCTGTGGTTTGCCGAAGAGCGCGTGGACGTCGCCGTGGTCGAGGTGGGCCTGGGCGGCCGGCTGGACGCGACGAACATCATCTTGCCCGAGATCTGCCTGATCGGGCCCATCGGCCTGGAGCACACCAGGCAGCTGGGCGACACGCTGGAGCAGATCGCCTTTGAAAAGGCGGGCATCATCAAGCCGGGCGTGCCGGTGGCCGTGCAGCGCCAGCAGACCGAGAGCGTGCGGGCCGTGTTCCGCGACGTCGCCGCGGAGCGCGGGGCGCCGCGGTTCGATCTGACGGCGCATCAGCCGGAGCGCGTGCGCTGCGACGCGCGCGGCGCGTCCTTCGCGTACGAGGGACACGAGGCGGCCATCGGCCTGGCCGGGCGACATCAGGTGGACAATGCCTGCCTCGCGCTGGCCGGCCTGGACCTGCTGCGCGAAAAGGGCTGGGCGCTGGATGAGCGCCGGGCGATGAAGGGCCTTGAACGCGCCGTGTGGCCCGCGCGGCTGGAATGGATCGACGGGCGCACGCTCATCGACGGCGCGCACAATGCGCACGGCGCGCGGGCGCTGGCGCAGTATGTGCGCGAATTCCTGCCGGGCCGGCGCATTGTCTGCGTCGTCGGCATGATGAAGGATAAGGATACGGAGGAGTGCGCGCGGATTTTCGCGGGCATGGCGGACGCCGTCGTGGCCACGCAGATCGCCTATCAGCGCGCCCTGCCCTGCGGGCAGCTGGCGGAGCAGCTGGCCGCCCACGGCGCGTCGGCGGAGGCCGTGCCCGACGAGCGGGAGGCCGTCGCGCGCGCCCGCGCGCTGGCGGGTGAGGACGGCGTCGTGCTCGTCTGCGGCTCGCTCTACCTGGCGGGCGACGTGCGGCTGATGCTGAAGGACGACGGGGGACGGCTCTGACGCTCTTCTCCGCCCGGAAGTCAAACGGTATGAGAAACGGATCGGAGGGCTTGTATGGTTCATCTCTCCAACCTGCACACGCACAGCGTGTTCTGCGACGGGAAGGATACCGTCGAACACATGGCGCGGCGGGCCTGCGACATGGGCCTGGTGTCGCTGGGCTTTTCGGGCCATGGGCCGCAGACGAACAACGCCTTCGGCATGCAGAGCGAGCCGGAGTACGCGGCCGAGGTGCGCCGCGTGGCCGGGCTGTATGAGGGCCGGATGAAGATCTGGCTGGGCGTCGAGGAGGATTACTTCGGCTGCTGCCGGATCGGCTATGATTACCGGCTGGGCGCGGTGCACTATGTGCGCGGGCGCGACGGCGAGGATCATTCCGTCGACCACAACGAGGCGTGCTTTGAACGGATGCTGCGCGAGGGCTTCGGCGGCGACGCGCTGGCGATGGCCCGCGCGTATTACGGGCGCGTCATTGAAATGTGTGAAAAGATCAGGCCGGACGTGGTGGCCCACTACGACCTGATCTGCAAGTTCAACGAGAACAACCGCTTCTTCGACGAGCGGGACCCGGCGTATCTGGCGGTTTCGCTGGAAACGCTGGACGCCCTGTTCGACGGCGAGCGGCTGCTGGAGGTCAATACCGGCGCGATGGCGCGCGGGCGGCGCACGAGGCCCTATCCGGACCTCTGCCAGCTGAAGCGCTGGCGCGAGCTGGGCGGCCGCGTGATCCTGGGCAGCGACTGCCACGACGCGGAAAAGCTCGTCTGCGGCTTCGACGAGGCGCTGGCGCTGATTCGCGCGGCGGGTTTTAAGAGCGTGTGGCGGCTGGGTGAAGGCGACGAGCTGTTTGTGGAGGACAGGCTGTGATACCGGCGCGGGAAGAGCAAAAAGGAGGAGGCATCGGCATGGCGGACAACAAGGGCTGCGCATACTGCTTCGAGGGACCGGAACTGGACGCTTTCGGCATCAAGATCTGCGAGCTTCCGGCGTCGAAGCTCTATCTGTTCAGGGAGCAGAGCCACAGGGGCCGCGTGATCGTGGCGCACAAAAAGCACGTGAGTGAAATCGTCGAGCTGACCGACGGGGAGCGCGACGCCTATTTTGCGGACATCGACCGCGTGGCCAGGGCGCTGCACAGGGCGTTCCATCCCGACAAGATCAACTACGGCGCTTATGGCGACACCGGCCATCACCTGCACTTTCACCTCGTGCCAAAGTACAGGGACGGATACGAATGGGGCGGCGTGTTCCAGATGAATCCGGGGAAGACGCTGCTGACTGACGCGGAGTACAAAGAGCTCATCGAGGCGATCAGGGCGAATCTGTGAGGCGCCGCCGGGCGGACGTCCTGCGCCTGATGCCAGGCGGGAGGTTTGATATGGGAATCGTTGAACGGATCATGGAAAAGGCGCGGCTGGACGTGAAGCGCATCGTATTGCCGGAGGGCGACGAGCCGCGTACCGTGCGGGCCGCGGCAAAAATCGCGGCGGAGAAACTGGCGCGGCCGGTGCTGCTGGGAGACGCCGGGGCGATCCGGGCCGCGGCGGCCCAATACGGCGTGTCCCTCTCCGGCATAGACATTGAGGACCCCGCATCGAGCGGCAAAACCGCGGCGTATGCCGGGCGGCTCCATGAGCTCAGGAAGGCCAAGGGGCTGACGCCGGAGGAAGCCGCCCGGCTCGCGGCCGATCCCATGTACTACGGCATGATGATGGTGAAGCTGGGCGACGCGGACGGCCTGGTATCCGGCGCGGCGCACTCGACGGGCGATATGCTGCGCCCGGCGCTGCAGATCATCAGGACAAAACCCGGCATGAAGATCGTTTCGTCCAGCTTCCTGATCGAATGTCCCAACAGGGCGCTGGGCCAGGACGGCGTGCTGGTGTTCTCGGACTGCGTCGTGGTGGTGTGCCCGACCGCCGAGGAGCTGGCCAGCATCGCGGTGGCCGCCGCGGAAACGGCGCGCACGCTCTGCGGCATCGAGGAGCCGAGGGTGGCCATGCTCTCCTTTTCGACAAAGGGCAGCGCGAAGCACGAGCTGGTGAGCAAGGTGCAGCGGGCTGCCGAGCTGGCCCGCGAAATGGCTCCGGAGCTCATTCTGGACGGCGAGCTGCAGCTGGACGCGGCGATCGTACCGGAGGTTGCGGCGCTGAAGGCGAAGGGAAGTCCCGTGGCCGGGCGCGCCAACGTGCTGGTCTTCCCGGATCTGCAGGCGGGCAACATCGGCTACAAGATCGCCCAGCGATTCGGCGGCGCGACCGCCTTCGCCGTGCTTCAGGGCATGGCGAAGCCCTGCAACGACCTGTCCCGCGGCTGCTCCGTGGACGATATCGTGGCGACGGTGGCGCTGACGGCGGTGCAGGCGCAGGCAGGCTCTCCGACTTGAGCTGCAGCCCGATCCGCCCGAAACGGCATCCCCTGGATGTAAAAAACACACGCTGGACGTCAAGTGGCATGATTATTCCACAAAGACCAGACGGGGCGCGGCAACGCAACGGCCGCGCCCCTCTCTGCGCCGTGAAGCCGGCTCACAGCGTCGCCGCCATGACCGCCTTGATGGTGTGCATGCGGTTCTCCGCCTCGTCGAACACGATGGACTGCGGGCCTTCGAACACTTCGTCCGTTACCTCCATGGCGTCGCGATTGAACTTTTCGCCCATCTCGCGGCCGATGCCCGTGTTGAGGTCGTGGAAGGAGGGGAGACAGTGCATGAACACGGCCTGTTCGCCGGCGTTGTCCATCAGCGCCCTGTTGACCTGATAGGGCGCGAGGTCGCGGATGCGCTCGGCCCACACCTCCATCGGCTCGCCCATGGACACCCACACGTCGGTGTAGACGACGTCGGCGTTCCTCGTGGCGGCGAGGGGATCCTCTTCGAAGCGGATCGTCGCGCCGGTCGTCTTCGCGACGGCGCGGCATTCGTCGGTCAGCGCGGCGTCGGGGAAGTACTTTTTCGGGGCGCAGGCGGTAAAGCTCAGCCCCATCTTCGCGCAGCCCACCATGAGGGAATTGCCCATGTTGTAGCGCGCGTCGCCCATGTATACGAGGCTGACGCCCCGGAGGCGGCCGAAATGCTCGCGGATGGTGAGAAAGTCGGCCAGCACCTGCGTGGGATGAAACTCGTTTGTGAGGCCGTTCCACACCGGCACGCCCGCATACCGGGCCAGGCTCTCCACGATTTCCTGGCCGTAGCCGCGGTACTCGATGCCGTCGTACATGCGGCCCAGCACGCGCGCGGTATCGGCGATGGATTCCTTTTTGCCGATCTGAGAGCCGGCGGGGTCGAGGTAGGTGACGCCCATGCCCAGGTCGTAGGCGGCCACCTCGAAGCTGCAGCGCGTGCGCGTGCTGGTCTTCTCGAAGATCAGCGCGACATTGCGCCCGCGCAGCGTGTCGTGAGGAATGCGGGCCTTTTTCCGGGCCTTGAGATCGGCGGCCAGGTCGATGAGATAGGCGATTTCCTCGGGCGTAAAATCCATGAGCTTCAGGAAGCTCCTGCCTTTAAGCGTCATGACCAATTCCTCCAGTGCATGAAATGATGGCTTGTGTGAATAGATATGCGGTATTATACAACAGGCGGCGGCGTTATACAAGGCCCGTCACTGTGAATTTTTCGGGTTGAAGGGCGAATCTCAAAAAATGATATACAAAACACGGGAAACGCGCTATAATAGCGGGAGACAACAGATTGCGCCCGTGAGAGACCGGGCGCGGGGAGGCTGTGCGGCATGAAGAAAATCGGCTTTATCGACTACAGGCTGGACGAATGGCACGCCAACAACTACCCGGCGTGGATCGAACAGGCCAACAGAGAACTGGGGCTGGACGACCGGATCGCCTATGGCTGGGCCGAGGACGCGGCGCCCGAGGGGCTGCTGTCCACGGCGGCCTGGTGCGACAGATTCGGCGCGGCGCCCTGCGACACGCTGGAGGCGCTGTGCGAACAGAGCGACGTTCTGATGATTCTTGCGCCCAGCAATCCCGAAAAGCATCTCAGCTATGCGGAACGCGCGCTCCGATACGGCAAGCCGACTTACATCGACAAGACCTTCGCCCCGGACGCGGCGACGGCGCGGCGCATCTTTGAGCTGGGCCGCGTATACGGCGCGCCCCTCTTTTCCACATCCGCGCTGCGCTATGCCGAGGAGCTGGAGCCGTTTGACCGGGTTTATTCCGCGTTTGTCACGGGCGGCGGCAGCTCGCTGCAGGAGTACTGCATCCATCAGCTGGAGATGATCGTGCGCCTGATGGGCGTGGGCGCGCGGTCTGTCACGTGCACGGGCGGCGGCGGGCACAGCATATGCGGCGTCGCCTATGAGGACGGGCGGAACGCCGCGCTCATCTACGGCGCGGGCATGCCGTATACGCTGGACATCCAGCGCGAGGCGGGCGGGCCCAGCGAATACGTGCCGGTGAAGTCGGCGTTTTTCCCGAACCTGATCGCGGATATCCTGTCGTTCTACGAGGACGGCCTGCCGCCGGTTCCGGAGGCGCAGACCATCGAATGCATGAAGCTGCGCGAAGCGGTGCTGAAGGCGGCGGCACGGCCCGGCGAGCGCGTCGCGGTGTGAGGGGGACGATTTGAACGGGCAGGCGGAACGCCTGCTCGTTTGACATGGGAAGAGGGGGATGGTTTCTTGGATCTCATGGCGGTGCTGCTGCTGGCGGTGGGGCTGTCGATGGACGCCTTCGCCGTGGCGGTATGCAAGGGCCTGGCCATGACGCGCGTTTCGCCAAAGCACATGCTGATCGTCGGGGTCTGGTTCGGCGCCTTTCAGGGGCTCATGCCGATGGCGGGTTATCTGCTGGGCTCGCAGTTTGAGCGCTATGTCAGCGCCTTTTCGCCCTGGGTGGCGTTCGTTCTGCTGGCGCTGATCGGCGTCAACATGCTCCGTGAAGCGGTGTCGGACGAGGAAAAGCCGGAGACGGCGACGCTGCGCGCGCAGGAAATGCTTTTGCTGGCCGTGGCCACGAGCATCGACGCGCTGGCCGTGGGCGTCGCCTACGCCATGGTGCCGCCGGCGATTGTTCCCGGCCCTGAAGCGGCCGGCGTCGCGCTGGCATGTGTCCTGACGGCGGCGACGACCTGCGTCATTTCCATGGCGGGCGTCCGCATTGGCGGCGCGTTCGGCGCGCGCTGGAAACGGCGCGCCGGAATCGCGGGCGGCGTGATCCTGATCCTCATCGGCGTTCAGATCCTGACCAGACGCCTCGGCCTGTTCTGACGCCGCGGCCCGGAACGGCCGGCGCCTCCGTTCACAATTTCTCCGTTGCAAAATGCGCCGTTGTGCGGTATAATAAGGTATCATCCACTTTAAGGAGGGCGTTCACCATGGTTCAGGTCATTCTCGGCAATAAGGGCAGCGGCAAAACGCTGAAGTTGATTTCGCTGGCAAACGACGCGCTGCAGGTTGAAAAGGGCAATATCTTCTTCATCGACAGCAACAATCGTCATATGTACGATCTTCACCGCAACATCCGCTTTGTCAACGCGGCGGAATACGGTGTGGACAGCGCCGGGATGTTCTATGGCATGCTGTGCGGCATGATTTCCGCGAATTTCGATATTACCCTGATTGTGGTGGATGGCCTGATGAAGATGCTGCCCTCCGACGTGACGCCGGATAAGATGGAGGTTTTCTTTGACCGGATTGCGAAGCTGAGCGACGAGCACGGCGTGCGCATCGTGCTGGGCATGAGCGGCGATCCGGATACGCTGCCCGAATTTGTGACCCGCTACGCGGTCTGAGAGGATAGCAACATGCGATACATCACGACGCGCGGCGGCCAGTGCGCCGCGGGCGCGCAGGCGATCGTCCAGGGGCTCGGGCGGGACGGCGGCCTGTTCGTGCCGGAGTCCTTTCCGCCAATCGACGGGGCTGAGCTGGACAGGATGGCGGCCGAGCGCTATGAGGCGCGCGCCGTCCGGATCCTGAAGCGCTTCCTGACGGATTTTCCCGAAGAACAGCTGGCGGGCATGGTCGCTTCGGCCTATGCCCGCTTTGACGAACGCGGCGTCGCGCCGCTGAAGGCGCTGGAGAGGGGCGTGCGCGTGATCGAGCTGTATCACGGGCCCACGCTGGCGTTCAAGGACGTGGCGCTCACGCTGCTGCCGCATCTGCTGACGGCCTCTGCAAGGGCCATGGGCGAGACGCGCGACGTGCTGATCCTGGTTGCCACCAGCGGCGATACCGGCAAGGCGGCGCTGTCCGGCTTCGCGGACGTGCCCGGCACGCACTGCGCGGTGTTCTATCCGCAGGGCGGTGTTTCCGAGGCGCAGCGGCTGCAGATGGTGACCCAGCGCGGCGGCAACACCCGCGTCATCGCCGTGAAGGGCAATTTTGACGACGCGCAGACCGGGGTGAAGCGGATCTTTTCCGACCCGGAAGCGGCGAAGGCGTTCGACGCCCGGGGCTTCGTGCTTTCCAGCGCGAACTCCATCAACTGGGGTCGGCTGGCGCCGCAGATTGTGTACTACTTCTCCGCCTACTGCGACATGCTGGCGGCGGGGGACATCGCGCGGGGCGACAGGATCAACGTCTGCGTGCCGACGGGCAATTTCGGCAACATCCTGGCGGCGTACTATGCCATGCGCATGGGGCTGCCGGTGAATCGGCTCATCTGCGCCTCGAACCGCAACAACGTGCTGACCGACTTCATCCGCACGGGCCGCTACGACGCCCGCCGCGAATTCCACCTGACGACGTCGCCCTCGATGGATATCCTCATTTCATCCAATCTGGAGCGCATGCTCTTCGAGCTGTGCGGGCGCGACGCCGATGCGGTGCGCGGCTGGATGGCGGAGCTGAAGGAGAAGGGCGCGTATGAGATCGACGCGGCCTCGAAAGCGGCGCTGAACGGGCTGATGTACGGCGCGTGGGCCTCGGAGGCGGAAAGCGCCGCCGCGATTGCGCGCGCGTGGAACGAGGAGAAGTACCTCATTGACCCGCACACCGCCGTGGCCATGAAAGCGCTGGACAGCTATCGCGCCGAAACGGGCGACCTGCGCCCGTGCGTCGTGGCCTCGACGGCCAGCCCGTTCAAGTTCGGCCGGGCCGTGAGCGCCGCGCTGGGCCTTCCGACCGACGCGGACGACTTCACACTGTGCCGCCGCCTGTCGGACGCGACCGGCTGGGCGGTGCCGCAGGCCATCGCGGAGCTGCCCGCGCTGCCGGTGCGGCACAGAGCGGTCTGCGCGCCGGAGGACATGCTGACCGCGCTGATGCGGGAGATCTGATCATAGAGAAGGACGGGCGCAGATGGGGAAGGGCTTCATCTGCGCCTTTTTGAAGCAGACGATGCGACAGGAGGATGTGTCTATGCCGTTTGGGTTTCCGTTTCACACCGCGCAGGAGCTGTATGACAGCGTCAAAGGGCCCTATGCGCTGCCGCCGCAGGGCGACGTGGCGCTGCTGACCCGGCCCGTGCAGGGCAGGGGCTTCCGGCTAAAAAACGCCATGGTGGTGCAGCCCATGGAGGGCTGCGACGGCACGACGGGCGGCGCCCCCACCGACTGGACCGTTCGCCGTTACCGCCGCTTCGCCGCGGGCGGCGCCGGCCTTCTCTGGATGGAGGCCGTGTCGGTCGATCCCGACGCGCGGGCCAACCCCTGCCAGCTGATGATCACCGAAGACAACGCGGACGATTTCCGCCGCCTGCTGGAGGCGGCGCGCAAGGCGGCGGACGAGGCGGGCGTCGAGCGGCCGAAGATCATCGCGCAGCTCACGCACTCCGGCCGCTGGAGCCGTCCCTATGATGAAAAGAGGCCCATCCGCAATTGGACGAATCCGGTGCTCGACCCGCATCAGAACCTGCCGGCGGACTATCCCGTGATCACGGACGGGGAGCTGGAGGCGCTGCCCGACAAATTCGCCCGGACGGCGAGGCTGTGCATGCAGGCCGGGTTTGACGGCGTGGACGTGAAGGCGTGCCACCTGTACCTCATGAGCGAAATGCTGGGCGGCTTCGACCGGCCCGGCCCCTACGGCGGCAGCTATGAGAACCGGACGGCCATCTACTTCGCCTGCGTGGACGCCGCCCGCGCCGAAACGGGGGACGGCATTCTGGCCGCGCGGATCAATCTCTACGACGGGGAGGCGGGCCGCTGGGGCGTGGGCGGCAACCTCAGCCTCGATCTCAGCGAGCCGCTGCGCCTGGCGCGCGATCTGGAAAAGCGCGGCGTCGTGCTGCTGAACATCACCATGGGCACGCCATACTACAATCCGCACGTCAATCGGCCGTATGCCCGCGGCGGCTACGAGCAGCCCGAGAATCCCGTGGACGGCGTGGCGCGGCTGCTGTACGGCTGTGCGCAGGCGCAGAGCGCGGTGCCGGACGTGGTGTGCGTGGCGACGGGCATGAGCTACCTCCGCCAGTTCGGGCCGGCCGTCGCGGCGGGCCTGCTGGCGCAGGGCGGCGCGAGGTGCGTCGGCTGGGGACGCGGCTCGTTCGCCTATCCGGATTTCGCGAAGGACATCATCGAGCGCGGCGCAATGGCGCCGGAGAAGTGCTGCGTGACGTGCGGCGTGTGCACGAAGATCATGCGTCAGCCCACGGGCCGGCCCGGCTGCCCCGTGCGCGACACCGCGTGGTATCAGCCTGAGTATCAGCGCGTGCTGGGAGGGAAAAAGTGATGGGCAAGGTTGCATTGATCACGGGCGGCTCGCGCGGCATCGGGCGCGGCGTCGCCGACTATCTGGCGGAGAAGGGCTTCTCCGTCGCCATCACGTCGCGCCATGAGGCGGACGAGGCGGCGCAGGAGAAATTCCTGTGCGTGGTGGCGGACAATTCCAGCGCGGAGGCGCGCCGGAAAGCCGTGGAGGCGACGCTTGAAAAATTCGGCCGCATCGACGTGCTGGTCAACAACGCGGGCATCGCGCCGCGCGTGCGCGCCGATCTGCTGGACATGGGCGAGGATTCCATGCGCGAGCTTTTGGACGTCAACCTCGTCGGCCCGTTTTTCCTCACGCAGCTGGTCTCAAAGCACATGATCGCGCAGGGCGGCGGCACCATCGTCAACATCACGTCCATGTCCAGCAATGTCGTCTCGGTCAACCGGGGCGAGTACTGCGTGTCCAAGGCGGGCCTGTCCATGGCGACGCAGCTGTTCGCCGTGCGGCTGGCGGAGTACGGCATTCCGGTGTACGAGATCCGGCCCGGCATCATCGCCACGGATATGACCAGCAAGGTGAAGGACAAGTACGACGCGCTCATCGCGGGCGGCGTCACCCCGATCAGGCGCTGGGGCTACCCGGAGGACATCGCCAAGGCGGTGTACGCGCTGTGCCTCGACCTTCTGCCGTTCTCCACGGGCGAGGTCATCAACGTGGACGGCGGGTTCCATCTGCAGAGGCTGTGATGATGGTGAAAGCGCAGAAGAAGTATAACAGCGGGGTGTTTTGATGTCGACCGATGCCAATGAAAAACGCGCTGAGCAGATCAGCCCCATCACAAGCTGTTCCTTTACATGGGAAAACAATGGCCTGACATGCGCGGAAGATATCCTGAGCGTTAAAACGCGAATACTGCCGACTGAGGTGCAGGTCCGGTTTTATAACGGCAACGGCCTCATCGGTGGGAGGATATGGCCGCTTCCCCACCAGCAGAAGCAGGAACTCTTCGATCTCTTGGAATGGTGTTGTCATGAATGGAACCATGATGATTATTCCATTGACGTATGCGACGGTTCGCATTGGCAGCTTAAGGTTTGTGCGAAAAACAAGTGCTTGAGGAAGATTGAAGGCACAGTAGAACCGCCACCTCAGGGCCAGAAGATCAGAAATATGATTGTCACAATAGTAGGCGACGACAATTGTTATGTTTTTTGAGATTGCCGCTGAACAGGCTGCATAAACGGAGGAGATAGCCATGCGCACGCTTCACTGCAACACGTTGGTTCTCGGCGCGGGGGCGGCGGGCCTCAACGCGGCGGACGAGCTGAAAAGGCTGGGCGTCGACGTGCTGCTCGTGTGCGACGATTTTTCCGCCGGCACCAGCCGCAACGCCGGCAGCGACAAGCAGACCTACTACAAGCTCTCCATGAGCGGCGCGGGCGCGGAATCCGTTCGCGACATGGCCGAATCGTTTATGGCGGGCGGCGGCATGCACGGCGACCACGCCTACGCCATGGCGGCGCTCTCCGCGCGCAGCTTCATGAAGCTGGCGCTCTTGGGCGTGCCGTTTCCGCACAACGAATGGGGCGAATACGTGGGCTACCAGACCGACCACGACGCCACCCAGCGCGCCACCTCGGCCGGCCCGCTCACGAGCAAAATGATGGCCGAGGCGCTGATGGAATCGGTGAAGGCGCGCGGCGTGAGAAGGGAGGACGGGCTGAGCCTGCTCTCGATCCTGACCGACGGGCGCAACGCCGTCTGCGGCGCGCTCATGCACGACGGGAAGGACTTCGTGGCGGTCAACGCGCGCCATGTCGTGCTGTGCACGGGGGGCGCCGCTCTGGTTTACGGGCGCGTGGTGTTTCCCGAGGCGCAGCGCGGCGCCAGCGGGGCGGCCATTCAGGCGGGCGCCGCGGCGAACAACCTGTGCTACTGGCAGTATGGCCTCGCTTCGCTGAAGGTCAGATGGAACGTGTCCGGCAGTTACCAGCAGGCGATCCCCAGCTATACGGACGGCCGGGACGAGTTCCTTCAGCCCTTCTTCGCGGATCGGGCCGACATGCTGACGAGCGTGTTCCTCAAGGGCTACCAGTGGCCGTTCGACGCGCGCAAGCTGGCCGGCTCTTCCCGTGTGGACATGGCCGTTTCGGCGCTCAACGCCCGCGGCGGGCGCGCTTATATGGACTTTACGCGCGAGCCGGCGGGCGGCGCGCTCGCCGGCCTGAGCGACGAGGCGCGCGCCTATCTGAAAAACTGCGGCGCGGAGCAGGGCCGGCCCATCGAGCGGCTGGTCGCGATCAACCGGAAGGCCGTCGACTTCTATGACTCGCACGGCATCGATCTGGCGCGCGAGCCGCTGGAGGTGGCCGTGTGCGCGCAGCACTCGAACGGCGGCCTGCTGGTCGACCGCTGGTGGCGCACGACCGTGAACGGGCTCTACGCCGCGGGCGAGTGCGCGGGCGCGTTTGGCATGTATCGGCCCGGCGGCAGCGCGCTGAACGAGACGCAGACGGGTTCGCTGCGCGCGGCCATGCACATCGCCGCGCACGCGGGCCGTGAGAGCGCCCGCAGCGCGGAGGATTTCACGGCGCTGGCGGGCCCCGCTCTGAACCGGGAGCTGGCCTTCTTCGCGCGTGCGGGCGAGCCGGGCCGGGCGGACGCCGTTCTGAGCGAAACGCGCGCGGCCATGGACGCCTGCGCCGGGGCCATGCGCGACGTGGACGGGATGCGCGCGCTGCTCTCGCGCGTGAAGGCCCTGCTGAGCGGGGACATCGCGGGCGAAACGCCGCGAAAGACGGCCGAGCTGCGCGACACGCTGCTGGCGCAGCGGGACGCGCTCTCGGCGATGCTGTGCCAAGCGGAATATGCCGGCGAGGCCGGCCACGGCTTTGTGAATCGCCGCGTACAGGCCGGCGCGCCGGATGCCCGGCTGTTCGCGTTCGAGACGCGGCAGGGCGAAACGCGGGCCGTGCCGCTGCGGCCGATGCCGGAGGGCGGCGGCTGGTATGAAACGGTATGGCGGCGCTATCTGGACGGCGAGGTGTTTGATTGAGACGATGAAAGCGGCGAGATTTGCGGCGACGGTCGCGGGCGTCGTCCTGGCGATCATACTCGCCGCCTTCCTGGCGGGGCTGTTTCAGCGGCTGTTGATTGCGGGCGCGCGGCTGGCGCAGGACATGGGCGACACGGTGATCATCACCGATGAGGATGTGATCGGCGGGGACGGGGAAGCCGCCCCGTTCGCGACCGAACCGCCCGCCGCCACCTGGCCGCCGGGCGACGATCCCTCGTGGAGCGAGGACATGCCGCAGGTCCCCGTCGACAGGACGGCGGACGAGCTGGCGGAGGACCTGAAAAACTGAATAGACAGGCAGAGATAAAAACACGTTCCGGCCGGTAGTCCGGAAGCGGCGCAGGCCGCCAGTAACCTCCCTCCTTGGGTGTCCGTTTTCTGCGATACTGTCCGAATACAGGGAGGTATTGTCATGGACACCGTATCAGGAAGGCTGACGATTCTGTTCGAGGATTCGTTCTGGATCGGCGTGTACGAGCGGGAGAGCGACGGTCAGTGCGAGGTGAGCCGGATTGTGTTCGGCGCAGAGCCCTCGAACGCCGAGGTGGCCGCGTTTCTGGCGAAGCACTGGAAGCGCCTGCGCTTCAGCCCGCCTGTGCCGGCCGAAGCGCGGAAGGCGGCGGGCAATCCCAAGCGGATGCAGCGCGCCGTGACGCGCGCGCTGCAGGCCGGCGGCATCGGAACCAAGGCGCAGCAGGCCCTGCAGCTCGAGCGCGAACAGCACAAAAGGGAACGGCGGGCGGACAGGCGCGAAAGGCGCGAGGCGGAGGAAGCGCGGCGCTTTGAGCTGCGGCAGGCCAGGCGGCGGGAAAAGCGTCGCGGGCATTGAGGAGTGAGCATTATGAGCAGACTGGGTGATACAATCCGCGCGGCACGCGTGAAGGCGGGCATGACGCCCAAAGCGCTGGGCCGGAAGTGCGGCGTGGCGGAATCCTTTATCAACGAGGTGGAGCGGGGCACGAAGATCGTGTCGGACGACCAGGCGCAGCGCATTCTGAAGGTGCTGGGCGTGAACAATCCCATTTCCACGGAGCTGGAGGTGGCCGCGGAGCCGGATGTGCCGCTGCGCCCGAGGCCGCGGCCCTACGTCATCCCGGTGAAGAAGCCGGACGAGAGCTTCACGCGGGAGGAACAGGAGCAGACGCAGGCCAGCGCCGACGCCTGGCTGGACGCGCTGGGCGGCGTGGTCAAGCGCGTGCCCATCATGGACCAGGATGGCGTGGTGATCGATCACAGGCTGATGCCGGTCGTCGGCGGCAAAATCGAGGGCGGGCATCCGGACAAGGTGCTGTTTTACCGCATGGGCGACAACTCGATGCGCGGCTTCCGCGTGTTCGCGGGCGATCTGCTGCTGACCGTGCCAGCCGCTGTGCCGGCTGACGACGCCATCATGCTCATTCAGCTGGACGGACAGCGCGTGGTGCGCAAGATCAAGAAGCAGGACGGCGGCAAGCTGCTGCTGCAGAGCTACGAATACGAATTCGAGGGCCGGGTCGTCGCGCTGAAGGATGCGCTCATACTGGGGCGCTGCGTGCGTCTGGAGAGGACGCTGTAGCGCGCGCCCGCCCGAAGATGATCCTCGCCCGCGCCACGTCGGTCCGGACGGGCTTCTTTTGCGCCGGATCGTCCCGCCGCTGCATCGGCTGAATTTGCCCGGCAGCGGTTGTGCTTCGGCTCATCATGCGATTCGGTTAAAGCGCTGCGCAGACGCATCGGCAGCGACAAAGGACAGAGGGGATCATGAAAATGACCGGATACTTGATCTATGGAATGATCTATCTGGGCAGCGCCCTGATGGTTTATAACATCATTACCTATATCTGGTTCGCAAGGCGCATGAAGGGACGGGGAAACTGGGACACGGAGGGCTGGACGTTGAATCTGCCGATCGTTCTTCTGGTGCTGTTCCTGTTCGGCTATCTGGCGGTCGGCATATTCGGCAGGCCGGATTTCGTCATTTCCTCCATTCTGTTCGGCGGCAGCGTATTTGTGTTTGTCATTCAGCGCCTGACCGGGCGCATAGCCGAGCACATTCAGAAAAACGAGATGCTCGAAGCGAAGCTCATGGCCGCGGAGGAGGCGAACGCCGCGAAGACGTTCTTCTTTTCCAACATGTCGCACGACATCCGCACGCCGCTCAACACCATCATCGGCTATACGGTTCTGGCCCGGAAGAGCCCGCTTGCGGCGCATGACGAGCACGGCTATCTCGAAAAGATCGACAGGGCCGGCCATCATCTCCTCGCCATCGTGAACGATGTGCTGGACATGAGCCGCATAGAGAGCGGCAAGGTCGATCTGGAGCCGGACAGCATGGACATTGAAGAGGACGTCCGCCAGATCGGCGACCTCGTGAGCCCTCAGATGAACGAGAAGCACATCCGCTTTTCCGTCGACTGCGCGGTCACGGACAGGTGGGTTATGTGCGACAAGACGCATCTGGACCGCGTGCTGATGAATATACTCAGCAACGCCTACAAGTTTACGCCGGAGAACAGGTCGGTTTCGCTGTCGCTGCGGCAGACGGAAAGCGGCGATGATTTCGGCAGCTATGAGATCAGGATCCGGGATACGGGCATCGGGATGAGCCGGGAATTTGCCAAAAACCTGTTTGCGCCCTTTGAACGGGAGCGGACGTCGACGGTCAGCAGGACGCAGGGCACCGGACTCGGCATGGCCATTACAAAGCGAATCGTCGAAATGATGGGCGGCGATATTCAGGTCGCCACGGAAAAGGACAAGGGTACGGAGTTCATCGTGCGTCTGACGTTCCCCATCGCGGCGGAGAAGGAGGATGCCGAAGCGGCGCGGGCGGCGGTGGACCTGGCCGGGAAAAGGCTGCTCCTGGTCGAGGACAACGAGGTCAATCGCGAGCTGGCCAAAATGATCCTGCTGCAGTCCGGCTTCCGCGTCGAGACGGCGGAGGACGGGCGCGTTGCGGTCGACATGGTGGCCGCGTCGGAACCCGGCTACTATGACGCGGTGCTGATGGACATCCAGATGCCGGTGATGGACGGTTATGCGGCCACAAAGGCGATCCGCGCGCTGGAAAACAGGGCGCTGGCCGCCACGCCGATCATCGCCATGACGGCCAATGCCTTCAAGGAGGACGCGCGCGCGGCCGAGGAGGCCGGCATGCAGGGGCACATCACAAAGCCAATCAAGGTCGATTTCATGCTGGAGACACTGCAGGCTGTGCTGGGCCGGTCATAAGGCTGCGGCGCCCGCACGAGTGCTTTCACATCGGGTGAGGGCATTTGCGCGCGGGCGCTTTTTCCATTTTGGCGCCGTGCCGCCCCCTTTGCCCGGTGTCCGCAGGCCGAAGAGGCTTCGGGCGGCGCGTGCAGATCATCAGGCGGGAGAAGGACAAGCGCCGGGCAACGCGCGGGATTTAATTTCGAAAAAACCGAAACTAAAAAGCGCAATTTGTTATAAAATCGTTTCCAAAACGAATTATACCGAATTTTATGATAAGAAAATGTAAAATCAGCCGGTGTTCGATTGACAAATGCAGGGCAAAGCATTTTAATAATCTTGAAATGAATTGAATGACAGCGCATGGGAGGAGAGGACGGGATGAACGGGCTCAGAAGGGCGGGGCTGATTCTCTGCCTGCTGCTTTTGCCGGCCGCGCTGACGTTCGCCCTGGCGGACGATGCGGCGGATTACGCGTCCTACGAGGCGGCGAACGCGGGGAAAAACGCCGCGGCGCAGAGCATCCTTCTCTTTTCGTCGGAAGGCGAGCCGATGGACGAAGGGGCGCGGCTCACGTTTTCGCTGACGGTGCCCGAGACGGTGTTCGGCTATCCGGTGTTTACCTATCGCATGACCGGCAGCAACATCCTCGACAATGCGTATACGCTGCTGCTGGACGGCCAGACGCCCTATGACGAGTGCGCCTCGCTGACGCTGGACAGCCGCTGGATGCTCCGGGGCGAGTTTCAGAAGGACCGCTATGGCAACGAGGTGGTGAGCATGCCCGTGAAGGACGACGGCGTGCTGAGCTGCCGCATGATGGGCAAGGCGGGTCTGTACAGCCACGGCATGGGCCTGCTGCTCACGGCGGGCGCGCACGAGATCACGCTCATCTGCCGCGAAGGGCCGTTCGAGCTGCATTCGGTCTCGCTGGAGCCTGCGGTCAGGCCGGCGTCGGAACGCGTGGAGGGGGCGCTCACGGGCAGCGCCGTCATCACGCTGCAGGCGGAGAACGTGCCCTGGCGCAACAACCCGAACATCCGGCCGGCGGCGGATTACGACATCCGCCTGACGCCCCACAGCGACCGGGAAAAGGTCATCAACTACATCGAGGACGTCTCCTATCGTTACGCCGCGGACGAGCTCGTCTACGCCTTCGAGGCGGAGAAGGCGGGATACTACGCGCTGTCGCTGCGCATGCGCCAGAGCGAGCTGGCCAATTTCCCGGTGTTCCGCACGTTTTATGTGGACGGCGTCATTCCGTCGGCCGCCTTTGAAAACGCGGCGTTTCAGTATTGCCTGAATTTCGAGAACCAGACGGTCAGGGACGAATCGGGCCAGCCGGCGCTCGTGTACCTGAGCGAGGGCCCGCACACGCTCGCCATACAGACCTCGCTCGATCCGGTGCGGGAGGCCGTGCAAAAGCTGACCGTCGTCTCGGACGAGATGGCCGCGCTGGCGCTGGACATCACGAAGATCACGGGCGGCAACACGGATTTCTTCCGCGATTTCTCGCTGGAGGAATTCGATTTCCATGTGGCGGACGATCTGGCCCGCTGGACGGAGGCGCTGAACGAGGCGCGCGACTTCCTGCGCGGCGTTGCGGGGAGCGAAGGGCGCGTCGGCGCGCTGAGCAGCCTGGATCTGGCCATTGGCATGCTGGAGCAGCTGGCGGAAAAGCCCAACGACCTTCCGAAAAAGCTGGGTCAGTTTTCGCAGGGCTCGTCCTCGGTGCGCGCCTTTGTGGTCAGCATGGCGGAGGCGCTGCAGACCAGCGCCATGGGCCTGGACAGCATTCACTTCTATACCGACGCCTCTCTTCTGCCCGAAACGCCGGACGCGCTGGAGCGTCTGGGCTCATCCGCGCGGCGCTTCGGCGCCTCGTTTGGCGAACAGGGCTACGCGGCCGGCGGCGAGGCCGAGGAAGGAACGCTGCAGGTGTGGGTGAACCGGCCGCGCCAGTATCTGGAAATTCTCCAGCGCATGGCGGACACCTCCTTCACGCCGGAGACGGGCGTCCCGGTGGATTTTTCCATCATGCCCGACGAGAGCAAGCTGGTGCTGGCGAACGCCTCGGGCGGCGCGCCGGATGTGGCGCTGGGCGTGTCCTCCGGGCGCACGTACGACCTGGCGGTGCGCGGCGCGCTGAAGAACCTGCGCGAATACGATGACTTCCCGGCTGTGGGGCGCTGGTTTCCCGCCGGCCTGCTGATCCCGGGCGTGTGCGACGACGGGGTGTACGCCCTGCCGGAAACCTTTAACTTCTACGTGCTGTTTTATCGGAAGGATATCCTGGACAACATCGGCGTCGCCGTGCCGGACAGCTACGAGGACGTGCTGGCCATGCTGCCCACGCTGCATCGCTTCGGCCTCAACTACAACAACTTCGTGGCCAACGTGATCGGCTACAAGAGCTTTTCGATCACCACGCCGTTCATCTTCCAGTGCGGCGGGCGGCTGTATGAGAACGGAAACATCCGGATCCTGCTGGACGAGCCGGAGGCCATCGAGGGCCTGCAGCTGCTGACGGACAGCTTCGTCATCTATGACATGGACTACGAGGTCAACAGCTTCTACCAGTCTTTCCGCGACGGCACGCTGCCCATCGGCACCTCGAATTACGGCATGTACAACCTGCTGATGAACGCCGCGCCCGAGCTCAGCGACCGCTGGGGCATCGCGCTGTATCCCGGCGTAACCGATGAAAACGGCGAGGTGCAGCGCTGGACGAGCGGCGCGGAGCAGAGCTGCTTCATCTTTTCCTCCTCCGATATGCCTGAGGAGAGCTGGCGGTTCCTCACCTGGTGGATGGGCGAGGAGACGCAGACGGAATTCGCCTACACGCTGCAGTCCACGCTGGGCAACGAATACCTGTGGAACAGCGCCAATGTGAGCGCTTTCAGGCGGTCGCCCTGGCCTGCCGAGCACAAGGCGGTGCTGGCCGAGCAGATGCAGTGGATCTACGAGGCGCCGCGCGTGCCCGGCAGCTACATGGTGGAGCGCGAGATATCCAACGCGATCAACGCCGTGGCGCTGGAGGGCGAAAACCTGCGCGCCGCGCTGGACGAGGCGATCAAGCGCATTGACCGCGAGGTGGAGCGGAAGCTGGAGGAGTTTGGCCGGCTGAAGGACGGCGAGCTGACTCAGCCCTTCCTGGCCCCGGACATCGACATGATAAAGGAGTGGCTGCAGGATGAGGAGTGACAAAGCGCCGCGTACCCTCCGCCGCCCGAGGAGCGTTCAGGCCGCCTATGCGTTCATCGCGCCATACGTGCTGCTCTTCACGCTGTTTATCGTGATTCCGGTGGCCATTGCCATCGGCCTGTCGTTTACCAACTTCAACACCATCCAGCGGCCCGACTTCGTGGGCTTCATGAATTACGTCAACCTGCTCACGCGGGACGCCATCTTCATGCAGTACGTGCTGCCGAACACCATCCTCTTCGCGCTGATCGTGGGCCCGGGCGGCTACATGCTGAGCTTCTTTCTGGCCTGGTGCCTGAGCCAGATTTCGAAGATTCCGCGCACCGTTCTGGCGCTGCTGCTGTACAGCCCCTCCATGACAAGCGGCGTGGCGATGACGGTGGTGTGGCGCATCCTGTTCAGCGGCGACGAGCGCGGCTATCTCAACGCGCTGCTGCTGCACTTCGGCTGGATCAGCGAGCCGGTCCCTTTCCTGCAGTCCTCGCAGTTCCTGATGCCCGTGATGATCGTCGTGGCGCTGTGGAGCAGCATGGGCGTGGGCTTCCTGGCCATGCTGGCCGGCATGATGAACATCGATGAAACCATGTACGAGGCCGGCTCGATCGACGGCATCCGCAACCGCCTGCAGGAGGTGTTTTACATCACCATTCCCCTCATGAAGCCGCAGATGCTCTTCGGCATGGTCATGGCGGTGGTGAACACCTTCCAGGTGGGCTATATCGGCGTGTCGCTGTCCGGCGCGAATCCGACGCCGCAGTACGCGGGCCAGCTGATTGTCAATCTCATCGAGGATTATGGCTTTATCCGCTATGAAATGGGCTACGCCTCCGCGGCCTCCGTGGTGCTGCTGCTCCTGATCTACATCATCACGAAGCAGTCCGGCAAGCTGTTCCGCGAGGACTGAGAAAGGAGAGAGCGATATGAGATTGCGGCGCGCGTTTGTGATCCTGCTGGCCTGCGCTCTCCTGTTTTCATGCCTTGCGCGGGCTGACGAAGCGCCCTACTATACCCTGACCGAAACCTATGACGGGCGGCATGTGTTTTCACAGAACGGCTATCTCCCCGAAAAGACCTTCTATGAATTCGACGGCGAGCCGCTCAAGCGGCCGGGCGATCTGTTCGTGGACGGCGACAGCCTGTTCATTTCGGACGAGGGCAACGACCGCGTGATTCACTGCACGCTGGACGGCGACGTGATCCGCGTGATCGGCGGGAAGGGCCTCTTCAAGTCGGTCGCGGGGCTGTATGTGCGAAACGGGCTGCTTTACGCGGCCGACACCAAGCTCGAGCAGGTGCTGGTGTTCGACGTGGAGACGGGCGAGCAGGTGTTTGCGCTCGAGCACCCGGGCACGGCGCTTTACGGCCTGAAGAACGCCTTCAAGCCGCTCAACGTGGCGGTGGACGAGGCGGGCTGCATGTACGTCATCAGCAAGGGGAACACCAACGGCATCGCGCAGTTCAGCGCGGACGGCACGTTTTTGGGTTACTTCGGCGCCAACAGCACCGAGATCCCGCTGAGCGAGAAGATTCGGCGGCTGACCTACACCGAAGAGCAGCTGGCCATGCTCAAGAAGAACGTGCCCACCACGCCCACATCGCTGGACATGGACGCGCGCGGCCTGGTCTACACCGTGACCACCGGCAGCGAGGGCGTGAAGCGGCTGAGCATGTCGGGGCTGAACATCATGGATCCCGTCTCATGGGGGTTCCAGAACGCCATCGACGTGGCCGTGGGCCGCGAGGAGACCATCTTCGTGGTGAACGAGCTGGGTTACATCATGGAGTACACCCGCGACGGGCGCGTGCTGTTCTACTTCGGCGGCGAGGACATAGACCGCACGCGCACGGGCCTGTTTGTCGCCACCGTGGCCATCGACGTGGACGACGCGGGCCGGCTGTATGTGCTGGACCGCGACAAGGCGCTCGTGCAGCGCTTCGAGATCACCGAATACGCCGCTCTGGTGCACGAGGCGCTCGCGCTCTACCAGGAGGGCCTGTACGCTCCCAGCCAGGAGCCGTGGGAGAAGGTCATCCGGCTCAACAGCATGTTCGACTACGCGCAGATGGGGCTTGGCAAGGCGTATTACAAGCTCGAACGCTATGCCGACGCGCTGAAAGCCTTCCGCCTGGGCGGCGATAAGGCCGGCTACAGCGATGCGTATTGGGAGGTGCGCAACGCCTGGGCCCAGCGCAACATTCTCTGGCTGGTCTTCGGGCTGGTCGCGCTGGCCGCCCTGCTCAGGCTGTGGCGGCTGCTGAAGAGGAAATGGCGGCCCGCCGCGTCGCTGAGCGCGCTCTGGAAGCGGCTGACCGACAGGAAGCTCCTGCGCGAGCTGCGCTTCATGTGGTATTTTCCCAGGAACCCGGCCGACGCCTACTACGGCGTGCGCTTTGAGAACAAGGTGTCCGTGCTGTCGGCGAGCATCCTGTACGCGGTGATGTTTGCGATCTACCTCGTCGGCAAATACGCCTGCGGATTCCTGTTCAAGACCGTGCAGGACGGGCACTATGAGATCATGAAAGACGTGATTCTGGTGCCGGGCGGGCTGACGCTGTTTCTGGTGGCCTGCAACCTGATCTGCTCCATTCGGGACGGCGAGGGCACCTTCGGCCAGATGTACTGCGGGCTGGCCTACGCGCTGACGCCCTACATCGCGCTCAGGCCCGTCGCCTTTGCCCTGTCGTTTGTGCTCACCTACAACGAGGCCTTCATCATCACGCTGCTGAACGTCGTGGCCCTGGCCGGATGCTTTGTGCTGATCCTGATGATGGTGAAGACGCTGCAGAACTATTCCTTCCGGGAGAGCATCGCAGCGCTGCTCCTGACGCTGTTTACCATGCTGATGATTGTGATCGCCATGGTGATCGCGGCGGCGCTGGTGGCGCAGCTGTGGGAGTTTATCACGGGCGTGTGGAGGGAGGCCAGGTTCTACTATGAAAGCTAAGAGGGGATTTCTGCCGCTCGTCCTGTTCGCGCTCCTCCTCCTGGCGCCGGCCTGCGCGCTGGCGGATGAAGCGGTGATCGAGAATGACGCCTTCATCCTCGCGATCGACCGGGAGACGCTCTCGCTGACGCTCACAGAGAAGGAGAGCGGCGAGGTCTTCCGGAGCGGCCCGGATTCGGAGGCCGTGGCCGGCAACGCCGCCTGGAAGGGGTTCCTCTCATCCACGCTGTCCATCGAGTACACGGCCGACACGAGCAATTCGGCGCAGCGCGTGGATGTGCAGTCCGCCGAGACGGTCATCGGCTGCGAAATGACGGCGGACGGCGCGGACTTCGCCGTGGATTTTACCGGGCTGGGGCAGCGCCTGACCGTGAAGCTGCGCCTGCATGAGGACGGCCTGTCAATCGCCGTGCCGGGCGATTCCATCGAAGAATACGGCGCCACGCAGCTGTGCGGGCTGTATCTGCTGCCCTGCTTTGGCGCGACGAGGCTGGACGAGGAAGCGGGCTACATGCTGGTGCCCGAGGCCGCCGGCGCGATCATCCGCTTTTCGGACGGGCGCGGCGTGGGCAATACGCCCTATGCCAAGCGCATTTACGGCGGCAACGTGGGCGTGGACCGCAGCGTGTCCGCCCGGCTGAACCGGCCCGCGGAGGAAATCACCATGCCCGTCTACGGCATGGCGTATACGGACCGGGCGCGCGCGTTCCTGGCTGTGGTGGAGGCGGGCGAGGAGGCCGCCGAGCTGCTGGCCTATCCGGCCGGCGTCATCACCGAGTATAACTGGGCTGCGGCCCGCTTTATCCTGCGGGAGAGCTATATCCGCCAGACGACCCGCACCATGGGCCTGCCCGCCCGGGAGACCGGCGCCTATCTTCGGGACATGAGCGTGCGGTTTTACCTGCTGAAGGGGGACGAGGCGGACTACGCCGGGATGGCGCGCAAATACCGCGCGCTGCTCGAGGCGCGGGGCGCGCTGCGCACCGTCGACGCGCGCTACCGGCCGCGCCTGGACTTCCTGGGGGCGGAGACCGAGGCGTTCCTTCTGTGGGATCAGCTGGTGACCATGACGACCTTCCGGGACGCGCGGGAAATCCTTGCCGACGCGCTGTCGGCCGGCCTTACGCCGCCCCTGATCAATTACCGCGGCTG
>Ga0208297_1000728_pt1 | contig 51452 bp, 50 predicted proteins | sample LMS_cellobiose_e_FD_187367 | JGI IMG/M metagenome (GOLD analysis project Ga0208297, IMG submission 187367) | Rumen-fistulated moose microbial communities from Alaska, USA - LMS_cellobiose_enrichment (SPAdes) (version 2) | ecosystem: Host-associated > Mammals > Digestive system > Stomach > Rumen... | reverse complement strand
AACGAAGATAGCGGTAGCGATGAACAGATAGGAGCGGCAGAGCTCTTTTTTCTTTCTGGCAATTCGATTGAATAAAAATAGAGGATGCCTCCTCAAGGTCTAAGTTTAGACCTTTTGGGACACCCTCTTTGTATCCGCATAGCGGCTTTATTTCTTCTTGTAACCTGTCACCAGATCGACCTGGTTCTTCAGCGGCTGCCCGTTGAAGAAGGCCTCGAGGTTCTCGCTCCAGAGCTTTATGACGCGCAGGTGCGGATCGCGCTGGAAGAACATGCCCGATGAATGCGGCGTGATGAGGCAGTTTTTGCAGTCCCAGAGCGGGTGGTCTGCGGGCAGGGGCTCGGGCTCGGTCACGTCGAGTGCGGCTCCTGCGATCACTCCGTTGTTCAACGCTTCGGCGAGCGCAAGGTTATCGACCGCGGGTCCACGGCCCACGTTGATCACGAAGGCTGAGGGCTTCATGAGCGAGAGCGTGTGCGCGTTGATGACGTGAGTGGTCGACGGGCTGTTGGGCAGTGACAGGCTCACGAAGTCGACGAGCGGCAGCAGCGAATCTATCTCGTCCATGGTATGGATCTCTTTGATGTATTCGGGCGGCTCCGCCGGGGTGCGCTTTATCGCGTAGACCTCGCAGCCGAAGGCGTCGAGCAGCTTGGCAAAGTGGTTTCCTATGTCGCCGAGGCCAATGACCAGAGCCTTCTTGCTGTTGAGCGTGTCGGGGCTCTTGAGGTAGTTCCAGTTGTGGTCGTGCATCTGGTCGCGGTAGGGCAGATAATCACGCGAGAGGACAATCAGAAAACCGATCATGTGCTCCGCGATGGAGACCCCGTAGGAGCCGGTCGCGTTGCATAGTATGGGCGCGTTTTCCCCCGCGAAAATCGGAAGCTTCGCGTAGGTGTCGCTCCCCGCGGACTGCAGCATTATCAGCTTCAGCTGCGGCAGATCGTGCAGCTCGCTCTCGGCGGGGTTGCCGAGCATGATATCGACGTCAAGCAGGTCGTCGTGCGTTATCTCGTTCTGCGGTTTGAACGCGAACTCGCAGCCGTACTTTTCGGCTATCGCCTCTATGGTCCCGTCCGTGCCGTGCAGCTCTTTGATGCCAAGCATTATCTTCATATCAGAAGCCTCCTTCATTCTTCAACATTATATATGAAAAACTGCGATATTAGTATTTGATTTTCTGAAAATCGTGCTATAATAATACGTGCGTTTGCGGGGTGTTAGCTCAGCTGGGAGAGCGCAAGGTTCGCAATCTTGAGGCCAGGGGTTCGATCCCCCTACACTCCACCAAATAAGAACGGTAATTTTGATAGAATTGCCGTTCTTTTCTTTTGGTGCTATGATGAACGCAAGGACAAGACTGAGGGGCTGTCGGCGCTGGTGGATGATGATTGGTAAACAAGAGGTAAGATAATGCCGCAACACGATTACAGTGAACAGGATCTGAAATTTGCGGGTGAGTTCAGGGATATCATCCACGAAGAAGCCTTGGAAATCGTCAGAAAAACATATCCAAAGGCGGACAAGGTCTTTGACCGATATCCCGTTGAGGCGTATTTCGAGGACGTCTGGGAGTATCCAGGCAAATGGTATTACTATGTCGCCGTTCCCGAGGGCGCCGGCGGGCGGGAAAGCCTGATCCGTACGATCGTCCGTGACACGAAAGAGTATTACCGGACGGGAACGAAACCGCCGCAGTACGGCCCACACAAACCCAAGAAATAAGCGCAAAAAAGAAAATGCACCCCCCTACGTTTTAGTGCACCCCCCTGACAGGGAAAATGCACCCCCATATGGTAAGCTTTACACCCCCCTGCGGCAATTCTATCCATATATGATTGCCTTTCCAAATAAGGAAGCATATTATGATAGAAAGTATGCTTCTTTTTTCTTTGCCTGAAATGCAGAAACGAAGAGCCCACCGCAGTCTGAGCTTTCAAGCCGACAGAAGCTTTTTCAGATTCATTTTGCGCGCTGGTGCACTAATAGCTCATTTCTCTCGGTAAATGCATCAGATAACCTCATTTTGATGCAAATAATCGCATTTTTTTGAATTCGTTGCATCCATCTCAGAAAAAGCGCTCTGAAATGCGGGTTTTTCATGCAGATTAGGGGGTCGTGATGCAATAAAGACAGAAAAATAGCGAATCGTGCATCATTTTGCCCGAAGCATAATGAAAAGTGGGATAAAACTAAGGTCAAACGGACATTTCGGTGCATGAAAGAGAAAATTAGCAGAAAAAGTGCACCCTTCGACCCAGAAGGTTCGGATCCTATTATCTCCACCACTCAAGGCGGCAGATCTGAAAAGGTCGGCCGCTTTTCGTTTGCCGGCAATGCCGTTGAGGTCTGATATTTGTTGTGATATTATACAGTCATAGCGGTCGAAACGCATAACGGGGAAAATAAAACCGAATAAGCGACCGGCGACTTATTGAAAAACAAGGAGATGCGTCATGGATCCAAAAGCAATGTATAAACTTTCCTACGGCCTTTTCGTGGTCTCAACGGAATACGGCGGCAAACTCAACGCCTGCATTACCAACACGGTAATTCAGGTGGCCAACTCTCCGGACAGGGTAGGGCTGGCCATCAACAAGTCCAATCTCACCCACGACCTGGTCATGGCTTCAGGCGTGTTCAATATCTCCATCATTTCCACTGATGCCAAGTTCGATCTATTCCAGCGCTTTGGCATGCAGTCCGGCAGGGATGTGGATAAGTTCGACGGCTTTACGGACATCGCCACTGCGGCCAACGGCCTTCCGTACGTAACAAAGGGAACCAACGCCTACATGTCATGCAAGGTGTGCGAGACCTTTGATCTGGGGTCCCACACGTTCTTCGTGGCTGCGATCGAGGACATGGAAGTGCTGGCGGATACGCCTTCCTGTACTTACGCCGACTACCAGAGCAGCATCAAGCCAAAACGCAAGGCTGCTCCGGCAACCGATGAAGGCGCTGTTTACCGTTGCACCATCTGCGGCTTCGAATACAAGGAAAAAGACGGAGACCCCGCAAACGGCATCGCCCCGGGCACAAAATGGGAGGATCTTCCCGATGACTGGGTATGCCCTCTCTGCAAGCATCCGAAGAGCGATTTTGAGAAAGTATAGGGATCAACGCATTCATATGGATCAAGGCGGGTGTAAGCCCGCCTTTTTTATGATATAATTAATAAATTAGTGGACTTTTGGAAAGATCATGAGTTATAAAGTAAAACTTGACGTCTTCGAGGGGCCTTTCGACCTGCTGGTCTACCTCATAGAGCACGCCCGCATGAGCGTCTATGACATCCAGATCTCGGAGATCACAACTCAATATCTGCAGCATATCGAGGCGATGAAGCGTAACGACATAGCTGTGACGCAGGATTTCATGGTGCTCGCGGCGGAGCTCATCGAGATCAAGAGCCGCATGCTGCTGCCCCAGCCCGAGACGGCGGACGACGGCAGCGAGCCCGAAGATCCGCGCAGCAGCCTCGTGCAGCGCATACTCGAATACAAGCAGTTCAAGGGCGCGGCGCAGTTCCTGGCCGATCAGGAAGAAGAGATGTCCCACGTGCATACCAAGCCGCAGGAAGACCTCTCGGTCTACGAGGACGAGCCCGACGAGGTGCTCAGGTCTTCGCAGGAGCAGTTCGCGGCGGCGTTCAGGGCCTTCCTCTTCAGACGGCAGAAGCTCGACGAGATGAAGCGCACCTACGAGCGCATAGAGCGCCAGCGCATGAGCCTCGAGAACCGCATCACTCAGATACGCGACCTTCTCGTGAAGAAGGGCCGCATGATGTTCTCAGGCATGCTCGGCAAGGATAAAAGTTCGTATAACCGGGTCATCACTTTCATGGCTCTTCTCGAGATGATGAAGACCCGCAGCGTGAAGGCCGAACAGAAGAAGCTGTTCGGTGACATCTCGGTCAGCCTGGAGGCGGAGAAATGACAGATAAAAGCATAAAATCAGCTCTGGAATCGCTGCTCTTCGTGTGGGGGGAACCCCTCGAGGCGAAGACGGCGGCTGAGCTCTTCAACATACCTGCCGCCGACATGCTCGAGCTGCTGCGGCAGCTGGCTGGCGAATACGAGGAGCGCGGCTCCGGCCTGAGGATACGCGAGCTGGACAAAGCCTTCCAGCTCTGCACGGCTCCTGAAAACGACGATTATATACGCAGGCTCTGCACCCCGGTCAAGGAAAAACGCCTCAGCCAGGCGGCGCTCGAGGTGCTTGCGGTCATCGCCTACAAGCAGCCGGTCACCAAGCCGACTATCGACAGCATCCGCGGCATTAAGAGCGACCGCGTGCTCGAGGGCCTCATGAAGCGCGGCCTCGTTGAAGAGCGCGGCAGGAGCTCCGCCATCGGACGGCCTGTGCTCTACGGAACCACACGCGAGTTCCTCGCGCTCTTCGGCTTCGAGAGCCTCGACGAGCTCCCCGAGATAGAAGACGTCGGCAGCCTCGTGCTCTCAGAGGAAGAAGAGACCCCCGACGCCGGACAGATGACTCTGCCTATAGACATAGAATAGATGGATCTCAAAGCTGTAAAAATACTTGCGTTCGACCTTGACTACACCCTGCTCGACAGCAGAAAGCAGGTTGGCGCACGTACGCGCGAAGCCTTAAAGCGGGCAGCTGAGCGAGGCTATAAGCTGGTCTTCGCCACTGGCCGCGGGCTTTCGACGGTGCCGGAATACGTGCTCGCCATCGAGGGCTTCAGTTACATCGTGAGCGCCAACGGGGCGAGGGTGACCGATCTTGCGGCAGGGCGCACAGTGCACGCCGAGCTCTTGAGCGAGGCCGATATCGCTCCGGCTCTCAGGTATCTCGAGGACCCGGGCGTGATGCGCGAGGTCTTCTTCGACAACAGGGTGTGCGCGGACAGGCGCTGCCTTGAAGACCTTCCGCGCTACGGAGTGACCGACCCCGCGAACCAGAACTACATACGTACGACCAGGGAACCCGTCGAAGACACGATCGCCCTCATCCACGAAAACTTCGGACGGCTCGAGAGCGTCAACATCTTCATGGCAGATCTCGATATGCTCGCGCGCTGGCTCAAAGAGCTCCGCGCCATCCCGGGCATCAACGCGGTGACTTCTTTCAAGAACAGCATAGAGGTCGGTTCCGCCAGAGCCTCGAAAGGCAAGGGCCTCACGGCGCTCGCTGCGAGCTTCGGCTGGGGTCCGGAGGCGGTTATGGCCTTCGGCGACAGCAACAACGATCTTTCTATGATACAGGACGCCGGCGTGGGCGTGGCCATGGGCAACGCCTCAGACGAGATAAAGGCGGCGGCTGACTTCATAACGCAGGGCTGCGACGAGGACGGAATAGCCCACGCGCTCGAGACCCTGCTCGGCATTTGAGAACGATAATAATTTATACAGGAGGTATCCCCATGAGTTTTACCCCGACCGTCGAAGAGGCCAAGGAGCTTCTTTACAAGTACAATCAGGAACCCTTCCACAGAGAACACGGCGAGACCGTAGGCCTCGTCATGGGAGCTTTCGCAAAGGAGTTCGACCCCGAGAACGTTGATTTCTGGACCGTGGTCGGGACCCTGCACGACCTCGATTTCGAGCTTTACCCCGAAGAGCACTGCGTAAAGACCGAAGAGATGATGAAAGAGCTGGACATTAATCCCGACATCATCCGCGCCTGCTGCTGCCACGGCTGGGGCCTCACAGGCACCCCGTATCAGCCCGAAAAGCAGATGGAGAAGGTGCTGTTCGCTTCCGACGAACTGACCGGGCTCATCGGCGCCTGCGCGAAGATGCGTCCCTCGAAGAGCTGCCACGACATGGAGCTCAGCTCGCTCAAGAAAAAGTTCAAAGACAAGAAATTCGCCGCGGGCTGCAGCCGCGACGTCATACGCCAGGGAGCCGAGATGCTCGGCTGGGAGCTCGACGAGCTGCTCCAGAAGACCCTTGACGCGATGAAGACCATCGAATGGTCCTAGAAAGGCAATACCACATGCGCATAGCTATCCCCTACGAAAACAACGACCAGATCTTCCAGCATTTCGGCCACACCGAATGCTTCAAATTCTATGACACCGACGGCCCCGTGATCTGCGCCACACAGTATGTTTACACGAACGGCAGCGGGCACAGCGCTCTCGCAGGCTTCCTTAAGGAGGCCCAGGCTGACGCCCTCATCTGCGGCGGCATAGGCGGAGGCGCAAAGCAGGCCCTTGAAGAGGCCGGCATCGCCCTCTACCCGGGCGTAGAAGGTTCCGCCGACCAGGCCGCGCGCGCCCTGGCCGAAGGCCGCCTGGTCTACGACCCCGAAGCGCAGTGCTACCACCACGAGCACGAGCACGGCGAAGGCTGCGCCGACCACGAGTGCGGCCATGACTGCGGCAGCTGCCACGGCTGCTGAAGTCCTGTCCGTCAAACGTCCGACAAAAAAGCGCAAAGCCTGAATTTTCAGACTTTGCGCTTTTGTATTACAGGTAATGCAGTTATGCAACAGGGGCTTTGCCGTAGTCGACAGTCTTATCGAGCGCATTCGGACCTTCGGCTTCCTTTGCGGGCTCGGGCTTGTCTATGCCGAGATCCAACCTGGCCTGCTTATCTGCCTCGATACCCTCGGCCTCGATCAGTTTTCTGTTCATGTAAGAGGGGTGATCAGGCGCATAATCTCTCATTCCGTTGATCATTTTCATCTGATCGTCAACGACGTGGTTGATATACCTCCCCTTGGTCAGCTCGTGCAGCAGACGCATGGTGTCGCTGAGATCCCTGGCTATTTCGCCCTGATGGTCTGAAGCGTGCTTGTTCTGGTAGTCGACTATGGTCCCGACGGCGTTCATAATATCTTCCGCAGTGATCTTGGCATTTTTGTCATCGCCGGGCAGGATCTTATCGACACTTTCAATGACCGGCTTAAGATCCGGATTCTTTTCCGCGCGTTTTTCGAGCCTGTCGAGCGAAAGGGTCGGATAACCGTTGATCTCCAGCTGGCCGTTATCGTCGAGCATGGCTTCGCAGGAGGTCTTTATGGAGCCGGCCTCTTCAGCGAAACCGACGAAATCGCCCTTCAGGAGCTTATTCACGTTTTCCGGATCGGACACCATGATCTTGAAGTTCTTATCCTTCAGGAACTCCTGGGTCTTTTTCTGCAGAGCCTTTTTGTCGAACGGGTCTTCGGGCTTCTTGCGGCTCAGCTCGTTGGCAGCTGCCATTTTGGCGGCCTGTCCGATCTTTGATCCTACGAAAGGCTTGCCCGCGGTCTTTCTGATGTAATCGGAGTAGTCTTTATAATTCTGTTCGGGGACCAGCTTGGGAGCCCTGGAGTCCTTTGCGCCGGCCATTTCGTAGTTTACGTGGACCCAGTCGGCGTCGATCGCGGCAGGTCTTATAGCTTCCCCATAGCGCGCGTGAAGATCGAATTCGCGGGGTTTTTCCGCGGGGTTTTTCGCGAGGAATTTCTCGAAGGTCTGTTCCAGCCTTCCGCCGTGGCCGTGTCCCATCGTCTTGCTGTCTACGTTCGGCAGCACTTCCTCGGCATATTTCTTGAATTCCGGGTCGCCCACCAGCTTGGCAGCCTGATTCTTGATCTCCGCCATAGTGAGTGTATTTTTATCGATGTTGGCGCGCTTTCCGAACTTGGCGTCGGCAAGCTGTCTTGCGGCGAATATCATCGCGACTTTTTCCGGAGTAGTTTTCGGGTCGTACTTTTTGATGTCCTTCTGTATCTCCTCGATCCACTTCGCGGCGCTCTTCTGTTCGCCGGATGCGTGAAGTATGGCTCCCGCCTTTTTGCATTCCATATTGTGGAGATGATCTGAGTATTTTTTGGTAAGTTCCTTTTCTTCGCCCTCAAGTTTCCCTAAATTGCGGAGAACAGCTACCGCATGCGTACCGAGCTCTTCCTGCTTTTCGTCGAGAGTCCTGCTGTCGATCGTTCCATTATTGAGGCTCTCGGAACACTCTCTGAGTCCGGATGTGAGTTTTCCGAGGCGCGTATGCAGTCTTCTCATTTCATCGCTGCCCTTATGATCTTCGAGGTAGCTGCCGACTGCCGAATAGAGGAACTCGAGATTTCTCACATCGGGATCGGTAAACGTTTTGTCGCTTCCGTCATATTTTCTGTAGACCTGTGTCAGATGGCCGGCGTATTCTCTTCCGGTTTTTCTTGCCATAGTACGTTCCGTCCTTTCCGGTAACTATGATTACTTAATTGTCGTTTTCTATATTTTTATTATACTCAAGAAACGTTGTTTTTTCTTAGATTATCTGTACCGGTCCAACAAATGTCCAACAAAAAACAACAAGAAAAGACCGCAGGACGAAAAAGTTTCAGCCCTGCGTATTCCGTGCAAAGAAAAAGACCCAGAACATTGATATTTCAAGTGTTCTGAGTCTGGGTAATTATATGATTTGCAAAAAAATTTTCTGATAGCAAAATTAACGTACTCTACGCAACGTTTGTTGTGTGACGGCAGAAGGGGTTGATATAATAAAGGCAAAATAGCGCAAATCGAATCTGAGGATCGGAAATGGACTTACAAAAAACAGGAACGATAATATCGGCAGGCAGAAGGCAAAAGGGGCTGACTCAAAAACAATTGGCGGAAGAACTGCATATTTCCGATCGAACTATAAGCAAATGGGAACGCGGAGCCGGATTCCCTGATGTGGCACTGCTGATACCATTATCAACCGCGCTTGATATTCCTGTCCTCAGTCTTTTGCAGGGAGAGTATATGCAGGAGTTATCTGCCGAAGCCGCAGTACGCGATGCGATCTCGGTCGTCTATGATCAGATGCGGGCAAAGGTAATGAAGAATATAGGACGGATCATTGCCATGATATTTTTGATTCTGTTCTTCCTGGCGTTTGTCTTTGTAATACTTGATTACTCAGGCGTTTTCCTGCGAGGAATTGAAATGGAGATCCCCGCAGGCGTATATGTAGACGGTCATAAAGTTGACGAGAGCATCGTTGCGATCTGCGGAAAGCGAAACACAGTAACAGCAGACTGCTTTGTCGGCCGGTTTGCTATCGCATATGCAGAGAGAACCTGCCGGGAGGGCGTGACAGCCCGCATCGATTGGGATCACTATGCGCCGGGATATGAAACTATAGATTATTGGGCTTATGGAGGCCCATGGGAGAGCGGTGTATCGCAGCAGTTATATGTCTCTGAGGATATGACTGCATTTGCCGTCAAATTGGATGATGGCACGATCATCTCTACAGACGACTACTATGTTCCTCTATTAATGTCAGGATACTATTACCCCTTATTGAACTGATCTGCAGTGTTTGTCGGTTATGAAGTCAGTTAATTATTTGCATGCGTTAGTACGATAAACGTTTGAAAGTTGTCTATAGATCTGCTATGGAACAAACAGGCGCGAAAATGACAGGATTGTTCCCTGGGACGCTTGACGGTTAGTGACCATTAATTCTCTCTGCCGTATAGCCGGACTTGTGAACGAGAGGTTTCCCGTTATCCCGGAGGTGCACATTTTCGGCTGCTTTTCTATTTCATGCACCGATTTTCCCGTTTGACCTTCGTTTTATCCCACTTTTCAGTGTGCTTCAGGCAAAATGATGCACGAACTGCTGTTTTTCTGTCTTTATTGCATCGCGAGCCCTTGATCTGCTTGAAAAAACCACATTTCAGAGCGCCTTTTCCGATACGGATGCAGCGAATTCAAAATAATGCGATTTTTTGCACCCAAATGGGGACAACGGATGCATTTTTCGAGAAATATGAGCTGTTAGTGCATCAACGCGCAAAACGTATATGAAATTGGTCTTCGGTCCAATTGGACCCGGGACGTTTCCGGCAAAGAAAAAGACTCAGAACGCTGAAACTTCAAGTGTTCTGAGTCTAGGTGGTCCGAGTGGCGGGATTTGAACCCACGGCCTCTTGGTCCCGAACCAAGCACGCTACCATCTGCGCTACACCCGGATGCGGAGCTTCTGCTCCGTGCCCATAACACCAGCCGCTGCTGCAGCCAGCACAAGGCTCATATAATATACTCCTCTTTTCCGGCGTTGTCAACGCAAAAACACACGCTTTGCGTAGTAATTGTGCGGTATTCGCGGTTTCGACTTGTAACGGACCATGAAATGTGTTATTGTGCCATTGATTGCGGTTATTTACGCGCGGAAGGCTTTTCCGGAAAGGACGTCATGGAATACGCATACAATATTTTTCTGCTTCTCGGCGGTATCGGGATGTTTCTGTTCGGCATCAACTTCATGTCGCTCAACCTTGAGCTTGCCGCGGGCGACAACCTGAGGCTCTTCCTTGAGAAGTTCACTAAAAAGCCTCTGAGCGCGCTGCTCATCGGCGCGGGGACCACGGCCGCGATACAGAGCTCCGGCGCCACGATGGTCATGACCGCGAACTTCGTCAACGCGAAGATGATGGACCTTACAAAGGCGCTTTACGTAATGCTCGGCGCTTCCATCGGTACCACCATCACAGCGCAGATCATCGCGTTTGACATCGATTCCTGGGCTCCGCTGATCCTCTTCATAGGCGCTGTCCTGTACCTGTTCTTCAAAGACCGTCTGATCCGCCGCATAGGCGGCATCGTCCTCGGCTTCGGTATTCTTTTCGAAGGCATCAACCTCATGGGCATGGCCATCACCGCCCTGGAGCTCGGCTCCATCGTCAAGGCCTTCCTCGCCAATTTCAGCAACCCCGTGCTGGCGATACTCTTCGGTTTCGTCTTCACGTTCATCATCCAGTCGTCCTCGGCGGCTATCGGTATCCTTCAGGTAGTCGCGATGGCACAGCCTGGCGCGTTCACTCTGGGCGACCTGGTCTATCTGATCCTCGGCATGAACATCGGCGCTCTTGCTCCGCTGCTCCTCTTCGCTTTCAAGGGCGGCGCTGACACGAGCCGCGTGACGTTCTCCCAGACCTGCGCGAAGACCCTGTCTGTCGTGATATTCGCCATCGTTACGGCGCTGATCCCCGGGATCCCGAACGTGGTCCAGTCTATCGCGGGAGATTCTCTGGCGCGCGGCATAGCTGACTTCCACCTGCTCTACAACATCGTTGCGGCGTTCATCATATTCCCGCTCATTCCTTCGGTTGCGAAGCTCGGTTACAAGGTGTTCCCCAGGGACCCCAACGCCGACAAGACCTCGCGCAAGCTCCTCTACCTCACCACCGAGGCTATCGATACAAAGAACCACATCATCGTGCTGTCTATGGCAAGGCGTGAGATCATCCGCTTCGCGGAGCTGTGCACCGACAACCTGAAACTTGCCATAAGGAGCTTCTTTGAGAGGAACGAGGCGCTCAGCGAGCAGGTCTCGGAGATGGAGAAGACCATCAACGTGCTCTGCCACGAGATAAACGTTGCTCTGGTAAAGATCTACGGAAGCAAGATGCCTGAGCGCGAGCTTGCCAGAGTCGCCGCGATGTTCAACGTCGTTTCGGACTACGAGCGCATCGCGGACCACGCGGAGAACATCTCCGAATACACGGTCATGATAAAGGATACCCGCGCCAATCTGTCGGAGTCGGCCTTCGACGACCTGCACCGCATGACCGAAAGGGTGCTGAAGATCATCGACGTCGCAGAACAGGCGTACGCAACGGAAGACCATACCTACCTCGGGATGGCGCGCGAGATCGAAGATTCGGTCGACGCCCTCCAGGAGGAGCTGATAGACAATCATATAACGCGCATGGGCGAAGGCACCTGCGACCCGCGCGGAGGAGTTATCTACACCGACCTGGTCTCCGATCTCGAACGTATCGCGGACCACGCCATGAACATTTCAGAGTCCATCCTCGGCCTGAACGCTCCGATCGAGCACGCGGAGGAAGATGAGCTGGTGACCTGACGGCCGTAAGGAGCCGCCGGCGTATGTCCGCGCTCCGCAAACAAGTGTACAAGAGAGGCTTGCAGCCTCTCTTTTTTTGCGGTATCATAGTCGCATGCTGAAAGTGAGGGAACTCTCATGAATGACAGAAAGAATACCGCTTTTTCGCGGGCCGACATACTGCTGCCCAGGGACGTGGACATGGCGAAGTGGGCGGTCATCGCCTGCGATCAGTTCACGTCGGAACCGGAATACTGGGAGGCCGCAGCTCAGATTGCCGGGGACGCTCCCTCGGCTCTGAAGCTGGTCCTTCCCGAGGCCGGACTTAAGGCCGACGACGTCGAAGAGCGCATCGCCGCAATCAACGCAGAGATGGACCGCTATCTGGAGGAAGGGCTGTTCACCGAATACAGGGATTCGCTCTTCTATCTTGAGCGCACCCAGTCCGACGGAAAGCTGCGCAGGGGCATCATAGGCAAGATAGACCTCGAGTGCTATGACTATACTCCCGGCTCGAAGTCGCTCATAAGGGCGACCGAAGGGACCGTGCTCGAGCGCATACCGCCGCGCGTGCGGGTGCGAAAAAACGCTTCGCTCGAGCTGCCGCACGTCATGCTCCTTATAGATGACCCCGCAAAGACCGTTATAGAGCCTCTAATCGGCCACTGCAGCGAAGTTTTGTACGATTTTGACCTGATGCTCGGCGGAGGCCATGCAAAGGCTTACAGGCTCTCTGAGAGCCTCGCGGAGGGCGTCATGAAAGCCCTTGACGCGCTGTGCGCGGGAGCCGAAGACCCGCTGCTCTTTGCGGTGGGCGACGGCAACCATTCGCTCGCCACGGCGAAGACCTGTTACGAAGAGCTCAAGGCACGCGTAGGCGCCGAAGCCGCGGCCCAAAGCCCCGCGCGCTACGCCCTTGTCGAGGTGGTCAACCTGCACGATGACGCTCTGGGCTTTGAGCCTATACACCGCGTGCTCTTCGGTGTCGACGTCGACGATCTGGCGGAGGCCTTTCTCGAATACTACCCGGGCTCTTACATCGGACGCGGCGAAGGTCACGTCGTCGAGTGCTTCTGCGAAGGCAGGGAATTCTGCCTCACGGTTCCATCGCCTAAAGCGCAGCTCACCGCGGGCACCCTGCAGTCGTTCCTCGACGGTTACGTCGAACGCACGGGCTGCGGCATAGATTACGTGCACGGCGATGGAGCGTCGAAGGCCCTGGGCCGTCAGCCGGGCAATCTCGCGATGCTGCTGCCGCCAATGCTCAAATCGGAGCTCTTCCCGACCGTCGTAAACGACGGCGTGCTCCCGCGCAAGACCTTCTCGATGGGCCACGCGCGCGACAAGCGTTACTACATCGAGGCCAGAAGGATAAAATGATGAACGACGATTTCTACATTGTTAACAAGCGCGCTCTCCCCGACTATTTCTCAAAGGTCGTGGAGGCCAGAGAGCTCCTTCGCAGCGGAAAGGCCCGCGACGTCAGCGAGGCCGTGAAGCGCGTGGGCATCTCGCGCAGCACCTTCTATAAGTATAAGAACGACGTCTTCGTCCCGGACGAGGGCGACGCCGGCAAGAAGGCCGTGTTCTCGATGCTGCTCAAGCACGAGCCGGGCACCCTGAGCCGCGTCCTCAACATACTCGCCGAACGGGGCGCCAATATCATAACCATAAGCCAGAACCCGCCCATAGGCGGCCGCGCCAGCGTGGTCGTCTCCATGGACATCTCCACCCTGCAGTGCAGCGTGAACGGGCTCCTCGAGGAGCTCGGCGGCGTCCCGCACGTGGAGAGGCCCACACTCATCGACATCGCGTAAAGGAGAAAGCCATGGTCTCAAAGGATATGCTCGCCAAGGTAAAAGGCGGCTCCGCAATAAGAAAACTGTTTGAGGAGGGAGCCGAACTCGGGCGCAAATACGGACCCGAGAACGTCTGCGATTTCAGCCTCGGCAACCCCAACGTGCCCGCTCCGGAGTCTGTAAAGAGGGCGATGATAGACGTCCTCGGAACGACGGACCCGAACAAACTGCACGGCTACATGCCCAACGTGGGCTTCCCCGAGGTGAGGGAAGCTATAGCCGCGGATATCAACAAGAAGCACGGCACGTCGCTCGGCGCGCGCAACATCGTCATGTGCACCGGAGCCGCAGCCGGCCTCAACGTCGTGCTCAAGACGCTGCTCGACCCCGGCAGTGAGGTGCTCGCCTTCGCGCCGTTCTTCGTGGAATACGGCAACTACGTTTCCAACCACGGCGGTGTGATGAAGGTGATACCGCCGAACTTCCCGGACTTTCGTCCGGACCCTGCGGCTCTTGCGGCCTGCATAAGCCCGAAGACCCGCGCGCTGATCATCAACTCGCCGAACAACCCGACAGGCATCGTTTACAGCGAAGACGACATACGCGCCATAGCATCCGTGCTCGAGGCCAAGCAGGCCGAATACGGCACAGACATCTACCTGATCTCGGACGAGCCGTACCGCGAGCTCGTCTACGACCCCCAGACGGTGGTCCCCTACGTGCCTGCGTTCTACCGCAACACCGTGGTCTGCTACAGCTGGTCGAAGTCGCTCTCCCTGCCGGGCGAGCGCATAGGCTACGTGTGCGTGCCGTCTGAAGTCAGCGATTTCGGCGACATCATGGACTGCCTGAGCGTCGCGACCCGCATCATGGGCTTCGTCAACGCTCCCTCGCTGCAGCAGCTGTCGGTCATACGCTGCCTTGACGACAAGGCTGACATCGCGTTCTACAAGCGCAACCGCGACATGCTCTGCGAAGGGCTGAGCGCCGCGGGTCTCGAATTCGCAAGGCCCGACGGGGCGTTCTACCTCTGGGTGAAGAGCCCGATAGCAGACGAGCAGCGCTTCGTCGAAATGGCTAAAAAGCACCTGCTCCTGCTGGTCGCAGGCAGCGGCTTCGCCTGCCCGGGCTACGTGCGTCTTGCCTATTGCACCGCGCCCGGGGTCATAGAGCGTTCCATCCCCAAATTCAAGGCCCTCATGGAAGACGTTAAAAAAGAGATCGGCTGAGAGCAGCCGTACGGAAGGAATAATGACATGAAATACGACAGAGTTTACAATTTTGCGGCCGGCCCGGCCATGATGCCCGAACCGGTACTCGAAGAGATCCAGAAAGAGGTGCTCAACTACCGCGGCTGCGGCATGAGCGTCATGGAGATGTCGCACCGCAGCCCGATGTTCCAGCAGATCATCGACGAAGCGGAAGCGGACCTGCGCAGCCTCATGGGCATCCCTGAAAACTACAAGGTGCTGTTCGTCCAGGGCGGCGGGACCCTACAGTTCTCGATGGTCCCGATGAACCTCGCTGTGAACGGCAAGGCCGTCTATATCGACACCGGCATCTGGGCCAAGAAGGCCATAGCCGAGGCCGAAAAGGAGCTCGAGGTCACCGTCGCGGCTTCCTCGAAGGACCGCAACTACGTCTACATCCCCGACTGCAGCGATCTCGACATTCCTGAAGACGCGGACTACGTTTACATCTGCGAGAACGAGACCATCAACGGCGTCACCTGGCCGAAGCTGCCGAACACCAAGGGTCACATACTGGTCTCGGACCAGAGCTCGATGTTCCTCAGCAAGCCCTGCAATGTGAGCGATTACGGCCTCATCTGGGCGGGGGTCCAGAAGAACCTCGGCCCCGCTGGCCTCACCGTGGTCATCATTCGCGAAGACCTGATACGCGAGCTTCCGGACCTGCCGGTCTACCTGCAGTACAAGACCCACGCGGACAACGGCTCCATGTACAACACGCCCAACTGCTGGTCGATCTACTGCTGCGGCAAGGTGTTCAAGTACATCATGGCGACGGGCGGGCTCGAAGCCATGCATCAGCGCAACAAAGAAAAGGCGGCTGTGCTCTACGACTACCTCGAAAGCTCGAAGCTGTTCAAGGCTTCCGTGGACCCCGAATTCCGCAGCCTCATGAACGTCCCGTTCACCACAGGCAGCAAGGAACTCGACGCGGAGTTCGTCGCCGAGAGCAAGGCGGCGGGCATGGACAACCTCAAGGGCCACAGGTCGGTCGGCGGCCTGCGCGCCTCCATCTATAACGCCATGCCGCGCGAGGGCGTGGAAGCCCTTGTCGAATTCCTTAAAGACTTCGAGGCCAGACACTGATGCAAAACCTTGTACTCACCTTCAACATCATCGCTCCGCTGCTGTGCTACATGCTGCTCGGAGCGTTCCTCAGGCATGTAGGCATCGTCACGGAAGACTTTCGCAATCGAATGAACAAGCTGCTCGTAAAGGCCTTCGTGCCTGTGAGCGTCTTCAACAGCCTCTCTACCGCGGACCTTTCCAGCGTCTCCGATATGGGCTACATACTTTACGCGCTCTTCGCCAACATGCTGTTCTTCTTCCTGATGATCGCCGTCTGCGGCAGATTCATCAAGGACCCTGCCAGGCGGGGAAGCTTCATCCAGGGCAGCACCCGCGGCAACGGCGTCATCTTCGGTATCCCTCTCGCGGTCGCTGTCTTCGGCGAAGCCGGAGCCCTCGAGATGGCCCTGATGCTCGCGCTTCTGGTCCCGTACTACAACACCTTCGAAGTCGTTATGATCGAGATCTGCGGCGAAAAGGCCCGCATGCTCCGCGAAGGCGGGCAGAGCGCCGAAAACGGCAAGGTCAAGGTCGATTACAAAAAGATAGGTAAGAGCCTTCTCACGAACGGCATACTCTGGGGCGTGTTCCTCGGTCTGATGTTCAACTTCCTGCAGCTTAGGCTTCCGCCTTTCCTGATCACGGTCACGAAGGGCATAGGCGGCTGCGTTTCGCCCGTAGCGTTCATGATGGCGGGAGCCGCGTTCAGCTTCAAGGCCGCCGGAGCCAACAGAAAACTGCTGAGCCTCGCGATAGCGATAAAGCTGGTCATCCTCCCCGCGATCTTCCTGATACTGCCCGTGATCTGGGGCTATACCGACAAGATACTTCTCTGCATGCTGGTGGCGTTCGCGGTCCCGACCGCTATCGTCTCGTACCCGATGGCCAAGGCCGCGGGCTGCGACGGAGACCTGGCCGCCGAGATAGTCGCGTTCACGACGGCCCTGTCGATGTTCACGATGTTCCTGTGGATATTCCTGTTCAAGAGCATGGGCATGCTGTGACGGATAACCCGGGACCCTTCAAAGCACGAAAAAAGAGCGCTCACGCGGAGCGCTCTTTTCTTGTACGGTTTTCTCTACAGATCTGCGTCGAACGGCATGAGGGCAACGATGCGGGCTCTCTTGATAGCCGTGGTGACCGCTCTCTGATGCATGGTGCAGGTACCGGTGATCCTTCTCGGAAGGATCTTGCCTCTCTCTGTCACATACTTCTTGAGGGTCTCAACGTCCTTGTAGTCGATGGCCGCGGTCTTGTCTGCGCAGAACTGGCAAACCTTTTTCCTGCTGCGCATTCCGCCGCCGAAGCTCTTTCTCTTTGTATTATCCTTTTCCATTTTAATCTCCTCGTTATACTAGAACGGAATGTCGTCGTCCGTCAGCTTGTTGAAGCCGTCGGGGATCGGGTCATCCATCGGTGCGGCGGGGGCGTTGTCGAAGCTCGGGGCCGAATTGCCGCCGTAGCTGCTGCCGCCGCCTGAGCGGTCGCTTTTGCTGTCTACAAATTCAATTCTTTCGGCTACAACATCTGTGGTGTAGACCTTACGGCCGTCTTTCTCGTAGGAACCGGTCTGGATCCGACCCTGAATTGCCATGGGTCTGCCCTTAGTGAAGTACTTTTCAACAAATTCCGCCTGCCTGTCGAAGCAAACGACGCTGATAAAGTCTGCTCCGCGTTCGTCGCTATTTTTGCCGCGGGCCCTGTCGACTGCAAGAGTGAATCTTGCAACCGCCATCTGGCTCGTCGTATAGCGGACGTCCGGATCCCTTGTCAATCTGCCAATCAATACTACTGAATTCATAGTTTTACCGCCTTTTACTTCTCGTCAAGATTTACGATAAGATGGCGCATAACGCTGTCGGAGATCCTCAGCCTTCTGTCCAGTTCCTTCGGAAGTTCCGGCTTGGCTTCGAAACGTATTACTACGTAGTAACCTTCGGACTTCTTCTGGATAGGATAAGCAAGCTTCTTCAGACCCCATGTGTCAACTTCGCCTACCTCGCCGGCAGCTGCGATGATGCCCTTAACGGTCTCAACGGCGGCTTCCTTAGCGGCGTCGTCCATGGCGGGGTCGAGGATAAACATCAGCTCGTACTTATTCATTCTTTCACCTCCCTGTGGTCATATATGGCTGCGTTCTTTCTCGCAGCAGAGAGCTCTGCTTCTTTCGAAACAGATGCTCGAATATTATACCTACGAAACCGTTTGATTGCAAGCATTTTTGTGATAAAATTGATGCATACAACAGGGGGTGTAATATGAAGTCACAGAACTACAAAATGTTGTGCTTTCTGCTCAGCTGCGTGCTCGTCATCGCGCTTCTTCCGGCGTCTGTTTTCGCCGCCGCGAAGGGCCCGGCAGCCTCGTACGAGCTTATGCGTTCGTCTGAGCTTGAGATCACGGACCAGCTGATACTCAACAGCGCAAGATATTACAGGCCGGACGGCAGCTATATGTCTGAGAACTACTTCACTTACGTGTTCGTTCCGGGCAAGCCGGCGGAGACCTTCCCGTCGGTGCTCTACGGCAACGACATACACGGAGCCGCGGCCTTCCAGACCGCGGTGGGCATAGAAGAGACCGCGCAGCCGCGCAACGTGGTGGGCGGAGTCAACGGAGACTTCTTCACCATGTCTACGGGAATAGCGCTCGGAGCCATAGTCAAGGACGGAGTGCTCCGCACCAGCGAGAGCTCCGAATATGAGTGCGTCGGCTTCGACGTCTACGGACGCTCCAGGATAGGGCGCCCGGGCTACCGCATAGGCCTTATCAACGTAGATTCGCGCCTTCCGGGCGGCGGGGCTCCCATGGACCTGCTCCTCAACAAGGCGCTTACCAGCATGAACGGCGAGTGCCTCTTCACCTCGGATTTCGGGGCGGATAACGGCGCGACTATGCCGACCTACAACGTGGTCCTTAACATCTCGAAGGATCAGCTGAAGCTCGGAGTGCCGATCTATTCGACAGTCGCGGCGATCTTCGAGACCTCCGGAGCCGTAACGCTCAGCGACGACAAGGTGCTCGTATCGATGGCTTCCTCGACCCCGTATACCGTGGCGCTCAATAACCTCAAGGCGCTGCAGGTCGGAGACGAGATCGAGCTCAGCATCACCTCCGCGGGCGGCTGGGAAGACTGCGTCACTGTCATCGGCTGCGAGCGCAGGCTCGTGAGCAAGGGCGCCATCGTCAGCTATTCCGATACCGCAAGGGCTCCAAGGACCGCTATAGGCATCAAGTCCGACAAGGACGTCATCATTTATACCGTGGACGGCAGGGACAGCAACTGGTCCACCGGCATGAGCTACGAGGAGCTCTCGCAGCGCCTCATCGAGCTCGGCTGCGTCGAAGCGGTCAATCTTGACGGCGGGTCTTCGACCCAGATCTACGCGCAGCTCCCGGGCTATTCCGACACGGAGCTCATGAGCAGGCCCGCATCGACCCCGGTGCGCAGCTGCGCCGATTACCTCGTCTTCGAGAGGGTCAGGGACATCTCAGGCGACGCCGCAAAGCTCTTCGTTTACCCCTACGGCAAGGTCGTTTTAGGCGGGACCAGCGTCGAGCTCAGCACCCTGGCGACTGACGCGAACTATCAGGCCGCGAAGGTCCCCGGGACCGTGAGCTACAGCGTCAGCGGAGATGTGGGGAGCGTTTCGGGTTCCACCTTCACCGCCGCAAAGGGCGTTGACGCGACGGGCAGCATAAGCGCCCAGACCGGTTCGCTCAAGGGCAGTACAGCAATCACCGTGGTGTCCTCCCCCGACACACTGACTGTCAAGGACGCCGCGGGCAACATACTCGGCGGCGACCAGGGCTTCGTCCCCGGCAAGGCAGTGCAGCTCTACGCGGAAGCGATGTACAAGAGGCTTCCGATAGAGGCCAGCGACGAGAGCTTCACCTGGACCCTCGAGGGCAGCGTGGGGACCCTCGACCAGAAGGGCCTGTTCACGCCTTCCGGCGAGAGCGGAGCGACCGGGCTCATCACAGTGAGCTGCGGAAAGACCAGCGCCTCCTTCAACGTAAAGATCGTCACCGAGGGCATCGCTCTCTACACCTTCGAACAGTACAGCTATAACGCGTCGGGTCCCGCGCTCACCGCGGAGCCCAACAGCGACCTTAACTACGTGCACAACGGCCTGCGCAGCGAAAAACTCACCTACGACCTGAACGCAGGCGAGACCGCTGAAGCGGCCCTTGGTTACAGTTTTGCGGGCGGCAAGTACCCGACCATGGTCTCGATGTGGGTATACGGCAACGGGTCCGGCAACAGCCTGTGGCTCAAGACCCTCAGCGGCAGCAACGCGGCGGACGTTGAGCTCGGCAAGCTCGATTTCACCGGCTGGAAGCTGCTTAGCGCGAACCTGCCCGACAAGACAGACCGCATCTCCGGGCTTCAGATCGCGCAGGGCGGCAGCCTTGAGACCAAGGGCACGGTCTATATAGACCAGATAGTCGCGGGCTACGGCACATACATCGACACGAAGGCTCCTGTGATCTCCGCGGAGATCGCCTCCGGCGTGCTCAACGGCAGCGTGCTCGATGATCTCGACAAAGACCTCAGGTCCTCCGACATCAGCGTGAGCCTCGACGGCACGGCCATCCCCTTCGATTTCAACGCCGGCAGCATCTCGGCCCCGCTGAGCCTTGAGACCGGCCACCACCACATAATAATCACCGCGACCGACGAGAGCGGCAACATCAGCCGCCGCAGCATAGGCTACAGCTCCGGCGAGGAAGAGATAGAGCATCCGTTTACCGACATGCCCCTGAACAACTGGGCGACCAAGTACGTCGAGTACCTCGGCTCCAAGGGCGTGATCAACGGCAAGACCAGGGACGGCAAGACCGTCTACGACCCGTCGGCCAACATGTCGCGCCAGGAGTTCGCGGCGGTCATCATCAGATGGCTCGGCACGGATGTGACTCAGTATGAGTCCACCGAGCTCGGCTTCAGCGACGCTGACCAGATCTCCGGCTGGGCTCTGCCCTCCGTCAAGGCAGTCAAGGCCATGGGCCTGATGAGCGGAAAGGGCGAGGGCTTCGACCCGAAGGGCTACATCACCCGCCAGGAGGCCATGACCGTTATCGGCCGCATCCAGGAGAAGGGCTACGGCGAGGATGACCTCAGCAGCTTCACCGACGCCTCCGACGTCTCCGCATGGGCTCTGCCTTACGTGAAGACCCTCGTCTTCCAGGGCATAATCGGCGGCAGCAACGGCAAGCTCAACCCGAAGGGCTACATCACCCGCGCCCAGGTCGCAAAGGTGATCTTCGAGCTTTACTAGGCCGCCCTCAGCCAAATAGAAAAACGCCTCCGCATCACGCGGGGGCGTTTTTATTGCGGCCTTGCTTACTGCCTGTAATACCTGAGGAAGTCGCCCATGCCGTCCATCGCGGCCTTCAGCACGTCGATGCGCGGCAGGTAGACGATGCGGAAGTGGTCGGGGGTGAACATGTTGAAGCCCTTGCCGTGCACGATGAGTATCTTCTTGGTGCGCAGCAGGTCGAGGGCGAACTTCTCGTCGTCGTAGATGTTGAACTTCTTCACGTCGATCTTCGGGAAGATGTAGAACGCGGCTTTGGGCTTGACCGCGCTGAGCCCCGGGATGTCGTTTATCGCCTTGTAGATGTATTCGCGCTGCTCGTAGATGCGCCCGCCGGGCACTATGTAGGTGTTGACGCTCTGGTAGCCGCCGAGGGCGGTCTGCACTATCGACTGCGCGGGCACGTTCGAGCACAGGCGCATGTTCGAGAGCATGTTGAGGCCCTCCATGTAGTCGCGGCCGAGGTCCCTGTTGCCGCTGATGATCATCCAGCCCACGCGGAAACCCGCTATCATGTGCGATTTCGACAGCCCGCTGAAGGTGACGCAGAAGAGGTCGGGAGCCAGCGAGGCGATCGAAACGTGCTCGAGACCGTCCATCACGAGGCGGTCGTAGATCTCGTCGGAGAATATCATCAGCTGGTTCTCTCTGGCGACCTGCACGATCTGTTCGAGCAGCTCGCGCGGGTAGAGCGCGCCGGTGGGGTTGTTCGGGTTGATGATGACGATGGCCTTGGTGCGGTCGGTGATCTTGCTGCGTATGTCGTCCACGTCAGGGAACCAGTCGGACTCCTCGTCGCAGATGTAATGCACCGCTTTGCCGCCGGCCAGCGTGACGCAGGCGGTCCAGAGCGGGTAGTCGGGAGCCGGGATCAGCACCTCGTCTCCGTTGTCGAGCAGGGCCTGCATGCTGAGGTTGATCAGCTCGCTGACGCCGTTGCCCGTAAAGATGTCGTCTATCGAAAGGTTGGGCAGGTGTTTGATCTGGCCGTACTGCATTATAGCCTTACGGGCCGAAAACAGCCCCTTGGAGGGGGAATAACCCTCGCAGTTGGTAAGTTGTGCCTGCATGTCGAAAATGACTTCGTCAGGCGTCCTGAAGCCGAACGGGGCGGGGTTTCCTATATTGAGCTCAAGCACGTGCATGCCCTGGCGCTTCATGCGCGCAGCCTCGTCTACGACGGGGCCTCTCACGTCGTAGAGCACGTTGTCGAGCTTGCCCGATTTGGTGAAGGTGCGCAGCCTGCTGCTGGTGCTGTCGTCGCCGGAACCGCCAAAACCCGAACTGACGTCTGTCACGTCGCTCTCGCCGTACAGCCAGGTGCTGTCGACCCCGAGCACCACCGCCAGAAAGTCCCCGACGTTTCGCCTGGGCACCGCGTCCGCGTTCACGTACTGGCTCATCTGGCTCTTGCTGAGTTTAAAGCCCTGAGCCTCCGCGACCCTCAGAAGGTCGGCCTGTTTCATGCCCTTGTTCTTCATCGCGAGGGAAAGACGGTCTGCAAACAGTTTATTGTTGTTCATCTTGTTCACCAAATCTAAAACAAAAACGGCCCATATCCGGAACACTGCTCCGAAATATGGGCCGATTTTAGCATATGGCAGCTGTGAAGTTCAATAGTTTTGCAAAAAGTTCATTTTTGGCGCGGCAATAGTTCAGTTTTAGTTTTATTCAAAAGTGATCTTCACCTTTTTCCCCAACGCCTCCGCGATGCGTTCGAGGGTCTCGGTCGATGGCATGGTGCTGCCTGTCTCGAGGCGGCTGATGTTGCACTGCCTGATGCCGCTGCGCTCAGCGAGTTCAGCCTGCGTAAGGCCTTCCGCTACCCGGGCTTCCTCGATCAGCACCGCGTATTTCAGGGCCCTCTCCCGGGCCTCTGTCTGCGGGGTCACTTCTTCGATATAGCAGTCGTCCTGGCTGCAGCGTCCCTGCGAGGCGAGCAGCAGGGGGAACTCGTCGTAGAACTCAAGCCCCAGGTTTTTCAGTATAGAGCCGATGTTCTGGCGGTTGGGCGGCACTATGCGCTCCCTCACGAGATTAAGGCTCCAGTCGGGACCGATCTCGTATTGCCCGCGCTTTGCGAAAGCCTCGACGGTCAGCGGAAGCAGCGTCGTATCAGCGTCCGGCGAGACAGTGACGCGGAACTCTTTTGTCTTTTCATCATATTCCAGCCAGGCCTCCGCCGGCCGGTTTTTATGCAGTTCATTTTTTATCGCAAAGCGTCTCATAATGGTTCCACCTCTTAACGATGATCTCCCAGATCTTTTCGGTCAGCACGGGCTCAATTATGCCGTCCAGACCGCGGAAGAGCTCTTCTTTCCAGTACGGCTGCAGGTCGTCGACCTGAGGCGCGGGCTGAAGGAAGCGCAAGTTTTCAAACAACGAGCGGGTCCCGAGATAGTTATTCGTAATGACGTCCTGCATCGCGTCGAAGCTGCCGTAAAGCTCCGGCTGCCCCTCGTACGGCGCGAGAAAACTGATGCCGTTGTCGAACAGCGGCGCAAGGCGCAGGGAACCGCCTGGAGCAATCAGCAGCTCGATATTGGCTCCGTGCCGGTCTCTGTTGACCGTCAGGAAGTCCGCGAGCATCATCTTGCGTATATCATCGCCGAACCCGAGCCTTTCGAGCATTTCCAGCGGACTCTCGGCTCCTTGCCTGTTCATCGGATAGTATGTGTCAAAGGCCTGTTTGCGCTCCCCGGGCATGCGGAAGTTCTCCGAACGGCAAAGCCAGGTCTCGGTCTCGATCCCGTCGATGCTCACAAGCGCATGTATAAGCTTATACTGCAGATGTCCTATTCCAAGCAGATTCAGCAGCCTGCAGACTATCAACTCGTTGACGCACTCATGCCCGAAAACTCCGCGATAGCTGTCATAGTTGGAAAGTTTGTAATAGTAACGCTTTCCGTTCCTGTCTTCCCGCGCCTTCAGGAACATCCCCGATGTCCCCGAACTCGCGGCCTTGCCGCACCAGTCCAACCTTCGAAGATCATTCAGTTTTGTATCGATATCATAACAGCGCACGGTTCCACCTCATATTATTTATAATATTTCAAAAATGAAATGTTGTCAACAGATGTGATGCTTTTGATAGTCGTTAGTTTTTAGCTATGGTATAATGCTTTCAGACCATACTCGGGAGGCATCTTATGAGATATGATGATTTGAAAAGGATAAAGACTTTAATAATCGTTGCTGCTTTGGTAATGACCGCAGTAATACTTGCAGCCTGCGGCAGATCGTCGTCGGAGCAGGCGACTGGTTCTTCGTCTTCTGCCTCGTGGGCCGTGCCCCCATATTCAGATGTTGCGGCCTTGGGTGAAGGATCTGATCTTATCGTAATTGCCAAGGAGAGCGATCATTCCATCGAATACCGGCACGAATTGGCGTTTACTCATAGCTATATGAAGATCTCAAAAGTCTACAAAGGGGATGCGGAATGCGGCGATGTCGTTGACGTACTACTGACAGGCGACACTCATGAAGAGGGCTATGCGTCGCGCGCGGGAGAACTGCCTTATATTCTGGAAGACAGGGAATACGTCCTTTTTCTGTTCAAGACTCCAGAGGATGAAGAGTACGGGCAATACTATCTGATAAGCGGAGGATACAGCGGAATTGCGGAGATAAGCGGAGACCGGTTCGTTTCGCTCAGCGACTCAAACAAAGAGCTTGTAAAAGGGTTCAAAGACTACCTAAACAGTCTGTAATAGTCATCAAAAGACCGATCCGTCAAAGCGTGAAAAACGGGGACGGGTTCCGAAAAGGAACCTGTCCCCGAAGTTTTTGTGTCAGATGAAACGTCTCCATGACACCCCATGACACACTATTAGGCTTTTAGACAGTTGATCGGCATTACGATCACGCCATCGGGCCTCTGATACATAAACTCCAAAGAATTTCAACAATAAACTCCAAAGAATTTCAATTTAAGCAATCGTGGACTGTATGGCTCAATAATGGAGGGTATCAAGTATTAGTATTAAAACGAGCGCTTTTATTATGTACAAGGTGCTCGTTTTAATAATGCGGATTGCAGAATTATAATAATAGTACGCTAATCAAATAAGTATTTCTCAACAATTCTAACAAAGCGCCTGCCGCAGAATGCGGAAGGTGATGCTTCCCCGCAGCTGTCATTCCCCAAAAGTTAGAAATATTTGATTTTGGGGAATGGAAAGGGTATGATATAGCTATAATATGCTCGGAGGGGTCACGATGAAACTTATCGAACGTACCACATATCTGGAAGAAATGAAGGATCTTCTTCAGACGCCGGATATCAAGGTGATAACAGGCGTACGCCGGGCCGGCAAGTCCAATCTTCTGGACGCACTGGCTGCATGGCTTAAGGTCAATGACCAGGACGCAAATATCATACACATCAATTTTAACCTTACAGAGTTTGAGGGCCTTATGGAGTATCATGCTCTGGAGGGCTATGTTGAGGAACAATATCAGGACGGGAAAAACAATTATCTTATGGTCGATGAGGTGCAAATGTGCCCATCCTTTGAAAAAGCAATCAACAGCCTGCACGCAAAAGAGAAATATGATATCTACGTGACCGGTTCCAACGCTTTCCTGCAAAGCAGCGATCTGGCGACGCTGTTTGTCGGCCGCACCTATGAAATCCATGCGTTCCCGTTCTCTTTTAAAGAATATCTCGCTTATTTCCCATCTGAGAACCTATATGGCAGCTTGACAAAGTACATTACCGAGGGCGGTATGGCCGGCTCTTATCTGTATAAAAATCAGGAACAAAAATACCGTTACATCAACAGCGAAGTGTTAAACGCTTTGATCGTTCGTGATATCGTGAAGAAATACAAGCTGAGGAACGAACCTCTGCTGCACGAGCTGATCGATTTCCTGATGGACAACATCGGAAACGTCACATCCGTCCGGACGATAACAGATACCCTCTCATCTAATAAGACCAAGGCCGATCATAAGACCGTTGGGAAATATCTGGATGCCCTCTGTAAGGCGTTTGCTTTCTATCGGATACGGAGATATGATGTGCGCGGAAAACGCTATCTTCGCTCTGAGGATAAGTATTATCTGGCAGATCAAAGCTTCCGCTTTGCAAGGCTGGGGACAAAGAATATGGACTACGGCCGCGTACTGGAGAATATCGTTGCCATCGAATTGCTTCGCCGCGGATACGAGGTATATGTCGGCGTCCTCTATAATAAGGAGATCGATTTTGTTGCCATGAAGCATGGCGAAAAACTGTATATTCAGGTCGCAAACGATGTTTCTGAGCAGAAGACCTTTGAAAGGGAAATCACTCCGTTGTTAAGTATCAAAGACGCATATCCGAAGCTGGTGATTGCCCGTACTTATCAGCCAGAATACCACTATGAAGGCATCAGGGTCATCGATGCTGCGGACTGGTTGAACGAATCTGTTCCCCAAATATGATCTTTCCTTGATTTTGGGGAATAGACTAAATGAAACAGAACGCCTGCCGCGGGTTGCGGCAGGCGCTCTGTTTGTTACCGAATGAGTCACTGATTCGCGGAGTCACCGACTCAAAACCTGACGGAACGGGCTTGTAAAGATCTTTGAATTGTGCTATAGTTTAGTTACAAATCACTAACCATTTTAAGCGAGATTTATGCCTACAAAAGAGAAACTGATCAAAAAACTGTTTGCTGATAAAACGCCTACAGACTACACGGTAAGCGACCTGACGTCTTTGGTCAGCAAATGCGGATGTGATATTGAGTCTGCAGGGCGGGGATCGGGCATTGCCATTCATCACAGGGAGAGTGGAAGAAAGACAGTATTCGATGCGCCGCACGGCGGGAAACCGTTAACTTACCAAAACATAAAGAAGGTCAAACAGTTTTTGATCGAGATCGGGGAGGCCGAAAATGAGTAAGGACGAGATGCAATACAAAGGATATTACTATACTATAAGTTACGAGCCCGAGGATGATTGCTTAACCGCAGAGGTTTTGGGCCTAAAAGACTCGATCTCCGCTCAGGGCAAAACTCCGGAGGAAGTCAGGCAGCATATAAGGGACAACATAGATTTTTATCTTGAGCTTTGCGAGAAGTACGGTGAAACGCCAGACCGTGCGTACAGCGGGCAGTTTAATGTCAGAGTGACTCCGGCCGTACACCGCAAGATCGCTATAGCTGCTGAGCAAGAAGGTATATCCTTGAATCAGTATGTCGGGCGCCTGCTGTCACAGGCGTAGCACCAAGTAGTATAAACAATTCTTACAAAGAGCGCCTGCCGCTGGATGTGGCAGGCGCTCTTTATGTCAGTGATGGTGGAGGTTAGTGATAAAAAGAAATAAAAGTTATGTTCGTTTTTTTTCTTATATAACGTTTTTAAAGTAGTAACACTTATTTGTCACACTAAGCAGAGTAAAGGAGGGAAAGAAGTGAGAAAGAGAATATCTTTAGTCGTTTGTATTGTGCTGACAGTGGTCTTGGCTTTTACGGTAAGCGTGTTTGCCTATAGTAGTGAGGTCCATCACATACTGGTAACACCTGTTGTTCAGGCAAAGACGAACTGGTGTTGGGCAGCTTGTGCAGAGATGGCTGGCAAGTATATGTATTCGGTCTCAAATAGGTCCCAATATGATGTGGTAAACTACATAAAGGGTACTCCTGGTGATTTATATCCAGATGTCGCGGGGTCTATTGCAGAAACAGCAACAGGTGCCAATTATATCACCTATAGCAATCATAGTTTCTCTAGTATAGGTATGCCATTCTCCTTTGATGCAGCACATGCAGCATTAGGAAACCATCATCCGGTTCTTGCGGGCTGTGCTCATTTTACTGGTACCGGACATATGGTTACAATCTATAACACTGTAAAAGTAATCGATGCCGGTGTAACATATACATATGTGAACTATTATGATCCTGCAGATGGAAATGGATATGTATGTACTTATTCAGATTTTTGTGACGGTACCTATAATGGCTACAGTTATGTTGAAACTTGCTATGTGCTTTACTAAAGGAGCGTGTGATTATGTTTAAGAAAGTTTGCGTCATCGCATTGCTTTTAGTTCTTATGACTAATGTAAGCGCGAATGCAATGGATTCTTTTGAACCAAGTACGGTTTTCGATCAGAGTGAGTTTGAGGTAATCAAAGAGTTCGCAGTTTTTCCTGGACTGTCTGAGACAACTACTTTTAGATATATTGATGGCTATAAGCGTTATTCGTTGAACGATCCCTGTGTATTACTCCAACCAGACGGACCATCAATTAAATCTAGTCTGGGGACATATTCATGGTTACTGATAACAAGTCAGTCGAACGAGGTTAAAGTTGTAAACAAAAATGGAGCGTGGACTGCGTCAGGTTATTCGTATGGATTGTCGCAAATGGCAAAGATTGGTGTTCTGCAAAAAGATAGAATAATAAACTTGATCCAAAATGAAGGGATTGATGGAAATGTGTCAGAGATGTATTTCTTTGAGGCTCCGATGTATTTTCTGAACGCTTTACTTGTGATTGTTAATGATGAGGAATATGTGATCCCATTCAGCATTCGCTCTGACTTTACAGGTCTTGAAGATGGAAAGCTATATAAAAGAACAGAGTTTTCTGTGATAATGAGAGATCATTTTCCTGTGCAAGAAGAAAGCGATGAAATAATGTATGGCGGGCGCGCTGAGCAATTGACGTTAGATAGATTACAGGAAAAACAAGAAGTGATGTCTTCTGATTCAGATACTCGTATTGTTTCGGTGTCTTTGATAATTGTTGCGGCGTTGTTATCTCTTGTCGCTACATTTGTGTTAAAAAGGCGGAAGGTGAAGCCAGATAATTAAGCTTCATATTTAGTTTGAATCAGGCGTAAACTATAAGAACGGGCACTCCCATGTTTTGAGGGTGCCTGTTTAAATACAGGCGATTGCCGGGTTGGAATAATAGTATAATGGTATAGTACGCAGAGACTTGCCTGCAGCCCGCTGAGATTAACGATTTGGCAACAATCCTATTGCTATATTAATAATCCTTGTTCGGTTTCCTAACACTAATTCGTTATAGTTATTGAAAAATAAGCACATGGGGGGGGGGGGGTACTACATGTTCTTCATCCTTCTTTCAGAAATAGAATCGTTTCCTGAAAAACTTGATTTTACGCTACTGTATGTGACCTATAAGCCCATGATGTACAGCATCGCAATGAATATACTTCACAATCGCGAAGATGCCGAAGATGCGGTAATAGAGGCTTTTGAGAGCGCTTATATTCATGAGCGTAAGATCGCCGGAATACACGATCAGAAAACGAAGAGCTTTCTTGCGATCATTGTGAAAAACAAGGCGTTGGATATATATCGCAAAAACCAACGAAATGAGACAGTTGAACTGCCTGCGGATCTGGCTGCGCCTCCGGACAAACTTTCCGGCTATGGAGAACTTGCCGAACTGATCGCTGATTTGGAGCAGCCCGACAGGGATATCATAAAGCTTCGAATCGATAATGAATTGAAGTATAAGGAGATCGGGGAAATGCTGAAAATGTCTCCCGATGCGGTACGTATGCGCTATAAACGATGCCTGCAAAAGCTCACCGATGAAATAAGAGGTCCTAAAGATGAGTAACTATCCTTTCACGAAAAACGAACTGAGAGCCGCTGTTGCCGCGGTTCGGAACGCGGATCTCGCCGTTCTTCCTGTGGCTGCCCCAGTAGCAGCATTCAGCGAGCGATCTGAAGTGCGGGTGCGGACGGCTATCAGAAAGGCAAAGGGAAAGCGAGCCTTCAGAAAGACCGTCTCTGGCATTGCCGTCGCGTTGGGCATAGCAATTTTGGGCGGGGCGACCTTCCTAACTGTCGATGCCGATGCACGCGACGCGTTTAAAACATGGCTCCGCGAGGTATATGAAAACCAGATAGTATACCGGTTCACGGAAAATGGCGACGCAAGCATTTTAGACAGAGTCAGCGTTGGTTGGGTGCCGGAAGGATATGAGCTGGTATTCACAGACAGGATAGAAGGACAATCCGTTTCTTATGTTTATGAAAACAAAAAAGATGAGTCCGGCTTCGTTTTGTCATTTGATCTTATGAATGATGGGTTTGTTACTACTTTTAGCGAAGCTTCGGGAGATAGATTATCGACATTTGTAATAGATGGTAAAAGCGCGGAATACTATGATGATACAGAGGGCCACTCTGATAATTTGATTGTATTTGACGAACCCAATTCGCTGGTAATTAGCCTTGATGGTTATTTAGATTTGCAGGTTATGAAAAAAATAATCGAGAACATATCAATTAACTAAGATTGGTTGTTGCTTTACCTTCACAGATTTTTTACGCTCGATCTTGTTCAGTTTTTGCCTTTCCGTACGTTATTTGATTTGTAAGGGCTTCAAGGGGAAGCCCAGTGTCTGTAAAAAAGGAGGCAAAATGAAAAGAACGTTTTTAATTACGCTTGTGCTGGTCCTGCTGTTTACTGTTTCTGTCAGTGCTGCGACCATGGCTGTCAGACCATCAGTAACGCTTAATTTCAGCGGGACTACAGCAAACTGCAGCGGTAGCGTGCGCGATTATGGAAACTATATCGACGCAACACTTACTCTTTATCAAGGTGGTACGCAGGTCGCGTCCTGGCCGGTCAGCGGCAATTCTTCAGCAAGTAACTCTGGTACAGCAAACTGCGTGAGCGGTCTTACGTATACGCTTACGCTTTCTGGCACCAGCGGCGGAGTATCGTTTATTCCGGCATCGGTAACTAAGACTTGTCCATAGAGTCTAATACATATTATGAAATGATAAAGAAGGAGGTTTGCGAATGCGTAAGTTGTTAAGCGTTATGATATGTGTTTTGCTGGTTGTGTCTGCAGTGTTCCCTGTTTTTGCGGAAGGCAATCAATCCTCGAAGATTATGAAAATTGATCTGGACGCAATTGTTTCATCTGGGAAGGTTTTATCGGAAGCAGAATACTATAAGGCATTAAAACTAATTGAAGACAAAAGCGACCTGGTGTGTTTTGAAGGGGCAAGCGAAGCTAACAGTAAGAGGCTCTTGGATATCGAGAAAGAACTAAGTGAACTTGGTGTGGTTGACTTGCCAATCTCTGATGTTCGCTCCCTATTGGGTACGTCAAATACTCGTTCTACGCCTACGGTTCCAGGAAACACAAATCATGTTTCATTTTATGGGATGTCTACGAACTGTTTATATAATGGCATATCATATGATGTTTTTTCAATTGTGGCCTATAGCTCAGGAATGGGTCAGTTATCTGGAAACTACACACTTCCATTATATAAACAGAGTTCACAACGTATAGTTGATTTTGCACATTATCAACAAGCTGATTTTGATAAAGTAATAGATTTAATTAGTTACATTGGACATCTATTTCCGGCAGGCTCGTTTACGGCTACGTTATTAAGTGAGTTGCCAAGTATGTGGACCATTGCAGAATTCTTTGGAGGATCAACAACAACTCAGGCCGTTGATACCTTCTATGCTGCATCTCAGCTATACATATATAGTTATGTCTCTGTAGCAGGTTCAGGTGTATATGACTTTGCCCAAACCGCTGAACGCATATCGTACACATATTATAATACTTACCTCAGAAGTAGCGCGGGAACAATAACAAGTGATACTGCCGAATCTGATAATCGAGTATTTGTTTCAGACTATTATGCTGATTATCAGCATGCAGTGTCGCACTATTGTACCTACCATACTCAAGCAGGATATACTGTTGGATCGGTAATGTATAGAATAGGTGGAACAAACAAAATAACCATAACTATGCCATATTATAATAGCCCTAGCAATATCCCCAGCTATTAATGACAATGACAAATCTCGGTTTTCAAATATGAAGGGAAATATACATAAACGGCGAAAACTAATATTATTGATCATATTAGGGACTGTAGTATGTATCATTTTTTATAGCTTTGATTTGTTGTCTCACAAAGAGTATGTTGTTGAATATGAGGCAAGTATATGTGAAGATAACAGAATAATTGATTCATGCATTATAAGCATTGATGGATCATACACTCCTGAAAGTGTCATCACATCCCGAAGTGCCAGATTTAATGGATCATTATCGATTAGCTGCTTTCCCCGGACGATGCAAAAAAACTGTACAGCGACTGTGGTTTGGTATAACACCTCTGATAAGGTGAATATCACATATCAATTTGCAGGAACATTCCTTCCGGAGTATTTTAAGGAAACCGTCATTTCTCGGGATATGAAGAACGTATATTTGGTTTGTGATGATGGTAGAGTTATTACAAATAAAAAACTGCCCGATCTATAAGTAAAGGATAAAGCGCCTGCCGCGGAATGCGGCAGGCGCTCGTTTTGTTACAGGAAAGTGTCACTGAAAGCGTAAGTCACTGACAACTTATTCGATGGGAATCTTGATGATGCAGTCGCTCAAGGGGTAGGCGGCGCAGGCGTGCACGTAGCCGAAGTCCTTGTCGGCGGCGCGGCTCTTCCAACTCCTCTGTTCTCCAAAAGCTAAAATAATTTACTCTTGGGGAATAGAACGAGTATAATAAAGCCGCAATATGCTTTGAGAGATCATTATATAGATGACGGCTATGAAGAATAATAACCGTAAAATAGTGTTTATAAGCATAGTTCTGCTGCTGGTCGCAGGCTTGTTGTGCGGCTGCAATAAAACTGGGCAGACATCGGTTCCCGCAGACAGCTCTGCTGCAGATGCTTCGGCTCCTCAGAGCGATTATTACGAGATCGATCTTGAGACAGCAAAAGAGCTTGCGGTGTTTCCCGGTCTCCCAGAGACAGAATCTTTCCGTTATATCGATGGATATAAACGCTATATGCTCAATTCCCCTGTATTGATCCAGCCTGAAAACGAAAGCCTGCTGCGGGATTCTCTGGAACAGTATGCATGGATCCTTATAACGAGCCAGAGCAACGAAGTTAAGGTCGTTTTTTCCGACGGGCAGTGGGAAGCCGCAGGCTATTCATATGGAATTACGCAGCTGACAAAGCTGGGAGTTCTTCACCATGATGAGCTCATGTCAATGCTGCGCGACAACGGAATAGATGCTGCCGTGGCCGAACTATACTATTTTGAATCTCCGATGTATTTCGTCAATGCCATTCTCATTGTTTCCGGCGGGGAAGAGTATGTAGTCCCATATAGCGTCCGCCCTGATTTTACAGGTCTGGAGGACGGAAAGCTCTACACGCGCAGGGAGTTCTCTTTGATCCTTGCGGAGCACTTTGACGAGTCTTCTGTAGAGGAAGAAGCTTCTGGTGTAATTTATTATGATCAGGCATCATTGATTCAAAACTACATTTCATATTTGGGTGGAGATTATGAGAAAGGCGAAGCGAAGTATTATTGCATGCAGGCAGGAATGCTTACACGTTCTGATTTGTTGCCACAAATGGATTTGATTGAGGCTGAAAATCAAGGTTTGTTAGGTGAGGTGCCATCAATGGAGGAAACGGTCCGGGTACAGAAAATCTATGCTCAGGACCAGCATGAGTTAGTGATTCAGCAATTTGGCGAAGATGCATCGGTAACTAAAACTTGTCCGTAACAATTTGGCAAAGAATTCATGAACTAGGAGATACTTTTTATGCATGATAAAGGACTATCAAAACAGAGTACAAAAAAGAAACAACTGCAAGTATTTGTCATTATACTTTTTGTTTTGATGATTGGATTATACTTTGCATCCAGAGTTGTAAGCCACGATAGATCTCTTGAAAACACGGGCTCTGCGTCATGGGCGACTGGCAGCGATATCGTCGATGTAAAGACTCTGTTTGATTCCGCAGATGTCGTTGCTGTGGGAAAGGTTTGCGATTCCATCCCGGAACTTCGGGTAGATGTTGTTTTTACAATGGAAGTTGTTGAACTTGAGACCGTCTATAAAGGTTCCGTTACCGCTGATGAGAGAATTGAGGTTTTGTTTACAGGCGGTTCTTTTGAAAACTACTATTCGGCTCCAATCCAGGAGCTTCCTTTACTTGAGCAAGGAAAGGAGTATCTGTTCTTTCTTGAATTGTCGCCGGAAGATGAAGTTTATGGTCAATACTACTTGATTTGCGGAGGCTATAAAGGCATAGCGGAGGTTGATGGAAGCAAATATATTTCGCTCTCTAAAGAAAATGAGGCTTTAATTGAAGACCTTAATACAAACAAAGATCTTTTCTTGGCAAATAGTATTCATTGAGGGCAATAATGAAGAAAAAAATACTATCAGCTTGTCTAAAAGCGCAAGAACAAATACAAAAGTGCCTGACGCGGAATGTGGCAGGCACTCTTTATGTTTGGTTTATTGGTTTGTGCGAGTTTCCTTCGACTGCGTTGACAAGCTCGGCTTCGACAGGCTCAGCCACCGCAGCCGGCTCAGGGAACGGGTTTTAGACGCTTTATTCGATGGGGATCTTGATCTTGCAGTCGCTGAGCGGGTAGGCAGCGCAGGCGTGCACGTAGCCGAAGTCCTTGTCGGCAGCGCGGCGGCCGTCGCTGACCGGGGAGATGTAGACGTTGCCGGCGAGCACCTTGGTGCGGCAGAAGCCGCATTCGCCGCTGCGGCAGCCTGTCTCGATGCGGATGCCGGCGCGCTCGAGGGCTACGACGAGGCTTTCGGTGGCCTTTGCGGGTATCACGTCTTCGTGTATGCCGCGCATCACGCTGAGGTTAAAGGTCTTGTCCGCCATGTCGGCGGGGAAGCCTTCATATTTGGTGATGTCCTTGATCTGGCCGAACACCTCGAAGCGAACCCTGCGCTTGGGCGCTCCGACCTCTGCCAGGGCCTTTTCCATGGGCTTATACATCGCCTGCGGTCCGCAGACCAGATAGGTCGTGTCGGCGGCGGAGTACTTCTTGATGAGGTCCGCGGTGATGAAGCCGCGCTCGCCCTTCCAGTCGGGCTCGTCGCCTGACAGCACGTACACGACGTGCACCTTGTCGCAGGCTGCGTCGATGGCATCGAGCTCTGCCTTCATGGCGATGTCGTCTGAATTGACCGAACCGTAGAGTATGGTCAGGTCGAAGTCGAGGCTGCCGTGGGCGATCTCCTTGGCCATCGAGGCGAACGGAGTGATGCCTATGCCGCCGGAAAGCGCTACGACGTGCTTCGCGTCGCGGATGGGGTCATAGTAAAACTGGCCGAGGCCTATCATGCCCTGGAATTTGTCGCCGACCTTGACGGAATCGTTGATGTAATCGCAGATGAAGCCGTCGCCCTTGCTGCGGCGCACGCTGATCTCGACGAAGGAGTGCTCTTCGAGGCGCGCCTCGAACGGAGCAGAGCTGATGGAATAGGGCCTTGTGATGAGGCTGTCGCCCATCGGGAAGTCCACGGTCATGAAGGTCCCCGCGTAGAATACGGGCAGCTTCTTGCCGTCGGCTCTCTCAAAGCGTACAGTCTTGGTTGTCTTTGTTATCTCTGTGACCTTGGTCACGACCAGGTCGAGCTTGCCCGGGTGCCATTCGCGCGAAACGTTGGCGATCGGGTCGTCCTTCACGGGCACTGCGGAGGCGTTTTCAAACGCCGCAAGCCTTGCTTTGCTGACGCGGGAGGCTCCGCCTACGTCTTTCAGAAATCCTTTGACTTTCATTTACTTCGCCTCCTTTGCCATGGTGTCGAGCACGTTCTTGGCGGCCTTTCTGCCGTTGGTGACCGCCGGGCCCATGCCGTCGCCGCTTATCTGGTGAGCTCCGCTGAACTCGAGGTGGTCGATGAAGTGCTCGGCCTCCGCGGTCTGCAGACGGGCTACGATGTGATCTTCCATGGTGTGGGCGTAGCCGTAGATGCAGCCATTCCACATGCCGGTGTAGTGCGCCACGGTCATCGGGGTCTCGATGACGAGCTCGAGGATGTGGTCGCGCAGGTTCACGCCGAGGTATTCGCTCATGTAGTCGATCATCTCGCCCGCGATGCGGTGCTTGACCGCGTCGTATTCCTCGGCGGTAACGGTCTTCCAGCCGTCGACTCTCGGCAGCGTGGTGATGCTGTAAGAGCAGGTGCCGGCCGGAGTGGCGTCGGGGTTGGCGAGGTTGTGGCAGATGCAGGTGAGGTAGTGGTAGGGTCCGAGGCCCTTCAGCTCCGCGTAGTGGGCGTCTGTGTCCATGCTCTCGCCGCGGAACACGCTGTAGTCCTTGATGCCGAGCTCTTCAGCGGTTTTGTCGAGTATCATGATGACCGAGAAGGCCGTGAGGCTGAGCCTTCGGCCGTTGACCATCTTGATGGCTCCCGCCGGAACGGCGTCAGCCGGCTCTATCATCGAAGTGTAGACCTTGTTCGGGTAAGCCGAGCAGATGACGTAGTCGCCGTGTATCTCGTCGCCGCGCGCAGTGCGCACGCCGCAGGCCTTGCCGTCCTTGACGAGGATCTTCTCGACGTGCTGCCTGTATTCGATCTGCACGCCCATGGCTTCCGCGCGCTCTGCCATCTTGAGGGACATCTCGTGGCTGAACTTGTGCGGAATGTAGGAACCGTAGCCGACGTAATCCGCCATCAGCACCGAATAGATGGTGAAGGGCAGTTCCTTGAAGCCCGTGCCTACGTATATCCAGTACGGAGCCAGCAGGTCGAGGGCCTTCTGCGGCAGGCCAAAGGTCGCGAGCACCTCAGCGGTGGAATAGCCCGCGGTCTTAACGAAAGCGGTATGCTTCATCAGCATCTGGGGCTTGCTCATCGGGTGGATGGACAGCTCGTTCACGCTGTTGAACACGTCGTTGCAGAGCTTCAGCACTCCGAGCACCTTGTCGTAGGTGCCGGGGACGGCAGCGTCGACCTCTTTCGCGAAGGTCTCGAAGCCCGGGTGAAGAGTGACTTCAAGGCCGGGCAGCGAAGCGTGGTAAGCCTCGGGGACCCTGAGCCAGTCCACGTCCACACCCATGTCGTCGAAGAACTTGCCGACCTTGAGGCGGTTTTCCTTCGAGCCTATGGACATCATCTCGTGCAGGGACGCCTCGATCTCTATGCCTCCGCGCACGAAGCTGGTGGCGATGCCGCCGGGCAGGTTGTGGCGCTCGAGCACCAGAACGTCCTTGCCCTTGTCTGCCAGCATGAGCGCAGCGGAAAGACCTGCGAGGGCGCCGCCTACGACTATGACGTCATAGTGGTCTTTGTAGAATTTCATGCTATATCCTTTCTTTCTCAAAAGAAGGGCGCGGATATGCTCCGCGCCCCTCTGCAGAGCGTTTGGTTCCTAGAAGAATCTCTCCACGAGCTCGCGGCTGTATTCCGCGGTCTCGTCCATATCGCCGAATGCCATGACTTCGCCTGCGTAGAAGGTGTCGTACTTGCCCTGCATCGCTTCGACCTTGTCATACCAGCCTGCGGTATAGTCTTCGCTGAATACATGGGGGAAGTAGTAGACGGACCATTCGTTGACGACGTTGCTGGCCGGGTTGTGCATGGTCTTGAGGTCGTCGAGCACCATCTGCCTGCAGTCTTCATACGGAACTTCCTTCATGTCCTTATGCTTTCTGAGGGCGTAGGTGGTGATGACCTGATCCTTGCTGTCCTTCCAGCGTCTGTAGTATACCATCAGATGGCCGAGGCGCTCCTTGACCATGTTGTCGAATACGTAGTAGCTGATCTCGGGGTGATCTTCGGGCTTGGTCTCGACTGCGAGAACGTCGTAGCGCTCATAGTCGATCTTGCCGAAGAGTTCCTTCTCGTCGTCGCGGATGTCGCTGTATTCGTCGAAGCCTTTCTGGCCGTCGGCACGGGTGCCGGGGATGTGGAGCGGAGCGGTGACGATGAGCTTGTCATATTCTTCGACAGCGCCGTTGACAGTTACATAGACCTTGCCGTCCTTGCGCTCGATCTTCTCGATGGCGCTGTTGAGCCTTGCGTGGTTCTTGAGCTTGGCGTCGAGGCACTCCCAGATGTACTGGGTGCCGTTCTTCCAGGTCCAGAGGTTGACCTTTACGAAGTTCATAGTGGTCTGGAAGTCAAGGTACTTGAGGACGTAGCCCGCGGGGATCTCGTCGAAGTAGCCGTAGCCGAAGCTGGTGTACGGTCCGATCCAGATGTCCTGAACGAGCTCAACGCCGTTCTTTTTGCAGAATTCACTGAACGGGAGGCACAGATCCTTGAGGTTGGGGTTCTCGCCGCTGACAGGCTCTCTGCCCGGGGTGCAGGCGAAACCTTCGTAACGACCCTCGGCAACGCCGCGGTGGCCGTTGAGGTCATATCCCTTGTACTTGGTCTCGAGCAGCTCGCCGAAGACCTTGACCTGCTTCTTCATCTTGAGGAGTCTGGGGATCTTGAAGATGTTCTTTTTCGGTTCGAAGGGCTCGATGACCTTGCCTGCAGCGTTCTTGTAGTTTCTGTTGAGCTTCGGGCCGTCGTGGGTGATTCCGCAGAATTCCTCTACGTCATGTACCGCATAGTAGGAGGGAACGCCCATGATGGCGCCCATCTCATAGCGGCGTCCGTTGTAGGTCGGAGACCAGCACTTGCCGCCTACGCGGTCATTGCGCTCAAGAATGGTGTAGTTTTCGTACCCCTTCTGTTCAAGGTACATGCCTGCGGACAGTCCTGCGGGGCCGCCGCCGATGATGCAGATGCGAACGTTCTTGTCCATCTTCACAAAACCTCTCATTTACTCATAAAAACATGGCTGTGTTTGGAGACGCAACCGTTAGATATAGTTTCTGTTAAGCTGATTATACTACATAAAGGACTAAAACGCACTACTTTTTATACACATGTATGATATAATAATTGTGCAGTAATCTTATTATTGTGCAAAGAGTTTGCCAACGCGGAGCTTTTTGCACCGTAATAGGGTCTTGAGGAGGAATTGATTGAGATTTCAAAGCTTTACCGAGATGATAGGCCGCTACGCCGGGGTCTCTCCCGACGCGCCTGCTCTCAAGTATGAAAAAGACGGGCTGATACGCACCGACAGTTTCGCCCAGCTCTCCCTGGCGATAACGCTTCGCGCAGCTGAGCTCCGCGCGAGCGGAAAGACCTGCCTCGGCCTTCTGGCCGACGGGAGCCGCGACTGCGTCATCGAGCTCTTTGCCGCGGTCCAGGCGGGCATGCAGCTCGTTATGCTGGACGAGAACACTCCGACGCAGGTGCTGCTCGGCCTTCTTCCGTATACGGATATAGACATGCTCTGGGGCGACCCCGATCTCTGCGAGGAGCTCACGCCATACCTTTCCGGAGGCGTGCAGGGCGGAGCCGGGCGCATCCTTTTCTTCACCTCAGGGACCACCGAAAGGGCAAAGGCAGTCGTCCTCACCGAGGAGAGCCTGTGCTCAAGCGCGTATAACGGAAGCGCGCTCCTTCCTCTTTCAGAGGCAGACACCCTCATGTGCATGCTGCCTCTCGGCCACGTGTTCGGCTTCGTTTGCGGACTTCTCTGGGGCCTTTCCTGCGGAGCCTGCGTCGCTCTCGGAAGGGGACCGCGCCACTATATCGACGACCTTGCGGTGTTCAGGCCTACCGCGCTCTCCGCGGTGCCCCTGCTGCTCGGCTTCCTCGTGAAGCAGAACCTGCTGAACGCGGACCTCAAGCTGGTGCTGATTGGCGCCGGCGAGTGCCCGCAGATGCTTATCGACGCGGTCAAGGCGCGCGGCATACGCGTGAGCTTCGGATACGGCCTCACCGAGACCAGCTCCGGCGTCGCGCTCTCGCTGGGCGACGACCCCTACGCCATGACCATCTGCCCGGACGACAAGATAAGCCTTGCCGAGGACGGCGAGGTGCTCATAGACGTGCCGAGCTGCATGATGCAGGGTTATTATAAGGACCCCGAAAGCACTTCCGCCGCGCTGAAAGACGGCCTGCTGCACACCGGAGACCTCGGGCGCTTCGACGACGAAGGCCATCTTTTCATAGTCGGCCGCAAAAAGGAGATGCTGGTGCTGGGAGACGGCACGAAGCTCTTCCTGCCTGAGGCCGAAGCCCAGCTCGCCTCGCTGCTGCCGGGCGCGGATCTCGCTCTCTGTCTCAAGGATGACAGAGTTGCTCTCGCGGTCTATAATGTCGAGCATACAGACAACTACATCAGGGATATGATAAGGCCCTATCAGGAGCAGCGTCCGCGCGGACAGCAGATAAGCGACATAATCCGCCTCGACGCGCCGGTCCCCCGCACGGCGACCGGAAAGATCAAGCGCTGGGAGCTCCGCAGCAAACTGTGAAGCCGCGTCTGCAGGCTTCGCGTTCCACCGACCTCTTTTGAAAGGAAACAAAATGACCAGACAGGAAATCCTAGAAAAAACAAAGAAGATAGTATATGACTGCGTTCCCGAGCTCGCGGGCGTCGAGATCAACGAAGACTCAGTCGTCAACACGGATATGGGCATGGACTCCATGAACTTCATCCTTGTCATCTGCAAGCTCGAGGCCGAGTTCGACGTGCGCATCCCCAACCGCCAGTGGACCAAGCTCTCCACTCTGGGCGAAGTCGTCGACGCCATTGAAAAATACATGAAATGAGCGGTATTTATGAACGTGAGCTGCTTCTCGGCAGCGAGCATGTAGACTGCTTCAGGCGGCTGCGCACCTCCACGCTGATGGAGCTGCTGCAGACCGCTTCCATACGCCATACCGAAGAGCTCGGCATGGGCCGCGAGAAGACCCTCGACAGGGGTCTTCTTTGGGTGATAGCGCGCCAGCATGTTATAATAGAGCGCTGGCCCGTTTATGACGAACGCGTAATCATCCGTTCCTGGCCGGGCGAGACCATGAGGGTCCTTTTCCCGCGCTATTACGAAATCGCCTCTGCGGCTGACGGCTCGGTGCTCGTGAAGGGCAGCGCCGTCTGGTCGCTCATGGATATGGAGACCCGCACGACGGCCTTCCCTGACGAGTATGGCGTCGAGATCGAGGGGGTCGAGACGGGGCGCGAGATACCCTTCCTGACGAGGCTCACCGCGCTCGAGACGACTGAGTGCCGCGGCTTCACCGTGCCCTACAGCTACGTGGACATCAACGGCCACATGAACAACACCCGCTATTTCGACCTCGTCGAAGACTCGATCGGCGCCGCAGCCGAAGGCCGCGGACTGCGCGAGATCCAGACCGAATACAGCGCCGAAGCTCCCCTTGGCTGCACCCTGCGCCTCGACTGGGGAGAGGCTGAAAACAGATATTACATCACAGGCCGCGAGGACGGCGTGGAACACCCGTGCTTCCGCATGAGCCTGCAATATTAGATAAAGGAGAGATATATGGATCCCATCAGAGTAATAGAAGTAAAGGAAAGCATTTTCGCCGACAACAACGCCGACGCTGACAGGCTTCGCGCCCAGCTCAAGGAGCAGAAGACCTTCCTGCTCAACCTCATGAGCTCCCCGGGCAGCGGCAAGACCAGCACTCTCAGGCAGGTCATCGGCCGTTTAAAGGACGAGATGAAGATAGGCGTCATGGAGGCTGACATCGACTCCGACGTGGACGCCGCCGCGATACTTGAGACCGGCGCGCGCGCCATCCAGATACACACGGGCGGCATGTGCCACCTCGACGCGGACATGACCCGCCAGGGCCTCACCGAGTTCGGCACCGAGGATCTCGACCTCGTGGTCCTCGAGAACGTCGGCAACCTGGTCTGCCCGGCCGAGTTCGACACCGGTTCCGTCAAGAACATGGTCATTCTTTCGGTCCCCGAAGGCCATGACAAGCCGCTCAAATACCCGCTCATGTTCGAGGTCGCGGACGTGCTGATCATAAACAAGATCGACGTTCTGCCGTATTTCGATTTCGACCTCGAAAAGCTGACCGAGTTCGCCCACATGCGCCATCCCGGCCTTGAGATCTTCCCGATCTCGGCAAAGACGGGCGAGGGCGTCGACGCCGTCTGCGACTGGCTGCGCAAACAGGTCGCCGAGTGGAAAAAGTAGGCTTCATGCACACCAAAGTGGGCTTCGTGCCCACTTTTTCTTTTACGCGATTTGCTACAATTAGCAGGTAAGCCGCCGTCAAAATGTGAAGGGTCCGGTAACGACAATGACTACCGAAGAACTGCTTAGGCTCCTGTTTATGGAGTCCAGCCTCGAACACCTGATGAAACGCGATACGGACAGCGTCCAGCTGCCCGCGTTTTCAGACTATATCAGCGCTCTGTGCAGGAGCCGCGGGGAATTCCCCGAAAGGGTGATAAAGCGCGCCGACGTCGAAAAGTCCTACGGGCATCAGCTTTTCAACGGACGCCGCAGACCCTCGCGCGACACTGTGCTCCAGCTCGCCTTCGGCTTTGAGATGGACTACGAGGCCGCTCAGGAGCTTCTGAAGATAGCCCGCAAGAGCCCGCTGCACCCCAAGGTCAAGCGCGACATGGTGGTCGTATACTGCCTGCAGCACCGCTTCAGCCTGGTCGACTGCCAGCTTGCCCTGCAGGAATACGGGCTCCCGCTTTTAGGGGAGGGGAACCGCAATGAGTGAACTGACTCAAGGACTTAAGGTCATAGACGAGGGCTTCGCCGGCTTCGGCTTTCCTGCGGAGTTCCTGGATTCGTTCGACCAGCTCGAATGCCTTTCGAGCCGCAAGGGCAAGGACACCTTCCTCGTAAGGAGCCGCTCGGACGGCTCCCTCGCTGTCGCGAAGTGCTACGACAAGAGCGTTTTCAGCTTTGCCCCCGGCGCCGCGGAACCCGCGTCTTCAGAGGTCTGCAAGGGCCTGCCGCGCTTCATCGCAAGCTATGAAAGCGAGAGCTGCGTGTGCGTTCTGCGCGAATATATCGAGGGAACGCCCCTCAGCGAATATGTGAAAACGGAGACCCTGAGCCGCGAGCGCATCAGGGAGATCTGCCTCAGGCTCTGCGACATACTCGTTTATCTGCACGGGCTTAGACCGCCTGTGATACACCGCGACATAAAGCCCGAGAACGTCATAATAGACGCTTCCGGCGGCGTCTGGCTCATCGATTTCGACATTGCCCGCGAGTTCAAGCCTGAGGCGGAATCGGACACCTTCTTTTTCGGTACCAAGGGCTACGCGCCGCCCGAACAGTACGGCTTCGCCCAGACGGACGCGAGGGCTGACATCTATTCGCTTGGCGTGCTGCTGCGCTTCCTTCTGACCGGGAGCGTCAGGGCGAACGCCAACGTCAAGGTCTACAGGCCTCTGCAGAAGGTGATAGACAAGTGCACGGCCTTCGCTCCGGAGAAGCGCTACGCCGACGTCAGGGCAGTGAAGAAAGCCCTTAATGCCGCCGGGCCGCAGGCCCGTGTCCGCAGGACGGTCTGCCTTATCGCCGCCTGCGCCGCCGGAGTCGCCCTGCTTGCGGCAGGTTCCATCGCAGCATATAAGGCGCTCACCTACACCCCGTTTACTGAAGGATACGTACCGGCCTACATATCTGATGAAAAGAAGGTTGCGGAAGGCGTCAAGTATATGCGGGATAACTATGATACCGACATGTTCGACGCCGCGGACGACATCGCGGACATAGGCCTTCTGCGCCGCGCTCTGATTGAGCTCTACGGGCTCGACCGCGATTACGTCTACGGCATCAACACCGACATGCCGCAGGAGAGCGACGATTTCTTCCTCCCCTGGGGCTGGGACGACGGCCAGACCATCGACCGCGACATCGCGGTCTATGCTGCCGTAAAGGTCCATGACCCCGGAATAGTCGCGGACTGGTCGTCTCTCAAGGACGACAACGGCTATTACCCCGGCGTGCGTCTTGCCGTCGCGTTCTCCGACGCGCGGGGCCTCACCGACGGGGTCAACAAACCCGGCGATCTGAGCATAGGCGAGCTTGCGCTCATACTTGCGAATGCCGACAGATTTTTCTACGGCTTATCGCGATGACCGATCAAAGGACCCGGCAGGGGTGGGCTCTGTGCCCACCCTTTTTATTTTTCCGTAGAATATAATCAAACATAAGTGAAAGGAAGCGGAAAATGAGCAATCTCGCAGGTTTTGCAAAGGAATTCTTCCAGGGTCTGCGCATGCGCGAAGACGAGGTCAACGGCCACTCATTCAAGGTCTATATGAGCGGCGCGGTCGACGCTTTTCTGGAAAACGAGACTCAGGACAGCGCGTTCGCTGTCTACAGGGCGTTCTTCGACTGCTACAGGGTCACCATACCCGGCAGGGACGGCACGTTCACGGACCTTATCGACATGCTGCGCAGCTATGAGGCGACCGCGGCGACCCTCATCGACAAACAGCGCGATCATTTCATCCACTCGGTGAACGTGTTCATAACCGGCCTTGCGGTGTTCGCGAGGAACGGCAATTTCCGCGAGATATTCTATTGCTCAAAGCCCGAGGACGGCTTCAGGGACGCCTTTGAGGACCCCTTCGAGGAATTCTTCTTCCGCTGGGGCATAGCCGCCCTGTTCCACGACGTGGGATATCCGGTGGAGATAGTTGGGCACCAGATCGACCGCTTCATACGCATGGTCTCGGACGCCGACGGCGACGAGGTCCGCGTGAGGGCGAAGATCAGCTACGAGAACTTCGGCGAGCTCGACCATATAAAAGAGGTGATCCCCGCGGCGGAGTTCACCAAGGAATACCGCGAGGCTTACGCGGTCGGAGACGACGTCGACCTGCTCTCGCCGCTCGACCTGATGGCCCACCGAATTCATCTTGCTTTCGGAACGGATCTGGCCCAGACGCGCGCTTTTCTCGACGGTTTCGTTGAAAAGATGGCCGAAAGCGGCTTCATCGACCACGGCTTTTACAGCGCCATGATCATACTCAAATGGTACGGCTACGCCATGCAGCTCAGCGGGGACCCCTGCGGACGCTTCTTCTGGCAGATCACGGACAGCGCGACGGCCATACTTCTGCACAATTACTACCGCAACGTTCTGCAGAAGGAACCCTTCGGGCTAGGCGCCATGAGGGCTGAGGACGACCCGGTCGCCTGGCTACTGATACTCTGTGACGAGCTTCAGGAGTGGAACCGTGAGGCGCGCGGCATCATCACGCGCACCTTCACCCTCGCCGATACCGTGAACCTTTCCCTCACAGACGATTACCTCGCCGCGACTTACGTGACCGGTGAAGGCAGCCTTCCCGCAGATTTCTGCTCGGAGAAGAAGGCTCTGCTGAACAGGGTCCTGGGTCTTGCGGAGATATTCCCTGCGGGGCTCGACGTCGATTCGCAGTCGACGGGGTCTATGAGCCTCCTCGTGCAGAAGATGAGCGGCGCGACTTCGCGCCCGCTGCTAAGGGATATCGAGCTCCTCGCCATCGCGATACACGCCCGTTACAACGAAAAGCAGCTCGAGGACCATCCCGGGGAGCCTCTGGCTTACCCCAATTTCTCAGAGCTTCCTGACGAACTCAAATACAGCAATCTCCGCCAGGCTCAGAGCATGTACGACAAGCTCGACGCTTTCGGGTTCACGCTGCGCGCCAAAGGCGGCGCGGGCGTGGTCACGGAATTCGACGCTGCCCTGACGGAGCGCATGGCCGAGATGGAGCACGATTCCTGGGTCGCGGAACGCCTCTCCCAGGGCTGGAAGTACGGACCGCACGACGTTGACGGCCGGACCTCCCCGTATCTCGTCCCTTACAGCGAGCTCCCCGATGACATAAAGGATCTCGACCGCGACGCGGTGCGAAACATCCCCGCGCTCGCTGATCGCATAGGAATGGCGGTATATAAGCTGGCGGAGATAAAACTATGAGCGGCAAACTTCCCTTCAATTCATACAACGGCAGCGAACCGTACCTGTTCATAAGCTACGCGCACAAGGACGACGAGAAGGTCTTCGGGGTCATCAAGGCCCTGCACGAACGCCTCTACCGCGTCTGGTACGACGAGGGCATAGAGGTCGGAGCCAACTGGCCGCAGAAGATCGCGACGCGCCTCGCGGGCTGCGGCACCGAGGTGATATTTGTGTCTAAGAACTCGCTCGCCTCGCAGAACTGCCTGCGCGAGGTCAACTTCGGCGTGGCGCAGAAAAAGAAGAGCATAGTCGTGATGCTGGACGGCAGCGAGCTGCCCGCAGACATGGGCATGCAGCTGTCGGTAGCGCCTGTGATCGAATACAAGGGCGGCGAGCAGACCGCGGCTGAGATAGCGGCGCTGCTGGACGGCTCCCTCATAGGCGACGGCATCACCGGCTACGAAAGGACGGCCGGAGACGGCAAGAAGAAGATAAACAAGTGGTTCGTCGCTTCGGTCGTTCTCGTGCTGCTCCTTGCGGCGGCGGCTGTGTACATGATCGGGACCATGAAAGGCTGGTTCGGTTCCCGCGGCGCGATAAGCACGCAGCAGGTGAGTTACGGCAGCGGCGAAGAGGCCTTTGAAGCTTCTGTGACCGGGTTTACCAGCCAGATGTCCATGGAGCTGCTGCTCAAGTCCATGGACTCCAGATATATCTACATCTGCGGCAATAATTTCGTCTCGGACGCGCGCGCCATAGAGCGCAGGGCGGACGGATGGTACCTCGGCGGCGTGGCCGTGGAGCGCGGGCTCATCGACAGCCTGGCTCCGTTTGACGGGATCGGCGTGACCCAGCTTGCGCTCGTAAATGGGAGCCTCACGTCGCTCGAAGGGGTAGAAAGCCTGAAGGAGCTCGACTACCTTGATATCTCGGGGAACGCGGTAAGCGATCTTTCCCCGCTGACCGCCCTGAACGGGCTGAAAACGCTGAGGCTCCTCGCGATGCCCGCGGATTGCGATCTGTCGCCACTGGCACAGTGCCCGGAACTGAAGCAGGTATATGTGAGCCTTGATATGACAGACAGGATCGCTCCGCTCGTGGAAGCGGGGATAGAAGTTATAGTGAAACGATAGGAGGAAAACGTTATGGACCGGTACAGCGGAAACAAGGATCCGTTCGTGTATGTTGCATATGACAAGTGTGACGAGGCAAGGGCTCTTGAGACCGTAAAAGCCCTGGGCGAAAAGGTCAAGGTGTACTTTGCGGACAGCTTCGGCGCAAAGGAGCAGAAGATACTCAGCAAGGCTGCCGCGGTGGTGCCCGTGGTGAGCGAAGGGTCCGTCAGGACCATAGAAGAAGCGGTAGCGTTCGCGGCGGGCAAGGGCAAGGACCTTCTTCCGGTATTCCTCGACAACGCGGAGCTTCCTGCAGGTCTTTCGATGCTGCTCGGCACTACGCAGGGCGTGTTCAGGGGAGCTTATATGGACGAGGCGGAATTCGCCAAAGCGTTGCAGTCGTCGCCTCTGCTCGGTTCCCTCAGGGTGACCCCGGAGCAGACGAAAGCTGCAAAGAACGCCATGGTAATCGGCGTTATCGCGGCGGTCGCCGTGGTCGCGGCGGTGCTGCTCACGGTGCTGAACCCCTTTGCCGCGGACAAGATCGATCCTGAATCTTCGCTCGGCAAGCTCGGCCTTTCGGGCAGTGCTTCGAAGATCAAGACCGTTGCGCTCTACGGCGATCAGCTGAAGGACGAGTTCCAGACAGAGGGAGTCTATCAGATCAGTTCCGGCATACATGAGACCAACATATCCGAAGTCATTTATCTTGCAGGCAGCGACGAGACCGTGGAACGCGGGACCCTGAATGATATCAGCGACTTCGCGCAGCTCACCAATCTCGAGGAGCTGTCGCTCTGCGGCAATTCAGTGCAGGATATCACTCCGCTGCTAGGGCTCACGAAGCTGAAGAAGCTCGACCTGTCGGCCCAGCATTATTTCGACGTCCTCGGCCCCGAGGAACGCGAAACGGCCGCCTTGTCGCTGGTCGGAATCAGCCGGCTGACTTCTCTTGAATACCTCGATCTGAGCTACTGCAACCTCGGCCCCGAAGAGACCAGAGAGCAGTCCGGCATCATGGAGCTCAAGGACATGCCGAACTTCAAGACCCTCGTGCTTGAGCGCGACAGCGAATATATAGCCGACATGCTCGGTGACGTAAACTTCGAGATAATCCTGCGCGGCACCGTTGTAAACGATTATGAGGAGATGAAGGCCGCGGCGGCAGATAAGAGCTGCCATTCGATATATGTGAACTTTGACTCCGTGATCGACATACCGCAGGGCGAGACCTTCACGCTTCCGCCGTACGTGCAGCTCAACGGGACCAACTTCGAACTGAACAATTACGGAACGTTTGAGATATACGGCGTCATAGAGTGCGGCCTCAATCAGGAGACCAATTACGGCACAATGATAGTGAAGCCGGGCGGCTGCTACGTCGGCGGCATGAGCGACCTGTATAACGAAGGATCGTTCACGGTCGAAGAAGGCGGTCTGCAGAGCCTTGAGCGCGGCAAGCTCTTCGAGCAGCGCAGCGGGTCCTACGTGAACAACGGGAACGTGTTCATCGGGGTCGGCGGAGTCATGAATATCAACGGCGGCACCGCGGAAAACAACGGGGTCATCACGGTCCAGTACTTCCCGGAGTTCATGGGCGGGGTGTTCGGCGACGACTGGTATCAGCAGAAGTATGACACCGTGAACGCCATGGGCGGAAGCGGCAGGCTCGAGATACAGGAAGGCGGCGAGTGGTGATACCCGTAGTCGTTGGCGTTACGGGGCACAGAGACCTGCGGGAGGAAGACCTTCCGAGGCTCAGGGAGCTCGCGTACGCTGAACTCAAGTCAATAAAGGACGCCTGCCCGGACAGCAGGCCGGTGATGCTGGATTCGCTGGCAGAGGGGGCGGACATGCTTTGCGCGGAGGCGGCTCTGGAGCTCGGTTATTCGCTTGTAGTGCCTCTGCCGTTTGCGCTGGAGGAATACAGGCGCGACTTCAGTGGCGCGGCGCTGGAGCGTTTTGACGCGCTTCTGGCGCAGGCGTCGCAGGTGTTCGTGGCGCCGGATTCGGAAGGCCTCGGGACTCGGGACCTTGCGCCTTCGGACTTTTCTGCCATGCGCGCGGCCGAGGCCGCGCGCGATTACGGCTACCGCCAGGCGGGGCTGTACGTCGCCGGTCACAGCCAGGTGCTCATAGCCTTCTGGGACGGCAGCCCCGCCTCGGAGGGCGGCTGCGGGGCGGCGGAGGTCGCGGAGTACATGCTGCGCGGCCGCGGCGCGCTCGACGCGCGCTGCGCGCGGCTGGTGCAGATAGTGACGCCGCGCGCGGGCGGCAGCCTGCCTGCCGGCGCGTTTGCAGTGAAGCGCTTTGAGACCGGCCCGTCCGGCTCGGACGAAGCGCTTAAGGAGATAAACGACCTGAACAAGGCTGCCGCCCTGGCGGCCGCGGAAGGCATCAAAGAGACCTACACCGCAGCCGACGAACTCGCGGGAAAAGCCCAGAAGGGCTTCTTCAATACCGTCCTGTGGCTCGCGGTGCTCTGTGCTCTGCTGGTCTTCGCCTTCCTCGCGTACGACGAGCTTGAATCTGACATTTTCCTTCCTGTCTACGCCGCCGCGCTCATCGCGGCGTGGGTGCTGCTCCGGCGCGAGGGAAAACTGTTCTTCCACCATGATTTCCTGCGCTTCAGAGCTCTCGCGGAGAGCCTCCGCACTCAGGAATACCTGCTTCGCTGCGGTATAAGCGACGTGAACGTCTGCGATTTCTACACGTGGACCCAGCGCTTTGAGCTGGGCTGGCTGCGCGAAGCTGTCGCGGCCCTCACCGTGACCGGCAGGTCCGCCGCGGGCGGCAGATCCTTCAACCCCGCAGCCGCCGCGGACTGGGCGGGCGAACAGCTAAGATACCACCGCCGCGCGGCGAAAAGAAAGCGCGTGCAGAACACGCGCAACGAACGCCTTTGCGGCGCTCTGGCCTTTGTTTCCGTCGCCCTGTTCGCCGCCGTGTTTGCCTTTGAATTTCTGGCCCCTGCCGTCATGGAAAGCTCCGCCGCGGCAGCTCCCCTTATGCAGCGCCTGCTGATGATGCGCATCTCTGCGATACCTCTGCGCGGGTTCTTCAAGATAGCCCTGGGTGTGGTCTCCACGCTCACGCTCTTCCTTTCCAGCTACTACGGCCGCCTTTCCCTCGACCGCCAGATCGAAGACCACGAAAAGATGGCCGTGCTTTACGAACGGGCAGCGAACGCCCCGGTCATCGACCGCGGGCTCTGCATCTCCCTCGCCCGCGAGGAGCTGATAGAGAACGGCAACTGGTTGTCATACATGAAAGAAAACAAACCCGGCATCGACCTGTAAAAGACAGAAAAACAATGAGATCGCATATATAACTGTTGACAGTTATAACTGTCAACAGTTATATTTTTGTCGGGAGGTCGCCATATGTTAAACGATCTGGTCAAAAAATATGATGTGAGCGTGTACAGGATATCGAAAGACAGCGGGGTCCCCTACACGACTCTTAACGAGCTGGTCAACGGCAAAAAAGATCCCGCGGAGTGCAGCGTGCGCACGCTTTCGCGCCTCGCGGCGTATTTTGGGCTTTCGCTCGATCAGTTTTACAGACAGCTTCTTCAGGATGACGCTCCGGGAGGCAGGCTCATCGCCGATAACTGGAACCTTGCCCGCGAAAAAAAGTACCGCTTTCCGGTCGTTTGCGCGACGGACGGCTTCGACATCTCTCGCATCCATCCTCTCAGGCAGCGCGCCGCGGTCGAAGTCTTCAACGTCTTGCGCGGCGACCGCAGAGTCGCTTCCGCTTTCATCTTCGGCAGCTCTGCAAACATCAGGTGCCGCAAAGACAGCGATCTCGATCTGCTCGTCGGCCTGCAAGGCACCGCAGACCTGCCTGCCGCAAAGGATGAGGTCTCTGAAAAGCTCCAGGCCGCCTGCGGCTGGAACGCGGACATCCTCTGGGCAGACAGGGTGCAGCCCGGCAGTCGTCTGTACGAAAACGTGATGAAGGGGGTGCGTCTGATATGAGCAAGCTGCTTGCCAGGGCTCACGTCAAGTTTCAAAACGCCGAGTTCGATTATGCCAATATCGGCGCTGACGACGCGTTCCTCGACGATTGCTGCTACAATTTGCAGCAGAGCATAGAATTCGCGCTCAAATACATAGTCGAGATGAACGGTGAAAACTATATCGAAAACCACGACGTGCGCGCCCAGCTGAACAAGCTGAAGTCGCTGGGCGTCGAGCTTCCGTTTTTCGAGAGCGTCCGCCGGCTGGCCCAGACGGTAAACGGCTGGGAGGCTGAATCGCACTATAACGACGATTTTACAGCGCTCATCGAGGACGTCGAAGACGCACGCGTCCTTGCCCGCGAGATCCTGCAATACTGCGACAGTCTGGTGCAGGAGATCTGAACCTTCAATAAAGACCATGACATTCAAAAAGCCCGGAGCGCTTAAGCTCCGGGCTTTATCGTGTTCGCGCGCCATGGGCGCGCTCTAACGGGTGAAAGTCCCGAGTACGCGTAGGCAACGACGAAGTACATAGCTGAACAGCAAGGGTGTCCATCGCGAGGTGGAATCTG
>Ga0208297_1000727_pt1 | contig 51577 bp, 54 predicted proteins | sample LMS_cellobiose_e_FD_187367 | JGI IMG/M metagenome (GOLD analysis project Ga0208297, IMG submission 187367) | Rumen-fistulated moose microbial communities from Alaska, USA - LMS_cellobiose_enrichment (SPAdes) (version 2) | ecosystem: Host-associated > Mammals > Digestive system > Stomach > Rumen... | reverse complement strand
GTCCGTCCACCTCGGCCAGCGCGTCCTTATAGGGAATATCCCGATCCGCATCCTTGATACATAGCCAAAAAGAGAAGGTTTCGCCCGGCTCGATGATAAGCCCATGCAGCTTTGCGGCAGCCAACTTTAGATTGTGGACTTTGTTTTCCTGATAGATCATGTCAAAGCCTGTCTCTGTGTTCAGCATTGGGCAGCTTGAAGTAAACACCCGATGCGGGAGCATGGAGAGCTCCTGTTTCGTGACATATCGGTTTTTGTCAAATTTCATCTGTGTATAGAAAAATAGCGTGCGCTGCTTTCTGCGAACAGGCAGCAACCAGGGGAAAACCTGCGTAAGCCGTTTCCTTGCCATAGACAATTCCTCCTTTTGAGCAAAAGAAAACCCTTATCCAGTCTCCATTGTACTGAATAAGGGTTTTTCAATCTCAAAGATACGGCTTGAAATTGATTAAGATATTCCTAATGTAAAGCGTCTTTTTTCCTAATCTGTTAAAGGAAGAAGGACAGTGAATGTAATCGTCCGGTCTTTGCTTTTGGCTGTAATCGTACCGCCGTGCAGCTCGACGATCTCTTTTGCAATAGACAGTCCCAAGCCCGTCCCGCCTGTCTCCGACGTCCGCGCCTGATCCAGACGGCTGAATTTATCGAACATAGTCCGCAAGTTCTCCGGAGAGATTGTATCTCCCGTGTTCTGGAATACAACAGCCGCAAAGCCGTTTTCTTTATTCGCGGAAATGGTGATTTCTGATCCCTCATCACTGTATGAGGAGGCGTTTTTCAGCAGATTTCCAAACACGCGGGCAAGCATTTCCGTGTCGGCGGAAACGATCAGGCTGTCCTCCGCAGATACGTTCACGGTGTTTCCATTTGCGGACAGAGCCGGATAAAACTCGTCTGCGATCTGCGAAAGCAGGCAGGAGAGGTCAACTTCCGTCTTATGGAGCGATACCGCCTTTGAATTGTACCTTGTCAGGTCAAATAGCTCGTTAATCAGGACATCCAATCTTTCCGATTTGTTCAGCGCAATCCCGATATACTTCTTTCTCTGCTCCGGCGGCATATCCGGGGCCTCGTCCAGCAGGTGCAGATACCCGATCACCGTCGTCAGAGGGGTGCGTATATCGTGGGCAAGGTACATGACCAACTCATTCTTTTTTTCTTCTGCCTGTGCAACGCTTTTTTCGCTGGTTAAGACAGACAGCTTGATTTGGTTCATGCGGCTTTCGACCTCGTGGAGTGGGGAGGAAAGCGTAATCCCTTTTTCGCTTTTTTCATAGACCGTTTCCGTCGCATCTACTACTTCGTCCAGATAGCTCCACGGCTTTTTCCAATAGATATAAAAGATGGCAAAGAAGCCGATAATGAGGAATATGATATAGATGATGTCCAGACGCAGGCCAAGCCAGGCAATCACCGCATTATCCGTTTCGACTGTCCATGTACTTAAAAATGCAATCACGACAAAGCCAACGATTGCCCATAGAGCAAGCGTCACAAACAGACGGATGCTCAGTTTCTTTTCTATATTCTGATTTGCAGAAACCATGACAATCTCTCCTTTAATTTAGCGATACAATCAGAAATATACCTCCGACAAGCAGTACAGTAACAGCATCTGCGAGAACGGCAATGCTCCTGTCTGCCCGATCTTTATCGCGGAGCAGGGCACGTCCGATCAGGTAAAAGCCAATTCCAATAAGCCCGCCAACGGTATTTGTGATTAAGTCAGTTATATCAAAGCTGCCGACAGCAAAGATATATTGAGAACATTCCAGCGCAAAGGAAACAGCAAAAGTGAGTGCAGCCTTTCCCACAAAGGGCATCTTTTTGAAAAGCAAGCTCAGATATACGCCCACAGGAATGAAAATCAGGATATTATCACGAACTTCAGAAATATGAAATCCAATGTTGTGACCGTCCTCATAATGGAACGGGATAAAATTATATGCTTTTATCGTTCCGATCTCGCTTAGCGAAAAGCCCAATTTGAACAAAACGACCCACACAAGAAACAACAGATACACTACGAACAAAGCAACCGTGATGTAATACAGTTTCCGGTGTCTTTCCTTTAACATGACAATTTTCCCCTCAGATTTTGTAGCCAACACCCCACACGGTTTTGATATATAATGGCTTTTCTCCGGTATCATGCAACTTTTCCCGAATGTGCCGGATATGGACGGTGATGGTGCTGCTGCTTTTACTGTAATACTCATCTTTCCAGATGCCTTTGAATAAGTCCTCCACGCTGACAACCGTTCCGAGATTTTCAAGCAAGATACGCAGGATAGAAAACTCCGTGGGCGTCAGAGCGACGGGCTCCCCATTCAAACGGCACTCATAGCTTGCCGTGTCCATCTCCAGTTTTTCATATTTCAGTATTGGATCGGAAACGGGCACATTTTCAGCAGCGGAAAACCTCTTATACCGTCGGAGCTGTGCCTTTACCCTTGCCATAAGCTCCAACGGCTTAAAAGGCTTCGTTACATAATCATCTGCGCCCAACGTGAGGCCATTGATCTTGTCAACCTCCGCGTCCTTTGCCGTCAACATGATTACAGGGTAGATATACTTTTCGCGGATTTTTTTGCAGAGTGCAAATCCATCCGTGCCCGGAAGCATGATGTCCAAAATCGCCAGATCGAGAGTTTGCGTTTCAATGCAGTGTATGGCATCCTCTGCCGTGTAGAACTTAAACACGATATAATTTTCATTTTGCAGATATACTTCGATCAGGTCAGCAATATCCTTTTCATCATCTACAACTAAAATTTTCTCCATGAAATATCAGCTCCTTTTGCTTGTGGAGTAGCAAGATTATTATATCAGTTACGGATAAGCGATTCTCAAACGGCTGCATAAGGAATTATTAAGAATTTCCTTATATCAATTATAGCATCTGCCTACAACCCTTCAAATGTACCAGAGTAATTAGCTTGTTCTTTTCTTCTAATCCTTTTGTTTTCGACAAAGAACGCACCGCAAATGATAAGCCCGCAGGATTTTCTTAAGGATTTCTAAGGAAAGAATACGCTGTTTCTGAGTTGAATCTTTGTGAAAGAGATCTAGATTGTCAGTATAATAATAAAGAAATTCATTATGACCTTGAGGATACGCATATGTCAATAAAGGGAGCAACTATAAACCCATGAAGAAATCCTTATTTAGATTGGCTGATGCTATAGAACTTAGTGCGGCATATTTAATTTGCTTTTCATCAAATGTAGTGCTTAATTACGCCAAAGCAGCACATATTGATTCTTATATATTACAAACATTTGTAAAAAGCATAGTGGATTATAAGACTATAATTACGTTACTGCTGACATTTATCGCAATAGTATTTCATTATCAGATGTTAAGCAGGAAAAAGACAGAAATTTTTTGTCGAATACTTGTAGGAGATACTATACTGGGCCTTAGGATTCGATATGTCTTAAACTGTTGTACAATACTTTTTTTGACCTATCTTATTTCTATATTAGTAAGTGCTTGCCTTCATACAGGGTTAAGCGGGAGTCTTTGTTTAGCATGTATTTTTGTTGTATACATAATTATTAGTGCAGGACAGGTGCGATAGCATGAAGATTTTTGGTTTTTTTATTAAAAGACTATTTTTAAAAAGGTGGATACTTAGTTTAAGTATGCTATTATTACTCTTTGCAGCAAACTACTTGACCTTTACAGTGGCACGCTCTATTTCGTCAACCTATCAAGGGTATCAAGAAATGAGAAGAATGGATCAAGATGGAACTTATATTGCTAATCTAGACCCTGATAGCGCGCCTAATTTCGACAGAATAACGTTGGAAAAAACTCAGGCAGTATACGATTATTTAAGTGATAATTACACTTATGCTCTATATGCCGATGGTTTTATAATATCTTTACCAAACGATGATGATATAGAAATATCGCTGAATTACATAAGCAGGGAATCCTATGCCTTAAATCAATTGGATCTTTCGGCTGGGTCAGAGTTATATTTTGATTACCAACTCAATGAAGATGAGATACCTGTTTTGATAGGAAAAGGATTAAGTAATGCATACCCTGTTGGCTCTACGATTAAGATCTCAGATCCTGTTCTAGAGCGGCCGATAATTCTTAAGGTTCAAGGTGTTATAAAGCCAAACGCTCATCATTCTAATTTTTATGCTTTGAACTCAAAGAATTACTATAACTTTTCGATCTTTATTCCTGTAAACGAAGAATTCATCAAAGAATCAAATATTGACCTTCATGTTAATGCCCTTATGGATATGGTGGTGCTTCATACAACGGAAGAAGACGCAGCGACCTTAAGTGAGTACATACAGAATAACTTGGGGCTGAAATTCAACTTCTTCAGTCAGGAAGAAAACTACGACTATTTCAAGGATTATTATGCGAACTCTCTGAAAATAATTATGATAATTACATTATTCTTACTTGTGATTATCATATGTCTTTCTATTTGGAATGCGTCAACTAGCATCCGGTTGATGCTAAAAGACTTTACAATTAACTTGCTGATTGGACTAAGTTTTTCTAGACTGAAAAAAATATTATTCGGCTATTTTAGCATCCTTTTTTCTGTTAACTTGATAGTAATTGCTGTTATCACGGCTTATAACAGACACCTGTTTTGGGTAAATAAAGACACATTATTTGTTACATACGGATTGTTTGGTTTAATAGGAATAGATTGGGTTGGATTATTAGTAGTTGCTTGTTCAGACGTTCTTATCGGAATTGTTATTATCGAAATCATGTTGTGGAAAATCAAGAATATCCCGATTTCTTTGGGGGTGTTGCAATGAATCATATTATAAGTCTAAATATCAAAGAGAAATCATATAACAGCGCTTCATCTCCAATACTGAAGGATTTCAATCTTGAAGTTTGTGAGGGCGAAAAAATTGCCGTTGTTGGAGAATCCGGAGTTGGCAAAAGCTCTTTACTTAATATTATCGGGTTGATAGACAAACACTATAAGGGAGAATATGTCCTTTTTGGCTCGCAAACTGATAAATTAAGCGACAAAATATCGGCAAAATGGCGAAATCAGAAAATCGGATTTGTTCTTCAAGAGGCTGCGCTGATTAACTCCTTATCCGTTGAAGATAATATCAAGTTGCCTTTATTATATGCTGATATTGAGAGTAGAAAGGCTTCACTGGAGACTTTTGAAAGTATTGTTAATACCATTGGAATTGCACACATTTTAATGAAAAAGCCCCATGATTGCTCTGGTGGCGAAAGATCTAGAGTCGTTTTTGCCAGAGGAGTGATTATGAAACCTCAAATTATTCTAGCCGATGAACCCACTGCATCTTTAGATGAAGAGAATAAGGAAAGAATTATAAATCTACTTTTTAAAATGAATAAAGAGTTTAATGCAACAATCATTACTGCAACACATGATTTAGAAGTAGCAAGGCGCTACGATAGGATAATTCGTCTCGAAAGGAGTAAATAAATGGGTTTTATATCAATGCTTATTTCATTTCTGCTTGGATTGTTCCTTGTTATTATAGGAATTTCACGCAGGAAAAACAACCGTTGGAGTATCATTGCCGTTGTTGTCGGGTTATTATTAGTTGCGTGTGCAATTTATTTAGCCTTTCCAAAATAAATTGAAGACACATCAATTTTCTTTTAACTTAGTTTCATTGAATATGTATTGGGTGAAAAGAGTCTTCTGTTCTCTTTTCACCCTTTTTTAATACGCAGGTAGCCCGTATCCATAGATACTGCTGCTTCCAACAGCGTATTCCCGCTGGCGGCAGGCGTCGCCGGAGTTCCCCTCCACGGTATGGACCACGCCATTCTCACAGTATTCCACGATGCCCACATGGTCAATGGTGCCATCGGCTTTCCAATCGAAAAAGATGATATCCCCGGCCACCGGCTCGTAGGTGTTCGGCTGCCATTGTCCCTGTGCCATAAACCAGTCCACACCATCGGAGCAAAGGGAGAACTTCGGGATAATCCCGGCCTCAATGTAGCCGCACTCGTTGGCACACCATGAGACAAAACAGGCACACCATTCCACACGTCCATTGAAACCATACCAGGACCAGTAGGGTTGCCCGCCCTCTTGCCCGACCTGAGACAGTGCCAGCTCGACAATGGCCTGATTGCCAAAGCCCATGCTGAACGCCCGGCCGTAAGGATAGTAACGCAGCACATGAGCCACATACTGCTTGTCCCCATAGTTACTCCAGCCAAGCCTTGCCGCCTGCATATCGGAGAACTCTGCGGCATTGGCAACGGAATAGCCTCCGTAGTTGCGCAGCGCCCAGGAGATATAGCCGCTCCCGTAGTTGTAGCCCTGCAGGGCCAGTTTGATTCGTTCCATGTCCACCGGGTTTTCCACCCCGGCAGCCTCCAACGCGGCTTTCAGCTCCTGCACGCCGCATTCCACGGAATACTCCGGATCGGTGATCCCGTTTGGTACATGGGGATAACGGGTGTTAAATCCGCCCTCTGCCGCCTGCATGGGGTCAAGTCCACGACCTCCGGATTCCTGCATCATGACAGCTTTTATCAGTTCCACATATTCCGGGATGCCGTACTGCTGGGCATATTTGCGGATCATGGGATCGTAGGCTTCCACCTCGGCGCTTACCGGCGTATAGGTGCTGCTGCGGCTCCCGCCGCCGAAGATCGACACGGCGCAGCCGAGAAGGACGATGATCAGGATAATGACCACGGCCACCCATCCGCCCGCGATAATGGCGGAGATCAGGGCTTTTACTCCTGCGATGATGGCCCGGACTGCTCTGGCCGTAGCCTGTGCCGTCCGCTTGGCCGCCTGCGCTGCCTTTTGCGCCGCAACCTTTGCGGCATGGGCTGTTTTCTGTGCCGTCTTTGCCGCAGCCTGGGCGCTTTTCGCCGCCTGCTGTCCGGTCTTTACGGCAGTTTTGGATGCCATCTCCGCTGTTTTTACGGAGCGCCCTGCCTCCTTCATACCGCGCTTCATCGTGTTCACTGTGACGGTCCCTGCTGAGCGTGCCGACTGGCGCACGGAAAGCGGACTTTGCCCACGTGTCCGGATGGGGATATTCTCTCGGTGGATGATCCGGCTGGCTGCCTGCGGAGAGCTGCCGGTGCCCGGCGCTTTCCCGGCAGACCGGGCCGCCTGTTTTGCCTGCTCCTTTGCCCTCTGGATCGGCTGCTCCGCCTTTTTCTGTTTGAAATAGTCCTTTGCTTTTGAAATATTGTCCTTTGTCTCCTTGACCGCCTTGCGGCCCTGTTTGTCCAGCTGGTGCCCGGCCTCATGGAGCGCAGAGTCCGAAAGGGTGGAAACGCGGTCGGTGGCGTATTCCTCCGGGGAGTTCTCCGCGCTGTAATAGCCGTGCTCTGCCTTATCCTTCACGCGCACATAGGCGTCCTTCATGCGCTGGGCAGCTACGGCGGATTTGTCTATGGCCTTCACCGTGCCTTTCAGCACATCCCGTGTCTTGATCTGCGGCATGGCGCATCACCTCCCAAACAAAAAGAGGAGCGGCAGGGAGGTGCCGCTCCGCAACGATATACATGGGTTTTCTTACTCATTGCCGCCTCCAAACACGCCCTCACCGGGCTTTGTGGTCATCAGCTCGTAGAGCTGTGTATTCTTGGGGAAGCGGTTTACAAAGGGCACCAGCGAGCGTCCGTAACGGATCAGGCCGCAGCCCGCCTCCGCGTTGGTAACGTAACTCATCTGTTCCTTTGAAATGTTCAGCAGGTTTGCCAGCTTCTCGCGGTCACGGGCCGCCTGGTTGAACATGATGATAAATTCGGAGTTGGACAGCATGGTGCTGGCCTGTACGGAATCCAGCACATATTCCACGTTCTGGGTGATGGCCGTGGGGTGCGCCCCGCGCTTCCTGAACTGCCTCCAAGCAGAGGTAAAGAAGTTCGCGCCCTGCTCGGTGTCAAAAACGATATGATACTCGTCAATGAACACATGGGTGCGCTTACCCTTCTGCCAGTTGAGCGTCACGCGGTTGAGCATGGTATCTGTAATGACTAAAAGTCCGGCCGGTTTTAACTGCTCGCCCAGGTCGTGGATGTTGAACACCACCACGCGCTTATCAAGGTCCACGTTGCTGCCGTGGCCGAAGATATTGAGAGAGCCGGTGGTATAGAGCTCCAGCGCCAGGGCGATCTCTTTTGCCTCCTTTTCCGGCTGCACCAGGAGCTTTTCCCGGAGGGTGGTCAGGGTTGGCACGATGCCGGTCTCCCTGCCCTCCTGATAGACCTGCGCCGTGCAGCGGTCAATAATGCTCCGGTGCTGGGGACTGACGCCGTTCTTGTCGATCTGCTCCACCAGCGACATCACAAACTGCGACTTCTCAATGACCGGGTTGACCTCGCCGTAGCCTTCCACCATGTACATGGCGTTGAGCCGGTCTTTTCCGCCTGCCATCATGTGAACCACGGTGCCCACGTCTTCACCCATGGCCTCCACCAGCGGGACGAACTCGCCCTCCGGGTCGCAGATCATGATGTCATCTTCCGTGTTGAGCATAAGGAAGGTGATCTGCTCCTTGGCGTTAAAAGACTTTCCGGAGCCGGGAACGCCCAAAATAAAGGCGGACTGGTTTAAGAGGTTCTCCCGGTTGCAGAGGATCAGGTTGTGGGAGATGGCATTTTCTCCAAAGTAAATGCCCCCTCGGTCCTGTATCTCCTGTACCTTAAAGGGCATGAACACCGCCAAACTTTCTGTCGTTAAGGTACGGAAGGCATTGATCCGCCTCGTACCGATGGGCAGCACCGTGTTGAGGCCGTCGTACTGCTGGTATTTCAGCACCGCCAGCTGGCACATGTGCTTTCTTGCAATGGCAAGCACCGTCTCCGTATCGGCGTCCAGTTCTTCCTTTGTATCCGCCGTCAGCACTAGTGTCAGGATGCCCAGCATCATCCGCTGGTCGCGGGTGGTCAGGTCGTCAAGGAACTCCTTGGCTTCTTTTCTCTGCAGCTCCATATCATAGGGAACCACAGCGGAAAAGTTATTGTTGGCGTTCTGTCGCCTCTGCCAGTTGGTGATATTGGTCTCCACCCCCAAAAGCCGGTTTTCCACCTCCCGAACCGCCTCATCCGTAGGGATGGGCACGATGTCGATGGAGAGCATCATGTTCCGGTTCAGGTCCGTCAGCTCCGTCACCATGTCGTCCTTGATATATGAGGCGTAGTCCTTCAGGTACAGTACCCGGCAGTATCGGTCGCCCAGCTTCAGGAAATCTTTGCCCTTCTCTATCCCGTCCGGGCAGATGTAGTCCCGGAAGTCATGCCCCTTTTTCATCATGTCACGAGCGTCAAAGTGGAAATCCACCTCCTCGCCCACGCGGTAGAAGTCATGCAGGAGGCGCAGGCGTTCCGTGGCATCCAGTTCCGTACAGGAGGCTCCCAGATTGCCAAAGTGAGAGGTAATGTCCGCTCCCACGCGGGCAAAGTACGCCCTCGCTTCCTCTACGTCCTTTTTGCCCACGGTGATGGTGACGTACTTTTCCTGGATCAGCCCATTGGCACCGGTGGCCTTGTCCAGCAGCGCCCCGTTGTATTCCTCGCGATAGACATCCCTTGCGTCGTCTTTCATGGGCATGAGGACAGACTGCTCAAAGCTACGCTTATTGAGCGCCCGGTTGTTAATGGTGATCTTGGTGGTGGCCCCGGCGTCCAGGCTGTTTAAAAGCTCGGAGTAGGCCAGGAACATCGTCTCCTTGTCCTCACGGCTTGCCACCAGGTAATTGATATCCGAAAAGCGGTACATCTTGGAATACTTACTGCCAATTAAAAAGATGCCGTCGTTCCAGATGCGGCGGATGGGGATCACGTCGCGCACCTTGCGCGGCACCCTGTATTTCTCCTTATCCTGCCTGAGCAGGTTCGTCAGTGTTTTGATCATGCTGCTTATAACCCTCCTTTTCTCTGGCTTCGATGGCGTCTTTTAAGAGTTCGTGGTAGATGTTGTTCGCTTCAAGGCGGAGTTCCTTCGGTTCCAGAAACTCTGAGCGTATCCAGACGACCAGAAACTGCTCCGCCGTCATGCCGTGGTAATTGAGAAACCCCAGCAGGGCAAAGGGAACCGCGCCGAGGATACACATCCAGCTGACGGTCTCCACCCCGAAGTGGGGACGGAGCAGAAAATACAGCCCTACGGCGACGCCGATGGCCAGAACAGAAAAAATGAACTGCCGCATGGACAGTCCGAAAAACATGGATTCCGTATAGCTTCGGATCTCCCGGTTGATTTTTACTTCCAATGTGACACCTCCTTTACAGTCCCATCATCTCACGCACCACCCGGTCTGCCATTTTGACGCACCCGACTAAAACGAGCATATTAAAGATCAACTCTCCCACATAGCTCCAGACCATCGTGACCGCCGCCGCGTCCGGGTTAATGCCGGGCGGGGAGGAGGCAAACAGGGAGAAGATGATGCAGGCCAGCACAATAATGGCTCCCTCCAGGCAGACGGCGGCATAGCTTTTTAAGAAGCTCTTGCCCACTTGCTGCGTCGGTTCCCCGGCGAAGGTGGATAAGGGGATGGGTGCGATTGCCGTATAAAGGTACAACTTAAAAAACCGTCCGTAGACGGTCATGATCATGATAAAAGACAGCACAGTAATGAACAGTCCGCCGATCAGCGTCACCGCCCATAAGGGAATCGACTCGAAAAAGCCGCAGTTCTCCACAGCGGTCACGATCTCATCCGGCAGCACGGTACTTTGTGCGACGCCGATCCCCGCCGAGTTCATGATGGTGGAGATCACGCCCTGCACGATCCGAAAGAGCGCCATCATCAGCTCCAACCCGTAGGTGACAACGCCCTTCGCCAGCGCGAAGCGGATAAAGAGCTTTAAGACGGTCTCCGGGCGCTTGGTCTCCGCAAGGCTTCCGCAGGTGCGCATGACGCCCACTACGAAGAACAGCACCAAAAGTGCCAGACCGACGGCCTGCAGTGCGCCGTGGATGCTCACGATTACGTTCCAGATGGAGCCGCCCTTAAAGTTCTCCGGTGACTGTGTGATGAGCTGCCATATCTCCGCCAGCTTTTCATTCCAGGTGTTGAGTGCGTTCTGTAAATTTTGTACGACCCAGTTATCAGACATTGCTCATAAAACCTCCTTTCCGCAGAATGGGCAGGGCGGTTTCTGCCGCCCTGCCGTTCTGCTTTTTTATCCAGTGATGAGTGTCAAAATCTCCTTGGCAAAGGTAATGACAATGCCTCCGGCCAGGGTCAGGAACCCGTTGGAACGCTGGGAAGGGTCGTGGGACTGGAAGGAAAGGCCGACCTGAACGATGCCCCAGCCCATGAGGATGAGGCCGACGGCCCTGATCAACCCAAAGATAAAGTTGGACAGGTTGTTGACCACGCCGATAGGGTCGTTGGCGGCAAAGGCCGGAATAGGCGCGGCAAGGAGCAGCGCCCCCATGATCACCGCCACGCAGTAAGCGCGGTAGCCCTTCTTCACCTTTTCCGGCGTAGTCAGGCGGTTCTCTTTACGGTTCTTCTTCTGAAACAGTTTCATTTGTGCTTACCTCCTCTGTAAGATAGCGGGCTTCCAGTTCCTCATTGGACAGAAGCTCATACATGATTTCGCTTTCCTCTGCCGGACCGGTCAGTGCTGCGCCCACCGGGGCAAAAGAAATGGTGGCCACAGATTGCTCCGTACCACCGTGGACATAGGGTCTTGCTTTCCCGTCCGTGGTCAGCGCCACGTTGGGGTGCTTTAAGATGTCATACTTTTCATCCAGGATGGGCTTTTCACCCCGGATAAAAAGGATGGCGTGCTGGTTGTCCAGCATCCGGACCTCCGCGGCGTCCAAAAGCTCACGCCCGGTGATCTGGTAGTTGGTGGAGTAGTTGCCGCTGCGCCCGGTGCTTTTTCCATAGGTGTTCGTGTCAATCGTTTCTTTCCCCAGCAGCTCCGCCACGTACTTGTGTGTGGACTGTTCATTCCCGCCGAGGTACAGGAATTCGTCGCAGTTGCCTGTGATGCTCTCCCACTGCTTTTCAAACAGGGCTTTGAGCTGCGCCAGGTTCTGCAGGATGATACTGACGGAAACCTCGCGGGAACGCATGACAGAAAGGATCTTGTCAAAGTCATCAGGCAGACTCACATTGGCAAATTCATCCATGAGAAAGTGGACGTGTACCGGCAGCCGCCCGCCGTACTTGTGGTCGGCCAGCGTGAAGAGCTGCTGGAACAGCTGGGTATAAAGGAGCGACACCAGAAAGTTGAAGCTGGTATCGTTGTCCGGGATCAGCGCAAAGAGCGCGACCTTTTTCTCCCCCAAAGAGGGCAGATCCAGCTCGTCGGTGGCGGTCAGCCCCGCAAGGCTCTCCAGATTGAATTTCTCCAACCGGGCGGCAAGCGTGATCTGGATGGATTTCAGGGTTTTAGCACTTCCGGAATGGTAGTCCTTGTAATACTTCACCGCGATATGATCCGGGTTTCGCATCTCCAGGCGCTCAAAAAGCTCGTCCAGCGGGGATTGATAGCTGTCGTCGTCTTCCCGCACATCCCCGGCACGGAGCATCTCCATGACCATGGGAAAGTTCTGCTCGTCCGGTGGCGCTTCATAGTGCAAATAAAACACCAGAGCCAGAAGCAGCATACTTGCCGCGGTATCCCAGAAGGGGTCCTGGCTCTGGCTGCCCTTGGGCGTGGTGGATTTGAACAGGTTGGTCACAAGCCGCTGCACGTCGTTGTCGTCCCGCAGGTACACGAAGGGATTGTAGCAATGGCTGCGGCTCATATCCAAAAGGTCCAGCACCCGCACCTCATAGCCCTTTTGTTCCAGTAAATAGCCAGTATCGCGGGCCAGCTCGCCCTTCGGATCAAGGATGACGAAAGACGTATTGGCCTGGCAGAGGTTGGGTTTGGCGTAAAAGCGGGTCTTGCCCGCGCCGCTTCCGCCCACGACCATGGTGTTTAAGTTCCTCCGGTGCTTGCGACCGTCCAGACCGATCTGGACGTGCTGGGTCAGCACCTTGTTCTTCTCCGGCTCCTTTGCCTGATACCTCTTATTCACGGCTCTGGCGTCGCCCCACTTGGCCGAGCCGTGTTCCTCGCCTCTGCGGTAGTTGCGCCGGGAGGAGAGGTAGACCCCGATCCCCAGCCCGTAAATAAGCAAAAGAATGAGGACAGTTTTTAAGCTGTCCTCACAAAGCTCGATATGGGCCGGCCGGTTCATGACCTCGGTAAACCGGGAGATCATGGCGGGGAGGCCGCCGGAGGCGGCCGGGGCAATGGCAAGCCCCAGCCACACAACCGGCAGCACCCCGAAAAGGCAAAGGATGAGGGAGGCACGTTTACCTTGCCTCATCCGTCCGGCTCCTGACCTTTTTGACCGGGGCGTCAATGGCCTTCAGGAGTACTTCGTCGATGATGTCCGTGGGGCGGTCCTCACCGATCATGTCGTTTCGCATATCATTGAGCGCGTTGATGACCACGCCGCGTTCATAGTGGTCAAGCTCCAAAACGTGTTTTTCTTCTCTTGCCATAGTTATCGCTCCTGTTCTTTATTCTTCGGGGCCTTGTCCTTCTCCAGCGCCCGGTGCATCCTGCCGGTGATCTCCTTAGCCGCGTCGCAGATCGCAGAGAGTTCCGCGCGGATGTCCTTGGGTTCTGTCTCCTTGAACCGCTCCGGCATACGGCTGAAATCGTAGCCGGACACATCGATCCCGTACCGCTTGCACACCACATAGGAGACGCTGTAGGCGGCAAAGGCCGCGTCCTTCCGGTTGTAGTCCGGTGTCGTGTAGGCAAGCTCTGCATGGGCCAGCTCTTTGGAGAGGCTTCGGAAGATGTCGTGGGCCTCCATACCGCGGCGGACAAAGATCACGTCCTGTTCCCGGTCATAGAGCGCGCCCATGCTGTTCGGGAGTTCGTCCACGCCCTGGATCTGTACCGGGGAGCGGTGGATCAGGGCAGCGATCAGCTGACGGTCATCCCGGACCGGGTTCGGGCGCTGTCTCGGCTTTGCGTTGGTCTGGGAGATGTCAAAGACGTGCTTTACGTTAAAGCCGGTGCCGATGCTCCCGTCCGCACGCTCATAGCTGCTGCCCGGCTCCAGAATCTTGATGTGGGTCTCCTCCTTTCGGATGGAAGCGCCCATGTCCTTCCAGGCGTCAAACTCTTTGAGCTGGGTCGCCATCGGCTTTTGCGCCAGCACCAGCAGTGTGTTGGTGGCGGTGTAATGGATGAGGCGGGCCTTCACGTCCAGGAACGCCTTATAGCGTTCACCGTCCGTGCTGACCTCCTTTGTGGTCTCATCCGCAAGGGCATAGACCTCATCACGCTCCGCCTGCTTCTTTTCGGCCCAGGCGTCTTTGTCGAAGTTCTTTTCCTCCATCTCCGGGCGGCTGTTGGCTTCAAACAGATCATCAAAGTTGCTCATAAGATTTACCTCGCTTTCGCTTTATTCTTTTTCTTTCGCTGTGGCTGTTTGTGTTCGGTCACTTTAGGCGTACTCGCCTTCGGGGACCGCTCCGGGTCTTTTCGGACCGGTTCTTCCTTCTTTTCCTGGCGGCTGGCCCTGATCTCCCGCAGCTCCTCGCGGACGGAAGGACGGGCCTCCGCCTTCTTAGAAGTACCCTCGTCGGTTCTTGCTTGCTTCCCGGAGATAGGCGCGGACGGAGGGGATTTTTCCGTCCTCGCCGCGGAGGGGTTTGGGGATTCCCGTTCCTCCTTCCTTACGGGCTTTCCCATGAGGTCGTCCACCAGCCGGTCCTCTGCGGCCTTTTCCGGTTTGGCCTGCTCCGGCGCTGCCGGTGTCTTGGCTGCCCTGGACTGCTCCACATCGTGTTTGATGGAAGCCGCGTCCACCGTCGCCATCTTGAACCGCTCCACGATCCGGTTGATCTTGGAAGCGTCCTCGGCGCGGCACATGATGTCCACCAGGCCGTCCGGTGTCGGTTCCGTTCCTTTTAAGGCGCAGTAGACCACGCCATACCGCTTGGCTTCTTTGGTAAACTGCTTTAGGTGTTCCTCCCCGACGGAGAATACCTTAAGTTCCTTGCCGGATTTCAGCATGGCAGTCAGCCGCTGATGTCCGGCGATCTTATTCTTGTCCTTATTCTTCAGGATGGTATAGAGGGCTGCGGCAATGTTCTTTGCGGCTGTACCGGTCAGCTTTAGAACCACTTCCGTCCCCTCAAGGCTGAGTCTTACGACCTGTTCAGCCGCGTCGCCTGATCCGTTCATCGCGTTTTTCCTCCTTTCCGTTTGTCTTTTCTTCTGCCTCAATGGTCTTTAGCTTCTCGCTCATTACGCCGGAGCGGACGGCAATGTCATCACACAGGCGCACCTCCTTTCTGAGCCCTTTCAGCTCCGCGTTGAGCGCGGCGATCTGCGCCTTGACCTGGGAGAGCGTGTCGTCATCCGATTTTACAGCGACGGTGCGCTGCTTCTTATAGAGGGCTTTTCGCTCATTGGTCACGACCTCGATCCGCGCTGTCAGCGTGTCCTTATATGAAGAAAGCTGCCCGGCGGTATCAATGTGATGCCGTGCGAGCAGCCTTGCTTCTTCTGTGATGGCCTCCATTTTGATAAGATCCTCCCGGAGCAGGAAATGGAGTCGTTTGTTTTGATCCTTGGGCTTCTTCTCCGGGAATACGCCCAGCAGGTAACAGTAGTGGTAATACAGGGCACGAAAGCCCTTTGCTTTTGGCCTTGACGGAGAACCTGGCTTCTCTGCGGCCCTTCCTCTTTTAGCGGGACGATCCTGCCGCAGAATCTGATCCCGGATACCCTCCGGGGAATACCGTTCTCCAAAGTTGCGGGAAAGCCGCACGAACCGTTCCTTACCGGGAGGCCGGACGGAAATATCCTTGCCCACCTTGATCTCATAGCCCTTCCGTTTCAGGGCGTCGTAAAACTGCCGCTCCGTCATGGACTGACGGATGGCCTCATCCACATCAGACCGGACCAGCCCACGCCAGGTAGGACGCTGTTCCTGTTCCGCCCGCCACTCGCCGTAATGCCTGGACTTTCCCGGCTTTGGCTCCTCGATCACGGACAGGCCGTATTCCCGGCACAATTCATCCGAGGCCCGGCGCATGTCGTAATAATCCTTCTCCGTGCGGTGGAACTTGATCCCATCCACAAAGGAGACTGCGTTGATGACGAAATGGCTGTGCAGGTGGTTCGCCTTATCCAGATGGGTGGCGACCAGCACCTGATATTTCTCACCCCAGAGCTGCCTTGCCAGCTTGACCGCAATCTCATGGGCAATCTCCGGCGTGGCTTCGCCAGGGGCAAAAGACTGATATCCGTGATAGGCCACCGTGCCGTCCTCCTTGCCGAAGCGTTTCTTTACTGCAAGCATTTCTTCCCGTGCAGTAGCTGGCAGGCAGTTGACGCCGGAGACAAAGTTCTGAAGGAGAACTCCGTCTTCACGTTGCGTCTTTTCCTGATTGGCAACGTATTCGATCACGTCCGAGAGTCCCTGCATCTGGGCGTCGCTTATGCCGGGCTTTTCAAAAAAGGACGGGTTTTCTGTCTTGTCCGGATTTTCCACATAGATCACCACCTTGCCCAGCCACCCATTCACGCGCCAGAGGGAGGTCGTTGCCATCACACATCCAGCGATCCCGGCAGGATGACTGCATCCGTGATCCGTTTGACCGCCGCCTCCAGTTTGCGTGCTTCGGTATCGTACCGCTGCGCGTCGATCACACCCAGGGCGTGGGCCTTCTGCGCGATCTGATTCAAGTTCCGTCCGATGCCGTAAAGCTCCCGCATCATGGAGTAGTAATCCGGGGGCGGAGCCTCCTTCGGGGCAAAGCCTGCCACCAGATGCCGCAGGTATGCTTCGCGGGTGAGGCCGCAGCGTTTCACTCTCTTATCCAGCAGCTCCGCTTCCTTTTTGGTCAGGCGGAACAGGATGGGGACATTTCTCTTTCTCATCGCACCGCCTCCCTTACCTCTTTCTGCCTGATGGATTCCGGAACCTGCCGGATCATTCCAGCTTCCCGGTCGTATTCATATACGCGGTCCGACAGCTGCTCTTCCTTTGCGACCTCTGCGCGGTTGACCGCGCGGACCATCTCCCCAAGCTCCCTCGGATCGATCTCCGGAGATTTCGGTACGATCAGGAGTTCATGGATCGAAGACGGGAGGATATAAAAACCCTTCGGAAACAGCTGATCCGCCTTTTCCAGAACACCCGGATAGGAAAGGACAGCCGCGCCCTTGTTCTTGCTTGTGTCTGAGAGAACATAGAGCTGGGAGGGGACTTCCTCCGGTGCGGGATTCTCCAGCAGGTTTTCCGCCGCATCACGGCCAAACGCAAGGGAGAGCATGGCATCCTCCATGCGCTGCAGGCTGGGCGGCTCCGCTTTCAGGCTGTTTTCCTGTGCCTGGGCAAACAAAGTGTCCGTATCCACCGCCCAAAGCTCTGTCAGTTCGCGGCTGACCTTGATGCTTCCGATGCCTTCCTCCATCGGGAATTTCAGTTCCAGAATGAGCGCAAGGTCCTCCATCTGTCGGTGCGGTATCCGTGAGAGTATCTGCCTATTGTCCCTGCCGTTTATCAGCGTCACGGAAAGGTACTCTTTGACGCTCTCATAATTCCCATAGTCCAAAGATCCGATCAGCTCCCTTTTATCCATAGAACGGGATGCGATGCCCGCGATCTCTCTCATGATCTCACTCATCGGCCTGCCGTCTGTTGCGGCCTCCCAGTAGGGCTCCATGTAGATCACGGGCCCGACCTTATCTCCCTGTTCATGGAATGTGATCCCGACGCGGGCTACGTTGTTGTTTTTCATGGTCTCAACAACCCGGCACTGCACCTGCCGGTTATCCGGAAAATACTTCATGATCCCGGAAGCGATCTCATCTGCAAACATCCTTGTCTCGTTCATTTCTTCTTCGCTCCTTTCTCACACTTCTCGATCTGCTCCTGATAGGCAAGCAGACGCTTTAACAGCTTCTCCTCATCCACGTGAGTTTTGGGCACGATTTCCATCTTCATTGATTCGCTCCTTTCAGAAAATACATGTTTGCTGTGACATATTTACCAGGGGTTTCAGGGGCTGCCCCTGACAAGCGGCCTTCAGATTGCCGGATGTGGCAATCCAAAGGCGATGCTTGCTGGTATATGACAGACCCGTTCTCCCTCATGGTCGAACATTCCTTACCCGCTGAAAAGAAAGATCAGCGTTCCATGTCCTTCGGGTTATACGGCACCGCCTTGATCCCATCGCCGGTCCGGAAGAAGGTCTCAGGGAACTTGAACTGCTTTCCGTACTTTTCAAGCTGTGCATCAGAGAGACTGCCGAAGTTTTCTCCACTGCAATCACAGATGAAGGCCGGCCCGCAGATGATGTCGATCATCTCATGGTCTTCGCCATACAGCGCCCGGTTGGGGCGCATCCCGTTGATCTTTCCTTCTTCATTGCAGACCAGGCAGACCTCCTCATCAAAGGGATAAACGGCTTCTATCAGACCACCGCCGACTGCCCGCTGCATTCCTTCCAGTGAGGCGTCGATCTCTACTGTTTTTGCCAGCTTTCCCGGCTGCAGCATGATGACCTTAATTGTTTCTTCTTTCATCGCGCATCGCTCCTTTCGTGGTGTTGCTGTTTACTGATTCCTTTCAGATAGCAGAGATAATCGTTGTAGTCCTTTCCACTCGGCGGGAAATGAGCAGAAACAGCGTAGTTCCCGGACAGCATCTCTGTCAGCGCCTTTGCCGCCATCCGCCCGGTACGGTCATTGTCCACACGCAGGATAATCTTCCGGATACCGGGATGGTCCCCCAGGTATTGTTTCAATGCCAGAGGCAGGGAGCTATCCTGAAGCTCTGCTTTTGGCTTGTAGACCCCCGCAAGAGACAGCAGGTGATCTTCCTGCCAGTCCAGCCCTTCTTGTTTTCGGATGGTAGCGTAAGATAGCAGGTCAATGGCGCTCTCAAAGAGATGCAGGTTTTCGCTCTCGGATTTGGACGGGATACTGAAAGAAAACCGCTTGTCACTCCCGGTCGCCTCACCCTTGAAGTCCGGCCCGGTTCCCCGCAGATTGGCGTATCGCGGCTTTCCGTACCGATCCAGGCCGATGAATACAGCATTGTGATAGGGAAGGCTCTCATACAGCCTTCTGGACTGGAGGCAAAAGTCGATCAGTTCCCGGTCAATCCCTCGTCCGGTGAGATACCGGATCACCCGGTCGGCTGTCGGGTTGGCCTCCGGAAGCAGCAACGTCTTTGCCTTTTGCTTTGGATGGGTGGCCGAAACTGATGTAGAGATTTCGCTGTACCCTGCGATACGCTCAACCGCCTCGATAAAGGGCAATTCCTTGACTCTAATCAGATAGTCCAGGGCAGAGCGCCCGCCGATCCCGCGGGAAAACCAATACCATTTGCCGTTGGAGATTTTCAGGCTGTCATGTTCACGGGTGCAATAGGTGCTGCCGCCGAAATGCACCAGCTCCTGCGGTTCATAAGTCTTGAGGTAGGTGTAAAGGTCCATCTCCCTGGCCCTTGCTACTACCTCCGGTGGTATAAATGGCATGAAATCACCTACCTTTCTTCGCGCTTTGCACGGATAAAATCCTGCCGGATCACGGCATTGGCCCTGCTTTCAATCGTTTCCCGGATGTCCTCCATGTGGCCTGTTTCCCGCTTCTCCCAGTCCTTAAATACATCTGCCAGCGGTGCAGGAGACTTCAGTAGTGCCTTTGCCTGCCCTTCTGTCAGGTCGTGATATTCCAGGGATAGAAGAATGTCCTCCCGCATCACATACTCATAGGCGTGGTTCAGGACCTCTCCGGGCGGCAGCGTAAGCAGCCAGCTTCGGTATTTCTCCTGCTCGGTAAACATCTTTTCGTAGAGCCTTGTGTTCAGTTCCTCATTCGTCATTTGATCTCACCTCCGATCTGAAATAGAAAAAGCCGGATGTTCCTTTGTGGGGAAACACCCGGCTATGTAAAAACCGGTTGATTTCTGCTGAAACCAACCGGCTAAATATAAGTTTTATTTGTCTGAAATGTTATCTCGCGTCCCTATCGTTCTTCGTGTTTTGAATTGATTTTTCTTTCTTCTTCAGGGCTGTCAGTGAGAAATCCAAAATACGGGCTTTCCGCTCAGACAGCATTGTCAGATAGAAATTCTTTTGAAGCTCGCTGACAAAAGGTGTTTGGTCGATGATCTCCCTGATCCTTTCTATGTCGATACGCGGAACAATACGTTTTAATGCGCGGTTACAATCCTCGTTTTGCAGAGAAGAGATGTAATCAAAGTATTTGATTTTCTTCCCGTCCTGCATAATGGCAGAAAGAGGGATGTTGTAAATCCGGTGGTTGCGTTCTCCGGCATCAGAAAGCACCGCCTCCATGATCTTCTCATCCGCCTGCGGATACAGGCAGCTCCCGCAGTCATAGACCGGGGCAAGTGCCATTTCATCGGTGCGGTCATCATACAAAAATCCCCAGTTTCCGTTGTGCCTGTCCCAGTTGCCGATGAAGGCGTCAACGATAAACATATCCCAAAAACGCTCCAGCAGGCTGTCACGGTCAACAAGGGTCTGTTCATCAATCGTCTGAAGGATATCTATGAGCTCTGTCCCATAGCCCTGCCGTTCCGAATCTATCATACGGTTTTTGAGGGACGCAAAGTCCTGCAGGGAGACGCCCGGTTCCGTAAAATCACCGCACGCGACAACGATTTTTTGTTTTCCTTTAACCGTATAAACACCAAGCAATGTCTTTTGTACCGGAATGCCGATGCTTTCATAAATCTGGCAGCCGAGGTACTCAGAAAAGCAGCTGTTGCTATAACTCATATCCTGGTTCAGCTTTGCCTGCGGAGGGAACTTGAGCATATACTGCTCACCCTCGTAAATCACAGAGATTTTATTCCCATTTGCCCCGGCATAGGTCTTTTTTCGCTTTTTCAGTTCCGTAAAATCTATGATGCCCATACCGTCACGCCCTTTCCATTCTTAAATATTTTTCCCGCAAATACCATGCCTGCTCCGGATTGATCATCTGGTTGACCTCTGCATTGTTGATGTCTGTCTGAAGATTGCAGTAGTCACAGTCCCAGCGGAGATACGATTCTCCGCTATCGAGCTTCTTCCACGCAGACTTCATGGCAGCAATGGATTCCACGAGAAAGGAAGGCAGGCCTCGTTCCAGATATGTCTTGTCTTTTGGAAGACCGCTTGCACTGTCATAAGGGGAGGACAGTTCCATAATGTCCTCCATCGTACAATCCAGCGCTTTCGCAAGCTGCTGAACGGTTTTTGCCGAGCAGCGTTCAATCTCGCTGCGTCCCGCGCATATATCCATAATCGTGGTCTTTGGCACACCACTGATTTTGGAAAGATGGTATTTTGTGATTTGTCTTTGGTCAAGCAGGGTCTGCAAATCCATGACATCACCTCCCATTTGATTTCATTTTCATTATATCGGTATGCCGACCCATTGTCAACAATACGGGGCGAATGACTATTCCCAGATGTCCTTATCTTCCTTGGACAGCGCGTACTTCCTGTGCTTTCGAATTCCCATAATGAAGAAAATGATTCCGGAAATCATCAGCCCTGCATTAAAAACAATGCCGATGTAAAACGGTATCCCTTCCAGCTTCTCAAAGTACAGTATCTGCACCAGCATAATGACCCCCAGCATGAACTGCGATATGGCGGTAACGAAATAAAAAGATAATCGTTTGCTCATTTGCTTTGCTGCCTCCTTCTGTTCAGTGTACATGTCCAGCGGGCCATCAGCCGTGTTTTTCCTCAGATACACCCTGCCGCCATACTCCGCCACGACGCTAATCCCGGTCTGCTCCAGAAACGCAAGATACTCATTCTTCTTTCTGCCGGTGTAGGCGGGCAGGTCGATCTTATACTGATACTTCGCTGGGGAAACGTTCTCAAACTCATATTCACCGCTATGATAGCCGATGAGCATCAGGCCGTTTTGCCCCTGTTCGTTCAGCCATTCTTCTTCCTTGTGAATATCTAAAAAAGCCTTTTTAACGGTTGTCTTCATGGGAAGCCTCCTTCACTTCTTTTGCATTTTGCAACATTTCCTCCAGACGGCTCAGCTCTTTTTCAAAGAACTGTTTTCCTGTGTCTGTGATGATGTATTCGATCTTTCTGTCCCTTGGGTACTCATCCAGCGCCCTGATCCAGCCTTTCTTTTGTAAGGTATCCAATGCCCCATAAAGGGAGCCGGCTCCGATATTTACCCGCCCATCCGTCATTTCCGCGATGTCTTTCATCAGGGCATAGCCGTGAGCCGGACTGTGAAGCCGCAGCAGGATGTAAAAAACAGGTTCCGTGAGAGCGCCGGTATTTGCTGTTCGTGCCATGGTTTCTCCTTTCTATTCTAAAATTCGATATATCGTTATTCGTAATATATCAGAATTTGTAACAGCTGTCAACCCATGAAATGAAAATAGCCGGATGCTTCTTTGTGGGGAGACACCCGGCTGTGTAAAAAACCGGCTGATTTTCAATTAGAAAACCAGCCGGTCGGATAATCCAATGGAAGTAATATCTCTATTCGCTCTTTCTCTTTTGTATATTCTGATTCAGCGCCCGGATCTTTCGTCTCCAGATCAGGTACATGGTAATCCATATCACCACAAATATTACAAGGAATACGAGAAAGAAGCTGACGATTCCGGCTATGCTGTGTTCCATCCAGTTCAGAAGATAGCTGACCGGCATCATCGTGATCGCCGCAATCGCAAAGAAGATACCGCTTTGTTTGGCGATGCTCCAATTCTCCATGTCCCAGATCACAGACGCCGCGCTATAAACGCTTCCGACCAGACCGGCCAGAAGGGTTTGGATGATGACCGCCATGATCTCGCTGCCTGCCATTTCAACAAATTCAGGGACACAGGCATAGAACTGTCCATCCCCGACGACGAGGGATTCGATAATGGTTATGACAAGGCAGATCGTTACGCCTACGGGAAATCCGATCAGCCCCCGGATCAATGCTTTCTTTTTCATGTGCCACCTCACATTTCTAACCACTGTTTGATTTTTGCCACGTATCTGCGGGATGCGTAGCTGGTCGTGCCGTCAGACAACTGGACGCCAATGGTTCCCGTAAAGCTCAGATCAAACCGTTTGACCTTTTCAGGTTGATGATCTCCGACTGTGAAATTCGGACAAAGATTTTTTTGTTCAGCCGTTTTTCTGCTTCATACAGCCGCATGCGGAGTATGTATTCTTTCTGTTCTGTCACGGCATAGACTTTTCCGGAAGCCGCATACACGCGAATGATCTCCTCCGGGGAGACAGGCTCTGCCTGATCCTCCCAATGGCCAATGAGCATTTGCGGAACATCGTTTGACAGCTTCTGTATCAGTTCTTTGACCTCCTCTGTCATCTGGTCCGTGATGATCAGGACCTTTGGTTCCTTGCAGTCCTGATCGACTTGTATTTCAATCCGCAATTCATCACCCCCTGTCCTTGCGTACAGTATAGTCATATAAAAATCATATCGACCACTCATTTTCGATAAGCGGTCGATATGAAAGCATGTTCGGTCCGAAATTCTCTTTTACCTTGCGACGTTTCTTATAAAACGACGCTCAGGATCATCAGCACCCACAGGTGGATGGGATAGAAGGCGTAGAAGAACCACTTGTTGAAGGAAGATTTTCGTCCCTCCTCACCGTTATACAGGAACATGAAGGGAATCACTAGGAAAGTCATCCAGTCAGAGTTTACGCAGAACATGTCAAAGCCCTGATACCCCTCGATGCCGCCGAACAGCGTAAAGAACAGTACGAGACTGTAAGCAAGGATCGCACCAGCCTGTTTCCACTTGCTGTCATGGAAGAAGTAAGCGAACAGGATAAACGGGATCAGCTGCAAGCCGCCCTCCAGCATAATAACGCTGCCAAAGGGGAGTGGAATGTACAGGACGATGCTGAGTGCAAGTGCCAATACGGTCAGCGAAATGGCCGCGATCCGCAGCCAGATTTTTCGTTTACGCTGATCTGTGGTCTTCGCCAGTTCAAAGAGCCAGATGATGGTAAAGCCGAAAGCCAGCGTCAGGAAGATATTATCCGTGATCCCTCTTTGACCAAATAGTCCAAAGGAAATCACGTTCCCGACCTGCATGAGCCCTGCCGCCATCCAAAGGCGGCTGCAGTACCGGCCTCTGGATTTTGTGTGGAAGAAGCCGTCCACCATCAGCCACGCAAACAATGGGGCGACAAACCTTGTGACCAGGTGCGCCACACTGCTGAAGCTCGTAGAAAAGCGCAGCCATGTGTTGTCCAGCACCATGAATACCAGCGCGATGTTTTTCAGTTGTGATCTGTTTAATCCGAATTTCATATCATACCTCTTTTCTCTATTCCAATGCCAGATATCTGCGCAGGTTCAGTTCAAAACGTCGGTTCAGCAAAGCAAAGTACCCCAGCTCCAGCAGAATGAGCGGTACGAGGATCACTGCTGCGCGGACAAAAAGATGAGCAGAAGCCGCTTCAATGTTGATTAAAAAGTTCATAGCAAAGAAAGTGGACAGCACGGCAAAAGCCAATGGAAGCAGAAATAACACGCGCATCTGTCGCTTCTGAATCCTCAAAATCTGCGGTACTGACAGTCCGAAACGATACAGGTTTCTCGACTGGGGCCGATTCTCTCTTGCGTCATTCACCAGGCGGAAATAAAGTAGACTGGCAGAGGCCACAATAAAAATCAAGGAAAGAAGAAGTGTTACGTACCCAAGCAGCTCATACTGGTACTCCTGCATGTCAATATCCACAATCCGTGCAATAAACATGCGGGGCGTTCCGTAACCGGACGCGATTCGTTCTGACAGAATACGGCTGGCGGCACGCACTTCTTCTGCCTGGGCTCCATCATCCGCCTGATATTCGTATGCGGTTACAATACTCATCTTCCCAGATGACAGAAGGCTGTCATAGGTACTGTCGCTGACAACATAAGAGTGATTCCGCCGATGAAATTCGAGCAATGGCGTAGCTGTGCCGACAATCTCCACCGTATCCGTATCGGTGATAACAACCGCTGTTCCGGAGACTTCATAGCCGCTGATATCAATAGCCTGCCCATCCGTAGGCGCGAGCCTGCTTCCGGTCTGATGGTTGTAATCCGACGCCCTCAGCAGCTTATTGGCATGCATTTCATCATCGCCGTATTCCAGGATATCATACCGATAGGGTACATAGCTCACTCCGCATTCCCACAGGGTCTGTTCAATCTGTCTCGTGTTTTCTTCTGCCTCGTCATCCCCTTCAAAGGACATGTAGAGGACAGCAGCCGGATTCATGGCCGTGATGTCTTCGCGCACAGAAGTCATGATGGAGATACAGGTGATTATGGCGGAAAAGGCCATCGTCAGCATGACGGTAGATATAAACATCGTAGTAACGGAACTTTTTAATTTGTCCCGCAGCCCGGAAACCCAGATGGCGTTTCCATCCTGCAGATACCGCTTTGACCGGCGGCGGACTCCTTCCAGGAACAGGAAAACGAACTCCCGGAACACCAGAAACAGTCCAACGCACACGAAGGCGATAATCATCGGAACAATATTTTTCACCAGTATCTCATTCTTTTCGAAAAAGCTTCGGAGCCATGGTATCTCATGGAAAGCCGTCAGCAGATAGCCGAAAATCAAGGATACCAGTCCCAGGATCGCCAAAACGGGATGGAATTTCATGTTCCTGCTCTCGTTCTCCCTACTTGAAATGAGTTCCCTGACAGGAATTCTGGTGAGCTTCCTTCCCTGAAAAAGACTGACCAGCACAAAGACTGCCAGAAATCCAATAACCGTATCCCGTATGGCCTGCCACGGAAACACATATCGGATTTCACTCAGGTGTATGAAGCTTGCCATCATCATCACAGTCAGATGAGCAAATACCAGTCCGATCAAAACCCCCGCGGCAACAGCACTTGCGCCAATCAGCAGGTTTTCCAGAAGAACCATGCGCCGGACCTGCCCTTTACTCATGCCCATCATCAGCAAGGTTCCGTAGGTCTGCCTTTTTTTCTTTATGAAGGCAAGGATCGACAGGGTCAAAAAGCCAAGGGAAAAAATCAGAATTGCCACCTGCGCGTAACTCATCATATCCTTAACAGAGAGGTCCGCTGAAAGCTCTGGGTGATGACGATCTGCGGAGAAAACGAAAAAAACAACGACCGTAAAAATACTGCTCAGCCAGTAGGCCGCATAGTTTTCCCTGTCCCGCAGCACGTTGTTTCGCACAAATTGTCCAAAGGTCATATCACGCACCTCCCAGAAATTTGAGGACACCTAAGATCTCGTCATAAAAATGAAGCTGGTTGTCCTCCCGGTAAAGCTCATGAAAAACCTTTCCGTCCCGGATGAATACCACTCTTCCGCAAAAGCTTGCTGTCCGCGGATCGTGGGTAACAACAATGGAAGAAACCTGTTCTTTTGCGTTCAACGCAGCGAACATCTGCATCACCTGTTCTGCAGAAGCGGAGTCCAGGTTGCCGGTGGGTTCGTCTGCAAGGAGCAGGCTGGGATGGTGAATGATCGCGCGGGCAATCGCGGCCCGCTGGGCCTGGCCGCCGGAAACCTCGTAGGTTCTGCTGTCAAAGACCGTATCAATGCCCAGCTTCTTCGCATAGGCGTGTGCCTCTTTGCGCATGGTATCCGGGTCTTTCTTCTGGAACATAAGCGGCAGCATGATGTTCTCCCCGATCGTCAGGGTATCCACCAGATTATAGTCTTGAAAGACAAAGCCCAGTTTGTCCCTGCGAAACCGGGCGGCTTCTCCTTCTTTCAGCCGGGAGATATCTTCCCCTCCGATGCGAATCTCACCGGAGGTCAGCGGCAGGATGCCGGAAATCAGGTTCAAAAGGGTGGATTTTCCGCTTCCGGAAGCCCCCATAATGGCGACAAATTCGCCTTCCGTAACCGACAACGACAGATGATCTACTGCCATGACCTTTATCTTGTTTCCATATACCTTCGTTGCCTGATCGACAGATAACACATTCATGTAAGATGATTTCTCCTTTTGTTTCTGTATCGGTTTACGCTGTGATCATACAAAAAAAGAGATATGAAAAACATCTTCTAAAGTGACAGAAAGTGACATGGGCTGTCACTTTCCGCGAAAAATCATGCTTTTTTCTTTAAAACACAATCGAAACCACAGTTCCTTTGCCTGCCTCAGACTCTATTTCAATCTTATGTCCCAGGTCGTCCAATACCGTCTTTACCAGATACAACCCGATGCCGGAGGACTGGTCGTTTTCACGACCGTTGGAGCCTGTATAATAGAGCTCAAAGATCCGGGGGAGATCCCGCGGACGGATTCCGATGCCCTCGTCCCGTATGGTAAGGGATACGTATGATCCTTCTTTTTTTATGTGAATCTCGATCCCGGAGCCCGCAGAAGAATACTTGACTGCATTGTGGAGCAGCTGTTCCATCACAAAGGCCAGCCACTTCCTGTCGCTGTGAATCAAAGCCTGATCCGCATATTCCACTCTTGGGAACACCTGATACTGGATAAAAAGCCGTTTGTTCTTCCGGATAACCTCCTGCAGCAGTTCCTCCAAAGAGATTTCCTCGATCACCAAATCATTTTTGACCTGTCCGGCGCGAGCAAGTCCCAGCATCAAATCCATTTGGTTCTGCAGGCGGTCCAGTTCATACAGTACGCCGAAGGTGTCGATTTGCTTCGCGTCACTCTGCACCATCAGCCGGATCACACTGACAGGAGTTTTCATCTGATGAATCCACTGCATCAGATGGCTCTGCCACCGGCCGTTTTCCTCCTTCCAGTCGTTCATTTGACGCTGATAGGTTTCATAACATTTCCGGTTATAACGAAAAAAGGCATTTGTTTCAGCGTCCGTCGTTTCCGTTTCCACCATATCTTCCAGGGAATCCGGCGCACGATTCAATGCCTTATAAAGCTTTCGTTTCCGGACATACCGCAGCACCATTAGCAGCAGCAGCAGAAACAAAGACAGAAACAGGAAATAGAGAATCCCGCCCGTTGTCTGAAATCCATCCAGTCTGTGATAGGCATAAGACAATAAAACACTATTAAAAAGATACAGGAGAATGATATCTAAATGATCTCTCAAAAATAATTTCACGTCTTGGCACCTCCGATGACCAGTCTGTAGCCAAAGGAGCGAACCACCCGGATTTCTACAGGGATTTCTGCGGCGGCAAGCTTTTCCCTCAGCCTGCGGATGTTGACATTTAAGGTGTTTTCCTCCACAAAGGCATCGTCATCCCAGACCTGCATGAACAGCTCTCCTCTGGATACAGCGTCAGGAAATGCCGCAAACAGCACGCGAAACAGGCTGTTTTCCGTAAAGGACAGTTCTGTCTGCTGCCCTCCGTACGCAACCGTCTGCCGGTTTTCCCAGAAGGTGACGCCGCATTTCTCCTCTCCCTGGTCTGCGTACAGAGGTTTCAGTTCTCCGTAATTACGGCGAATGGTAGCATTTACCTTGGCGAGCAGAACATCCGGGTCGAAGGGTTTTGTAATATAATCGTCCGCTCCGGACTCCATCCCGCGAATCTGGTCCGCTGTGCTGTTTCGGGCGGACATGATAAGAATCGGAACTTTTGTATGTTCCCTGAGACTCCGGCACCAGTAAAATCCGTCATATTTCGGCAGGTTGATATCCAGCAAAATCAAATCCGGCTGTTCCTCTTCGATTTGCCGGTCAACAACCGAAAAATCTTTCGTCACTATACAGCTATAACCATAGCGTGAAAGCAGCCTGGAAATCTGTTCTGCAAGCGCCCGGTCATCTTCAATGATTGTAATCTTATAAGACAAGCAATTTTTCCTCCTATGATAATGAACGTCCTCTTCAGGTTAGGAACGTCCTGACATTTCTCTCATCCAGCGATTGATTCTGTCGGATGCTGCGTTTGCCTTGGTGCGCAACGCATTCCTGCACCCAGTTCCGCCAGAAGCCGCCATACAGATTTCATTTCAAATGTCTGATTTCTTTATTTTCTCTTCAAGAAAAGCACGCAGCTCAGGCGTGACCTTCTTTTTATCTAAAGTAAGCCCTTTTGTTTCAGTCAGCATCATATAAACGCCTTTCTCTCGACAACAACCCCACAGAATTTCTCATAAGGAATCGTTCTTTTGGTGAACTCTGTGATCTGTTCGATATGGCCCTCATAAAAATCGGTCCTAATCTCCTCACCTGCTTTGATAAGAAGAAGGTTTTGCCAGCTCTTTTTGATCTGGAAAGTCCTTTTTAAGAATAAAGCAACAAGAAGAAGCGGAATAAACAGAAGGAATTGCAGAAAGAGATAAACTGTCTTCCAGTAAACCAAAAAGATTACACCTATGCATATAATAGCATACAGCAGAGTTGCTCGCGCGATCCTCTGGTAAATCTTCTCTGACTTATATTTATATTCTTTATAAATGTCATACGTAAACTTTGTATGAATTGTGTACAAAACTTCCACCCGTCCGTTCCTCCTTTTTTTCACGGTAAAAAGATTCTAATTTATTCATTGATAATCCGGGGAAAATCTGCGCTCTCCCGCATCCAGCGGTTGATCCCTTCGTATACCGCGTTTCCCTTGTGCGGAACGCAGTCCTGCACCCAGTTCCACCAGAAGCAGCCGCCGATGTAGTGCTCGGAGGGCGGCTCCATCGTATAGTAGAAGCGGGACATCCGGAGCTTGCTGTCCTCGGTGGCGTCTTTGGCGGTGTTCCCGCACTCGCCAAAGCCCACCTTTGCGTCCGGAAACACGGCTTCAAAAGCGGGAAAAATCCGGCTCCACTCCGGTATATATCCCTCGTTGTCATCCTCGTAGTAGCTGATCAGGGCAAAGTCCACGCTCCTGGAAAGGCTTTCCGGCAGGTTTTCGTCCATCCACTGAAACATGTCCTGCTCCTCCGGTCTGTCATAATACATCGTCAGCGCCGTCCTTGCTCCCTGGGACCGGAGCCAGTCATTTGCGGCCCAGGCCTTTTTCACAATCAGTTCCGGCTCCTGCCCGATCCACTCTACGCCGTTGATCTCATTGCCGATCTCCCACAGGTCGATATAAGGCTTCAGAACACTGTATGCATCCTGAAACCGCTTAAGATAGTCCTGTTCATCTTTGTAGAAGCCCATATCCGAGGAATCCACCGGACAGGCCATGACATAGGCAACCTCATGGATTTGGGAAAAGAGAGCTTTGTAGTCTGGCGCCGGAATCTCCTTTGACATGACGATCCGGACCGTGGGCTTCATCGGCATATCCCGGATGGCGTCAATAACTGCCTCCGTTTCCACATCGTCATACCAGCAGTCGTCCACGGTGATACCGTAGAGCCATTGATCCATTTCCACGGAAGCTGCTTCCTTTTCAGAGCTGTCAGTGTAAAGGAGCTTTCCGATGAAAAAGAAGGCTGCAAGGAGAAGCACAACTATCAGAAACAAGATGATTTTTTTGTTTCCGGTTTTCAATAACGTCACCTCTCACGCTCCGATCCTTCAAAATAAACCAATATATTATACTCGCCGCATACTCACGCCGGACAAATATTATCGTTTAGAAAAACACACCTCTCTTCTTTACGTGCGCCCGCTCGTCCTTCTGTTTCGGAAGCGGATACGGCATGGAAAAGCCCTTTCCATGGCTACTATAAGATATAATCGGGGCGCCATTCCTCTTGAAAACATGATAATTTCTTGATAATTGTCCTTTATTTTATGATTGAAAACTTCCCACCATAAAAGTGATTCAAAACACCCCTTATCAATACGGCATCCACAAAAGGCGAGAAGGAGGGGAGAAAGATGTCTTGGAATTTTATCCCTGGCGCACCTGTTTATTTACAGATAGCGGATATCATCAAATTACGGATTCTGAAAGGAGAATATCGCCCCGGAACCCGACTTCCGTCTGTGCGTGAGTTGGCACAGGAAGCGGCGGTGAACCCCAATACAATGCAAAAAGCTCTGTCGCTTCTGAAGGAGGAAGGGCTGTTAATCACCCTGCGTACTACCGGCCGAATCATCACTGAGCACCAGGAGATAATCCGGATGGCTCGCTGCACATTGGCAAAAGAATATATCCGACAGCTCACAGCATTGGATTTTTCTACGAACGAAATCAATGAGATGTTACGGGAAGTCTTAAAAGAGACAGTTTAACTGCGATCATATCATGAAAAGGTACTTTTGTTTCTTGGCATCTTCAAACCATCCCCGTTTTTTTCAGATATGCCAGCGCGTCTGTATGCCCCCTGAAGTAGATATGGATGCGCTCTTTTTCATCCATTTTCCGATACAGGGCCAGGTACTCCAACAAAGCAGCATGTTCTTCTTCGGTAAGGGAGATGCGGCCTTTGCCCTCTAAGATTTTCATTATAGAGGGATACCGTTCCTCCATCGCATAAAACTGTTCGTGGAGCTGTTCGTAATCTTTATCCTTTTGTCGCAGCTCCAGCAGCATTTCGTTCTCCAGCTCCGGATATTTTTCCTCGATACGGTTGGGGAGGTCCGTGAATACGTCGTTTTTCATGTTATACACTCCTTGTCATAAAATATTTTTCGGTATGCCCGGCAGCTGTCCGGGCTTTTATTCATCATACCAGCAAAGCCTGTTCTGGCAACTGTGGGATATGTAGAAGGCAGGGTGCGCCTGCCTCCAAAGTTACTTAAAATTGTAGCGCCAGTCGTCGTAGTCCTCCTGGGTAATCTCGCCATGATCCAGCCGCCTGCGCTTCTCCGCCCAAAAGCTCAGGTCCAGGGCGAAAGGCGTGAAGCCCTGATAGGGAATGTTCAGCCGAAAGTCCGTGCCCGCCGCATTTTCCTCGATGGTGATCCCGTACCGGTCCTCCAGCGCAAACAGAGTCTGCATCAGCCCTGCGCTGCTGTCAATGTCCGTCACGGTCAGCGCGGCGGGTGTGACGCCGAGGGTGTGGGCGATGGACGCCAGCAGCTCCGCTTTCGGCTTTCGGCTGCCGCTTTCATACTGCGCGATCCGCACATCCGCCGATACCGGCAGGAAGCCGACGCTTAGTCCCAGCTCCTTTTGAGTCATACCCGCCCGCCTGCGGAAAAACCGTATCCTGTTTCCTATGCGCATCTTAAAATCCTCCTTCCTATGCGATAATCTGTTTTCAGCGGCTGTTTTCACGATGTCGCGTTTTTTTCTGCTTTGGTTTTTGCCATGTGAGTTTTCTCCTTTCTGCTCTTGGGTGACGGGCGTTTCGGATTTTTCTGTCATCTAATTCCTCCTTTAAGTTGCGTAAAAAAGAGATTTCCCGTGATTAGGAAACCTCTTTTTGTGGTATGGATTATTTGGTTTTAGTGTGAGTCATTATGTTCGCATAGTCGCTTCGTCAAATATAAATAGGTCTGTGGGGTTATTCCAAATCCGCCTTCCGGGTTTTTCTGGTAATAACTTTCCGCGAGTCTTATCAGTTTATCGTCCACATTGTTTGTTTTAATAACTTTTTCTTTCCAGAACGCTAAACATGCAACCACTCTTTTATCTGTTGCGGGTAAATCCTTCTCGTAACAATCGTTCAGGTTTTTAATGAAGTTATCCCACTCCTTCAGATTGAAACAGGGCTTCTTTGCACTGCTTTCTACATATTGCTTTATTTCATCAGAGGACATATCATTTCCGGAAAGAAGGGAAAAGAGCGGAAGAACGGCAGGGGTAAGATCTCCATGTGACGCCGCCTGTCTCTCCAGTTCAGATAAGTGCAACAATCGAATCTGTAAATCACTGATTGCAAGTTCCACCCTGCGTTTTTCTTCTTTGATAAATGTGGTAAGCTGAAAACTGCCCCCGTTGAGATACTTGCTGATGCCCTGTAACTCCATCCCCATTTCTTTAAGGGAAAGGATAACGAACATCTTTGAGAAGGATTCCGCATCGTAAAACCTGTGTCCATATTCATTGATATATGCCGGTTTCAACAGTCCTATTTCATCATAGTATTGCAAGGTGCGTACACTTACACCCGTCAATTTGCCAAAAGCCTTGGTTTTTAAGTGTTGATCCATTTTATATTCCCCTATTCTATCTTGCTTTGAGAAACAACTTTTCCAAGGTGAGCGTACAGGGCTGGGACATCTGCCCAATCAGCCTGTTCCAACTTCTCGGATAAATATGCCAGCTCATGACTGGCCTTTTGCATGGTGTCATGTTCCGCAAAAGGAAGCGGCTGAAAGAGAATCCCTCTTGACCTATCTTCCTTTGCTATTATAAATTGGCTTGGAAGCTGATCGCTCTGCACTGCGAAATGAGAGAAAAGCATATCAATGTTGTCAATATATGCTTCTACCGTTCCTGTGTGCAATCCTGTTTGCCAGTCCCCGGTTGTCACTGTCATAATTGATTTGCAGTTGAATAAGTCGGAAAGATTTTTTCGGTGCAAATTAAGCGTTCCAGAATACTCCAAACTCAGGACTTGCTCTGTAATCAAGCAGAAAGCAGAAGTTTCTTCTGCTAATCTGAGAGAAACGCTTATCTTGCTGCCAAAATCGTTTATTCCTGATAGCAACGCACAATTCGTAATAAATTGTGCCAGAAAGTCCCTGACAGCAATCTCTCCTGTAAAGCCGGTCAATTCTCTTTCTGCAATCTTTTTTGTGTCGGCAATAGCAACTCGATAGTCCTTATTTGTCGAAAGGATTTTGATTACATTGTTCATTTTATCCACCTCCGACATCACTATACTATATCACGTTACGTGATATACAAGGGCTTTTTTTGAAAATTTCTTTGGTTTGCACACAAAAAAGAGATTTCCTTTGGTTAGGAAACCTCTTTTTGTGATATTGAGTATTCGGTTTTAGGTCATGGCTCGCAGCCTTTTCTTTGCATGGGTTACATCTCCTATGCTTACCGTCTCATCGGACAAAGGCACACTCCCGGCTTTTGACCGGCTCCGGCTCATCCTCCGGCACCTCGTCAATCAGGGAGCGATCCTTCTCGTCCATGTTGAGCAGGATGTTCAGTTCCTTTAACCGCGCCTCTTTTTCTTTCAATTCCGTCTCCTTCGCAAAGGGGGCGTTCATCTGCTCTTTGGCGTTCTTCATCTGTGTTTCGGTGTCGGCCAGCTCAGACCGCACCTTTTCCAGCTTCCCGGCAATGCCGTCAATCACGTTGTCAATACGGGTGATGTTGCCAAACACGTCCGCGCCCAACACCGCTGTGTGGGAGAGCGTCCCTTTCAGGTGCATCTGATACTCGTTCTTTGCACCGTCATAGGAGATGGAAAGGAAAAAGCCCCGGTACTCACCGATCATCTCAGCAGTCCCGGAGCCTGTCATTGTGCTGCATACGTCTATGATCGCTTTTCCTGCGGCCTCCTTATCTGCAATTTCTTTCCCCATGAGCGCAATACCGGCAAAGCCTTCTTTTGGTTTTGGGTGTAGCTCCGCAAGATGTGCGTCCTGCTCGTATCCGAGGATACGTTGTTTTAAGTCCTGTATCATCTTCGGGTATTTCTTCAGCACCATTTCCTCCAATGCGTATTTCTGGCTCAAGTGGCTGGCTTTCAGCACGTTCAGCTTGCCTACCTCCATGTCCAGATTGCACTTTTCAATGATCAGCGGGTTGCCGGTAGCCAGCGCCTTGATCTCGGAGTAGGAAAGGGCAGTCTCGTCAATGTCATCCGCCACCCGGACCGGGCTCTTGCTGGTCATGATCTGCGCGATGAATTTTTGTTTGTTTTCCACCAGCTGATACAGATAGGCGTCGAAGGTGCCCTCGGTGACGTAGCGGTAAATATCTACCTCGTCATTGCCATTGCCCTGCCGGACGATACGCCCCAGCCGCTGGGCAAGATCAGAGGGTCGCCACGGGCAGTCCAGGTCATGAAGTGCCACAAGGCGGTCCTGCACGTTGGTTCCGGCGCCCATCTTCTGGGTGGAGCCCATCAGGATGCGCACCTGCCCGGCCCGCACCTTTGCGAACAGTTCCTTCTTTCTGGCTTCGGTGTTGGCATCGTGGATATAGGCGATTTCGCCCTCCGGGACACCAGCTGCCATAAGCTTATTCTTCAGATCGTCATAGACGTTGAAGCTGCCGTCGCCCTTTGGCGTGGACAGATCGCAGAACACAAGCTGTGTCCCGCGCTGCCCCGTAGTCTGCTCCCAGATACGGTACACGTTCCCGGCGCAGGCAGACACCTTTCCCTCCGGATCGTCCGCCGCCAGCGGGTTGATGAGCCGCATATCCAGCGCCAGCTTCCGCCCGTCGTTGGTAATCCGCAGCATGTTGTCCACCTTGGGGTCTACGCCGCCTGCCCGGATCTTCTCGGCACGCTCCGCAAGACCCTTTATCATTTCTTGCTGGATTTCGGACGGCTTGATGACCTCCGTGTGGAAGTTGGCCTTTGGCACCGGGAGCTTTAACATGTCCGCCGTCTGGATGTCCGCCACCAACTTGAAGGTACTCATCAGTTCCGGAAGATTATAGAACTTCGCAAACCTTGTTTTGGCCCGGTAGCCGGAGCCTTCCGGGGACAGCTCAATGGCCGTGATGGTCTCTCCAAAGGCAGCTGCCCAGTCGTCAAAGTGGAGCATGTCCATTTCCTCCAGCGTGTGGTACTGCAAGTACCGCTGGATGGTATAGAGTTCCACCATGGAGTTGCTGATCGGCGTACCGGTGGCGAACACGACACCGCGCCCATTGGTAATCTCATCTAAATACTGGCACTTCATAAAAAGGTCACTGGACTTCTGCGCTTCGGTCTGGGCGATCCCGCCCACGTTGCGCATTTTTGTTGCCAGAAAGAGGTTCTTAAAATAGTGACTTTCGTCGATGAACACGCGGTCTACGCCCAGTTCTTCAAAGGTCACAAGGCTGTCCTTTCGGCTCTGGTCGTTGAGTCTGGCCATCTTGTTTTCCAGTGACTTTTTCGTGCGCTCCAGCTGCTTTACCGTGTAACGCTCGGCTTTGGCGCGCTTTGCCTCGTCGATGCCGTCCATGATCTCGTCAATCTGCCGCTGGATGATGATCTCCTGGCGCTCGGCGGACATGGGGATTTTCTCAAACTGACTGTGGCCGATGATTACCGCGTCGTAGTCCCCAGTGGCGATCCGCGCACAGAATTTCTTGCGGTTCTTGGTCTCGAAGTCCTTTTTGGTGGCGACAAGGATGTTGGCGGAGGGGTAGAGCTGGAGCCACTCGCCGGACCACTGCTCCGTGATGTGGTTCGGCACCACAATCAGGGATTTCGTGCAGAGACCCAAACGCTTTGATTCCATTGCCGCTGCGACCATCTCGTAGGTCTTGCCTGCGCCCACTTCGTGTGCCAGCAGGGTATTTCCACCGTACATGATGTGGGCAATGGCGTCGATCTGGTGTTTCCGCAGCTCGATCTCCGGGTTCATGCCGGAAAAGCGGATGTGCTGCCCGTCATATTCCCGTGGACGGATGGAATTAAAGGTCTCGTTATAAATGCGGCATAACTGCTCACGCCGGTCGATGTCCTTCCAGATCCACTCGGCAAACTGTGCCTTGATCAGCTCCTGCCGGTCCTGTGCGATAGCCGTTTCCTTTTTGTTCAGCACTGGCTTCTTGTTGCCGTCATCATCGTAAATATAATCAAAGACCCGTACATCTTTCTGATTCAGGGTCTGCTCCAGGATGTGATAGGCGTTGATCCGTTTGGTGCCGTAGGTGGTAAAGCTCTTGACGTTGCTGCTGTCAGCGTTCTTGTTGGTGATGTTCCATTCGCCGGTGGCTTTGGAATGGAGTACGTGCATGCGGTCCCGGCCATAATAACCGGTCCCGAACAGCTCATACATAAACTGCTCGTAGATCTCCGTGGGTATCCAGTTGACGCCGATGCGCACGCCGATTTCGCCTGCGGTCAGGTCTGCCGGCTGCACGGCCTCCAGCGCCGTGATGTTTCCCTGTACCTGTTCGGCCAGGTCCGGTCTTGCTTCCGCCAGCGCCTTTACCATGCGGAGTTTTCGGCGCACGTTTCCGGACAGGTACTCATCCGCTGTCACAAAGGAGAAGCGTTCAAGGTCCACAAAGGCCCTGGGGATGGCCGCCGCTTCCTCCGCGCACTGGATGTCCCGGAAGATCACGCCGGAAAGCTCCGATTCCAACTCTGCCTCGGTCTTGCCGGAGAGTTCCGCCATGTACGCCATATCCACCCGTGCCTTTTCCGAAATGGAGACGGCAAGGGCTTCACTGGCGGTGTCTACCGTCGTCACCGGCACATGGGGCCGGATGGTGCGCTTGGTGAACATGTCCGCCTTCCGCTCAAAGTTGCTCTCCTCGTCTAAAACCTCCAGAGAACACAGCAGGCAGTAGCTGGCGTCCTCCCCGAAGGCAAGGCTGTTGCCCCGGCTGGTGATCCGTCCGTATTTCGCGGTGTAGTCGTCGTAGAGGCGATTTAATTTTCCTTGTTCGGCCCGGATATCCGCTTCCGGATAGTCCTCGGTCTGAAGCTCAATGAGACGCCGCACACAGTCCCGGATGGCGATCATGCCGCGGATGCGGTTTTCCGCTGTGACAGATACGGATACCGGGTACATACGGGAGTTTTCCCTAAAGTACAGTTCGCCGTCCGTGAGGCAAAAGCTAAAGTTGCGTACCGTAGGATCGGCTGGGATGGAGCGGTCTTCCTCGTCCTCCTCCAGCTCCTCCACTTCGTAGGCGGTGATCTCCGCGTGGAGACCCATGATCGCGTCCCGCAGCTGCTCTGCAAGGTCGCCGTCCTCATAGGCTTTGCAGGTGCTTTCTTCTCCAAAGCGCCCTGTTTCCATGACCATGTTGCCCAAGACCATCTCCGGGTGCTGCACAAAGTAGGCGTTCATCCGGATACCGTTCTCATCCGTGTCCAGATGCACCCAATCCGGCTCGATGTCCGTCATTCGGTCCCGCTTCTGGAGAAAGAGAATGTCGCTGGTGACTTCCGTCCCGGCATTCTGCTTGAAGGCATTATCCGGCAGGCGGATGGCCCCGATCAGATCGGCGCGCTGGGCAAGGTATTTGCGGATGGCGGAGTTTTCCTTGTCCATCGTTCCCTTACTGGTGATAAAGGCGATCACACCGCCCGGACGCACCTTGTCCAGTGTCTTGCCGAAAAAGTAGTCGTGGATCAGCCAGTGGTGTTTGTCGTATTTTTTGTCCAGCACCTTGAAGTCCCCGAAGGGCACGTTTCCCACAGCCACATCAAAGAAGCTGTCCGGCATCTGTACCTTTTCAAAACCGTTCACGGCGATCTGGCTGTTCTGGTAGAGCTGCTGGGCGATCCGCCCGGAGATACTGTCGATCTCCACGCCATAGGTGCGGCTTCCTGCCATGCCCTCCGGCAGCATCCCGATAAAGTTTCCCACGCCACAGGCTGGCTCTAAAATGTTGCCGCCCTGAAAACCCATTTGGGCGAGGGCGTCATACATGGCACCGATGATGACCGGGGAAGTGTAAAAGGCAGTAAGGGAGCTGGCCCTTGCCGCAGCGTATTCCTCGTCATTAAGGAGGCTTTTCAGTTCCAGATATTTGCCATGCCGTTCGTCAAAGCAGTCGGACAGGCCGCCCCAGCCCACGTAGCGGGAGAGGATTTCCTGTTCCTCTGGCGTGGCCAAACGCTCCTCGGCTTCGATCTGCTTTAAGGCGCGGATCGCTGCGACGTTGGCAACGTACTTTTCGCTCCGAGTGCCATAACCCAGCTCCGGGTCGGTGATACGGAAGTTGTGTCTTTCTTCGGCTGGTATCTCCGGGTGCAGCACAGTAAACGCCACACGCTCCCGGAGTGGTTTCGGCGGAGCGAGAGGGACAAGCTGTTCCTGCTGTAAAGGACGACCAAGCTGCTGGCGCAGCATTTCAACAACCTGTGCAATCTCCGGATTATCCCATCCTTCAACGCTCTTATAATCCTCGATCAATGTATCGACGCTATCCCTGCACTGGAGGAAATCCAGGCTGCCGGGCATAGCCTTGGTGTTTTGGATACCGAGGGCCTTCTGCCTGTCTGTTGGCAATGCGAAATAGGCTGCATACGCTTCTTCAAGCGCAGGGTACGTCTGTACCTCCAGCTGCCCGGCCACATTCAGGTCAGGGATTACGTAGAAATGATGGATAAAGGGTTCTGTCTGCTCCGTTTCATTGCGTTCCTGCTGTGCCTCCGTGAAAATGTCTTCTGCATCCGCGATCATGGTGTTAAAACTCAGACCCGCAAGATAGCCATTCAGTTCCCCAAGGCTTTGACACTCGTTGATATAGACCGCTTCTCCGTCCACGGCATAAACAAGGCGGAAATTCACAAGGTCCGCGTAAACCTCAATCGGATGCTCTCCGTCTCCGGTGCTGGAATAAGCCAGATCCACACGGGAAAGATCGTCAAAGTCCGCGTCGCTCTCAAAGGTTTCCTGACAGTAGTCGTTAATCAGCCAGATGGCCTTCTCCAGGTCAGTCTGTTCTTCTGTTTCCAACTGAATCTCCTGTGCCTGCGACGGTGCCGGGATCGGCTCCCGCTTCTCTCCAAACAGGGAATAGGTTCCCTCACGGTAGGAGACAAAAGCAGATAAAGCGTCCTGCCGGTCCTGATAGTACCGGTCCTCCGGATTTGTCCCATCCGCAGTGGACACCAGCATCTGATAAATCGCTTCTACCTTTACCGGATCAGTGAGCTGCCCCTGGATTTCCCGGACAGCCTCCCAATAGTCACTGATCGGATTGCTGCTGAACGGACGGGGATGCTCCTCCGGAAGATCATAAAAAGCGCGGAGGATAACGGTAGAAAGTTCCCGCCGTTCATAATCCGGCATGGCAGCCCGGTCTTCCTCGGACAGAAAGCTGCCATTTTCAATCAGGGTTGCAATACGCCGCGCGGCCTTGTTCCAGCTCCAGTCCAGCTTGGCATAGGGGGCTGTAATATCGCCGTGGCTGAAGGAAAGACCCTTGCTGCCATAACTGATACCGTCATTGCCGCCGTAGTACCCGCTGTCGCCGTGGTAGTTTGCCAAATACTTTGCTCGTTCATTTGTATCCGGATGCTCCAGATAAAAGGCATAGACGCCCAGCCTGTAATGGGAGTTGCTGCCCCGCAGGAGCTTGTCGATCTCATCCATGGAGATAAAGAAACGCCGCTGGGGATCGTAATCCTCGGCGGCGGTAAAGCGAACCGGCTCACGCTGCAGGTCGGTCAGCCGTTCCAGTATTCGTTTCGGGCGGTGAAAATGGAAACGCAGGAGTTCTCGGTTTCCCTCGTAGGCGGAGATAAAGCTCTGCACTTCCTCCACAAGCCCCTGCAAGGTCTCCGGCTGTTTCAACAGCTCCTTGATCTGTGCCGTCTGCTCCGGAAAACCTCCACCTGACGCATAGATGCGGCTGATCTCCGGCAACAGGTTTTGCTCCCGTGCTTCTTCGGAAAAGTCCTGACGGAGATACCAGAGGCTGTCTGCTACTTCCTGAAGTTCATAATCCGTTACCCGGTCAAGCTCTGCCTGGGGCATATACCGTCCGGCGTCCAGCAATTCCCGGATGCGTCTGGCTGCATCCTCCCAGGAGATCAGCATGGCGGTGCTGCCCTGCGCGCTGTCCCCGGAGGAGAGGCGGATACCCTCGGCGTTGTACCAGATGGCATACTGTCTGTCGTTCAGATAGAACCCCGCGCCGTTCTCGCCGTAATGCTCCATCAGGAAGCTGGCGGTATCTGCAAGGGGCTTGTCTTTCATAAAGTACCCACAGACAATCAGGCGGCTGTTCCGGTCGTTGGCTCCGATACAGAGGGCCTCGTCGATCACCTGCTGTGGATAGCGCATACCATAGGACACGGGCTGCTCCTGTGTCTCCTGTTCCGTTGCGGCGAAGTCTGTGAAATCAAACAGGGACAGCTGCTGAGCCTCCTGTGTTTTCAGCCCCTTGCTGTCCCTGTTTATGTGGTATTCGCCTTTGTCGATGATCTGCGCGGTCAGCTCCGCTATGATCTGCCATGAAAAGACGCTCTCACTGGTGCGGGAGAGGTAGGAACCCTCCCACAAAAGAAGTCCGTCCTCCTGCGCATGGTAGCCTACACGCTTGCGGGATGCGCCCACAAGCAGCTCCGTGAAGCGGTCCGGGTACGCGCTTTTGAGATATTCCGCCCGTTCCGCAATATCCGGATTGGCGGCAAAATACATCTCGATCTGCGCCTTCTTGTATTTCAGGTCATCGTCCGGATTGGAGAGGATGGCACCAATCAGTCCGTCATCCAAAAACGCGGGAAGCCCGCCGCCTCCCGCGTTTTCATCCGATGATTCTTCCTTTAGCTGTAGATCAGCTCCGCCAGCACGGTCTCCTCCGCGGCCTGCCGAATGCTGTTCATCAGGCCCACCCACTTCATCTGGTCGGTGGCCTTCATCTGCTCCGTCACGCCTTCGGCTTTCGCCATCTGCTCCGTGATCTGTTCCATCCTGTGCTGAGCCGTCTGCTCGATCTCCTGCAGATGCTCCGTCAGCTTGCCGCTGGTCAGCAGATTCGTGAACATCACCCTGCGATGCTCCTGCAGAAACCTGCGACGCAGCAGGCCGTATTTCCCAATCGTCACCTCCAACTCCTGCGGAGGAAGCAGGTTCGGAAGCCTGTAACCGTCCTGCGTTCTGTATGTGATCCCGTTCATATAGATCGCTCCTTTCCTGTGTTCTGGTTTCCTTTCTGGTTATAGGATAAGCGTCTTCCGGAAGCTCTGCAACTGTGCGATTCAAACTTGCCTGCCGCTCCAGCGCCGTAACAGTACGGGCGATCTCCGAAAGACACATCTGTCCGATGTCGCCGGTGGCAACGCCTAAAGCATTTAAGACCTGTGGGGTATTGTAATCAATCACACCCCGGAAATCATCATCGGTAAAGTACAGGGCCGGGTCGATGCCGCACCGGGCAAGGAGCATATAGCCCACGCTGTTTCTCACCGCGTTTCGGTAGGCGACCTCCAGATTGAAATCATCCAGCTCTTCCAGCAGGCTGTTTTCCTTGTAGTATTTCAATTCCGAGAGGTAATCCGGAAGATTGTCCTCCACGGCGTTCTTTGCTGCAGATAGCAGGGCTTCGGCAAAGCTGCTCTTATCCGCCAGCTCGCCAAAGCTGTTTTCCAGCGCCTCCGTGATCTCCGTCTCATGCTCCACGCGCACCTGCCAAAGCGGGACACGCCTGGCAAACCGCCCCGGATGGGTGTCGGAGATGTCAAAGTAGTATTTCAGCCGTGCCCGTCCGGGAGCATCTCGGTCAAAGACTGCGATCCCCGTCGCACCACGATTGACCCAGCGCCCAAACTGTTTGTTCCATCGCTCGATCTCCAGTACAGCGGTGGCGTCCGGGCGCTGGGCGAAAAGCAGGAGCTGCTCGTCAAAGGGGAGCTTGTAGTTCCGGCAGGCCGTGGCGAGGAATTTCTGCCACTCCTGCGGGGACGTAACTGCCGCCCTTGTGCGCTCATACAGCTCTGTGATCAGCTCGTATCTTCTTGCCATCGCTTACGCCTCCTTATCTTTGCAGTTCCGTGCTTTGCCGCTGCCGGGGAATGGGAAACCCGTAGACTTTGGCGATGTCATCGCCAAGCCTGCGGGTCACTCTCGTTATATCGGCGCGGGTCGCCGTTCCGTAGTATAGTTTTTCTTTCAGCAGGTCGATCTGGGATTCGCTCACACTGTCCTTATAGACCCGATAGAGGTAGTGGTTGGTGCCGTCGTGGTGGATGGCGTCACACCGCAGGTCGCCCAGCTTATCCACATACCAGGTGCTGTAATCCGTATCGGCATACAGGCAGTCCCGGATGTTGCCGCTTTCGATCTCCTTATATCCGCTGCGGCGGCCATTCCAGAGGCCCAGATCCCCGATTACTAAAATCGGGCGGTCCAGCTGGATGTTGAGGTTCATGCGCTCATCGCCCAGGTAGTCGTTATTGATCTCATACATCAGGGAGATGCGCTCGTCCTCGGACAAGTCCGGATACTGTTCCTCAAGGTCAGCCTTCCAGTCGTCATAGTCCAGATAGTAATTGCTCCAGATGATATGCTTTTCGTCCTTCATCGCGCTTCACCTCGCTCTCTGTGCTTTGGCCGGAGCGGTTTTCCGGTATCGTCATAATTCTTCGGGTCGGCGGCAGGCGTATCCCAGCCAAACAGGGAACCGGCTTTCATGGCCTCTGCCTGCGCTTTGGTGACGCCCTGTGTCTCGTTGAGAAGCGCAGCTCCTTCCCGGACGGAAACGCCCTCCGGTTTCTGCCCCAGCGGGATATACCCTTTTTCACCTTTCGTGACGATCCCGATCTCATTTGTGGATTCTACATAGACAAAGCACTTCTCAGGAAGGTCAGCGCGCAGAGGGATGACCATATTACCCGCCTGTTCCAAACGCTCGGCAAGCTCGCAGATGTGAAACAGGTTGCTTCCGATTTCCAGGTGGTAGTCGTCAATGTAACGGCAGGTAAGATCCCGGCTTGTGCCGTCCTGTTCCGTGATTCGGACCTGTTCGCCGTCCATAATGTGGAACTTCTCCCTGTAATCCGGGGTAATGAACCGGATACCTTTCTCCGCGCGCTTCATGTGCTGCTCCAGCCAAACGCGCTGGACGCAGTAGCAGTACAGGTTATATTCTCCCTTATGAGGATTCAGCCGGAGCATATAGGTGTAGTCGGGGGTATCCGCACGGAAGCCCCACTCCCGGTCATTCCCAAAGCTGGCTTCCGGGTGGCTGTAGCAGTAGCGGGAGAGACTGTCCCGATCTTTCAGGATGCCGCCATAGTCGCTGTCAAAGCGAAGAGCATTGAGAACTTCATCAAATTCATTCTTGAATGCCTGTGTTTTCAGGTCGCCGCGGTGATCCGTCCAAGAGGAGAAGAATCCTTTGCCGTTGCTGTCCATATCGGCCCGCAGATGGCCGATGCAGCCGGTCTGTGCCTCGATCTGGGCACTCTGGGAATAGCAGTAATGCCGCTCCTGCGGCGTCATTTCTCTGATTTGCAGTTCCATCATCGCTCACGCTCCTTTTCTTTCTTTCTCATGTTTCCGCCATTCTCCAGAGCTTTCAGCAGATGGGTCTTGCGAAAGTTCCAATAATCCGGGTGGTATGCCTGGATGCTGGCGTCGATCACCTTTTCATACTGTCCGGGAGGGAAGCGGTCATTGACCGGCGCTTTGAACAGCTTTTTATCCATCAGCTCCCGGATCGCCACCTGCTCGTCGCAGTCCTCCTCAAAGCAGAGATAGCGCCCTTCCGTAAAACCGCATTTTTGCGCAGCCACGGAAAACACCTTGTCCGCCACATCCAGATGCGCCATAAGGCCGCCGTGTCCCGCTGTGCTGACGGAATAGACGCCGCGACAAAGCTCCTTGCAGGTCTGCACCGCGCCCCAGGGGGAGAAGGCGGGCTCCATTGCCTTCTTCGCGTCCAAAACCTCTTGCAGCTCTCGCACTTTGTCTGCGGCGCGTTCCACAAGATCCTTCTGCGCGCTGAAAAGGTCGGTGTGGTAGTGACCCCAATAGTAATAGCTGCCGTTATTGCATCGCCAGGTCACGAAGTCATTTGCAATATGCTGGCTTACGCCAAGCACAAACTCGTACTCGCCTATGTGGATGGAGTCGGTGATGATATATCCTTCATTGATCCGCAAATTCATGTCTTTGTCCCTCGCTTTCCTTGATCTCCCGCAGTGCCTTTTCCAACAGACTGCCTGCCCGGTTCCGGTTCTTTTCTGACAACACCTTATTCTGCACACAGAGGACAGCACGGATATTCGGCACCGTAATCCCCGGTATCTCCACCATCTCCTCCGGTGTGACGGTCAGAAGCTGCACCGGGGAATACCCGGCCTCGGCAAAGATACGAAAAAGCCGCTGTTCAAATCGTTCTCGTTTCATATCGAAAATCTCCTTTCTTGATGGGATATGTAAAGGGCGGCAAAGCACGCCGCCTAGGGTGTTTACTTGCGCCTGGACCTGATCTTCAGGACCACCAGCGCACCGGCAACCGCGACAACAAGCACGATCCCAACGATGGTTTTTGTATCCATTCTAACAGCCTCCTTTCTTGAAATTACCTGCTTTGCAGGGCAACAAAAAAAGCAGCAAATCTTCTCAGACTTACTGCTTCGTGTGCCGCTGTGATGGGCTGTGGGTATTCAGTTTTCATTTGGAGCGGGCGGCAGTACCATTGACTGTCGCCCGCTTTGTTGTCCATTAGGAATCAGAATTTGTATGCTTAATAAACTGGTGTTTACAGCTTAATACATTCAATTATAGGTTCAATATACTTTTTGTCAGTCCAGTCGCAGTTGTTGTCCCCGGCTGCCATTAATGCCTTTTCCCATATTTCGTAATCAAATGGATCTTTCTTTACAACAGCTTTTCTAAGTAAATTGCACAAAGTTCTATCTTTAAAAGACATTGCGTCCATATCCCACGCGCCACGACAGTAAAAGACTGGAATATCAGATAAATTATCTTTCATGTTATGCTCTTTGATTTGTTGAAATGCATTTTCTTCATATGGAGATGCACCGCAACAAAATACAATAATTTTTTTGTCCGCCAATTTATTGATATTCTTTTTTAGGAAAGACAAGCCAGCAATGCCGGAAGCATATATTCCTCCGCCTAAAATAATAGGATCATATGCAATAATTTCATTAATTTCAGCTTTTTTTGTTTCTATACACTTAAACCCGGTTTCCTCAGACAGCCATTCAGCGTATCTTTTTGTAGCACCGTATTTTGATTGGTATAGGATTACTCCGTTCATAAATTGATCTCCTCAAATGTTGATTTATCTGTACCTCTTCATGATGTATTTCAGCTTTGGAGTTTCAATTACTTCATCAATTTCAAACCCAAGTTTTTCATAGAGCCTCTTCGCGCTTTGATTGAAATCGAAAACTGTTAAAGAGATACTTTTAATATTAACATCCTCAAAAATGAAATCCACAAATTCTTTCATCGCCTCTGTTCCAAGACCTAATCCGGTTTTTCGAGGATCTAATACGAATCTCCCTATGTGAACATTATCCTTGTCGATTCGTACTTCTTGTATCATCCCGATAAACGTCTCTTCATCGAAAATCGAAAAAACATTTTCCAGTTCTTTAATCTTTTCATAATTCAGGGGATAAGAAATATTTGGTCCCATCCATTGCTCTTGAAATTCTTTTCCCTTTTCATTAGACCACTCACACAAAAGTAGAGCATTGTTTTTATTTATCCCTTTTTCAAATCTGGTTTTCATATCAATTCCTCAAAATAGCGGCTTTCCAGTAATCTTAGTCTTTGTGCATTTTTGATGTACGGCGTGTATTGCGTTTTCGTAGGGAGAAGGGCGACAGCCTCTTTGGTGGGCATTTGGAAAAACAGAATATGTCTATTATTGTTTCCTGGCAACGATATAAAATCTGTGGATGCTCCCCTCGATCATACCATTCTTATCAAGAATTTCCTGTGCCTTGTATAGCTGTTCAAGGCAGCTTTCTACGAAAAATCCGGGAAACTCCCACTCAATAATCCTTGCAAACCAAACAAGAGCGCCAACGTCAAAGAAGCGTATTGGTTGACGGGCTTCTCCGTTCTCCAGCACTTCAAAGCCGTGTTCGAGAAGTTCCACTTTTCTCACATCAAGGTATTGTTTGGGATAAGGAACTTCCGTGATGTGGGGAAGAAGAAGCTGAACCAACTCCCGGTCATTTTCTGCGCCTACCTGCTGGGTAAGGAACAACCCATTCGGCTTCAATACGCGCCTCAATTCTGCGACGTCATAATCGCCGTGCCGATTTGTGACAATATCAAAACTGCTGTCAGAGAAAGGAAGTCTGTCGGCTCCGTCCGCCTCCTTGAAATCAATCCCAAGAGGTAACAGAACTTCTTTACACAGCTTCACATTGGGCGGGTAGCCCTCAATCGCTGCAGTGTTTTTGTAGGGGTGATTAAGGGAAAACAGAAACTCTCCGCCACCGGTTTCCATATCCATCAGCTTCATGCAATCTTTCCGATAATTCTGAATGATTGCTCGAAAGTCCCACGGCAAAACATCTTCTTCCTCATATCTGCCGTGGATATGAGAGAAATCCCATCCGTGGATATGGGCAATGGCTTCTTCCTGTTTCCAAAGTTCTTTTAATTGTTCTGTGTTCATTTTACTGCTCCTTTCAAAAGATGTATGATGGTTTTGTTTTCCTTTTGATCGGCACAGTTCCTGACAACCTTCTGCACAGAACATCTTATTACTCGATACAGATTGTTGTCAGTTGCGGAACTGTACCGAGCAGATAATTCGCCGCATCATTGATTACCTCCAAAAAGCTGAATTTGCCTGTTGGCGCCGATAGTATAGCATAGAAATGTGAACAAATCTATCCTTTGGCTTCTGGCGTTCCGGTAAAGGCTATCGGCGCTGACGCTGATTCCTCTATAGATTTGTTCATCTTTTCCTGTTATAATGTTTTTGCAGATTTCGAAGACAATGATACAATCCAGAAGCTGCAAAGCAAAGATAAAAACGCAACGCACGCTTTCTCGGCGTGCCAGAGCCGGTAGGTAGCCCGGCCGTCCTGTCTTTTGGCGGGGTAAGTAACCCTCCCTCCTTGGGTTGTCCGTTCTTTGCCTGTACCACATCTAAGGAGGGATTTTATGGAACAGGCAAACGGTAAGCTGACCGTGTTTTTCGATCCACCCTTTTGGGTTGGAGTGTTTGAGCGGATCGAGAACGGAAAGCTGACAGTATCCAGAGTCACATTTGGCGCGGAGCCAAAGGATTATGAAGTGTACGACTTCATCCTTCACCACTACTATGAGCTTAAATTCAGCCCACCCGTCTCAACTGACGTAAAGCAGGTTGCTGACAATCCGAAGCGCAGACAAAGAGCTGCGAGAAAACAGTTGCAGAACAGTGGCGTCGGAACAAAATCGCAGCAGGCTTTACAGTTGCAGTTGGAGGAATCCAAAACCGAACGCAAACAAAAGAGCAAGGAACAGAAGGAAGCGGAAAAGCAGCGTCAGTTTGACCTGAAGCAGCAAAAGCGTAAGCAGAAGCACAGAGGTCATTGACTGCAAAATCCCATTATCTTTGCTCAAAACAGCGACCATCCTCTTGTTGGTATGGTCGCTGTTTTTCTGCGCATCGTTCTCTGGTGAGTGGCTTGGCATTCATCTTGCCAATATTGCCTACCGGCTGAAAAAGAAAAGCCTCCGTGTCTGCAATCCGGCAGGAAGTGAAAGTCGTCAGTTTTCTTTTTTCAGCTGGTACAGCTGGTAACAGGGGGTGAGGTGTGGAGAGGGGGAAGCGAAACACAGACGGCCTCAAACAAAAGGGCACACGTCCCCCTGGGCGGCAATGGCCTTATCTCTCCCTGTCTCTCTGGCGCTTTCGGTAAAGCTCCAACGCCTTGATGATGGTATCTTCAATGGTTTTCGCGGGCGTCCCCGGTGTGAAATACTTGCTGATGCGGTCCCTCGGTATCCGCACCTGTTCCTTCTGATTTGGTTTTTCTTCCTGCATGATGGACAGGATCACATCCTCATTTAGCTTGCCCTCCTCAGAGAATTTGCGTATTTTGATTGCCTGTGCGTGGGAAGGAGTGCAATCCTCCATTTCCATCGTTTCATGTAAGGCGGTCTGCTCGTTTTCGGGCAGATAAGACAGCTCAACGGCAGGTCGCATGGCGATCTTGCCCTCGTCCACCATATCCAACAGAGGTGGGATAAGATAGGTCAGACGTATATAGCGTTGAATTTGAGCTCGGCTATCTGGGCTTTGAGCTGCAAGCTCCTCATTTGATCTTGAAAATAAATTCGGCTCCACTGGAGCCGAATTATCTTTGCGCGGTCTACCAGCTTGCCTTTTCATAGCTTCCAGCTTCATCTTGTAGGCAAAGGCTTTCTCCGATGGCAAAATCTTTTCCCGTTGCAAGTTGCTGTCCACCATGATAATTACAGCTTCATCATCAGTGAGATCACGAACAAGGCACGGGATCTCCGTTTGCTGTGCCAGTTCTGCGGCCAGCTTGCGTCGATGTCCGGCCACCATCTCGTAGCCGCCCTCCGGCTTGGGCCGTACCATAGCCGGAACAAGCACCCCGTACTGCTTTACGCTCTCCGCCATCTCCAACATAGCTTCATCCATTCGCACCTTAAAGGGGTGGTTTGGAAAATCGCTGATCTCTGCGATGGGAATACCCTTTACTGTTTCCCGTTTTGCTTCGTCCCGTTCTGCCTGCGTGGTAAAAAGCTCATCTACTGAGGTCAGAAGCTCGGCTGCGCTCTTTTTCTCCAATGCTCATCACCTCCTTCACCAGACTGCGGTATGCGTCCGCCGCTTTTCCTCTTGGATCGTGCAGAAAAATACTCTTGTCTGCGGTGCTGATCTCCGCCAGACGCACCGTAGAGGGGATAACGGTTTGCAAGACTGGAAGATGCTTTCCGAAGTTCTCACGGACGGATTTCACAATATCCCTGCGGAAATTGGTTTCATTCGCCATCGTCAGAAATACACCGCCCACCTTTAGCTTGGGATTGATCTGTCTTTTAATGCTCTGCACCGTGCCAATCAGCTCCGTCATATCCTCTGCCGCAAGGTAATCCGCCTGCACCGGGATCAGGACATAATCTGAGGCAGACAGGGCGTTGATAACCAGCATACCGAGAGAGGGGCGGCAATCCAGCAGCACATAATCGTAATCCTTTTTTACGGTGTCCAGATATTGCCACAGCACCGTTTCCCGGCTCATCACGTTTACAAGCCCCACCTCCACAGCAGAAAGGCTACGGTTGGCTGGGACGAAATCAAAACCTTCCGTATGGCTCATGATCTCCGGATGCTCCGCTGTTTCAATGCCGGACACAACTTCATTCATCTTGTTCGCCAGGGTCAGCGGCAGCTCATGGGGCTTGCGCTGGCCCAGCATTTTGGTGAGATCGCCCTGCGGGTCCACATCCACAAGCAAGACCTTATGACCAGCGTCAACAAGCCCTGCACCGATACAATATACAGATGTGCTTTTGCCGACACCGCCTTTCTGATTGGCTATGGCGATAACCTTCGTGTTTGCCATTGCGCGACTTCCTCCTTTCAATGATTTAGCCGCCTGCGGCAACAGGCGGCTATGTACGGAAATGGAAAAAGCCGCTTACTCTGCGTTAGAATAAGCGGCTCTTAAAGAAATGATATGTATTTGTAGGTTCTCACATCAGGCGGGACACCTTTACGATCATTTCATCTATGCAATCGGTGTATCTACCCTCGCGGATCAGCTTGTTTTTACAATGGACCAGGCTGGCCATGACGACCCGCAGCTCTTCGCGTGTGAGATAAAGGTAATGTTTTTCTTTCTTCTTCCACCACATGGCTCGCACCTCCTTTACAAGTTCATTGTAATACGGCAACAAGACGGTAGACAAATGTGCGAATGGATCACAGCCCAAGCAGGTTTCTATAAATAGAGTGATCTTTTTCTCCAAAAACATTGAAGATGACCCGGTCTATGGCGTTGTTCTCAGCAAGATAATCCCTTACGGTCTTAATGGCTATCTCTGCGGCTTTATCCTTTGGAAAGTGGAACTCTCCGGTTGAAATACAGCAAAATGCGATGCTTTTGCATCCGTTTTCTGCTGCCAGCTCAAGGCAAGAACGATAACATGAGGCAAGCAGTTCACAATCTTGCGCTGTCACTCTGCCTGTAATGATTGGTCCCACTGTGTGCAAAATGTATTTACTCGGCAGATTAAAGGCGGGTGTGATTTTCGCCTTTCCAGTAGGCTCGTCATGTCCCTGTCGATTCATAATATCATCGCATAGAAGTCTTAACTGGATACCACTCCGGGAGTGCACAATGTTGTCAATGCAGGAATGAAGAGGATAAAAGCATCCACGCAACGCGCAGTTTGCCGCATTGACAATGGCATCAACTTTGAGCGTGGTAATATCTCCGCGCCACAAAACGATACGGTCATCTGACGGGATGGGAGAAAGCGTGTCGCCGTCCGTAATACCGAGCGCGTCACGCTCAGCCGCGAGATATTCATCCTGTATGTCCAAAAAATCTTTGCTGATCGGTTTTGGAGACCGCACATTCATTAAGCTGCGCAGTAAATCTTTTTGTTCTTTTTCACCTTCCGGTACAGCGATTTTTCTGTATCTGCGATCTTCTTCCAAGAGTCTATCAATCAGATATTTTCTTTGTTCATTATGTGTCATGTGCTACGGGCCTCCTTGCCATCTGTATAGGAAAGCATTTTTATGTAGTTCTCCCGCGACGGACGATGATACTCAATTTCCCAAATGGAAACGGTGCTTCGGTTTACGCCTATCAGTTCCGCAAATTTTTCTTGTGAAACGCCGATGGAAGCTCGCATCTTTTTTATTCTTGCTCCGTATCCCGGTGTAAGAAATTTCGTGTAATCATCTAACAGCAGTTCAACATCTATGTCAAGAGCTTCAGACAACTTTATCGCTTGTTCATAGTAGATTTCTTGAAACTGTTTTTCATAGTTGATAATCTCTGCCGTTGGAACGCCGATCATTTTACCGAGTTGAGCTTTCGACAAGCCCCTGGATGAACGGTAGTATTCTAACTGTTTATAGGGTGGTGCATCGGCTGAGACCTTTGGAAATTCAGCGATTATTTCCATCAGGCAGCGACCTTGATGGAATTGATAGACGCCTGTGTGATTGTGAGTGGTGTCGGGTT